>Ga0070741_10006404_pt1 | contig 25313 bp, 19 predicted proteins | sample Coa_R1_4_FD_66440 | JGI IMG/M metagenome (GOLD analysis project Ga0070741, IMG submission 66440) | Surface soil microbial communities from Centralia Pennsylvania, which are recovering from an underground coalmine fire - Coalmine... | ecosystem: Environmental > Terrestrial > Soil > Unclassified ... | reverse complement strand
ATCGCACCAAGCCCACTTCAGCCATAACCAGCAGCGAGTTTCGCCGGAGCTGGCCGCAGCATAACCCGGTTTCGTTGCTGTCAGCCTGGAGTGGAACTTAGGATGTCAACAGAGCCAAACCAGCTCTACGGCAGCGTCCCCCGCGCCCACAAAGCACACCCTGACGGGGCAACACACGGACCCCGGACGCTCCAAGCGGCCGCAAAGGCCTTTGGTGGGCGCGGGGTCCGGGCGTGGGTGCTCCAATGATGCCGGCGGCCTTTGCGGGTGCTTGGAGCATTCTGGATCCCCGTGCCCAGGTCAGCCCTCCTATGCTTTGGTGGGCACGGGGTGACATCACCCCGCGCCAAGCTTTTTGCTGCTTCGATCAGCCTGAATCAGAATGGGGGCAATGGTGGCGCAGCTTTCTGGCTGCGTCCTCGGGAGTGATATCGCGCTGCGGCATGGCCAGCATCTCGAATCCGACCATGAACTTTCTCACCGTGGCGGAACGCAGCAACGGCGGGTAGAAGTGGGCGTGCAGATGCCACTCGGGATGCTTTGCACCGTCGGTCGGCCGCTGGTGGAAGCCCATCGAATAGGGAAAGGGCGCATGGAACAGGCAATCATAGGTGCTGGTAAGCTGCTTGAGGATGGTGGCCAGGGCATCGCGCTCCCACAACTCCAGTTCGTCGATGCCGGAGAGATGCCGGCGGGCGATAACCAGTGTTTCAAATGGCCAAACCGCCCAGAAGGGCACGACCACCAGAAACGCCTCGTTCTCGACAACCGTCCGCTCTCTCCAGTGGCTCTCCAGTTCTGCATAGCGGCACAAAAGGCACGGGCCGTGATGTTTCCTGTACGCCGAGAGCGCAAGCTGCTCCTTGGCCGGCTCGCTGGGCACGGTGGCCGTGGCCCAGATCTGGCAGTGCGGGTGGGGATTGCTGGCCCCCATCATGGCGCCGCGGTTTTCGAAGATCTGGACGTAACGAACGAAATCACGGTGTCCCAGTTCGCCAAATTGCTCCACCCAGGCGTTAACCACCCTGCGCAGGTCGGAAAAGTCCATGCTGGCCAGGGTAAAATCGTGCCGCGGATGAAAGCACACGACGCGGCAGATGCCAGGCTCGCTGTGCGCGACTACGATTCCTTCATGGTCGGCGCTGATTTGCGGCGAGTCCGGCAGCATGGCACCGTAATCATTATCAAAGACGAAGGTGGTGGTGTACTCAGGGTTGCGCGCGCCGCCCGCGCGCGTGTTGCCCGGACAGAGGTAGCACTCGGGGTCGTAGGCAGCCTGGGTGCGAGGCGGAAGTTCCTCCAGCTGACCCAGCCATGGCCGCTGGGTGCGATGCGGCGACACGAGCACCCACTCCCGCGTAAGCGGGTTGTAGCGGCGGTGCGGAATCGCGTTCAGCGGCGAAGTTTTCATTCTCATCAGCAATACCTTTCAGCATGTTTGGCTTGGCCACTGCAACGTCCGGGAACAATCCAACCCAGTGCTGTGGCTTCCATCCAAAGTGGCGGAAGAGCTCACGGGCCAGCTAGCACCGCGTGGATGGCCGGGAGGAAGCGGGCCCACTGCCCGCGAAGGCATGGCCGTGCTGGAGCGACGACCAGCAGACTCCGACCGATAGTCGCGTGGCTCAGATGGAAACCTCTGCGGCGCCTGCAGCAGCCGAGCAGATGTATACCTCCGGCTGGCGCCCCATGCGGCGTGCATATTCCTGCGCGATCTTCTGCCGGAAGGCAGCGGCACAATCATGCTCGACCAGGTTGACGGTGCAGCCGCCGAAGCCGCCCCCGGTCATGCGCGCGCCGTAAACGCCCTGCTGGCCGGCGGCGAGTTCGACCATCAGATCGAGCTCTGGGCAACTCACTTCATAGTCGCTGCGCAGGCTCGCGTGCGATTCCGCCATGAGCCGGCCAACGGCGTTCAGGTCCCCGCGTTCCAGCGCCGCAGCGGCAGCCGCCACGCGCGCATTTTCGGTGATCACGTGGCGGGCTCGGTAATAAGCTACGCGGGTCATGCCCCCGCTGTTCTGTTCGAGCTCGGTCAAAGTCACGTCGCGCAGGCTGCGGACGTGCGGCATGCGGCGGCGGAGCCAGTCCGCCGCTTGTTCACACTCGGCATGGCGGCGATTGTACTCGCTGTCGGCCAGCTCGTGCCTGACCATGGTATTGCAGATTACCAGCCGGGCGCTCGTCGGCAGGGGTGCCAATTGGCATTCGAGTGAGCGGCAATCCAGCAGGAGGGCATGCCTGGCGCAGGCCATGCAGGAGATGAACTGGTCCATAATGCCGCAGCGCATGCCGACGAAGTCGTTTTCTGCCCGCTGGCACACGCGTGCCAGCTCTATGCGGTCAATGGCTTCTTCTGCCAGCTTAAGCAGTGTAAAACCGGTGGCCACTTCGAGGGCCGCAGATGAACTCAGGCCTGCGCCGATGGGAACTTCTCCGTGGATCAGCAGGTTGGCACCGCTAATGCGCTTGCCGGCCCGAGCGAGCATCACCGCCACCCCGCGGACGTAGTCGCTCCAGTGCCGCCGCGGTCGGGGGGCGGGGTCCCGCAGGTCAAATTCGATCTCGTCAGAATAATTTTCCGACCGCAGCAAGAGCCGGCCGTCGCTGCGCGGCGAAGCCGCCACCCACGTGTAGAAGCCGATCGCGGCGGGCATGACCAAGCCATCGTTGTAATCCGTGTGTTCACCGACGAGGTTCACGCGGCCGGGAGCGCGGCAAACCAGCGCAGGCTCGCCGAAGCGCCGGCAAAAGCTTTCCCGCAGTCGGCAGGCGATCTGCTGGTCGTACCCTTCGCTTTGTGGGATGATCGCCATGGACTGGACTCAATTCGGCCTAAAGCTTGGCAACTTCTTCCCGCTCTCCTTCTCCTGGGTTTTCATGAGGCGACCCTCGGGAGATCCGAGCGTCGTACGATGCGCGGCAGTGCCACGGCGGCCGAAGAAAAGCATAGACAGCCCAAAGGCCAGCATCACAGCACCCCAGAGAAGGTTGAGGTTGATCCCCAGCGAGACCCGGTAGATGGAACAGTCGCTGAAGGCCCCGAAGAGGACCAGCATCAGGCCGAGGACAGCGAACATCAGCCCTATGGGTACGCGGATATCCAGTTCCAAGCCGTCCTCCTCCTACCAGAACACAATATTGAGCAGCAGCGCCACGGCCAGTACGATGATGGCCAGGGTTTCCGGGCGCGCAAACCACTTCAGATGGCTTTCGCTGAGCTTCTCCGTAAGCGCATAAACCAGGCCGGCCAGATCAGAATCCGGCCTGGGCCGTGTGAAGAGGCTGATGAGAATCGTGAGCACAAAACAGGTGCTCCAGGCGTAGATGGCGGTCCAGAAGTTTTGTGCCATCTCGCTGGGATAGACTTGAATGACGGCGATCCAGCCGCCCTTGATTCCCGCGGCCGCCCCGCGGGGGAGCGTAAGCCCGTGGTGGATGGCTGCCGCCAGCGTCCCCAGCAGCAATCCCCAGAAGGCGCCGTGACCCGTGACTCGCTTCCAAAACATCCCCAGTAAAAAGGTAGCGAACAGGGGCGCGTTCACGAATGCGAACACAAGCTGCAGCAGGTCCATGATGTTGTTGAAGCGCGTGGCCAAGTAGGCGGCCAGCACGGAAGCTGTAACGCCCAGAATCGTAGTCATGCGGCCCACCCAAAGGTAGTGCGCGTCGCTGGCCTGCTTGCGGATGTACGACTGGTAAATGTCGAAGGTCCAGACCGTGTTGAAGGCCGTGATGTTGCCGGCCATGCCGGACATGAAGCTGGCGAGCAGGGCCGTAATTCCGATTCCCAGCAGGCCCGTAGGAAAATAGTGCAGCAGCAGCATCGGTACGGCCAGGTCGTAGTCGAACTCGGGATTGCCGTACCGGTCGAGCTTGATCTGGCCGGTCTCGTCGTCGCGTTTTGGCGGGATGAGACCGCGCCAAAGCACGGAGTCCACCGCGGTCAGAACCGGCCCGCCGCCATGAAGCACGTTGGCCGCCACTGGCTTTCCCGGAAGAGCCACCGCGATCAGGCCGGGCAGGACGACCAGGAACGGGAACAGCATCTTGGGGAAGGCGGCGATCAGGGGAGTGCGTCGCGCGGCGTTCATGGAATCGGCTGCCATCGCGCGTTGCACCACCAGAAAGTCCGTGCACCAGTAGCCGAACGAGAGCACAAATCCCAATCCGGCGACTAGGCCGAACCACTCCACGCCGAGCGGGTTGGTTTCGGGGCTGGCCATCCCCTGCCAGGAATGCACATGCCCGGCATCCAGCCGTGCCTTGATGCCGGCCCAGCCGCCCACGTCTGCTAAGCCCAGCCAGACCAGCGGAAGAAATCCGCTGACGATCAGGAAAAACTGCAGCACCTCATTGTAGATGGCGCTGGTTAGGCCGCCCAGAAAAACGTAGATGAGCACGATAAGAGCGGAAACAAAAATGGAGGCATGAAAAATCCATTCTGGCCCGATGTTGAGGGCCTGGAAGACCCCGTCGAAGACGTGAAGTGCCTGGATGAGCCGCGCCATGGCGTACATGGAGATGCCGGAGGAGAAGATGGTCATGGCGGCAAAGGAGATGGCATTGAGGGCGCGCGTCTTCTCGTCAAAGCGCAGCCGCAGGTATTCCGGCACGGAGCGGGCGCGCGAGCCGTAATAAAACGGCATCATGAAGAGTCCGACAAAGACCATGGCCGGGATTGCGCCCACCCAGTAGAAGTGACTAGTGGCGATGCCATATTTGGCTCCCGAGGCGGCCATCCCGATCACCTCCTGCGCCCCCAGGTTGGCGGAGAGGAACGCAAGCCCGCAAATCCATGCAGGAATGGCCCGGCCGGCGAGGAAGAAGTCCGTGCTCGTGCGGGTATAGCGCTTCAGAGCAAAACCAATGCCCAGCACAAAGGCGAAATACACCAGCATGACGAGCCAGTCCATGAACGTCAGCACGGTCACCATGGCTCCTGGAAGGTGTTCAATCTTTATTCCTGATTCCAGCCACTGCACCCAGCGTGCCCTTGTACAGCAGTTGAGTCGATCAGGACCTTGGGCCCCGGCCTTTGCTGAAAAGCAAGCGCTCTGGCCGCAGAAGACGAATTGCAGCCGCTGCCTGCAAAGGCGCCTAGTTGGTCTGCCACTTTCCGTCGAGAAACTCGAGAGCGGTTCGATTGAACTCTGCAGCGCGATCCACGATGGGCACATGGCCCCCGTTGGGAATGATCCACAGGTACGCGTGCGGAATGGCGGTGTAGGCCTGGGCCGGAATGTCGACCGGAATGAACGGATCGCGGTCGCCGTGAACGCAGTGCCGTCTGCTGCGACCAAAGGCACAGCGGCAGCAGCACCATCGCCGCCGCGCACCAGCACCTTTGCTGGCTGCGCATTGCTACCTCCAAGCGCGATATGAGTCCACGAAGACCTTTACCAGTACCAGAACTCCGGCTTGGTGCCGGCCGCACCGCCCAGGCAGTGATACCGGCCGCGCACAAACAGAAGGGGCGCCCCCTTGCAGGGGAGGGCCCGGATGACGTGCCCGATCACAATCGAGTGATCGCCCTCTTCGTACACGTTCCCGGTGCGGCAAACCAGGTAGGCGAGGCAGTTCGGCAGCAGCGGCACGCCCTCTTCATAAAGCAGCTCCAGGCCTGCGTAGTGGTCTTCGCTGGGGCGGGCAAACCGGTTGGAAAGGTCGGCCTGCTCCTCCCGCAGAAAGTTCACCCCGAAGGCGCCCGCCGCCTGCACCGCTCTTTCGGTCCGCGTGTTGCGGTTGAAGCACACCAGCACGAGGGGCGGATGGAGCGAAACCGAAGTCAGGGAGTTGACCGTCATGCCGTGCAGTTGATCGCCATGCTTCGCGCTCACAATGCATACGCCGGTCGCGAAGCAGCCCATGGTGTCGCGAAACACGCGGGAAGTGACTTCGCTGGTTACTTGCACAGAGTTCGGCTCCTGCGGCGGTGCTAACCTGGCGATTTTTCAGGCATTCGAATAATAACGAACTTCAAAGATGACGCAGCCTTCCTCGGAGCGCCATGGGCCGTGCTTCATCCCTGGCGGACGGCAGGCATAAGTGCCGGCTGCAAACCTCTGGCCCAGCGACAGGTCGTGGAGCGAGCCCTGCAAGATGTAAACCTCTTCCCAGAAGTCGTGCACCACCACGCCGTTCGGCGAGGTGTCGGTTCCGGGCTCGAAGCGCAGCATGCGCGTGGCCACTCCGGTGCGGCTGTCCCGCGCCAAGATTCGTTCCGCAAGTCCCGGCACGCCGCCCGGCACCGGCGCCCAGGACACGTTGTCCACGGAGGTAAACTCCAGTTCGGGCTTACTCACGGCCAACCTCCTTGTGCTGCTTCGCGGACGCGGTTTCGGCCATCTTGTCCATTCCGTAGCAGGCAAGAAATTCCTCCACGCTGGCCAGCGCCTCTTCGTAGCAGTAGTTGCGGAACGCGTAGTTCTTGGCCACGAAAGGCGCGCCGGCGTAGAACATTTCGTACTGCAGGTGACGTCCGCCAAACTCCGAGCCCACAATGTCCCACGCCAGCTTGAAAAGCTTGACGCGCTCCAGAGATGAAAGCCGCGGCGAGGCCAGGTACCGCTCCATGTCACCGCGAGTCTCGTCCTCAATCATGTCCTTGTACGACGACGGCAGCTGAATTACGCCGCCCCCCGCCAGCTCGCGCAGCAGCAGCACGGCGCGGGGATAAATCTCCGCCTGCAGCCCCATAGCGCCGTATAGAAAGCGTGGGTTGGGTCGCTCCACGCCGTAGGCGTCGACCGCCGATGTCGCCTCCGCCGCCAGCACCATGCCTTCCACAAAGGCCGCCAGCGAGGCCAAATCGCCCAGTTTCTCCTGCACGGAAGGTATCCCCTCGATACCGTTGACCTGCGCGATTTTGCGCGCCACGCCAACCAAGAACTTCATCTTCACCACCAGCCGGATCTGCGCTTGGGTATTGCCGAGCAGGTGGGCCGGCGTTTCGAAGAACTGGCGCCGAAGCTGGCCGACGTCGCGGTAGACGAACGTGTGCTCCCAGGGAATGAATACATCGTCGAACACGATCAGCGCGTCGGTTTCGTCGTAGCGCGTGGACAGCGGGTAGTCAAAGTTGCTTGGCTGCTGCGGGGCGTAGGGACGGCGGCAATAGATTTTCAGTCCCGGCGTGCTGACCGGCAGCACAAAGGAGAGCGCATAGCGTTCGTCATCGGGCGTCAAGGGCTTGATGCAGCTCACGAAGACATAGTCGGAGACCGCGGTTGCCGTTCCCAGCATCTGCGAGCCCCGCACGACGTAGCCGCCATCCTGCTCCTTGAGGACACCCACCTGCAGAAGTTCCTCGTTCCACCCGTGCGCCGTCGTACTGCGGTCGATTTGGGGAGGAATGATGACGTAACTGACGTACAGGTTCTCCTCCAGCAGCCGCCTGTAAAAGCGCGTGATATTGGCGGCGAACTGGTACTTATGGGTGTTGAAGAGCTGCGGCACAGCGGCAAAGCCGGCCAGGAACGAGGCCACATGGTCAGGCCCGCGCCCGACAAATCCCCTGGAGATGTTCGCCCAGTTCGTGATTGCGCGCCGTCGCTCGGCCAGGTCTTCGCGCGAGCGCGGGATCATGAAGGCCTTGTTCGCCGTCGCGCCAGTCTCGGTCGATGCATACGTCATCTGGTTGGCGCCATCGGCGGCATGATCGTAGAGCGCAGCGACGGTGTTGATCACGCCGCGGAAAGCCGGATGCGCAGTGACGTCGTCGACCCGGGCGCCGTCAAGGTACACCGCGCGGTCATCGCGCAGCGAACAAACATAGTCATTTCCAGATCTCATGAAAGGCAAATCTCCGGCAAGAGGTCGGGCCACGGGCCCGTCGACCTGAGATTCTAAAAGGCCACCCTCAAGCCCCACTCGAACACGCGGGGCGCTCCAAACGAATACATTCCGTAGCCGAACGTGATGCGGTTGGTGCGCAGATTCGGCGGCGTTCCGTTCAGCGAACCGGGCGCGCCGTTCAGAGTTCCGCTGACGGTGGAGCCGGCCGCATCGTAGTTCGCCACGTTGAACAGGTTGTACACCGCCATGCTGGGTTCGATGATGAACGATTCCCGTGCCCTGGTCGGATGATACGACCACGACAAGCGGAAGTCTGTCGTAATCAGCGAGTCTACCCCCACCTGGTTGGCTGGCGGAGGGGCCAGCGGCGGCATGGACGCTCCCAAGGCGACGAGCTGCGCGGGCGTGAACAGCCCGGCGCTGACCAGCGCCTGTCCGGCGGGCGTAAGCGCGCCGGCGTTGCTTGAGTTATAGGCGGAGATTTTTGGTCCCAGGTCTCCTGGGACGATTCCGCGGCCGAATGCGCCGATTTTAGTGCCCGGAAGCAGGTCACCGGTCGTACCGTCGCCGGTAAAGTCTGTGCGAAAAATCTCTCCGGGCGTGCCAAGCGCCGGCAGCCGCAGCGTAACCGGAACGCCGCTCTTGAAGTGCGAAATGACCCCAACCCGCAGGAAGCCGGGGAACTCCACCATGCCGCCGAAGCTGAGCTGGTGGGTGCGGTCCAGGGAATTCGGGCCGGTAAACCCCAAGGGATCGCGGTAGTCCACGGCGCGCGGCGAGAAGTCCTGGTTCACCGACGGGCTTTCGAAGCGCGAGAGCGAATACGACACCTGCCAGTTCGATTCGCGGATTCCCGGCAACGGCCTTTGCGCCCGCTGCCGGAGCGAGAGTTGCAGCGCGTTGTAGGTCGAGCGTCCCGCCGGGAACAACATGACGAGCTGTCCGAGCGAGGCATCGCGGCCGGGAAATGCCGCGCCCTGGTCCGCCGGCACTCCAAAGATGATGCTTGGCAAGCCGTTGAACAGCGCCCGCGCCGAGTCCAGGCCGTTGCGCGCATAGTCCACGATGCTGGCTCCGGCAGCAATCGCGCAATCAATGCCTGCCCGACCCGCGGGACAGCCGCGGGACGCGTTCGTCCTGTTGATGGCATTGAGCGCGGCTGGGGCATTCAGAAACGCCGCATCGCCCACGTGGTTGACGTCGGAACCCAGCAGAAAATGCACCCCCACGTTCCTCAGGTAGTCGGCGCTGAGCACCATGCCGCGTGTGATCTGCTGCTGCATGCCGATGTTCAGCTGCATGGAATATGGCGTCTTGTAGTTGGGCGCGAAGAGGCTGTTGTCGTTGGAGAGAGTTGCGCCCACGAATTGCGGGTTCTGGGTGGGGCCGGCCGCCAGCGTCTCCTGGTGGATGCGCTCCTGAATGGGAGGCAGCAGGCTGGATACCTGGCCGATGGGCTGGAAGCAAATGTTGGAAACGTCCAAAATAGATCCTGAGGGCATGCGCACAGAGGGCGTCGGGCAAAAAGCGTAAATCCCATTGAAGATGCCGCGTTCCAGCCGCGACAGCCGGTCGAAGACCGTGTTCGCGTGCAGCAGGTTCTCATAGAAAATCCCAAAGCCGCCGCGAATGGAAGTCCTGCCCGATCCGGTGGGATCCCAGGCGAAGCCGACCTGCGGCGCAAAGTCCGTGTTGGGCTGGTTGACGCGATCGCCGAGTCCCTGCTGCCACCGGTCGAGCACGGGAACGTGCGGCAGGTCGCTGTCGGTCCGCCCGGTGTCGCGGACGTATCTAACGGCGTATGTGAGGGTGAAATTGCGGCGCAGCTTCCAGGTATCACCCGCGTACCAGGCGAAGCGGTTGTCGAACACGCCGCCGGCCGGGAATCCAAAATCAGGACGCTCGCTCAGGAAGCCGGCGCGATTGCCCATGACCACTACGACCACCGGGTAATTGAGCGGGTTGGAATCGCCGCCCGGAAATGGGCCGGCGGCGGCAAGGGCCCGGGTCTGCGGATTGAACGCGCCCAGCACCTGCGGCGAAGCGCCGAGCAGGCTGGCGATGGCCACGCTGCGGATGCGGTTGAAGTCCACGCCGTAGCGAATCAGGTGCGACCCGAGGAACCGGCTGCCATCGTATTTTGTCTGCAGGTTGCGCTGGCGTTCCAGTTGCGGGGCGATGAAGCTCGGGCCCGAACAGAACAGGTTTCCGCCACCCGGTCCGCAGACCGGGCTGTTGCCGATCGCCACGGAGATTCCCGGCGCCGGATCGAAGGCGCCGTTGCTGCCGACCGCATCGATCAGGTCCACCCGGAAGCGTGTGTATCCGATCCGAAAGCTGTGGGTGAAGGGCCCAGTATTGAAGTCAAGCCCGCCGGCGTACACCGGCGTCTGGGAGACATTGCGGAACGGCTGGTAGGCGTTCTGCACCGCGGTGGTGGTGTCGTTGCGGTTGTAGGAGAAGCGGGCAAAGGCGCGATAGTTCGGCTTAATCTGCCAGTCGAGCCGTCCCACCACCGAGTGCTCGCGGAACGGCGTGTTGAACCCCCCCGAAAGCGCCGCGAACGGCGGCGCCAGCTGGATGGGGAAAAAGAGGTCCTGTTTGGGGCGCTCCCAGCCGCCGAAGATGAACAGCTTGTCCTTGATGATCGGGCCGCCGGACTGGGCGCCGTACTGCACGCGGCGGAAAAAGCGGTCCTCGGTGGAAATCCGCGCCGCTGTATTGTGAAACCGCGCCAGCGTAAATACCTCGCCGTGAAAGTCGTTGCCGCCGGATTTGGTCACCACGTTCACCGAGCCGGAAGAGGTCAGCTCGGTGGACGGGTCGAGGGTGGACTGGCTGAGCTGGAATTCCTTGATGGAGTTGGCGGGAATGTCCTGGGTGGTACTGCCGAAGAACTCATCGCTGGCATCCACGCCGTCGATCTCGATGCGCGCGGTCTGTCCCCAGCGGCCGCCAAACGACACCGACGAGAAGCCCACCTTGGTGGGCATGAAGTTGCCTGCATCCTGGATCTGCACGCCTGGCGCCAGTTGCGCCAGATCGAGATAGTTGCGGCCGCCGAAGGGCAGGTCGGTGATCTGCTCGGAGGTCACCACGTTCTGCACACTGGGCTGCTCGGTGTTCACGATCAGCGGATCACCGGTGACCTGCACCACCGACTGCTCGGAACCAACCTGCAGTTGCACGTTTCCCGGCGTGGTCACGCCGACCTGCACATGAGTGCTCAGCTCCGACGTACTGAAGCCCCTGGCTGCGACCCGCACCGTATAGTCTCCCGGGCTCAGCGCGCCCGAACTGTATACGCCGGTGCTGGAGCTGTTCAGCACGACCGAGTGCCCGGTGGCCTGGTTGGTGATGGTTACGCGGGCGCCCGGCACCACGGCCCCGGCGGGGTCGGTGATCACGCCCTGTATGCTGCCGGTGGAAGTGGTTGTTTGCGTCGCGGCCGTGCCCGCAAGCAGCACTATGGCCGCGAAAACCATAAGGAGCCGCGTTATTGGGGCGCCGCGGTCACCGCGCCTGCTCAAGCCCGACATTTTCACCTCCTAAAACCTGATTTCCGCCTGGGCCTCGAACCTTTTTGCGCGCCGCAACCCGGTGGCAATCCTTTCAGTTGCCCGCCGTCGGCGGCGTCAAATCCAGGCTGGGAGCAAAGTCGCTGCTGGCGTACTGCACCAGCGCGTCGAACAGATATGTGGCATAAGGATCGGACCCGTAAGCCGTCCCCAGCGGGTAGGTGCACACGATCAGCCGGCCGCGGCCGTATTTGGCCTGGACCACGGTTCCCGCGTTGGAGTGGATCCAGCCGTAGAAAATTCCCGAGAGCACGTCGTTGAAATCGCCAGGCTCGAGTCCGCTCACCACCGCGTCCGGAGCCGAGTTCTCCACTTCGAAGCCGGCCAGCGGCGTGAAGCTGATGGTGCGGAACGGCGCGCTCGCCTGCTGTCGCCAGAGGAAGCCGGTAATCCAGTTGCCGTCCAGGTTGGAGTTGGCGCGCGGCAAGATGCTGATTCTTTCGCTGAGGCTCTGCCGCTCCGCAGGAAGCAACAGCACGCGGCCGCCGCCCGCGAGCGTCTGCCGCGCTTCCTCGTCAAAGTAAGACGCAACCAGCACGGCCTCTGCCGGAGGCGGCGGCATGGGGTAGTTGCGCAGGCGCAGCATCGGCGCGAGCGAACGCAAGCGACCGCCGGGATCATGGATGCGCACCGGCGGTGGGTCATCGGGAATGCTGCGCGGATAGACGAAAAACTCGAGCGTGTTGCGGGCCAGCACGCGCCCGCCGGCGGCCGCCTCCAGCACAAGCTCGCGCCGCTCCGGCGTGCTAACCATGGGCGCAATGAAATCGACGCGGCCTACCGCCGCCGTGGAACCCTGCTCCATCTCGCCCGCCGGCAGGGTTCCGCGCAGGCCGCCGCCGCTGACCGACCAGCGCACCTCCCCTGCAGGCCACGAGCCCGCGCCGTAGTGCGACAGGAAAACCTCCGCCGAAACGCGCTCCCCCGAGATGTAGTTGCGCTTGGTGGCGCGCGCTACAACCAAGTCGTCGTGCTGCAGGGCTACCAGCTCGCGGGCAAACGATTTCGGATTGCGCCACATGTCCAGCAGGCCGTTCGCTTCCCAGTTCAGGTCGGTAAACTCGGTGATTACGTAGCCCTGAATTTCCGGATGCGAGCGCAGTGTCTCGATCTCGTACTTGAGCGCTCGGAACTGGTGCTGTTGCGTGGCTTCGGCGAGCGCGTCGAAGCTGGGAAACATGCGCTGGAAGCCGTACTGGGTAAACCGCTGCTCCACTCCTTCGGGCAGCGTGATTTCGTTGTTCTTGAAGCGCCGCGACCACCACCATGGCTTCAGCGCCGGCAGGTGCGGCAGGCCCCAGTTGCCGAATTCCGAGAGAACCAGCGGCTCTTTGCCGGTGAACTCGGCGTCGCCCGCGGGGCTGTACAGCCAGCGCGCGCGGCTGGCCAGATCGTCCACCACCTGTCGAAACATGGCGGCGTGATCGGGAATCGCGTTGTACTGGTGAAAATCGGCGACGTCGCTCTTGAGGTGATAGTTATCGCAGCAGGGCGAATTGTCGACCACCAGCCAGCCCGGTACCGCAGCCTTGGTCTCTGCGTAAGCCTGCTTCAGCCAGGCGCGGTGCGCAGGCTCCTTTACATCCATGCCCCACGCTTCGTTGATGATGGTGTAGATGACGATCGAGGGGTGGTTCCAATCGCGCTCAACCGTGGCGCGCATGGTCTCCATGCCGCGGCGTTTGGCGTCCTCGGTCAGGCGATCCCAGTTGGGCAGGTCGTACCAGATGAGCACGCCGGTCTCGTCGGCGGCGTCGAGATAGCGGGGGTCGGCCACCTTGATGTGGTAGCGCAGGCAGTTCAGCCCCAGCGCCCGCGCCTTCCGCAGTTCGTCGCGGACATAATCCAGAGACGGCGGGGTATAGATCGTCTCCGGGTAAAAGTCCTGGTCGAGGGCGCAGCGCAGGTAGATCGGCGAATTGTTGAGCAGCAGCTTCCCGTCGCGCGCGGCAATGGTGCGGAAGCCGAAGCGCGTGCTGGCGACGTCGCCCGAAGATAGCCTCACCGTTGCGGTGTAGAGCACGGGACTCTCCGGGCTCCAGCGCGCCGCATGGGCGACCACCGCGTGGAATTTCACGCCATCGGCCCCCACTGCCTGCTGCTGGCGCCATACTTCGTGCCCCGACGCATCCTGGATGACCGCTAGCGCCTCCCCCGCCGCCCCCCCGCCTGCCAGCGCCGCGGTGATGCTCACCCGATCGCCCTCTGTCCTGACGTGCAGCACGCCCAGCCGCACACGCGGGCGGTATTCCAGGGTCACGCTCTGCCACGGGCCGCTGGTCTGCACGTACCAGTTCTGCTTCCCGTGGGGGATTTCCTCGAAGCGGATACCCTCGACCTCCGGCGCCGGCCCGGCATCGGCCACGCGCAGCGCGACCGTGTTCTCTCCCCCGCGCCAATAGGGCGCGGCGTCAACTTCAAAAGGGAGATAGCCGCCCTCGTGCCGCCCGGCCGGCTTTCCGTTCACGAAGACCTGCGCGCGATAGTCCACGGCTCCGAAGCGGAGCAGCACCACCTCGCCCCGGCCCGGCTTTCTGCCGCTCACCGTGCGCCAGTACCAGCAAACGCCCGCGTAGTCGCGCAGGTCGGGAAACTGCGATTGCCAGGAGCCCGGAACCTTCGCCATCCGCGGCTTCGCCGAGGCCAGCTGCTGCACCTTGGCCTTTCCGGAGGGATCCGTCAAGAAATGCCAGTCGCCATCGAGCGAAAGCTGCTCGGCGGCCGATACAGAAACCAGCAGCAGAACTCCCCATAGCGGGGCGGTCCGCCGGAGCCGGTATGCTTGCCGATGGCAGGTCAGCATGGCTGGCTCTCACAACTCATTGGCACATCCACGGCTTGCTGCTCTTTTCCCAGGCGCCGCTCAGGAACTCGCCCGCGATCCTGTTGAACTCGTCCGCGTGCTGCACGATGGGGACGTGGCTGCCGTTGGGAATGATCCACAGGTACGACTTCGGCACCGAGCAGTACATCGTGACGGGAATCTCCGGCGGAAAAAAAACATCGCGGTCGCCGTGTACGATCAGGGTGCTGGCGGTGATTGTTCCCAGCAGGGGCGGAGTGAAGTTCATGTCCTGATAGCTGTCTTTAAAGTTGTGGAACTGCGTCCGCAGCGCCCGGATCTGGTCATCGCCGCGCTTGTGAATGCGCCGCGCGAACTCCCAGTCCTTTTCCGACATGCTTTCCACCGTTTCGCGCCGCATAATCTGCCGCGCCGGCTCACCGAAATAGATAGTGGCCCCGATCAGCACCATGGCTTCCATACGCGAGGGCTGCTGGGTAGCCATGTGCAGCAGCGTCATGCCCCCGCTGGAAATCCCCATCGCCTTGATCTTCTGAATTCCGAGATGGTCCAGGAGCGCAAACATGTCCAGTGCCGACTGCTTGTGCGAAAAGGTGGTCGCATTGGGCGGATTCATACTGGAGCGGCCGTGTCCGCGCATGTCCACCACGATGACCTTGTACTTCTTGGCAAAGTCCGGGATTACCGGGCCCCACACCGCGCCCGATCCCTGGAATCCATGGATGAGCAGCAGCGGTTCCCCCTGGCCGTATGTTTCGTAATAGAGGTCGATTCCGTTAACCTTCGCGAAGTGCCCTTGGGGAGGAATGTCGAACTGCGGGGTAGCGCCAGCCTGCGCTGGGTGGGCAGCCCCCGTCGGGGATTGCGCCGGCGCTGAGTCCATGCAGACCAAGGACAGCAAACAAAGCAAAATTGCGGCCCGAAACAAGCGGCGATGGAACCATGCATGTGGCATCATCGTTGTCTCCAAGCACAGGCGCGGTTTCAGCGTTGCGGGATTCCCTAAAATGGTGTACAGTATACTGAATACGGTATACCGATGCAACCAATTTCTGACCCGTCGTGCTCGCCCATTTTGCGGCTGCTGGCCGCCTGAGGAGTTTCTGCCGATGCCATACAGCGGAGTTGCCTTTCCCCAGTTTGAGCGCCCCAAGAGCATGAAATTGCACGTGTATGAAGCGCTTAAGGCGGCCATCCTCGCGGGCAGCATCGACCACCAGACAGTCCTTACCGAGGCTACCCTGGCCGAGAAATTCGGGGTTTCGCGGACTCCAATTCGCGAAGTCATGCATGAACTCGAGCGCCAGGGACTGCTCGAGCGTGCCGGTCCGCGCGGCAAGCGGGTACGCAGCGTCAGCGCGGGCGAAGTGTGCGAGTTATTCTGGATCCGTTCCGTCCTGGAGCCGCCTATCGCTTCCCAGCTCGCCCGCTCCGGCCTGGCGGAAGGCGATCTGAAGCAGCTCAACCTTCTGCTCGAACGGCAGCGCAACGCGCTGTGCGCGCGCGACCGCGCCGAGTTCCTCGCCGCCGATTCCGCCTTTCACATCCTGCTGGCGCGGTTCACCGGGTTTCGCAAGGTCACCGAGATCATCACCAACCTGCGAAACCTGTTTCAGCTTGTCGGGATGAAAGCGGTGGAGCAGCCGGCGCGGCTTGACGAAGTACTTCGCGAGCACCAGGCCATCGTGGATGCGATTGCCCGCCGTGACCCCGCCGCTGCCGAAGCGGCCGTCCGCAGCCATCTCAGCTACACGCAGACGGTGGTGCTCAACAACCTCCAGTCATGACGCTTGACATTGCCTTGCTCCAGGTCGCAATCCATGACGGCGAGGACGCTGAGCACCGGCTGCAGCGCGGCCTCTCCATGCTGCGCAACCTGGAGCAGCCGGTGCAGTTGGCCATCTTTCCCGAGTTATGGACGGTAGGCTTCTTTAGCTTTTGCCGCTATGCCGCGGGAGCGACTCGTGTCCCAGGGCCGGTCACGGCCGAGCTGGCTGCCACAGCGCGCGAACTGAATATCTGGCTGCACGCCGGCAGCCTCGTGGAGCGCAGCGCCGACGGCGCCCTGCACAACACCAGCCTGCTGTTCGATCCCCGCGGCGAGTTGCGCGCCAGCTATAGAAAAATCCACCTGTTCGGATACGACTCGGAGGAGAGCTCGCTGCTGCGCCCGGGAAACGCCGTTACCGTCCTGCAAACGCCATTCGGCTGCATCGGCCTGAGCACGTGCTACGACTTGCGATTTCCCGAGCTGTATCGGCAAATGCTTGACCAGGGTGCGGAGCTCTTTTTGGTGACCTCGGCGTGGCCTCACCCCCGCCTAGAGCACTGGCTGGTGCTGAATCGTGCCCGCGCTATCGAGAACCTCTCGTACGTTGTGGCCTGCAACGCCGCCGGCGAGACGCGAGGCTGGCGTTTTCTCGGCAACAGCCTCGTGGTTGGTCCCTGGGGAGAAGAGGTCGCTCGCGGCGGGGAAGAGGAACAGGTGGTCTTCGCGCGTGTGAACTCCGGCCAGGTTCGGGAGGTGCGCAACCGTTTTCCGGCGCTGCGCGACCGGCGCCTCCGGCTACCACAATGAACGATTTGCGCCTGCAGCTTAATGGCCGCCCTCTGAGCATCTCTGTGCGTCGGCTCATGATCGCCGGCTTCACCGGCCGCAATTCGGGGAGCGTCCGCGAGCACATTCGCGAGCTGGAGCGGCACGGCATTCCCTCACCGCCCAGCGTGCCGGCGTTCTATCATCTGGACCCGCATCTGCTTTCGACGGCGAAATCGTTCGAGGTGAACAGCGCCGCGATTTCCGGGGAGGCCGAGGCCACGCTCGTCTTCCCTGACGACCAGCTTGATAACGCTCTGGTTGGCGTCGGCAGCGACCTGACCGACCGGATGCTGGAGCGCAAATCCATCGAGCGCGCAAAACTTCTGCCCAAGCCGCTCGGCGCGCAAGTGTGGCGGCTGCGTGATGTACGGGATTGCTGGGACGAGTTGCAGCTCACCAGTTGGGTCGCGCCCGGTCCCGCAAGGCGTTGCTATCAGAAGGGCACGCTTTCCGCGCTGCTGCGTCCTGAGGAGATCATCGAGCGCCTTCCGCCCGAGATTCGCGGCGATCTGGCCAACACCGTCTTGTTCCTGGGCACGATTCCGCTGTGTGATGCACAATTCGTCTTCTCTGACTACTTTGCCTGCGAGCTGGTTGATCCCGGACGTGGATCACTGCGTTGCGAGTACGTTCTCCGGAACGCTCCTACTTTCTGTCGCCCCACCCCCAGCGATGTTACCCGCTGAGGCCGGCGGGGTTTGCGCCTGCTTCGTTCAGTTTGACCCTAGTTAAGCAAAGCGCGCGTTTGGACGCTCTGGGCGCGCGGGGCGGGCGGCGATGGGACCGACCGATGCCGGCGGCCTTTGCGGGTGCAAGGAGCGTCCCTGATCCGAGTGCCCCCGCTTTATGTATTTTTGTGGGCGTGGGTGTTTTGTGGCTGTAGATGGGACCCAACCCTGCCGGCGGCCTTTGCGGGTGCTTGGAGCATTCTGGATCCCCGTGCCCAGGTCAGCCCTCCTATGCTTTGGTGGGCGCGGGGGGCGCGGGGCTCCAATGATGTCGGCGGCCTTTGCGGGTGCTTGGAGCATTCTGGATCCCCGTGCCCAGGTCAGCCCTCCTATGCTTTGGTGGGCGCGGGGGATTTCTCGGCGGAAGCTTCTGATTCTGCTCTATTTCGACCTGCTAGTTGTTGCTTGCGTCAACCGTTGGCCAACTCTTCTCGAGCGGCGTTGCGGTTGTCATCCAAGCGATTGAAAAAGCGCCAGTTGATCATCCTGGGAGCGATGCGCGACTACCATGTCAACTAATCGCTGGTCTGCCACTGGCCCTGAAACCAACTTAATCGCAAGTGATTGCCTTGCCCACCCACGTGTCCGGTGCAGGAACGAAGCAGCTCAGATGCGAGCCTTGATTATGTTGAGCGGCCCACGCGGAAGATAGGTGCAAATCTTTACGCCAAAAAGTCTGGCCGTTTTCTCTACTCTTCCTCTGTATCCCAGTCCTCTGCTTCGGGGTCTAAGTACTTGATTTCGTCATCTGATGCATGCTCTGCCGCTTCTTCCAGTTGCCGGCAGGCCAGACATTTCTTATGCCACTGGTCATCGCCAGCTGAAAACCAGGTTCCGCCTAGTTCCGTCTTGGCTCCGCACTCCGCGCATGGTGGAAGGCAGCTGGGGCACAGCTTACGCCCAAAGGGCGTATACTCCCACTTCTCGGCCCGGCCTAGCTTACAACCACAACCAACACAGGCGTCCCGGCACTGCCTGCAGCGCCTGCCCCATTCATCAACCTCGATTTGGACAGGTTCCCACTCCTCCCAAGCAAGAACTCGCCGGCCACAGTCAATGCATTTTTCGTGGATGGCAAGCCTGCGTTGTTTTTCCTCACGCGCCCGACGACAGGCCTGCTTCGATTCGTGGGCCAGTTGACCGAACCACGGCACATGCCAGATCTTGCCAGTCTTTTCGTCGAAGTAGTCTGAGATCGGTCGCCGGAAGCGTTGACCGCACCACTTACATTGCACTCCAGCGCAGATGCAGAGTACGCCTCCAGCCCGATCCCCGTTCTGCCACTCGCCCATTGTTCCCCGCTCACGCGAAATCCTGGGGATAGGGGTGGCGTTGGCGCAACATTGCGGCGTTGGCACAACATCTGCGCCGTAGCCTAGGAGAGACTTACCTTTTCATGAGGCTGACGAAGAGCTCGTAAAATTTGCTCGTATCGAGGTCCCACTGCACGGTGGCAGATTTCCAAAACCAGGAAGGCGCCTTAACTTCCTTTTCCATGAAAATTGTCTGGCCGTAACTGGGGCCGTGGTCGATGTCAACATTGACCCATAACTCCTGCTGGCGGGTGATTATGGAAGGATCGAGCCAGGCAAGGGCAGCAATTTCATCCCACATATAGCCACTGGTACCGGCGTATTCGGCCAGGTATCTTGCGGCTTTCGAGTCGGCCTTGGCGACTTCGGCCTTGAGCTTTTCCGTCCACTCGGTTTTGACCGAGATGTCCACGGGAGTGATGGTGATCTTTTTCCAGTTGGCGCTCATGACCATACGTGCAGCCTCCGGATCAAACCACCAATTGAACTCGCGGCGTCCGTTGATTCGGTGGTTGCCGCCCTTGTCCACGTTGAAACCCGCGCCCATCAACACCAGTTCTTTAGCCATCTGGGGCAGTTCGGGATGCAGGCGCAGGGCCATCGCCACGGTGGTGAGAGGCCCGCCCACCCATACAGTAACTTCATTGGGATTGCGGCGGACCGTATCCCAAAGCAGGTCGGCTCCGTGACGGTCGACGACTTTAAGGTGGGTCGGACCGGCGCGAAGAGGCGGGACAATATCGGGCTCGTGATAGCCGCTCTCGTTCCAGGCGCCTTTGTAGGCCATAACGCCGAACTTTGATTCCCACTCCAGCGTCTCCTCGCGCGAGTTGATAAAAGGGAACTCGGCGCCTACGTCAACCGGCACCGTCGCGTGTCCGGTAAGCTCCAGCATTCGCAGTGCATTCTGAGCTCCGGCTTTGGCCCAGCCATCGCCGGACGTAATGCTGATGCCCAGCACCTCGGCTTGCGGAGCCTGAAGCAGTGCCAGCATGGATTGCAGGTCAGTACCGGCGGGACCGCGCACGTCCTGGTCAATGAAAATTTTGCGGCGGGCGGAGGAGCTCTGTCCTGCGGCCGCTCCTATGCACAGCAGAAGCATAGCAACCATGCGCAATGCTGCTTTCATAAATCTGCCTTCCGCTAGTTTCGGCCCCGCGCCTCGACCGGTCTTGGGGCCGGCTGCGACATCAAGCGGATGTAAAGGTCATAAAACTTGCGGGTGTCGAGATCAAACTGGACGGTAGCCAACTTCCACCAGGACGGCACCTTCACCTGTTTTTCGACAAAGATGGTCTGTCCATAACCGGCGCCGTGGTCAATATCGATGTTCACGTAGAGCTCCTGCTGGCGTGTAATGATGCTGGGGTCAAGCACCGCCGCGGCCGCAATCTCGTCCCACATATAGCTGCCGTGGGCAAATTGAGTGTGATAGCGGGCCAGCGGGGTGTCGGACTTGGCGATCGCCGCCTTGATCTCGTCACTTAAAAACGTCTTGACCGAGATATCCACAGGCGTGATAGTAATCTTTTTCCACGGGGCGCTCATCACGATGCGCACGGCCTCGGGATCAAACCACCAGTTGAATTCGCGGCGGCCGTTGATGCGGTGGATGCCGCCCTTGTCCACGTTAAAACCTGAGCCCATCAGCACCAGCTCACGGGCAAGCGAGACCACCTGGGGATCTTTGCGGATGGCCAGTGCGATGTTTGTTAGCGGCCCTCCTGCCCAAAGAATGACTTCGTTGGGATAAGTGCGCACCATGCGGATGATAAAGTCCACGGCATGTTCATCGCGGGGCTTTGTTTTGGGATTACCCTCCGGCAGTTCCGGAACAACGTCAGGTGGATGATAAAGCCGAGGAGTCCAGGCGCCTTTAAAAGCAAGCTCGCCATATTGGCGCTCCCAGGCCTCGGATTCTTCCTTCGAGTTCACGAGAGGATATTCGGCGCCCAGCAGCACGGGGATATCGCTGCGACCAGCAATTTCTAGGGCACGAAGCGTATGGGCAGCCTCCTCCTTGACCCATTGGTCGCCGCTCACGAGCGTGATCCCCAGGACTTCCACGTCAGGCGATTGCGCAAACATCAAGATAGACTGCATGTCGGTACTCGCTGGACCTCTTGCATCCTGATCCACGATAATCTTTTTCCTTTGGGCCAGGACCGGCGACAGTGGCAAGAACAAAAGGATAAGGGCGGCTAGCATCTGCCCACGAAATGCTTTCATTTTGCCTCCTGAGTTATTGAACTTTCAGGCATTGCGGTAGGCCTGAGCAATGAGCACCAATGCCAACACATAGCAAGCGAACATGCCGGCGAGATACGACCGCGCCTTGACGCCCGCTCCACGAAATTCACGCCATACAAACACGCCCCAAAGAGCCGCCACCATGGGAGAGGCCTGACCGATGGCGTAGGAGATGGCTACCCCCACCAGACTGGCCGCCACGAAATTGAAAACCATACCCAGCCCCCAAATGGCTCCGCCCAGCAGACCCAAGGTGTGGTCGGCCGGACGTGCCTTGAAGTAACCCGTGAAGCCCACGGGTTCACCGACGAGGGGACGGCGCATAAAATAGATGTTAACGACAAAGCAGCACAGTAATGCCCCGAATGTGAAGAAGACGGATATGCTGTAGGGCGTGAGGGGTACTCCCGAGGTCATGGCGCGTGTCACGAAAGGAGCAAACGACCCCATCAGCACGCCGGAGATAATGCAGACGACGACGCTTTTTCGCGAAACTGCCTTGTTGGCACTGGGAATGTTTCCGTAAGCCTTGCCGATCAAAACGACCGCCAGAATCGCCAGCACCACTCCCAAGCCCAGCAGCAGCGGATCCCCCTTGGGCTGGAGCAAATAACTCAGTGCTACGCCAACCACTAGCGCAATGCCGATGGAGATAGGGAATGCCACGGCTAAGCCAGCCATCTCGATTCCCGCCACGAGCAATAGGTTGGCGGTGTTGAAGATTGCACCGCCGAAGATGGCTAAGGCGATGTTGCCCCCGCTGGCAGCGCGCACATTGGCGAGGAAGTTCTGTTGGTCGGGGCGAATCGATCCAAGAGTGAGCGCCAGCACCAGGGAGATTAAGAAGATTCCGACAGCGTAATCCCAGTAGAACAGCTCAAAGCGATAGTTGCGAGTCAGCTTGTAGGTGTTCGCCCATGAGCCCCAGCAAACAGTGCTGGTCACCATCATCAGCAACGCAAGGGCGAAGCTTTCAGGGACAAACATCGCGTTCTCCTAGACCGCGGCCTGTTGCTTCTGCCGAGCGATCAGCTCCTCAACCTCTTGACGCCTAGCCATGGCGCGCGCACCCACGCGCGTGCAACACAAAGCAGCACAGGCGTTGGCGAATGCTCCCACGCGATTCAGAGGCCAGTTCTGCAGCAGCCCATAGGAGAGGCCGCCCATGAAAGCGTCTCCGGCTCCCGTCGTATCCACAACCTCGACTCGGTACGCCGGCTGGCGGCTCACTTGACCGTCGCCAGCCAAAAGGCAGCCATCGCCTCCCATAGTTATCGCGACCAGCCGCGGGCCGTGAGCGAGCAGTTTTTTTGCCATACGCTCAGGATCGTTTTCCCCACTGAGCGCGCGCGCTGCCGCCTTGCAGGGCTTGAGCACGTCGCTCATGTGCAGCGCCTGCATCAGATCATCCATGGATCCCAACCCGGAGTTAAGAAAATCGGCTGGATCCATGTCCAAGTCGAAAAATACCCTGACCCCTCCTGCCCGCGCTATGCGGATCGCTTCGAGCACCGGCTCCATGGGGAGCTGTGAGGCCTCGGTGTGCAAGTGCTTGGCTTGGCGGATATACCCGGCAAAGCGAGTTTGGATTTGCTGAGACGTAATTTTGGCGGTGATATTGGGAAACATGTAGATGCAGCGCTCGCCACGGGCATCCACCGGAATCCAAGTGAAGGAGGAGCGTTCGCCCGCGACCACCTCCACCGCGCTGGTATCCATTCCGTCCTCGGCGAAGGCACGCAGGATAATACGGCCGTTGTCATCGTCGCCGATCAGGCCAAACCAGCCGGTAGAAGCTCCTAGCCTCGCGACCTGGGTCAAGTTGTTCGCCGTGACTCCCCCGGCATGGATCTCCAGAGAGTTGGCATTTATCTTTTCTTCCGCGCCAATCAGCTTCGGCACTAGGGCAAAGAAGTCCACGGTGCAGCTTCCCAGTCCGACAACATCGACAGCCATGAAAACCCTCCTGATCCGTTACCGCTGACTGCGCCAATGCAGGCGCGAGCTATCGTTCGGAAATCGTCCGGGACGAAGTGAGCCGGCCGATAAACAAGTCAAAAAACTTCGATGGCTCGACATCGGTGGCGACTTCGACGTTCGGTTGGTACTGCTGAAGCTCGCTGTTTTCAAAAGGCGAGATCCAGGGGGCCGAGCGCCGCAGCGGGGGACGGCGGTATACGAGCGTCTCCCCCGCAGTGAGCTCACCTGCGGTCTCTACATCCACGTAATACTTTTCGCGCTGGACGATGGATTTGTCGAGAAGTACTGCCATGGCTAGCGGGTCGTGCATGGCCGGACCACGCCCCCCCGCCCGCTTCGAGCGCTCGACGCCATTGCGGCCCAAGCGCGCCGCCAGGCGAGCGACGGGATCGCTGCCGGACTCGAGGCGGCGGACATCCTCCTCGCGCAACAGGGCCTTTCGGGTCACATCGAGGCCGACCATGACTACTGGAGCCCCAGAGTGAAACACGATGCGGGCCGCCTCAGGATCCACGTAGATGTTGAACTCCGCGGCAGGAGTTACATTGCCGCCGGACATGGAGCCGCCCATCAGCACGATTTCCTTTATTTTTTTGGGCAGCGACGGATCGCTGCGAAAGGCGGCTGCGATGTTGGTCAACGGTCCCAGGCAGACCAGCGAAATTTCCTCCGGGTGTTGGCGGATAAGGTCGGCAATCATGGTTGCGCCGGCTGCGGCAGCGGGCTTCAGGACCGGATCGCCGATCTCAATGCCGCCAAGGCCGTTGTCACCGTGGGCGTAGGTGGCGGTGACGAGCCGACGTACCAACGGTGCATCGGCTCCGCGCGCAACCGGGATGCCGGTCCGGCCCGCGATCTCCACCAAGCGGAGGGCGTTTTTTAGGCCGACGTCCACGGGCACATTCCCGGCAACCACAGTGATGGCTTCGATGTGCAGCTCCGGGGAGCGCATGGCGAGCAGGAGGGCAAAAGCGTCGTCCACCCCGGGATCGGTGTCAATGATGACGCGTCGCATGCCCGCCTGAGCCCAGGTTTCGCCTGAAAATGCCAGCAGCAGGCAGCAGGTCAATACTCCGACGAGGGCTTTCACCGGCACCTCCAAGTGGAAATTGCCGGAGCGGGGTGGTTGCGCTCGCTCCGGCGGCCTTGCAGTTAGAAACGGAATTTCAGCCCGAACTGAATCTGGCGTGAAGGGCTGATGGTTGAGGTGATGCGCCCAAAATCGGCCGCGCCGAAGGTGGTGCCTGGTGCGTCGAATTGCGCGCTGTTGAAGAGATTGAAGATCTCAGTCCGGAACTGAATATCGGTCTCCTCGCGAATGGGAAAGACCTTCAGGATAGAGAAGTCAAAGTTTAGTAGCCCGGGGCCCACCAGCGGCGTGCGATAAGCATTGCCCAAGACTCCCGGTGCCGGGGCGACGAAGCAACTGGTATCGAAGAACCGGGTAACGCTTTGCCGATCTTTAGGCAGGTTGGGATTGCATCGTACATCGGGACGGTTTCCCAGGGCGGTGCCTGACTGATTGGAAGCCACAGAGATGGGCAGAGCAAAACCGCTACGCGCGCGTGTAATGCCGCTCAATTGCCAGTTGCCGATAATAGCCTGCAGCAGCCCTTCGGCACCGCTGGCCCAAGCACGGCCTCTGCCGAACGGGAGGTCATACAGGTAGCTGACGGTAAATGAATGGCGGACGTCGGTATCGGACAATCCCTTATCCAGGATGGCAGGGGCTACAGGAAAGTACTTGACCCCCGTGTTGACACCCACATTTTGGCTTAACCCATTGGTGAAGGCCTTGCTCCAAGTATAGGAACTCAATACGTACAACCCGTGGGAAAGGCGCTTTTCCGCCCGCACCTGGAAAGAATCGTAGCGCAGCAACCCACGGCTCAGGATGGCATTGAAGTTGTTGTACTGAGGAAAGGGACGTCGCGCCGGGGTGTTGAAGCCCGGTCCCGGCGGGGCGGTGTTGGTGTTGTAACCCTTGCCCTGAATCTGTGAGCCTCGCGTGCCTGCGTACGCAAGAGTCAAAACTACTCCGGCCGCCAACTCGTGCTGAAGGTTCAAATTCCATTGCTGAATCTTGCCCTGGGTGAAGTCGCGCTGGAACAGAACCACGTTGCCGGTGTAAGTGCTCGGATCCGGCCGGGGGACATCGGGAAAACCGGTGGCCAAGGTTCGCACCGGGGTAATGTTGTTCGCGGTAAAAGAGTAGTCGGCGGCAAAAGGCGGATTCTGGTATAAGCCCTGCACTCCCCCGTTCGC
>Ga0070741_10006403_pt1 | contig 25316 bp, 19 predicted proteins | sample Coa_R1_4_FD_66440 | JGI IMG/M metagenome (GOLD analysis project Ga0070741, IMG submission 66440) | Surface soil microbial communities from Centralia Pennsylvania, which are recovering from an underground coalmine fire - Coalmine... | ecosystem: Environmental > Terrestrial > Soil > Unclassified ... | reverse complement strand
GACGCGGTCGCCGTCCGAGACGACGACGGTCTCGCCGCCGAGGCCCTTGCTGTTGCCGCCGGCGACGATCCGGCCGGAGACGCGCGCGGCGCCCGTCCCGGCCGGCGTCGCCGACAGCGTGATCGCAGCAGGCGTCCGGTCGAGCGCCTGCGCCTCGACGGTCGCGCCGGCGTCGGCGGCGCCGAGGCCGGGCGTGTACGGGGTGAGCCGCGCGAGCCAGAGGTGCCAGCCGGTCGTGCCGGTCGAGACGCCGTCGAGCTCGAGCGTCAGCTCGGTGAGCTTGTCGCCGCCCGGCGCGCGGTCGGGCGTCCCGATCGGCACGTCCGGCGCCGGCAGGCAGAGGGTGAGGGTGTACGCCGACGGCAGCGGCGCGGGGCTGCCGGCCGCGACGGCGTCGACGTAGATCGGGATCGTCAGCCTCGAGCCGGAGCCGGAGAGCTGGAGCGTCGCGTAGCCGTCGTGGCCGGCGATGCCGGTGCACGCCTGCGCGAGCGCCGACAGCGCCGCCGTCGTGCCGCCGTAGGCGACGACGTCGGCGGCGCTCGCCGGCGCGATCGCGCCGGTCAGCCGGACGCTCGACCCGCCGAGGTCGCTCGCGAGTGCGACCGCGCTCGCCCGCCCCGCGAGCGCCGGCGGCACGCCGCCGTTCATGGCGTAGCTGGCCGGGACGGAGACGACGACGCGAGCCGTGGGCGCGTCGATCGCCGACTGGAGCAGCGTGACGGTCGTCGACGAGGAGCCCGACGCGACGCCGAGCTCGGGCGCGTAGGCGGCCGTCGCGCCGGTCGCGCCGGCGAGCGCCGCCACGGCGACCGCGGCCGCGAGGAGACGACGCGGCGCGCGCGCGGCCGAGACGTGACGCGCGCTCATCCGCCGCTCGCCGCGCCGCCGCTCGCCGCGCCGCCGCCGAAGCCACCGCCGCCGAAGCCGCCGCCGCCCGAGGCGCTGCCACCCGCGCCGCCGCCGCCGAAGGCGCCCGCGCCGCCGCGGCGGCCGAAGCCGAAGCCGCCGGCGCCGCCGAGCTGGGCGCCGCTGTCCGTGATCGAGCTCGCCGCGATGCCGGTCTTCGTCTGCGTCCCCTGGACGACGAGGTAGTCGCCCGGGCGGATGCTCTGCACGCCGCCGCTCTTCGTCACGCGGACCGTGACGCCGCCGTCCGTCGTCACCTTGATCGTGTTCCCCTGGAGGTCGGTGAGGTAGAGGCTGTTGCCGTCGATCGCCTTCACCTGGCCGATCGTGGCGCCGCCGCCGACCGCGCCCCGCCCTGCGCCGGCCCCGCCCGCGGACTGGCCTGCCCGCCCGGCGGCACCGCCGCCGCTGCTCGCCGCCCGGGCCGCGGAGAGCGCGGCGGCCACGCCGGCACCGTCCCCGCGGCCTCCGCTCCCGCCCAGGTGCTTCTGGATCAGCACGCCGCCGATCACGCCGACCCCGAGCAGCACGCAGGCGAAGAGGGCGGTCGTCAGGAAGGGCGCGCGCCGGCGTCTCGGCGGCGGGGGCGGCAGCTCGTCCAAGTCGAAGCCGTCCACCTGCGGCAGCCCGTTGCCTCCCGTTTGGACCTCGGTCGGCGTCTCGTCGGCTGCGTTCATCGGAACCTCCTCGTTCATTCGTAGCGGAGCGCCTCGATCGGCCGGAGCGCCGCGGCGCGGCCGGCGGGGTAGCTGCCGAAGACGAGCCCGACGAGCGCGGAGACACCGAAGGCGAGCACGACCGAGTACGTCTCGACGACGGGCTTGACGCCGACGATCGTGAAGCGGCTGCCGCCGATCCCGGCGGCGACTCCGATCAGCCCGCCGAGCATCGAGAGCAGGACCGCCTCGACCATGAACTGGCTGACGATGTGGATGCGCCTCGCGCCGATCGCCTTGCGGATCCCGATCTCGCGCGTCCGCTCCGTGACCGTCACGAGCATGATGTTCATCACGCCGATCCCGCCGACGAGCAGCGAGATCGCCGCGACCGCGCCGAGCAGCACCGTGAACGTGTGGCGCGACGCGTTCGAGGACGAGATCAGGCTGGCCTGGTTCAGCACCTGGAAGTCCGGCTGGCCGTCCGTGATCTTGTGCGTGCTGAGCAGCGTGCTCGTGATCTCGTTCTGCGCTGCCGTCGTCACCTTGCTGGACGCCGCCTCGGTCACGATCTGGTTGACCGAGCCGCTCACGCCCGTGAGCACCGACTGGACGGTCGTGATCGGAGCGATCCCGATGTCGTCCTGGTCCTGGAGGCCCTGGTTGCCCTTCGACTCGAGGACGCCGACGACCTGGAACTGGTTGCCGTTGACCGCGATCGTCTGGCCGAGCGGGCTCGCCGCTCCGAACAGGTTCTGGACGACGGTCGGGCCGAGCACGACGACGGCTGCGTGGTTGCGGACGTCGTCGTCGGTCAGCAGGCGCCCCGCGGCGAGCTGCCAGTTCTCGGCCTCGAAGTAGCCTGGGGTCGTGCCGACGAACTGCCCCGGCTGGTAGCTCGCCCCCTGGTACGTCGCGGTGACCGCGGGCGCGTTGACGACCGGGTTCACGCTCTTCAGGTCGGGCGCGTTCTGCCGGTTGCGGAGGGCCGTGACGTCCTTCAGGGTGAGCCCCGTCGTCCGGCTCTGGGTGCCGATCGTCGACCGGCCGCCGCCGCCGAAGCCGCCGCGGCCGAAGCCGAAGCCGCGCGCCGAGAACACCGTCAGCACGTTCGTTCCGAGCGCCTGGAGCTGCTTCTGCACTGCGACCGAGGAGCCCGTGCCGACGGCGACGAGGATGATCACCGCCGCCACGCCGATCAGGACGCCCAGCATCGTCAGCAGGGAGCGCAGACGGTTGGCGAGGATCCCCTGGACCGCGATCCGGAGGCTCTCGACCACGATCACGCGACGACCTCGATCAACGAGCGGAGGCGTTCGTCGGCCACGACGAGCCCGTCGCGGAGCCGCACGACGCGGCCCGCGCGCGAGGCGACCTCGTTCTCGTGCGTGATCAGGACGATCGTGCGACCCTCGGCGTTCAGGTCGGCGAAGACCTCGAGCACCTCGTCGGTCGAGTGCGTGTCGAGGTTGCCGGTCGGCTCGTCGGCGAGGACGACGGCGGGGTCGGTGACGAGCGCGCGCGCGATCGCCACCCGCTGCTGCTGGCCCCCCGAGAGCTCCGAGGGCAGGTGGTAGACGCGGTCGGCGAGCCCGACCCGCTTGAGCGCCCTGAAGGCGCGCACGCGCCGCTCCCTCTGGCGCACGCCGGCGTAGATCAGCGGCAGCTCCACGTTCTGGAGCGCGTTCGTGCGCGGCACGAGGTTGAAGCTCTGGAAGACGAACCCGATCTTCCGGTTGCGGATCGTCGCCAGCTCGTCGTCCTCGAGGTAGCGGACGTCGAGGCCGTCGAGGAGGTAGTAGCCGCGATCCGGCAGGTCGAGGCAGCCGAGGATGTGCATCAGCGTGCTCTTGCCGCTCCCCGACGCGCCCATGATCGCGACGAAGTCGCCGGCCGCGACGCCGAGTGTGATCCCGCGGAGCGCGTGCACGACCTGCGTCCCCATCGCGTAGGACTTGGTGACGCCGCGGAGCGCGATCAGCGGCCGCGCGCTCATCGGTCGGCCTGGCCCGTCATCCGCGGGCGATCACGCGGCCGAGCCCGCCGCCGCCGAGCCCGCCGCCGCCGAAGCGCCCGCCGCCGGGGCCACCCGTCCCGGTCGTGCCCGTCAGCGAGGACGAGATCGTCGAGACGACGATCTCCTGGCCCGCCTTCAGGCCGCTCACGATCTCGGTCGCGTCGTCACCGACGAGGCCTGTCTGGACGGGAACGACGCGCTGCGTGCCGTCGGGCCCGACGAGGGTCACCGTGCTCGAGCCGCCCGCCGTGCGCACCGCCGCGTTCGGGACGTGGAGCACCCCGTCGCGCTTCCCCACGATGACGGACGCGTTGACGGTCATCCCCGGCTTCAGCGCCGAGACGCGGCGGTCGAGCAGGAGGGTGACCGTGTAGGTGACGACGTTGCTGACGACCGTCTGCGTCGGCGAGACGGACACGACGTGCGCCGGCAGCTGCTCGTTCGGCAGCGCGTCGACCGAGATCGTGGCCGGCTGGCCGACGCGGATCTTCGCGGCGTCGGTCTCGCTGAAAGCCGCGGACACCTCCGGTCGCGCCAGGTCGACGAGGGTGATGAACCCGGAGCCGGCCGAGCTCGACGAGGCGCCGGACGACGCGCCGGCGCCGGGCGTCTCGCCGACCGCGCCGTTCACGGAGGCGACGGTGCCGGCGGCCGGAGCGACGAGCGTCGCCTGCTTCGCCGCGGTCCTGGCGTTCGCGAGCGCGGCTTGCGCCGAGAGCAGCTGCGCCCGCGCCGTCGCGAGGTCGGCGGGAGTCGCCGGCGCCGCCTTGGCCGCGTTCGCCGCGAGCGTGCTCGCGAGCGAGAGCTGCGCCGAGGTCACCTGGCTCTCCGCGCTCGCGACCGACTGCGCGTCCTTCAGCTTCCCCGACCGCTGACTGCTCAGCGCCGAAACGAGCTGGTTCCGCGCGCTCGCGACCGACTGCGCGTCCTTCAGCTTCCCCGACCGCTGCGCGTTCAGCGCCGAAACGAGCTGGTTCCGCGCGCTCGCGACCGACTGCGCGTCCTTCAGCTTCCCCGACCGCTGCGCGTTCAGCGCCGAAACGAGCTGGTTCCGCGCGGACGTAATCGCCTGCGCGTCCTTCAGCTTGCCCGTCCTCTGGCTCTGGAGCGCCGAGGTCACGACGTTGCGGGCGCCCTGCAGCGTCTGCGCGTCGCCGACCTTCAGCTTGTTCAGCGCGGCGACGGCGTTGTCGTAGGCGTTCGTCGCGGCTCCCTGGGACTGGGCGCCCGAGACGCCGTTCGCCGTCAGCGAGTTCTGCGCGTTCGTGACCGCGTCCTGATCCTTCGTCACCGCGGTCTGGTCGGCCGTGACGGCGTTCTGGTAGCTGGTCACGTTCGCGTTCGCCGTCGAGAGCGACGAGCTCGCCGTCTGGAGCGCCGCCTGGTCGGCGGCGAGCCGATCCTGCGCGCGCTGGAGCGCCGCGGTGTCGTTCCCGCTCGTGCTGCAGGGCGGGCCGCTCGTGCAGCCGTGATCCGCCTGGTACTCCCTGATCGCGTTCACCGTCGACTGATCCGAGTCGACCGTCGACTGCGCGCTCGAGGCCGAGCTCGACGCCGAGGACTGAGCGCTCTGCGCCGAGGCGAGGGCCGCCGTGTCCGCGTTCAGCTTCGCCTGGTCGCGTGCCAGCTGGGCCTGCGCCTGCGACAGCGTCGTCTGCGCGCTGACGCCGCTCGCGCCCGCGGCCGCCTGCGCCAGCGACAGCGCCGCCGCCGCCTGGTTGACGGCGAGCTGCTGGCTCTCCTCGCCCGCCTTCGTCGCCTGCTCGGCCTGCGCGAGCGACGCCTGCGCCTGGCGGATCGCGTTCGCGAGCGTCGCGGCGTCCGCGGCCGCCGAGGCCTTCGCCTGCGCGACGCCCGTCCGGGCCTGCGCGACTCCCTGGGCCAGCGTCGCCGCGTCCGCGCGGGCCGCCGTCTTCGCCTGCGCCACCCCGGCCCGCGCCTGCGCAACCGACTGCGCCAGCGACGCCGCGTCCGCGCGAGCCGCCGCCTTCGCCTGCGCCACCCCGGCCCGCGCCTGCGCAACCGACTGCGCCAGCGTCGCCGCGTCGGCCGCGGCCGAGGCGCGAGCACCCTTAAGCGACTGCTGCGCCGAGGCGATGCCCGCCTGCGACTGACGGACGGCGACGTCGTTCTGCGCCACGGCCTGCGCCGTCAGGGGCTGCTCGAGCTTCAGCAGATTGGCCTGCGCCGAGGCCGCCGAGGCCTGCGCCTGCCGGACGGCCGCCCGCAGCTGCGAGTCGTCGATCTTCGCGAGCGGCTGCCCGGCTCGCACGCGGTCGCCCGCCTTCACGTAGACGCCGACGAGCCGCCCCGTGCTCGCGAAGTCGACCGTCAGGGTGTTCGCCGGCTGGACGTTGCCGCTCGCCGAGACGGTCGAGAGCACCGACCCGCGCTGCACCGTCCCCGTCGTCACCCGCTGGCTCGCCGTCGGCGACGAGCCGCCGACGAGCAGCATCGACGCCGCCACCGTCCCCGCCGCGACGAGCAGCAGGACGCCATTCACAACCGGCCAGCGCAACCACCGGCGGGGGAGCCCCGGCAGCGCAGGGGCAGTATCGAGCGTCGACACGCCCACCGACGCTAGAAGCGTCATCTGAAACGACGCTAAGAATCGGCGCGGCCGATCCGACGCGGGTTCTTACCTCGCTTTCAGCTGCCGCATCGACAACTACCGGGATGAAGATCACGGTCTTCGCGCTCACCGGCGCCGGGCTCGCCGCGTGCCTCGCTGCCGCGACGGCGTCGGCCGCGTCACCGGTGCGCGGCTTCATCAACGGGCCCGTCGCGTCGGTCAGCGGCGACACCTTCGTGCTGACGACGACCCAGGTCCCGGGCGGGAAGGCGAAGGTGGCGGTAAGCGGCAAGACGGCGATCACGCAGCAGGTCGAACTGGAGGCCTCGAGCCTGAAGACGGGCGAGTGCGTGAGCGCGGTCGGCAGCAAGAGTGCGAAGGGCGCGATCGCCGCCGCCCGGATCACGGTCTCGAAGCCGGTCGGCGGCGCCTGCGGCGCGGGCTTCGGCGGCGGCGCCGGCGGCCCCCGGGGAGCGCGGCCTCCCCGCGCCCCGAGACCGGGCGCGGGCGCCGGCGCGCGCGTGCCGCGGCCCGGCAGCGGGCGGCCGTTCGCCAGCGGCAACTTCGCGTTCGCCCTCGGGGCGATCACCGCGGTGAAGGGCTCGACGCTCACCCTGCACGGCAGGCAGGGCACGAGCACCGTCACGGTCTCGGCTTCGACGCAGATCGGGACGGTCGAGCGCGTCGCCGCCTCGGCGATCAAGGCCAAGCTGTGCGCGTTCGTCCGCGGCACGAGCACGGACAAGGGGATCACGGTCACCGCGCAGAGCGTCAGTCTCTCCGAGCCCGGCCGGAACGGCTGCGGCAGGGTCTTCGCGCCGCGAGGGGCGGGCGGCGTGCGCGGCAACGGCTGACCGCGGCCGCCGGCTCGCGCGAGCTACGCGCGGCCTGCGAGCCGCAGCACGAGGTCGGCGACGAGCGCCGTCCAGCCGGTCTGGTGCGAGGCGCCGAGCCCCGCGCCGGTCTCGCCGTGGAAGTACTCGTGGAAGAGGAGCTGGTCGCCGAAGTCGCGCTGCAGGCGCTCGTCCACCCCGAAGGCCGGGCGGCGGCCGGAGGCGTCGCGCCGGAAGAGCGAGACCAGGCGCCGGGAGAGCTCGTCGGCGGCGCCCGCGAGCGTCGTCGCCTCGCCGCCGCAGGCGACGGTGAAATCGTCGCCGAGGTAGGAGTGGAAGCGGCGAAGCGCCTCGATCACCAGGTAGTTGACGGGGAGCCAGACCGGGCCGCGCCAGTTCGAGTTGCCGCCGAAGAGGCCGCTCGTCGACTCGCCCGGCTCGTAGCGCACCTCCGACCGCGTCCCCCCGAGCTCGAGCACGAACGGCTCGTCGGCGTGCCGCCGCGAGAGCGCGCGCAGCCCGTACGGGGACAGGAACTCGCGCTCGTCGAGCATCGTCTCCAGGATCCGGCGCAGCCGGTCGGGCGAGACGATCGAGAGCAGCCGCAGCTCGTGCTCGCCGAGCCGGTGGACGTGGCCGACGACGTGGTCGAACTGCGGCTTGTACCGGAGGAACCAGGAGAGGCGGCCGGTAAAGTCGGGTAGCCGGTCGAGCACCGTCCGCGAGAGGGTCAGCGACGCGCAGAGCGGGATCAGCCCGACCATCGAGCGCACGCGCAGCGGCACCGGCGTCCCGCCGTCCACGCGGAGGACGTCGTAGTAGAAGCCGTCCCGCTCGTCCCAGAGCCCCTGCGTGTTCATCGCCGAGGCGATGTAGGCGAAGTGCTCGAAGAACTTCGTCGCGAGGTCCTCGTAGACGCGGTCGTGCTCGGCGAGGACGAGGGCGATCTCGAGCAGGTTCAGGCAGTACATCGCCATCCAGGCCGTTGCGTCGGACTGCTCGAGCCGGCCGCCGACGGGCAGCGCCGCCGACCGGTCGAAGGGGCCGATGTTGTCGAGCCCGAGGAACCCGCCCTCGAAGACGTTGCTGCCGGCCGAGTCCTTGCGGTTGACCCACCAGGTGAAGTTGAGGATCAGCTTGTGCAGGACGCGCTCGAGGAAGTCGTAGTCGCGGCCGCCGTCGAGCTCGAAGGCCCGCAGCGCCGCCCACGCGTGCACCGGCGGGTTGACGTCGCCGAACGACCACTCGTACGCCGGCAGCTGGCCGTTCGGGTGCATGTACCACTCGCGGCAGAGGAGGATGAGCTGCTCCTTCGCGAACGCCGGGTCGACGCGGGCCAGCGGGATGCAGTGGAACGCGAGGTCCCATGCCGCGTACCACGGGTACTCCCACGTGTCGGGCATCGAGATCACGTCCAGGTTGTTCAGGTGCCGCCAGTCGGCGTTGCGGCCGGCGCGCCTGGCCGGAGGAGGCGGCGGCTGCGCCGGATCGCCGTCGAGCCAGATCTCGACGTCGTAGTGGAAGAGCTGCTTCGACCAGAGCAGGCCGGCGAGCGCCTGCCTGGCGATCGCGGCCGCCTCGGGATCGGCGCCGGCGAGCAGCTCGCCGTAGAGCTCGTCCGCCTCGCGCTCGCGGTCGCGGAGCGTCGCCTCCCAGCTCGACCCGAGGTCGCCGACGGCGGGCGCGAGCCGCAGCCGGAGGTCGGCCGACTCGCCCGCGGCGACCGTCAGCCGGTAGCGGAGCGCCGCCTTCGTGCCCCGGAGCTCGGGGTTCACGGTGGGCAGACCGTGGACGACGTGGTCGCCGATCCCGTCCTTCGGGTAGGGCGTCGACGGCGGGGCGCCCCAGAGGCGCGGCGCGTTCGACTCGTTCTCGCAGAAGAGGAGCTCGGGGCGCCCCGAGCCGACGAGCGCCGCCCGCGGCTCGCCGGCCGCGACGACGACGGCGGCGCCCTCAGCGGCGAGCAAGGGGCGGGCCCCGCCGGCCCACGACCAGGTGTTGCGGAGCCACAGCGTCGGCAGCACGTCGAGCGTCGCCGCCACCGGCCCCGCGTTTCGCACCGTGACGCGGGCGCAGACGTCTTGCGGCGCCGCCTTGGCGTAGTCGACGGTGATCTCCCACCAGCCGTCGTCGAGGATGCCGGTGTCGGCGAGCTCGAACTCGGGCTCGTCGCGGCCGCGGCGCGCGTTCTCGGCGACGAGCCGCTCGTACGGGAACTCGGCCTGCGGGTAGACGTAGTGCCAGCGCAGCCACGAGTGGGTCGGCGTCGCGTCGAGGTACCACCAGAGCTCCTTCGCGTCCTCGCCGTGGTTGCCCTCGGGGCCCGAGAGGCCGAAGATGCGCTCCTTCAGGATCGGGTCGCGGCCGTTCCAGAAGGCGAAGGCGAGGCAGAGCCGCTGGCCGGAGTCGCAGACTCCGGCGAGGCCGTCCTCGCTCCACCGGTAGGCCCGCGAGCGCGCGTGGTCGTGCGGGAACGAGCCCCACGCGTCGCCGGTCGCGCTGTAGTCCTCGCGCACGGTTCCCCACGCGCGCTCGGCGAGGTAGGCGCCCCACTCTCGCCACGCCGGGTCGGCGAGCCGCTCGCGCTCCGCGGGCATCCCGCGCAGTCTGCACGTCCCGCGCGAGCGCATCCCGGGGACGCCGGGTCGAGCTAAGGTCGCGGTGTGGACTTTGGCTGGTCGCCGCTGCCGTACGAGGCCTGGAGCGCCACGTGCGACACGCTGCACGCGCACACGCAGGTGCTCGGAAAGCTCGCGACGGCCCTCGCCCCGCCCGAGCCCCAGCTCCAGCACGCGGCGCTGCGGCTGACGGCCCGGGGCTGGGAGACGCTCCTGCTGCCTGCGCCGAACGGGTCGGGCACCTTCGGGATCGCGCTCGACCTCCACGCCCACGAGGCCGTCGTCCAGCACGCGGACGGCCGCCGCCGCGCGATGCCGCTCACGCCGCACCGGCCTGTCGGCGAGGTGACGCGGGCGGTGCTGACGGCGGTGCGCGAGCTCGCGGGCGAGGTCCCGTTCGACCCGAAACCGCAGGAGACGCCGTGGACGACGCCGCTCGACGCGGACGACGACCACGCGACCTACGAGCCCGACCAGGTCGCGGCCTACTTCGCCGCGGCGACGCGGGCCGCGTCGGTGCTGGCCGCCTTCCGCGCGCCCTACCGCGGCCGCTCGACGCCCGTCAACGCCTGGTGGGGCTCGTTCGACCTCGCCGTCAACCTCTTCTCGGGGCTGCCGGCCGAGCCTCCGTCCGACGACTTCATCATGCGGAACGCGATGGACGTGGAGGAGATTGCCGTCGGCTGGTGGCCCGGCGACCCCCGATACCCGCGCGCGGCGTTCTACGCCTACGCGCACCCCGCGCCGGAGGGCTTCGCCGCCGCCACCCTCGCGCCCGACGCGGCCCGCTTCGACGCGGCGCTCGGCGAGCACGTCCTCGACTGGGACGACGTCGTGCGCGCGCCCGATCCGGCCGCCGCGGCGCTCGAGTTCGCGCGCTCCGCCGCGCGGCAGGCCTGCGCGCTCTGCGAGTGGGACCCCGGGCTCGCCGCGAGCGTCCACGGGACACCGCCTCCGGTCGCCTGAGATCGCCGCGCAGGACGGCATCGCCGGCAGGTACTCGGAGCGCACCGCGTGGTCGCGGACGCTCGCGACGCCGCTGCGCGAGTTCCTCCGCACCGAGACCGGCAGCGCCGCCGTCCTCCTCGCGGGCACGGTCGCCGCCCTCGTCTGGGCGAACGCGGACGAGGCGTCCTACGGACGCGCCTGGCACACCGAGCTCTCGATCCGCGTCGGCGGCGCCGTCGTGCAGCAGGACCTGCGCGGCTGGGTGAACACAGGGCTGATGACCTTCTTCTTCTTCGTCGTCGGACTCGAGGCGCGGCGCGAGTTCGACATGGGGGAGCTGCGCGACCGGCGGCGGGTCGCGCTGCCGCTCGTCTCGGGCCTCTGCGGGATGGCGCTTCCGGTCGCGATCTACCTCGGGCTGAACGCCGGGCGGGCCTCCGCCCACGGCTGGGGAGCCGCGATGTCGACCGACACGGCCTTCGCGCTCGGGATGCTGGCGCTCGTCGGGCCGCGCTTCCCGGATCGGCTGCGGACGTTCCTGCTGACGATCGTCGTCATCGACGACCTCGTCGCGCTCGCGATCATCACGACCGTCTACTCCGAGCAGGTCGCGGCCGACGCGCTCGTCGCCGCCGTCGGCGTCTTCGCGGCGGTGCTGGTCGTCCGCCGCGCGGGCGCTCGCCACGGCCTCGTCTACGCGATCCTCGGGGTCGGCCTCTGGCTCGCGCTCTTCGGGTCCGGCATCGACCCGGTCGTGACCGGGCTCGCGATGGGGCTGCTCACGTACGCGGCGCCGCCGCTTCGCAGCGACCTCGAGCGCGCGAGCGACCTCTTCCGCCTCTTCCGCGAGCAGCCGACGCCCGAGCTGGCGCGCACCGCGCGCGCGGGCCTCGAGTCGGCGATCTCGCCGAACGAGCGGCTGCAGCAGCTGTACCACCCGTGGACGAGCTACGTGATCGTGCCGCTGTTCGCGCTCGCGAACGCGGGCATCCCGATCGGCGGCGGCCTCCTCGGCCGCGCCTTCACGTCGCCGATCACGCTCGGGATCCTCGTCGGCTACGTCGTCGGCAAGCCGGTGGGCGTGATCGGCGCGGCCGCGCTCGCGACGCGGCTGTCGCGGGGCAGGGTGCGCCCGCCCGTCGGCTGGGCCGCCGTCGCGGGCGGCGGGGCCGTCGCGGGCATCGGCTTCACGGTCTCGCTGCTGATCGCGACGCTCGCGTTCCAGGGAGACCAGCTCGAGGAGGCGAAGCTCGGCGTGCTCGCTGCAGCGCTCGGCGCCTCGAGCCTGACGTGGCTCGTCTTCCGCGCGACCGACCTGCTGCCGGGGCGGCTCCGACTGCGCGCGCTGCTCGGGACGTCGGAGTCGCTCGTCGACCTCGAGGTGCCGGTCGACCGCGACCGCGACCACGTCAGGGGGCCCGCCGGCGCGCCGGTGACGGTCGTCGAGTACGGCGACTTCGAGTGCCCGTACTGCGGCCAGGCCGAGACGGTCGTGCGGGAGCTGCTCGCCGACTTCGGCGACGTCGAGTACGTCTGGAGGCACCTCCCGCTCGCGGACGTCCACCCGCACGCGCAGCTCGCGGCCGAGGCGTCCGAGGCGGCGGCCGCCCAGGGCGCGTTCTGGGAGATGCACGACCTGCTGCTCGAGCGGCAGGACGGCCTGCGCCCGTCCGACCTCGTCGCCTACGCCGAGGAGCTCGGCCTCGACGTCGAGCGCTTCGTGCGCGACCTGCGCACGCACGCGCACGCGGGACGCGTCGCCGAGGACGTCGATAGCGCCGACCTGAGCCGGGTCTCGGGGACGCCGACGTTCTTCGTCAACGGTCGCCGCCACCACGGCGCCTACGACGTCGCGTCGCTGGAGCGAGCGGTCCGCGCCGCGCGCGCCCGCGCGGCGCTCGCGGCGTAGGCGGGCGCCCGGCTCGTAGACTCGGGACTTCGTCCACTGCCCGCCCGAGACGCGGCACATCTTCGTCGGCGCCGGCGACGGCCCCTGCGTGCTGCTCGCGGCCTCGTCGCAGCAGTTCCAGAAGGACGGGCCGTGGGGCTTCTACTGCGTCGACGCGGCCGGCGCGCGCCACGGAGCGAGCCCGCCCGAGGAGACCCAGGACACCGAGCTTCCCGCCGCCCCGGCCGGCGCGCTACCGCGACGGGCTGCCGGCCGGGCGCGTAGCGCCGGGCCGGTGCGGCTTGCGCTCGCAGCCGCGCGCGCGCGAACATGTGTTCGTGAGCGGCGCCGCGACGATCCTCCACGCCGACGCGGACGCGTTCTTCGCGTCGGTCGAGCAGCGAGACGATCCGTCGCTGCGCGGACGCCCGGTCGTCGTCGGCCTGGGCGTCGTGCTGGCGGCGAGCTACGAGGCGAAGGCCTGCGGCGTCCGCACGGCGATGAGCGGCCGGCAGGCGCGGCGGCTCTGCCCGCACGCGGTCGTCGTCCCGCCGCGGATGAGCGCCTACGCCGAGGCGAGCCGGGCGCTGTACGCGCTCTTCGAGGAGACGACCCCGCTCGTCGAGGGGCTCTCGATCGACGAGGCGTTCCTCGACGTCCGCGGCCTCGAGCGGCTGGCGGGCAGCCCCGTCGAGATCGCCGCACGGCTCCGCCGGGCCGCGCGGGAGCAGCTCGGGCTGCCGGTGACCGTCGGCGTCGCGCGCACGAAGCACCTCGCCAAGGTCGCGAGCGCGGTCGCGAAGCCCGACGGGCTGCTCGTCGTGCCGCCCGAGCGCGAGTCGGCGTTCCTCCACCCGCTGCCGGTCGAGCGGGTCTGGGGCGTCGGCCCGGCGACCGCCGCGCGCCTGCGCGGCAGCGGCATCGCGACCGTCGGCGCGCTCGCCCGTGTCCCCGAGCTCGTGCTCGCGACGATCGTCGGCGAGGCGGCCGCGCGCCACCTGCACGCGCTCGCGACGAACCGCGACCCGCGACCCGTGCGCCGGCGAGCGCGCCGCCGCTCGATCGGCTCGCAGCACGCGCTCGGGCGGAGGCCTCGCTCGGCCGCGGAGATCGACGCCGACCTCGTGGCGCTCGTCGACCGGGTCGCGCGCAGGCTGCGCGCGGCGCGCCGCGTCGGGCGGACGGTTGTCCTCCGCCTCCGCTTCGACGACTTCGCCCGCGCGACGCGCTCGCACACCCTGCGCCACCCGACGGCGCGCACGCAGCTCCTCCTCGACGCCGCGCGGCACCTGCTCGCGGGCGCGCAGCCCCTGATCGAGCGCCGCGGCCTGACGCTCGTCGGCGTCGCGGTCACGAACCTCGCCGACGACCTCCCGAGCCAGCTCTCCCTGCCGCTCGAGCCGGACGAGGGCGCGCTGCTCGACGCCGTCCTCGACGAGATCCGCAACCGTTTCGGGACGACGGCCGTCACCCGAGCCGTCCTCCTCGGCCGCGCCCCCGGCCTCGCGATGCCGCTGCTCCCCGACTGACGCTCAGGCGGCGGCCGGCGAGGCCGGCTGCGGGATCGTGCCGCGGACCCACAGCCACGGGCCGTCGAAGCTGATCTCGATCCCGCGCAGGCAGCGCCGGAGGAGCGCGAGGGCGGCGGCGTTGTCGCCGGAGCAGAACGCGGTGATCGACGTGACGCCTGCCGCGCGCGCGTCCTCGACGAGCTCGGCCGTGAGCAGCGTGCCGAGGCCGCGCCGCTGCCAGCGGTCGGCGACCTCGACCCCGAGCTCCGCGCTGTCGCCGTCGCGTGCGAGCCGGGCGATCGCGACCGGTTGCGGATCGCCCTCGACGTAGGCCACGAGCGCGTGCCGCCTCGCGTCGACCGACGCGAGCTCCAGCAGCTCGCGCGCGCCGAGGCGCGGCTTCGGCCCGGCGAAGCGCGCCCTCCGGGAGTCCTCGCTCAGCCGCTCGAAGACGGCGGCCACCGTCCCGACGTCGCCGTGACGCAGGGGCTCGACGACGATCCTCGGCCCGGGCTGCGCGTGGACGACCCGGCGCCGCGGCGGCCGCCTCGCCGCCCTACGCATCGCGGCCGCCGGAGGAGACGGCGGCGAGCAGCCGCCGCGACTCGGGCATTCCCTTCAGCCGCCGCTCGCCGCGGTCCTCGAAGGCGAGGCCGGAGCCGGCGACGAGGTCCGCGACGGTCGCGGAGACGAGCACGTCGCCCACGCCCGCCTCGGCGGCGATGCGCGCGCCGACGTGGACGGCGATGCCGCTCAGCTTGCCGTCGACGCGCTCGCACTCGCCCGCGTGGATCCCGGCCCGCACCGGCAGGCCGAGCGCCGCGAGGTCGTCCCTGATCGCGCAGGCGCACTCGATCGCGCGGCCGGGCGCGTCGAACGCGGCGAAGAAGCCGTCGCCGGCCGCGTCGAGCTCCTCGCCGCCGAACTCGGCGAGCCGCCGGCGGACGATCGCGTGGTGGCGGCTTAGGAGCTCGGCCCACGCGCGGTCGCCCAGGCGGAGGATGCGCGACGTCGAGCCGACGATGTCCGTGAAGAGGAGGGTCGCGAGCACCCGGTCCGGCGCGGCAGGCGCCGCGGCCGGCACGCCTCCGGGACGGCGGCCGGCCAGCGGCGTCACCGACCCCCCGGCAGCGGCCGGTGGGCGGTCTCGCATCGGATCCAGGGTCGCAGCTGGCATCTCCGGCATCTCCGGGCTCGACGCTACGTGCGCAGCGTGGTCGTCCGCCTCGGGAAGACCTCCTATCTTTCGAGGATCCCGAGCTGCGTCGCGCGCGCCGCCGCCTCCGTGCGCGTCGCCGCCTGCAGCTTGCGCAGGATCGCCGAGACGTGGTGGTCGACCGTCTTCGCGGAGAGCACGAGGCGCTCCGCGATGTGGGCATTGCGGTGGCCCTCGGCGAGGAGCTCGAGCACGTCGAGCTCCCGCCGCGTGAGGCCGGCGGGGTTGGCGCGGGTGGCCGCCCGCGGGCCGGTGCGGAGGTCGCGGAGGCCGCGCTCGCGCAGCACGCGGGCGACGTGGCCGGCGGCCGCGGCGGCCCGCAGCCGCTGCAGCTCGGCCAGGCTCCGGCGGAGCGACCGCTCGTCGGCGCTCTCGAGCAGTGCGAGCGCCGCCTCGTAGGGGCAGCCGAGCTCGCGCCAGGCCCTGGACGCCGCCTCGGGCTCGCCCCCGAGCTCGAGCAGGAACGGCCCGACGGCGACGCGCGCCGCCTCCGGCCGCTCGCTGCCGGCGCGCCGGCACCATGCGGCGAGCTCGCCCGCCGCCCACGCATCCTCGCGCTCGACGGCGAGCGCGAGCGTGCTCTCCGCCTCCGCCGCGACGAGCTCCCGCTCGCCGGCCAGCCAGCGCGCCTCGGCGCGCGCGGCCGCGACCGGCGCGAGTCGCTGCAGCTCGCCGGTCGGCTCCGCGAGCGCCAGCGCCTCGTCGAGCGCCGGCCACGGGTCGTCGTTGCCGCGGCGCGCGCGCAGTCGGCCGAGGACGACGAGCGGGTTGATCCGCGTCGGCGCCGGCACGCCCGGGTGGGCGAGCAGCTCGGACGCGGTCGCCTCGGCCTCGTCCCAGCGGCCCTGCTCGAGCTGCGAGCGCGCCTGCCAGCCCGTCATGTACAGCAGGAAGGAGTCGAGGCCGCGCTCGCGACAGTACTCGATGCCGGTCTCGAGGTAGCCGTCGCCCACCGCGTAGTCGCGGGCCTCGAGCGCGGTCGCCGCGAAGTTCGCGTGGGCCCGGCCCACGTGGTCGTCGAGTCCGGCGACGAGCGCCAGCGTCAGGCTCGCCGCCAGCTTCTGGGCGCCGTCGGCGACGCCGGCCCGGACCTCGGCGGCGCCGACGTTGTTGAGCGCGTGCGCGAGGATCTCGAGCTCTCCCAGCTCCTCCGCGAGCGCGATCGCGCGGCCGCCCCAGACGCGAGCGCCGGCGACGTCGCTCGACAGCATCCGCAGCTGCGCCAGGTTGCTGTACGCCATCGCGAGCTCCAACCCCGGCGGCAGCTGCTCGAGCAGCTCGACGGCCCGGAGGCCCTCGTCCTCGGCGCTCGCGTTGTCGCCCGCGTACCACGAGAGCCGCGAGAGCCAGCGCCGCGCGTCGCCCTCGCGCAGGCGGTCGCCGCGCGCGTGGTGCTCGGCGAGCGCCCGCCGACGAGCGTCGATCGCGTCGGCGACCGCGGACGCCAGGTAGCACTCGAACGACCGCCGCTCGAAGAGCTCGGCGCGGTCCTCGCTCGGCAGCCCGTCGGCGAAGCGCAGCGCGCGCGCCAGCTGCGCCGCCGCCTCCCGGTGGGCGCCCACCGCGGAGGCGCGCTCGGCAGCGGCGCTCGCGTAGCGGCGCACGGCCTCCGCGTCTCCGGCCGCCTCGGCGTGGTGCGCGAGCCGGGCGAGGTCGATCCCCTTGCCGGTCGCGGCCGCGAGCGCGGCGAGGACGCCGCGGTGGAGGGAGAGCCGCCGGTCCGGCGGCAGCATCTCCTCGACCGCGACGCGGGCGATCTCGTGGCGGAAGGCGATCGCGTCGCGCTCCGCGCGCAGGATGCCGGAGGCGAGGCACTCCTCGAGATGGGCAAGCTCGCCGGCCGCGAGCTCCTCGAGCAGCCAGAGCTCCGCCCGCGGCGGCGCGACCGCCACCGCGTCGAGCAGGGCGCGCGCGCCCGCCGCCAGCCGCGCCGCGCGCGCGAGGACGGCGTCGCGGACGCTGTCCGGCACCCTCGCGCCGCCGGCCGCGATCGCCTCCGTCACATAGAACGGGTTGCCGGCCGTCCGCCAGTGGAGCTCGCCGGCGTCGACGCCGAAGGGCCGCGCGAGCTCCGCCACGGCGTCCGCCGAAAGCGGCGCGAGCGTCAGCCGCGTCAGCCCCGCCTGCGGCAGCTCGCCGAGGACGACGCGCAGCGGGTGGTCGCGCTCGAGCTCGTCGTCGCGGTAGGTGAGGACGACGAGCGCCGGCACCGCCGCGATCCGCCGTCCGAGCAGCCGGATCAGGTCGAGGGTCGCCTCGTCGGCCCAGTGCAGGTCCTCGAGCACCGCGATCGTCGGCGACCGGGCGCGCAGGTCGTCCGCCAGCGCCGCCAGCACGTCGCTCGGGCTCGCGCCCTCCTCGACGAGGGCGGCGAGGCGGCCGCCCGTCTCCGCGGCTACGTCGACGAGCGGGCCGAGGGGGCGCGCCGTGTGCAGCGCGTCGCAGGCGCCGGAGAGGACGCGCGCGCGGCCGGGTCTCGAGCAGAAGGCGTCGAGCAGGGCCGTCTTGCCGATGCCGGCCTCGCCGGCGACGAGCACGAGCCGGCCCCGGCCGCTCGCGGCCACAGCGGCGAGCGCGCCGGCGAGCGCCGCGAGCTCGTCGCCGCGCTCGAGCAGCCCGGGGCCAACGGCCTCCATGACTGGTGCCCAACGATCCGCAGCGCGCCGGAATTCCGCGGCGGCCGGCTCAGTGGCAGCTAAGCGGGTGCTAAGAGCGCCTTTCAGAATGAGCCTCGGGCTTCGAGGAGCTTGAGGCAGATCAGGCTGCAGCCGATCGAGAGGAAGGCTTCGTGGATGTCGTCGCGACGTTCGTAGCGGATGCGCAATCGGCGGTACTGATGCAGCCAAGAGATCGTGCGCTCGACGACCCACCGCTTCGTGCCGAGTCCCGAGCCGTGCTCGCTCTTGGGCCAGGCGATCTTCGCCTGGATGCGGCGACGGCGCAGCTCGCCGCGGCTCTCGCGGGAGTGGTAGGCACGGTCGCCGTAGAGGCTGCGTGGCCTGCGCCGCGGCCGGCCGCGACGTCCCCGCACTGGCGGGATCGCATCGACCAGCGGGAGCAGCTGGGTGATGTCGTTGCGGTTGCCGCCGGTGAGCGAGAAGGCGAGCGGCGTGCCGCGCCCGCAAGCGATCAGGTGATGCTTGGAACCGCTCCTGGAGCGGTCGACCGGGCTGGGGCCGGTCTTTTCGCCCCCCCAAACGCCCGCACGTGCGAGCTGTCGATCGCCGCCCGATCCCAGTCGATCAGATCCGCCTCGTTGAGCTTCGCCAGCAGCAGCTCGTGCAGCCGCTGCCACACCCCGGCCTGCTGCCATTCCCGCAGGCGCCGCCAACAGGTCACCCCGGAGCCGCACCCCATCTCCTGCGGCAGGTACTCCCACGGCATCCCGGTGCGCAGCACGAACAAGATTCCCGTCAACACCTTGCGATCGTCGATCCGCTTGCGCCCCGGAAACCGCTCCCGCCTAGGCACCTTCGGGATCAGCGGCTCAACCAGCTCCCACAGCTCGTCCGACACCAACGCCCTCGGCATTGCGTCCCATCCTTCCAATCGAGGTGGACGCAGCCCGCTTCGCCACCGATCAGCGGGTCCCTTCTTTCTGAAAGGCGCTCTAAGGGACGGCCGGTTCACTGTCCGCTCTACCACGACAGAGAGGCGGTAGCGACATGCAGACATCCGACACCCGAAGGCGGCCCGCCGTGCGAGGGAGGCGCGCGCTGCTCGCGCTCGCGGCGGTCCTCGCGCTGACCGCGATCGGCGGCGCCGCCGTCGCCCTTGCCAACAGGGACACGTCGGCGCTCGCCGTCGCGAAGGAGGCGAGCGCGCCCTACCGGAACGTCGCCGTCGCCGAGCGAGCCGGCTACAGCGAGCTCACCGACGCGAAGAAGATCGCGTGCATCCAGATGCCCGGCGTCGGCGGGATGGGCGTGCACTACGTCAACGGCACGCTCGTCGGCGACGCGACCATCGACCCGCGCAAGCCGGAGGCGCTCGTCTACCAGCCGACCGCGAAGGGCCTGCACCTCGTCGCGCTCGAGTACATCGTCTTCGCCGCCAAGTGGAAGCAGGCGGCGCCGCCGGAGCTCTTCGGGCGCACCTTCGACTACACCCCCCGGGGCAACCGCTTCGGGCTCCCGGCGTTCTGGGCCCTCCACGCGTGGGTCTGGAAGCCCAACCCGACCGGCACGGTGATGGCCTGGAACCCCACCGTCACCTGCCGCTGACGATCCACGCGAACGGCCCGGCGCAGGCGCCTGCGCCGGGCCGCCTGACGACGTCAGGCCTGTTGCCGGGGCAGGTCGGCCGGCAGCGGGACCTCCTGCGGCGGCTTCGGCTGCTCGTCGTCCCAGTCGACGAACGCCTCGCCGTCCCGCCCGGCGTGCTGTCCAGCGCCGCCGAGCGCGATCAGCACGACGGTCTCGTCGCCCGTGTTCTGCAGCCTGCGCCGGACGTGCGCCGGCACGCGGATCGCCTCGCGCGCGGCGAGCTCCTGGGGCCCGTCCTCGAGCTCGACCGTCAGCGTGCCCTGGAGGACGACGTATACCTCCTCCTGCGTCCGGTGGCGGTGCACGCGTCCGCGCTCGCCGGGCCGGAGGGTCAGGAGGTTGATCCCGAAGCTCTCGACGCCGAGCGCGCGCCGGAGCGACACGAACCGCTCGGCGCTGTCGAAGTCGAGCGCCGTCCGAGTGACCTCGTCGCTCATCGTGGGAAGCCTACGCGGGCGAGGGCGGTGGCTCGGCCTGCCGGAGCTCCGCGACCGTCGCGCTCCCCGGCGTCGCGCGGTAGCGCACGGCCACCCCGTCGGCGCTTCGGAGGGTGGCGATCTCGACGGCGTTGCCCCAGAGGCTCGCGAGATGGAGGAGCGTCCCCTTCGCGTACTCCGGGTCGAGGCCGACGCCCTCGACGCGGTGCTCGAGCAGCAGCTCGCCGCGGCCGGAGCCGTCGGCGTCGACGATCTCCACGACCGGCAGCCCCGCGTTGACGTGGCCGCGGACCAGCGCCGCGCGCACCTCCTCGACGTCGCGGCTCGTGATTGCGACGCCGTGCGGCTGCTGCCGCTCCGCCCACACGTACAGCTTCGCCTCCTCGCAGACGCGCTCCGTGACGAACTCGGCGACGAGCGCCGCGTCGTCGTAGCCCTCGACGACGGCGAGCAGCTGCTCGACGGGGTCGACCTCGCCCGCCCACTGCCAGCGCTCGCGCTCCTCGTCGCTCGGCTCGGTCGCGATGCGCTCGATCTCGCGCATCAGCAGCCAGCCGAGGTTGTACGGGTTGACCTGGAAGTGGTGCGGCTGGGCAACCGCCGCGTTCAGGCGCTGGTACTCGACGAAGTCGGCCGAGTCGAGCCGCAAGCGCTGGAGGATCGCGTTGTGCGTCCACATCGCCATGCCCTCGTGGATCAGCTTCGTCGTCAGCTGCGGGGCGAAGTAGCGCTGCTCCTCGCGGACGATCCCGATCACGTCGCGCTGCCAGTCCTCGAGGTAGCGGGCGTGCTGCATCACGAACCCGAGCACGTCCCGCTCGGGGTGGCGCGGGAAGCGCCGGCGCAGGCGCGCGCGCTCCTCCTCGACGCGCCTGCGCCGCGCCGCCACCTCCTCGGGGAACAGCTCGTCGTAGGGGCGCGGCTCGTCCACCGGCTCGTCCTCGACGTACCGCTCGCCGAGCTGGCTCAGCGGCACCGTCGTCGCGAGCGCCTGGCAGTCGTCGAGGAAGTCCTCGACGACTCGCCGGCCGTGCTCGCTCATGTAGCGGTCGATCCGGTCGGCCGCCGCGCGGACGCGGGTGAGGAAGCCCTTGTCCGCCGGCTCGAAGTACCGGCTCCGCTCGAACACGACCGCGTGGCCGAGCACGTGCGCGATCACGAGCAGCTGCGCGACGAGCGAGTTGCCCTCGAGCAGGTACGCATGCGCCGGCCGCGTGTTGACGACCAGCTCGTAGATGCGCGCGCGGCCCGCGTCGTGGTCGCGCTTCATCTGCTCGTAGATCTGCCCGAAGCGCCAGTGCGAGTAGCGCCCCGGCAGACCGCGGGCGCTGACGTCGTAGACGACCTCCGCCGGCACGAGGTGGAAGACGACGGCGGGCGGGTGCAGCCCGAGCGCCTCCGCCTCGCGCAGGCACGCCTCCTCGAGCGCGGCGAGGTCGTCGGCGGTGTACGACGCGCGTCGCCAGAGGCCGTCGGCGAGCAGGCCGGCGGCGCCGGTCACGCGACCGCCTCCTCGACGCCGTCCCGCGCGAAGATCACCTTCAGCGCCCCCCAGATCTCGCGCTCGTCGGCGGCTCGCGCGACCACGAGGCCGTCGAGCGCCGCCGCTTCGAGCGCCGTCGACAGCTTCGGGCCGCCCCACATGACGGCGCCACGGCCGATCTCGAGGTAGCCGACGAGGTTCACGCGCGTGAGGAGGTCGGCGATCAGCTCGGTCGTCGGCAGGTTGTCGGAGGCGAGGTTGTCGCCGTCGGAGGTGTAGAGGACGTACACGTTCCACGCCGCCTCCGGGTAGCGCTCGCGCTGGATCTCGCGCGCGAGCCGGAACGCGGACGAGACGATCGTGCCCCCGGACTCCTTGCGCGTGAAGAACTCCTGCTCCGAGAGCTCGAACGCCTCGCTCGTGTGGCCGACGAAGACGACCTCGACGCGGGTGTACTGGTGGCGGAGGAAGCGCACCGTCCAGTAGAAGAAGAGGCGCGCGATCCGCTTGTGCAGGTAGCCCATCGAGCCCGAGACGTCCATCAGGCAGAGGACGACCGCCTGCGTCCGCGGCGACGGCGCCTCGCGGTAGGAGCGGTAGCGGAGGTCCTCCTTCTCGAGCCCGCCGAGGTGGAGCCGGCCGCGCTTGGCGTTCCGGAGCAGGTTCTCGCGCAGGGTCGCCTTCTTGTCGAGCAGCGGCCCCTTGCGCGCGACGTCGTCGAACGTGATGTCGGGCGCCGCGATGTCGAGGACGCGCTTCGGCTTCAGCCGCGGCAGGCCGAGCTCGGCGAACAGCGTCTCCTCCACCTCGGCCATGTCGACCTCGACCTCGTACAGCACCTCGCCCTCGCCGCCGCCAGCGGCCGCGGCCGGGTCGTCGGTCGGGACGCCGGCGCCGACCTCGCCGTCGCCCTGCCCCGCGCCGCCGGCGGCGCCGCGGTCGAAGATGAACCGGTAGCGCTTCTCGCCCTTCACCGGCACCCGCAGCCTCTTGTCGGGGCCGGCGGTGACGATGTCCTCCTCGCCGATCCGCTTGCGCAGGTAGTCGTTGATCTGGCTGCGGACCCGCTCGTGGTGGTGGCGAGCGTCGCGCCGCCCGCGGTCGGCGGGCAGGTCGCTGTCGCGCGCGATCGGCATGCGAGGTCAGCGGTGGAGGAGCTGGCCGACGTAGTCGAGGACTGCCGTCGCGCACCGGGAGCAGTACCCTCGCTGGTCGGTCATCACGCGCATCACCTCGTTCAGGCGCCTCGCCTGCTCGGGATCGGGGTTCGTCTTCGAGACGGTGATCTGGATCACGTCGCGGAGCTGCTCGAACAGGTAGCCCTCGATCGCCTTCCCGAGCTGGTCGTCGGAGCGGTAGGTCAGCGGACGCCCGCTCCGCAGGAGGATGCCGATCCGGACGAGCACCCCCTGGCGGAACGCGTCCTTCGCGTTCTCGGAGACGTCGACCTGCTCCTCGACCGCCCGCATCAGCTTCTCGTCGGGAGCGACCTCCTCGCCGGTCACCGGGTCGCGCAGCTTCGTCTTCTGGCAGTAGGCCTCGACGTTGTTCAGGTAGTTCTCGAGCAGGTCCTGTGCGCGCTCGGCGAAGGCCGGGACGAACGCCTTCCGCACCTCGTCCTTCAGCTCGCGGTCGAGCTCGCCGCGGACGTCGGTGACGATCGCGAGCAGCCCGTCGCGGCGAGCCTGCTCGAGGTCGAGCTGCTCGATGTGCTCCTTGAGCGCGATCAGCGCGCCGATCGGCTCGAGGCACGGCTCGCGGCCCGGCGACTGCGCTCGCGTCACCGCCGCCGACGCGAGGACGTCGATGATCCGCCGCGGCCCGAGGCCGGTCATCCCCTCGTGCTCGGCGGAGCGCCTGATCTCGCGCACCTGCGCGAGCTTCCACTCGCCGACCTCCTGGCCGTCGTAGAGCTTCATCTTGTCGATCGGCGCGAGGTTCTCGTGCGGCGCGAGGCGCGAGACGACCGCCACCATCGCCGCTGTCCGCAGCGCGTGCGGCGCGACGTGGAAGTCGCGGCGCTGGCGCGCGTCGGCGAGCAGCTTCTCGTAGATCCGCTGCTCCTCGGACAGGCGGAGGCTGTACGGCACCGCGATCGTGAACAGCCGGTCGCGCAGCGCCTCGTTCTTCGCGTCGCTGATGAACGCCCGGTACTCGTTCTCGTTCGTGTGCGCGACGACCGCGATGTCGGCCGGGATGTAGCCGAACTTCGGGATCTTGAACTGGCGCTCCTGCGCGAGCGAGAGGAAACTGAACAGGAACTCGCGCGGGTTCTTGAAGAACTCGACCGCCTCGAACAGGCCGCGGTTCGCCTTCACGAACTCGCCCGCCCAGTCGAGGGCGAGCGGGTGGTCGTCCGAGCCGTGCTCCTCGATCGCCTTGAAGTTGATGCCCGACGTCAGCATCTCGATTGACATCGACTTCGGGTCGGACGGCTCGAACGTCGCGATCCCGACGCGCTTCGCCTCCGAGAAGTAGACGCGCCGGATCGGGAAGCGCAGGAAGTCGCCGCCGAGCTCGTGCTCCAGCCGGTAGCGGCAGACGGGGCAGAGCTCGCCTTCGACGCGCACGCCGTACTGGCGTCGCACGTCCTCGCGCGCGCCGGCCGCGTGCGGGATCAGGTGCAGCGGCTCCTCGTGCATCGGGCAGCCCTCGAGGGCGTAGAGCGCGCCCCGCGCGGTGTGCGAGTACTCCTCGAGCCCGCGCTTGAGGATCGCGACGATGCTCGACTTGGCGCCGCCGGGCGGGCCCCAGAGGAGCAGGATCCGCCGCCGCGTCTCGTGTCCCTGCGCCGCCGACTCGAAGTAGCCGACGAGCTGGTCGAGCGGCCGCTCGAGGTCGAACAGCTCGTCCGCGAAGAAGCTCGCCTTCCGCGTCTCGATCCCCGAGACGAAGCCGGCCTGCGTGATCATGTCGTAGATCCGCTCCGGCGCCGACCCGGCGACGAGCGGGTTCTCGCGGACGAGCTCGAGGTACTGGTTGAGGAAGATCGGCTGCTGCTCTTCCGGCCCCGCCTGCCTCGCCAGCCGCTCGAGCTTGGTCGACAGGTCGGTCATCAGACTGTTCTCCCACCCCCGGCCGCGGAAGAAACACACTCAGCCTGCAAATGGGCAGCTTCTTCAGGATCCCTAGAGCATTCTCGCCGTGGCGCGGGCCGGTTCTCAGTGCACCTCGGACTTGCCCGCGTTCCGGTCGTGGATGTACTGCCCGAGGACGCGCTGGTTCGCCTTCGCCCACGCCTGGACGGTCGGCACCCACCAGTTCGAGTCGTACGGGTGCGAGAAGATCCGGTCGACCTCGGCCTTGAAGCGGGCCCTCGGCTCCTTGATCGCCTCGGTCCTCGTGTCGATCGCGGCCTTCTCCTTGGCGGTGACGGCCGTGTTCAGCTTGTCGACCTGGACGCCCTTGTAGTTGCCGGACCCGTCCTTCTGCGCCTTGCGGAACTTGGGCTCGACCGCGACCTTGCCGCGCTTCGGGTCGACCACGGGGACGGCTCCGCGGAAGCGGTCGAGGTTCTCGATCTGCGCCTTCGTGTGGACGTCCCCCTCGCCCTGGTGCGCCGCCTCCTCCGCGTGCCCGGAGACGATCTTCTTCGCGCGGGCGAGCAGCCGGTCGACCTCCTCCATCACCGCGTCGTCGAGCTCGCCGCTTCGCGCCTGCACCTCCCACCGGCTCTCCGCCTGCGCGAGCTCGGCGAGCAGCTCCGTGTCGGAGAGGTCCTTGCGCAGAGCCGCGATCGTCGCGTCGAAGGCGGGCCCGAGCACCGGGTACGCGCGGACGACCTTCGCGAAGCCGTCGGCGATGTCGAGCAGCGCGGGCCCGATCTTCTCCTCCGGCGCGACCCCGAGCTCGATCGTCTGCTCGCCCTCGGCGCGCGTCTCGAGGAACTTCTTGCGCGCCTCCACGTCCCAGTCCGAGAGCCCCTTGTCGTCCTTCAGCACCGGGCGCCCGTCGTCGTCGACC
>Ga0070741_10006402_pt1 | contig 25317 bp, 12 predicted proteins | sample Coa_R1_4_FD_66440 | JGI IMG/M metagenome (GOLD analysis project Ga0070741, IMG submission 66440) | Surface soil microbial communities from Centralia Pennsylvania, which are recovering from an underground coalmine fire - Coalmine... | ecosystem: Environmental > Terrestrial > Soil > Unclassified ... | reverse complement strand
TGCGAATTGCGTGAATTTCGAAAATACAACACCGGCGGCGCAACTGGGCGCCTGGCCGCCCTCCTGCGCCACGAGGTGCAGCGTGCCGCCGTCGTTGCTCCAGATCCCGGTATCATTCGAACTGGTGACGCCGCCGGTTCCCTGCACGAGTGTGCCGAGGAATGCAACTGCGTCATTGTTGTTATAAACCGGATCTCCGAATTTCTTAAAGGCTGCGGAACTCGCCGACCCGGAGGCATCCGGCGCGCTCGTGCCACTGCAGATGACAAGCTGACGCGTGCCGGCAGAGTTATCCGCCCAAATGCCAGTGCTGTTCGCGCTAGTATAACCGGGGCCGGTGACCTTCGCCGCGAAAGCCGTGTGACCTTTGTTATTCATCGCGGGCTGGCCGAATGTGCTAAAAAATCCGGTGGCAGCCGAGGGGTTGGTGATGCCCGCAGCCGCGTCGCCGTTCATGGCGACACTGCCGATAGCGAGGGGGCCATACTTGATAGTGACGTAATCAGAGCCGCTGCCGGTGCCAGTTGAGATACCCGTCACCACCACGTTGTCCGAACTGTCTGTCGCAATCGCTAGGGCGCTTGCGAAGTTCCCGATCACTGAGTAGTAGCGCATTTCCGACAGCAAAGCACCGTCCGCCGCGGCATACTTCGCTGTGTAGAAGCCATTAGATGACTGGCCTGTTACCACAACGTTGCTAGAACTATCGAGAGCCATCGCATAGGTCTCGTCGAAGACATTCCCTGACCCGCCATAGCGTTTTTCCCAAATCAGCGCACCGTTTGCCGCGGCATATTTCGCGGTATAGATGTCATCGCCCCCCATAGCACCAATACCGCCGGTGACGACCACATTGTCGGACCCATCTATCGCGACGGCTCGGGCCTCATCGTTAGCATTTTCCGGCCCGTTATAGCGCTTTTCCCAAATTAGCGCGCCGTTTGCCGCCGCATACTTCGCCGTGTAGAAATCACTATTGCCGCCGCTGCCATACGAGTAGCCCGTGACGACAACATTGTTGGCGCTATCCACTGCGATCGCTTGTGGGGAGTCGTTGGAAGCCCCAGGCCCGTTGTAGGTCTTTTCCCAAATTAGCGACCCGTCTGCCGCCGCATACTTCGCTGTGTAAAAGTCAAAACCGAAACCGCTGCCGGGCACAACGCCCGTCACCACGACATTGTCAGAAGAGTCCACCACTATGGCATTGCCACCGTCAGTCCCATTTCCCGGGTCATTATAGCGGTTTTCCCAGATCAATGCGCCATCAGTTGCCGCATATTTTGCCGTGTAAATATCGTTGTTGCCGCCGCTGCCAACTGAATAGCCCGTCACTACCACGTTGCCGGAACTGTCAATAGCCACAGCTGTGGCCCCATCGTTGGAGTTTCCCGGCCCGTTGTAGCGTTTTTCCCAAATCAGCGCGCCGTTAGCAGCTGCATACTTCGCCGTGTAGTAATCATCGTTGCCGCTGCCGTCCTGAGACACGCCTGTGACTACCACGTTGCCGGAGCCATCCACTGCGATGGCCGTGGCCCCGTCGCTGCCATTTCCTGGTCCGTTGTAGCGCACTTCCCATATCAGTGCGCCGTCTGCCGCCGCATACTTTGCCGTATAGTAATCAGTGTTAAAGCCGCTGCCATACGAATAGCCCGTGACGATTACATTGTTGGCACTGTCTACCGCGACGGCTTTGGCCCTGTCGTCTGCATTCCCCGGTCCGTTGTAACGCTGGATCCATTTGGTCTGGGCCTGTGCAGGCATGGCATGGATGAAAGAACACGCCGCGAGCGCGGCGAAGATTTGTTTGAAGGGATGATTGAACGTTTTCATTTTTGTTTAGGAGGATTGTGAGAAGTGGGGACTTAAGTTTTTTGGGAACGCGCTGCGCCGCGTCCCCGTTTTGGTTTCTGCGCCGGTCGCAGCGGCGCTGGATTGTTGCTTTAGCCGCCGACGTTGATTTTCACCGGCTTGCTCCACTGGCCGACCTGCTTGTCGCCCACGCGGTAGATGCCGCGATAGGTCCAGGTGGTGGCAGTGGCGGGAAGCGGGGTGGTGTCGGTGTAGCCGGGCGTGGTGTCGTAGCAGAGGAGGCCGAAGCCTTTGCCGTCACCGCGATCGACCTGCAGCTCGATCATGTCGAGGAATGCGCCGTCGCCGTTCCATCCCCAGCCGATGACGACGGTGTTGCCGCTGATTTTCACAGGAAAATCGGGCTGCACGGTGTCGAGGTCGGGGCCGGTGTCTTCGGAGCCCTCGAGGCCGAGGATTTTGCCGATGTCGGGCGTGTAGTTTTTGTGGTGTTTGATGTAGTTCACCATCGCGGTGAAGCGATCGAGGATGCCCGGCGTCACTGCCGTCGCCGGAAAGTCGGCGGGTTTGGCCGGGGTGGCCGGTTCGCTTCCCGTGCCGGTGGCCAGCACGGTGCTCGTCCAGCCGCTCCACGAGCTTGAAGCGCCGTCGAGCGTGGCCGAGTAGCCGAGGGCGGCACGGTAATACGTGGCGTCCTTGGCCTGTTGTGTGACATCGGCCGCGTCGAGCTCAAAGAGAGCGACGTAGGGCGCGATGTTGTCGCGGAGGTTTTCGAAGGCCGCGGCTTTCCCTTCCTTGCTGCGTGGCAAGTAGTATTTTTTCATTTTGTTTTCCTTTTGGTTTAACGCGCAGGGTCTGTTTGCCACTGCCGCGACCCTGCGCAGTGCCGCGTGCCTTGGGAGGGGAAAACTGGTAGCGGCACCCGGGTTGAGTGCCTGCTGTAGCGGCGGTCTATGAGCGCCGGTGGGAGGATTTTGGCCGGAAGAGACCGCTGCGGATCGGATTCGGCGGTCATAGACCGCCGCTACAGGGGCCGAAGAGCTGTTCGACCGCGGCGAAGGGCTCTTCGGGAGTTCGGAAGGGCTGTTCGGAGCCGGCGAAGTGCTCTTCCGTGACGCGGACGGGCTCTTCGAGGGAGCGGGAGGGCTGTTCCGCGTCGCCGAAGGGCTCTTCGGAAGCTCCGAAGGGCTGTTCGACGCCGCCGAAGTCATGTTCGGCAGCATGGAAGAGCCCTTCCGTGGCGCGGAAGAGTGAAAAAATCGCCAGGGAATCCCGTTTTGCACTGGCGAAATTTGACCAATGCACAAAAAAAGCCGCGCTTGGCGGTGTGAATTTGCAACAGGCCGGGCAGGCGGCAGCGGAGCTTTTTCGGTCTGGAAAGATTCCCAGCTCCACCGTGTGCGGCCATCCGCACTTGTTCTCTTTTTATCCAACTTTATCATCGACACTCTTGGTTAAAAAATGCGTTTAGCGAAAAATATTGCCGAGCGTCAATAAAAAAATCTGTATTTGAACGAAAATTTTTCACCAGTAGGCAATCGCGTCCGCGATTCGTTGCGAATCTAAAAAATCCACAATGAGCAAAGTGAACATCGGCATTATCGGACTCGGCTGGCCCGGGCAGCGGCACGCCGAGGGCATCGCGGCCTCGCGCGGCGGCGTGCTCTACGCGTGCTCCGACACGGACGACACGCGGCGCGAGGCATTCGTCGCGGCATACAAACCGAAAAAGACATTCGTCGATTACTCCAAAATGCTCGCCGATCCCGCGCTCGACGCGGCGATCATTTGTCTGCCGAATTTTCTCCATTTTCCCGTCACCCTCGCCGCGCTCGGCGCGGGCAAACACGTTTTTTGCGAAAAGCCGCCGACACTCAATGTCGCGGAAATGCGCGTGCTGCAGGAACAGGCGACGGAGCAGAAACGCGTTTATTTTTTTGGACGCCAGGCGCGTTTTTCCGGCCCGTTGCTTGCCGCGAAACAGCTCATCGCCGACGGACGCCTCGGCGAGATTTATTTTGGCAAAGCGGTTTACATTCGCTCCCGCGGCATTCCCGTCGGCGTGGGCGGATGGTTTACGGAAAAGGCGCGCTCCGGCGGCGGCGCATTGATCGACCTGGGCGTGCATGCGATCGATTCGGCGTGGTATTTGATGGGAACGCCGCGCCCGCTCGCGGTGTCGGCGCAGGTTTTTCAAAAGTTCGCGCACCACGTGAAATTACCGGTGAACGACGTCGAGGACAGCGCGTATGGAATCGTGCGATTCGAAAATGGCGCTCAGGTGCAGTTTGAAATTTCCTGGGCCGCGAATCTGACCGACGACATCCCGCCGAGCTCGTGGACCGGACGGGAACTGGTGAACACGATCCTTTACGGCCCGAAGGCGACCGTGCGGCTCAACCCGCTCGCGCTTTTCGAAGATCAAAACGGGGAACTGGTGAAAGTCGAAATTGAACCCGCTGGCGCGCAAAATCCATTTGCGTTGCAGATGCAGAATTTTCTCGATGCGATCAACGGCAAAGCCGAGCCAATCAACAACGCACAGCAGGCTGTTTACCTGATGGAAATGCTCGACGCGATTTACACGTCGAGCACGACCGGCCGCGAAGTGCCGCTCGCGTGATCAGCGCTTGCGTGTGTAGATCGCGGCATCGGATTGCGCATTGCAGTGCGTAGAGAATTCGCAGTGGTGCGGCGCTGCAGCGGCGTTATAACTTGATTATGAAAGCCGTCAGTTTGTCGCCAGGGCAGCCATCGCCGCTGGGTGCAACCTTTGATGGTGAAGGTATCAATTTTGCGCTTTTTTCCGAGAACGCGGAGAAGGTCGAGCTATGTCTTTTTGATTCGCCGGGCGCTCAAGTGGAATCGCAACGGCTCGAACTGCGCGAACGAACCAACCATATCTGGCATGGCTACCTGCCGGGAGCGCAGCCGGGGCTGATCTATGGATATCGTGTCCATGGGCCATTTGCGCCGGCGGCAGGTCACCGGTTCAATGCGCGCAAGGTGTTATGCGATCCTTATGCGCGGTCTGTCGCGCGCGATCTCAAGTGGAGCAAAGCGGTTTCCGATTTCGACGAGGATAGTGCGTCGGCAGCGCCGCTGGCGCGCGTGATTAGCTCTACGTTTGAATGGCGCGGCGATTACCCACTCCGGACGCCTTGGCACGAAACGATCATTTACGAGGTGCACGTCAAAGGCTTCACGCAACTCCATCCCGATGTCCTGCCTAAGCTGCGCGGCACCTACGCGGGACTGGCTTCACCTGCGGCGATCGAGCACTTGCAAAAGCTCGGCGTGACCGCGGTGGAACTGTTGCCGGTTCACTACCACATCGATGAGCGATTTCTAGCCGAGCAAGGTCGCGTGAACTACTGGGGCTATAACACGCTAGGTTTCTTCGCACCCGATCCGCGCTATTCATCCAGTGGATTCGATGGCGCGGTCGACGAATTTAAGGAGATGGTTCGTCGATTACATTTGGCAGGTATCGAGGTCATTCTCGACGTAGTCTACAATCACACCGCCGAGGGCGGCGAGCATGGCCCGACTCTTTCACTAAAAGGCATCGATAACACAAGCTACTACCGACTCGCCGGCAACCGCGCGCAATATGTCGATTTCACCGGCTGCGGTAACTCGCTGAATATGGCTCATCCGCACACGTTGAAGCTAATCATGGATTCGCTTCGTTACTGGGTGACGGAAATACACGTTGATGGCTTTCGATTCGACTTAGCCAGCGCACTAGCTCGCGAACTTTGGGAAGTCGATCGGCTGGGTGCGTTCTTTGATATTATCCATCAAGATCCAGTTCTATCCGAGGTAAAGCTAATCGCGGAGCCATGGGACTTGGGACCTAATGGTTACCAGGTCGGCAACTTTCCAGTCCTTTGGTCGGAATGGAACGGCAAATACCGTGATTGCGTCCGGTGTTTCTGGAAAGGACAAGGCGGCTCCATTGGAGAACTGGCCTCGCGCCTGGCTGGTAGCAGCGACCTTTATAGCCACAACGGCCGTCGGCCCAGCGCAAGTATCAACTTCATCACCGCGCATGATGGTTTTACCCTGCGCGATCTCGTTAGCTACAACAGCAAACACAATGAAGCTAATGGCGAAGGGAATCGCGACGGCTGCGACTATAACGATAGCTGGAATTGCGGCGCGGAAGGGCCTACTGACAATCCCGCGATTAATGCTCTCCGCGCGCAGCAACTGCGCAATTTTCTTGCAACACTATTCCTCTCGCAAGGCGTGCCTATGCTGCTCGCCGGAGATGAATTTGGCCGGACCCAGCATGGAAACAACAATGCCTATTGCCAGGATTCGCCATTGGCATGGATTGACTGGAATCTATCCAAAGAGCAGCAAGCGCTACTCGAATTCACAACCGAGATTATCCGCTTGCGCAAATGCCAGCCGGTGTTTCGTCGCAGGCGCTTTTTCCAAGGCAGACCGATTCGCGGAAAGGAAATCAAAGACCTTTACTGGGTCAAACCGAATGGTGAGGAAATGTCCGCGGCGGATTGGAATGCGGGTCATGCGCTGACTCTAGGTCTGGGTCTTATCGGCGATCAAATCGATGAAGTCGATACGCAAGGAGAGCCGATTACTGGCGATGGCTTTATCCTGCTCTTGAATGCTTCCGGCGAGCCTGTGTCCTTCCGACTAGGTGCCAGACCTCATGCTGTGCAGTGGCATTGTATTATAGACACCGCTTTTGAAGATGTGCCGCCGAGAATCTTCGAGCACCGGGCTTTGTTCCTGCTCCAGCCGCATTGCTTCGTCGTCCTGCGCGCAGAGCTTCTCACCGCTTCAGTCGCGGAATGAATTGTTGTTCACAATCCTGCCCATGAAACCAGGCGTCATCCCGGCTGTCCTCGCGTTAGCAGCATCTCTCGTCCTCACTGGCTGTGCGCAATCCTAAGGCTGCAAGCGCTGCACCCGGAGTAATCCATTAAGCGGAAACTTCGCGGCCTTCGGCTTGCAGCAGCAATTCGCTCGCGTGGCTTTTGCGATAGCGAATGCAAGCCAGGGCGACATAGGCGAGATCGAGCACGACAAAACTGGCGACGTATTTTTCTCCGCCAATGCCGAAGCCGTAGCTGTGAAGTCCTTTTCCGAGCACGAAGTTGACACCATACCAAGTCATCATCACGGCGCAGAAGCAGATGACGCTGGACACGGCCAGGCCGAATTGGTCCCACCATCCGGCGAGACGTCCGTGCAGGACAAAGATGTAGCAGAGCAATGCAATGAGCGCCCACGTTTCCTTTGGATCCCAGCCCCAGAAACGCCCCCAGCTATAGTTAGCCCACACCCCGCCGAGGATAGTTCCCGCTGCCAGCAACAAGACACCTAGCTGCAAAATGCGATAAAGCCAGAAGTGCAGTGTGGCATTGGATGCGGCGGCGGTTGGGTTCTTGATGAAGCGGTAAAGGACAATGTGTCCGAAACCCATAGCGAGCGCGAATGCGGCATAGCTCAACGTGATGGTCAGGACATGAGTTGTGAGCCAGAAGTTGCTCCGCAGCACAGGCACGAGCGGATCGATGTTTTCCGGCATTGCGACCGGTAGCTGGCGCAGCAGGAAAAGGCAGACGAGACTTACCGGCAGGGCTGCTAAAAGATAGGTCACTGTGCGATAGCGCAGAAAAAAGGCAAAGCCGAACATTACGACGCCGAATGATACCCACACAACTGACTCGAACATATTCGTGACCGGAGGACGACCAGCTATAACGCAACGCAGAGCGATACCGCCGCCGTGAAACAATACACCGGCTATCGCGCAGAACAGCCCTGCAAAAAGACTGGCGCGCGCAGTCGGAGTAGCATTTGCAATCCACAAACAAACAAGCGCAATGCCGTAAAGTGTAGCAGCCCAATCGAACGGGCTGACGTGATTGTAGAAATACTCCAGCTTCAACATCCGTTCGGAAGGATAGAGCTGTGGATTGAGCTGACGCAGTGTTTGGCGGAGTTGACTGGAGTGCAGGTTGAAGTTGAAGTTATCGCCATGCACGTAAGCCTCAGCCAAGGCACTAAGATGATCCGTTACCGGCTTAAAGCTTGCCTCGGAATAGCTATCGGACAATTCGGTCGGCATCAGCCAGTGCGATCCAGTCGCAGGCGGAGCAATCGCAAGCACGGAACCTTCGGCGACTTTATTGAAGAGCTCCAATCGGCTGACGACACTTTCGGCTTCCTTTAAGCTGCGCGGGACATCCTTGCCGCTCTTTTCCAAATCGCGGGCTTGTTGTGCTAGTGTGAGTAGTGTTTGTGCCTTGGTCAGCTCTTCAAAGGAAAAACGCTTCCTGGTTCCGTCGAGACCTAGCTGTTCGACCAGGGGCTTGTAGCCTACCAGAATCAAAGGCTCCTTTTTCCAATCGTGCGTTTCGAGCAACATCGAAAGGATAAGATCGTTCGATGTCCATGTCTTATTGTCGCTTTGGTAGGTAGTCCTGCCGCTAAGTCTAAGAACTGTTTCCTTTGCAAAGGTATCGATCGGTTTGCGACGTCCGCCGTCCTGGATTGCGACCAATCCCCATTGATTGAAGTCCAGCGGCTCGGCTTTAAGAGCGATGGTTGAAAGCAGGAGAACGATAAGAATGCGAAAGATCATGATTACACTTCAACTGTTTGCCGCTTGGTGTTTGCAGCCTTAGCCTCAGTCCTGGCGCCATTCGCCAACTCAACGTCAGTCGGCAGCGGACGCAGATAAAAGAGACTAAAAATTCCGGCCACGATGACGAGTGAGCCGATCCACTTCAATCCCCAACCCGGATCACGCAATATCTGAACGCTACTTTGCGACAGGTTCTCGGGATTCCACGAAGCTTGCGAGATTTTGTAGGTGAGTCCCGAAAAGGTATTCAGCCAGGAATCGGGAAAGCTTATGGGATGGTTCATCCAGCATTGGCCTGTAGCTGAGTCGCCATTGATGCCGGTTATCTGCACCGTGCTTTTAAAGCCGGCGGGCGAGTCGGTGCCTTCGTTGCGCTCCACCTCGAAGTTGGTTAAAGCGAGACTTATCGGCAAAGGATGTTGTTTCAGTCCGTAGCCGACGAGCATTGGCTTTGGCTGGGTCGGCAAACTAATCTGCCAGCCGAGCGGCATCCATTGCTCGATGGTTTTATCGGCATGGATAGCACGAATGAGCACGCCTTCGGACTTGCCGTTCGTGGCGGGCCTGGCGACGAAGTGTTGCTCGGCGCGCGATAGAGTTTGATCGACGAGGAGCTGCCAGTCTGCCCATCCGGTGGTGAGAGGCTTTCCCAGCTCCAGCTTGCCAGTCGAAACGCCGTTCTTACGCGAAGATAGCTGATAAGTCATCGCGCCTTTGTCATCGGTAAAAATAGTTACCGCATTTTTCGCATTGCCTTCGGATTGTGTCGCAGCAGGAACGGCGTGGCCGCGCAACGTCACTAACACACACGGATTGTTCGGCTCATTGGTAAGCGACATCGGCTTGCCGTCCTTGATGCGGAAGTCGGGCCAGTATTGGTCGATCGCCAGTTCGTAGGGAGAGTTAGGAACGGGAACTGTTTTGCCCAAGTTAGTCACGACATCGAAGGTTTGCTCATTGCCATGTAATTGCACGATGAGCTTGCCGTCGTTGCCTTGCGTTACATCGGCAAGCTTGATCTTTGCGCCAGTGCTTCCGCCTTTAAGTGTCTTCGCAACTTGATCCGCGGGTGAGTTGGCAAATGAGAAGATACTTTCCTCGATGTCTACTGCTTCGGCTGTTCCAGGTGTGAGATTCGGCGCGGTTCCTTTTTTGAAGCTGATTGAAGCCAGACCTAGATCAAAGGTGTCATGCGACTCATCGGCAAATAGCCATTGGTCGAGCTTCTGGCCCATCATCGCCGTGGAAAGCGTGACGTGGGCTGCTGGCACGCCGTCCTTTTCCGCAGCTTGCGCCTCCATCTTTACCTCGAGCGAAGAGGAGTAGCCGATCGCCTGGATATTCCAACCCGAGGCAGTCGTCGCAAGCGGACGCGGGTTTTCAGGAGATGGTTTGCGATTGATGAATTCCAGCGGCACGACCTGCGCCGTTTTTTCGTCCTCGGAAATTTGCAACACGCGTTCATCGACGATGAGCAGATTCGTCGGTGGCTCGCCTTTAAAAAGCGTCATCGTGCCTTCGATGCCCCATGTGTGGCCGATGAAAGAGCCGATGAGCAGGATGATGATGCCCAAATGCGTGAGCAGAAATCCGGTATGATGCTTTTTCCACGGCATGCGCGAGAGCGCCGAGCCAATGAGGTTGAGCGCGAGGAGAAGCAGCCAGACATTGAACCACTGCGCACCATAGATGTAGGCGCGGGCGACTTTCGCGTCAAAACTCGACTCGTAAATCGTGCCCGCGATGCTCGCGACGATCAGCACGCCGAGCAGCAACATGGCAAGCCGCAGCGAGGCGAAGAATTGGAAGATGGCGTTTTGCTGCCAGGCCGGAGCCGGGCTGTCGCTGTTGCTCGTCATTTGCGGGGCGAAACTATTAGTCGCGCAATGCAGTCGCCGCAAATGAAAACTGCCCGCGCGCGGCGGGCAGTCTCAAGGTTTTGGCGAATGAAGCGCGCGTTACACCGAAGCAAAAGTCGGCAGCGATTCCGCGGCGGCGATGACTGACTCTGCGGTGATGCCAAGTTCCTTCATCACCGTCCCGCCGGGCGCGCTGAGGCCGAAGCGATCAATGGCGACGACTTTTCCATCGAGGCCAACCCAACGGAACCATGCGTCGCTGACGCCCGCCTCGATCGCGATCCGGCGGCGGCAATCGGACGGGAGAACGCTTTCGCGATACTCGGGCGACTGGCGCTCGAAGCGTTCGAAGCACGGCATCGAAACGACGCGTGTGCCGCCACCGAGCTTCTTCGCCGCGGCGATCGCATGCTGCAATTCACTGCCGCACGAAAGGAGGATCGTGTCGAGCGGCTCGATTTCTTTCACCGCGATGTAGCCGCCTTTGAGCACGCCTTCGCGGCGCGTTTGCACGGGGATTTCGGTCAAATTTGGAACAACCTGTCGCGTGAGCGCGAGGAGCGTCGGGCCGCTTGTGCGCTGCATCGCGGCGACGAATGCGCCCGCGGTTTCCTCCGGATCGGCGGGCCGGATGACGTCGAGATTCGGAATGACGCGCAAGCCGCTCACCGTCTCGACCGGCTGGTGTGTCGGGCCGTCTTCACCAACGCCGACCGAGTCGTGCGTGAAAATGTAAGTCACCGGCAACCCGCTGAGCGACGCGAGGCGGATCGACGGGCGGCAATAATCGGCGAACACCAGGAACGTTGCGCAGCTCGCGCGGAAGATCGTGTCGTAAGCAATGCCGTTGCAGATCGCCGCCATGCCATGCTCGCGAATGCCGAAGCGGATGTTGCGGCCGGCGCGGTTGTCGGGCGAAAAATCCTTGTCGCTCGCAATGTAATTCAGCGTCGAGCCATGCAGGTCGGCGCTGCCGCTGATGAGCTGCGGCATTGCTTCCGAGATCGGCTGTAGCACGTCGCTGCCGGCTTTGCGTGTTGCGATCTTTGCGTCCGCGGCGAACTGCGGGATTTTTTCGGAAAGATCAGCGGGGACCTGATTGTTCACGCCGTTATCGAGCAGCTTCGCGAGCTCGGGATTGGCTTTGCGCCATGCCTGATACGTCTCGTTCCATTTGTTATAACGCTCGATGAGCTGCGCTTTGTGCGCGGCGAAATATTCGCGCGTTTCGACCGAGACGAAGAAATGCTCGTTCTCCGGCAGGCCGAGCGCGACGCGGTCTTTGTCCACGAATTTCGCGCCGCCTTCGCCGTGCGCTTTCGATGTGCCGGCGACTTCAGGGATGCCTTTGCCAATCAGGGTTTTTGCGATAATCACCTGCGGCTTGCCGGTCGCGGCTTTCGCTTTTTCCAGCGCGGCAAAAAATGCGCTCATGTCGTTGCCGTCGATCGTCTGCACGTCCCATTCGATCGCCTCGAAACGCTTCGCCGCGTTTTCGCTCTGCGTCGCGATCGCCATCGCGTCGAGCGTGACGTCGTTGGAATCGTAAATGAGGATCAGGTTATCGAGTTTGAAATGGCCCGCGAACGCCATCGCCTCCATCGCGACGCCTTCCTGCATGCAGCCGTCGCCGGCGAGACAGATGATGTGATTGTCGAAAATTTTGTGCGCATCGGTGTTGTAATGCGCCGCAGCCATTTTCTGCGAAACGGCGTAGCCGACGGCATTGCCCACGCCCTGTCCGAGCGGGCCGGTCGTGGCTTCAACGCCCGGCGTTTCAAATGACTCCGGATGACCAGGCGTGTGCGAATGGAGCTGGCGGAAACGCTTCACGTTTTCCAGCGGCACGTCGTAGCCGGCGAGATGCAGCCAGCTATAAAGGAACATCGAGCCGTGCCCCGCGCTGAGGACAAAACGGTCGCGATTGATCCATTTCGGCTCGTCGGGATTGAGCTGCAGCGCGTGGCCGTAAAGCACCGCGCCGATTTCCGCGCAACCGAGCGGCAGGCCGAGGTGACCGGAGTTGCACGCGTGCACCGCGTCCATTGCGAGACCGCGCGCTTCATTGGCGGCGCGGGAGAGAGCATCGAGATTCAGTTTCATAAGAGGAAAAAGCGCGGGAGAGTAAGGGCTCCTCGGCGGCAAGTCAAGACAACCGGATTTGCTAATTCCGCTTGCGGCTTATCTAGCGTTGCTCTTCGGGAACATCACGCGATCCGGCTCGGCGTTCATTTTGCGGAGTAATTTCTCGATCAGCCGCGACTTCACGCGACCCGCTTCGCGCGGCACGACGAGATAACGCACGATTGCCTCCAGCCATGTATTTTCGCTCACGCGGAAAAACACCGATGGCCGCTCGCGCACCTCGAGTTCATCCACCGGCGTCTGCGCGAGCAAATCGCGGAACGTTTTCACGCGCTCCATCATCGCCTCGCCGAGATCCTCCTCGACGACCTGCTGCATCGTCCGCGCGACAAACTCCAGATCGCTCTCATACGCGATGTTAAATCTGATCTCGTTCCAGATGTAGGGAAACAGCGGCCACGAGTAGTTGTAAACGGCCTTGCTCAGCACCTGGGAGTTTGGAAAGCGAATGATCCGTCCGCTCGGATGATCTCCGCTGATGTATTTGCCGCCAAACTCCCACAGCGTCGTGTCGAGATAACCAACGTCGATCACGTCGCCGGTCGCTTCCTCGATCTTGATCCGGTCGCCGACGCGATACGGCTGGCGCACGAGCAGATAAATCCAGCCGATGAAACTCGACAGCGTCGTTTGCAGCGAAAATCCGACGATGATCGAAATCACACCCAGCGACACGACCGCCGCATACCAATTCACAAACAGCACCGATACCGCGATGAATGCGACGACAATCGCGATGACGAGATGCAGGATGCGCCGCAAATTGTAACGCACGACCGCGCTATCGAGCCGTCCGATCAAATAGACCTCAGCGAGCTTCGCAGCCGCGAGCACCAGCACGATCAACGTCGCGCCGCGCGTGAGCCGTTGCAGCAGCGGTGCGTAATCTTTCGCAAACGAAAACCATGGCAACTCCAGCACGTAATAAAACGCCGCCAGCCCAGCGAGCAGCAGCGCATGCGTGCCGAGCCAGAGCTTGTCCTCCGTGCGCGCGCACGGCTCCGGCGCTGTTTCGCCGCGCGTTTCGCGCAGCGCGCGCTGCACTTCGCTGTCGCGTTTGATTGTCTCGACGTCGCTCATGACGGTCATTTAGTTAATCGAAACAAAACAGATGCTTGTCTGGCGCAAACTCAGCTCCGCGAAATGGGAGGACGCATGGCTCGAACGCCTCGGCTTCATCGATCCGCAGCACGTCGTGGTCACGGCGCTGGCGGGCGCGAAGACGATTCGCATCGAGGCTTACGACATTTCGAAAAAGGACGCCGAGCAGCTTGTGAAGCGCTTTGGCGGGCAAACACGCGTCCTGCAAAATCGCAATTTCGTCGCCGATGCGGCGAAACCGCGCCCGCCGCTTTTGATTCGCGATACGCTCGTGGTCGTGCGCTCGGAGAACGAAAGAGCGAAACTCGAAAAACAGTTTCCAGATCGTCACGTTCTCGCGATCCCGGCGGCAATGGCGTTCGGCACCGGCGACCACGCGACGACCGCGAACTGCCTCCGCTTTTTGTGCGACACCGCCGAAACGAATTCCGGCAAATCGTGGGAGATGCTCGACCTCGGCACCGGCACCGGCATTCTCGCGATCACCGCGCGGAAGCTTGGCGCAAAACGCATCGACGCTTACGACTTCGATCCTGCTTGCATACGGACAACGCGGGAAAACGCTGCGCTAAACGGCGTGAAGTTGCACGCGATCCAAAAAGTGGACGTGCTGAAATGGACGCCGTCGAGACAGTGGGATGTAGTCACGGCGAATCTTTTCAGCGGGGTGCTCATCGCCGCCGCCGCAAAAATCGCACGCGCAACGAAGCGAGGCGGTCATCTCATTTTTTCCGGAATCCTGCGCGAACAGGAACACGAATGCATCCGCGCCTTTCGCGCGCAACGGTTCGACATCCGCGAAATCTCGCGTCGCGGAAAATGGGTAACCGCACTCGCGCGTCGCTGAACGAAAAATAAACGAGTGCAAATCGCGTCAATCAATCCAGCCAACGGCGAAACGCTCGCGACGTTCGAGCCGATGAGCGACTCGCAAATCGAGGAGAAGCTGCAGCGCGCCGCTGATGCGTTTGCGGCGCATCGCAAAACGTCTTTTGTCGATCGCGCTGCGAAGCTGAATCGCGCCGCTGAGATCCTCGATGGCGACGCGGAGAAATTCGCGCGGATGATGGCGCTGGAAATGGGCAAGCCCATTCGCGGAGGCGTCGCGGAGGCGCGCAAATGCGCGATGTGCTGCCACTTTTACGCTGAAAACGCGGAGCGATTTCTCGCCGACGAAATCGTCGAGACCGACGCGCAGCACAGCTTCGTGCGCCATCAGCCGATCGGCGTCGTGCTCGCGATCATGCCGTGGAATTTTCCGTTCTGGCAGGTCATCCGCTTCGCCGCGCCCGCCTTGATGGCCGGCAACGTCGGTCTGCTCAAACACGCGTCGAATGTGCCGCAATGCGCGCTCGCGCTGGAGGAGATTTTTCGCAGCGCCGGCTTCGGCGACACATTCCAGACGCTGCTCATCAGGTCGGATAAAGTGGAGCGCGTGTTAAGCGACCCGCGCATCCGCGCCGCGACGCTCACCGGCAGCGAACCGGCTGGAAGCAGCGTCGCCGCGACCGCCGGCAAGCTCATTAAAAAAACCGTGCTCGAGCTCGGCGGGAGCGACCCGTTAATCGTGATGCCGACAGCCGATCTCGCGCAAGCGGTGCGCATCGGCGCCCAGGCACGCTGCGTCAATAGCGGCCAGTCGTGCATCGCTGCGAAACGCTTCATCGTGCACGAAAAAATCTACGATGAATTCGAGCGTGGCTTTGCTGATGCGATGAACGCGCTGAAAGTCGGCGATCCGCTCGACGAGGCGACGGACATCGGCCCACTCGCCACGCCCGACATCCTCGACGGACTCGACGAGCAGGTGCGTAAAACCGTCGCCGCGGGTGCGCGCGTCGTCATCGGCGGCGAACGCCTCGACCGGCGCGGGAGCTTTTACCCGCCGACTATCCTCGCCGATATCGCTAAAGATTCGCCCGCTTACCACGAGGAGTTTTTCGGCCCGGTCGCGCTCCTTTTCCGCGTCCGCGACATCGATGAAGCCATCGCACTTGCCAACGACACCCCATTTGGCCTCGGCGCGAGCGCATGGACAAATGACGCCGCCGAGCGCGACCGCTTCATCGACGAAATCGAATCGGGACAGGTCTTCATCAACGCCATGGTCGCATCCGATCCGCGCCTCCCCTTCGGCGGCGTCAAGCGCTCCGGCTACGGTCGCGAACTCAGCCGCGACGGCATCCGCGAGTTCGTAAACATCAAAACCGTCTGGATCGCGCCGGCGGCGAAGAAGCCGGGGGACGAAACGGAGTAGCGACTACCGCTTCAGCTCCACCCGGAAAAACATCCGCTGGCCGGTGTTGTTCGGCAGCGTGATGTGCGTGGTGGATTGCGTGCTGTCGGCGGTGATGACGACGGGCGTGTTCGTCGTGTCGAGCACATCGCTCCACGTGACAAGGTCGCTGGAATGACGCACGCGATAATCGCAGCCGGGGGTGCTCGTCCATGTGAGATCCATGCCTTCGCCGCTGACAGCTGAAGTCGAGCAGGCCAGTTTTGATGTCGGGTCGAGCGGATTGGTGCCGGCGAGAAATTCCTGCAGGTTCGTCATGCCATCCTTGTCGGGATCGGCGTTGGCGACTTTGGGGTCGGTGAGGCTGAAGCCGTATTGCTGTTTCCACGCATCGGGAATGCCGTCGTTGAGCGTGGAGGTCGCGTTGTAAGGATTCGGCTGGCCTGCGTGCGATTCGCTCGTGTCGATGAGTTTCAAATATTGCGCCTGTCCACCGGTGGTGACGCTCGTGGTGAGGCCGACGGTGATGCCATTCGCAATGACATCCGTGCCGGTGCGGTCGGTGGCCCAAACGTGCGCCGTCGGATCGGCGGCGATCAGATTAACGAGGTTGTAAGTGTGCGACGGCGCGATGCCGAAACGGTTCGAGCCGCTCGTGGCGAGCGCGTTCAGGTTGAACGTCGCCCAGCGGGTGGAACTCGCGGTGTAGTTGTTATTCACAAAAGCAAACACCGTGTCCTGCCACGCGGCGCTCGCGCCGGCGTCCTGGAATTTCGCGACGGCGAACATGTCGGGATCGTAGGTGCCGGTATCGGTGCGCGAGAGGAAATAGACGTTCTGACTCCGGAGCGCGGGCGAGTTTTTGCGTGCGTTGTTGACGCGGCTGTAAAGCGTCTGGAGGTTCCAGTCGCGGTTTTGCCAGACCTTGCGCATCGAGTTGAACGTTTTGAAATTCGGGATCGATTTGCCGAAATTCAGCTCGTAAATGTCCCAGTTGTTGTTCGCGTTGGCGACGCCGCTGAATGCATAAGTCGCCGCATCGTTCTTCGCACCGGCTTCCTGTCCGTAAAGCAGCATCGGGATTCCATCAAGCGCGCTCACCTCGGCATACGCCTGGAAAATCGAATACGGGTCGTTCGAGGGAAATACTTCGTCGTGGCTGGTGAGATTGTTGAGCAACACGACGTTGTCGTAGGCGTTGCGGCGATCGTCGTAGGCCTTAAACGTCGGAAATGTCGTCGGGTTCGCCGTGCCCGCGCTGCCGGCGCCGTTGGCCGGATACGCAAAGAACTGATCGCGCCAGTAAAACACGATGTTTTCATTCAGGATATCGAACTGCCGCGCGCTGCGGTAACCGACGCCGTGCCGGTTGCTGCCGTTCACCGCGCGGAAGCCGTCGAGCGACTCGGCCATGAAAAGGAAATCCCATTTCACGGTGCGCGTTTTGTTGATGCAATATTCCCAGAATTTCGACGGCAGGCCTTGCGCGAAATCGCAGCGCATTCCGTCGATGCCTTTGTAGCTCTGCTCCGGCGGAGTGCCGGGCGGGCAGCCGGTCTTCGTCAGCCAGTAAACCGGATAGTAGGCGAAATACTGCCAGAGCTCGCGCGTCGTGGAAGAGAGCGGCGCGATGTCGTCCCGCTCGAGCAGATAATCGTCCTGGTCGGCGTCGCTCGCGGTTTTGACGAGCGCGTCGTAGCTGCCGAAATAGAAATCGCGCACGTCGGTCCATTTTCCGAAATCGCTGCGATCGGGTGCGACGGCCATGTCGGTCCCGCTGGTTGCCGGCTGGTCGTAGTTGCCGGTTTTCGAGAACCACTGCGGGCGCATGTCGCTGATTTTCGTGTTCGGGTCAAAGCCGAACAAATCGGCGCCGCCTTGTCCGAAGACTGCATCGGGTGCGCAATGGTTGAAGGTCGCATCCACCATCAAGTTCACGCCGATATTATCCATCTGTTGCACAAATGTGGTAAACTCGTTGAGCGCGCCCGCCGGCGTATTGTCCGCGCCGAGCAGCGGATTCACGCTCCAGTAATCGCGCACCGCATACGGGCTGCCGGGCACGAATGGCGAGCCGGTCGCGGAGGGATCGCCGATCGGATGCACCGGCTGGAGCCAGAGGGTGTTCACGCCGAGTCCGGTGAAATGGCCGTTATTGATGATGTCGGGCCGGTCGGTATTCGCGGTGTAAAGATCGCGGAACGTGCTGCGCGTCGCCTGTGTCGTGCCGGTCGCCTCGACGACCATCGGATTGATTTCATACATCGTCGCGCTCTGCGCCTTTCGCGGCGAGACGACGGCGACGCAATCGCGCCGCTGCGCGTGGTCGGTGTAGTAAATCCACGGCCCGGCATTGACGCGATAGCGCGCGTTGATGCGGTAAACGCCGCAACGCATGACCGGCAGCGTGACGGTGTAACCGCCATTGCCGTTCGGCGTCATCGGATAGGAGCGGTAATAGGTCTGGCTCGTCGGTGTCGCCGCATCGAGGTTGTCGTCGATAGTTGCGAAATTGCGCCGGTTTAAATTCGTGACGAGCTCGACGTTCGTGATCGCGGCGTTCGGCGCGATGTTCGGATAAAGGTTCACCGTGACCTGCGCGGTTTCCTTCATCAATTCATCGATGAAAAAGCGGCGCAGCCCGTAGTTGGCGTCGGCGGTGTTTCCGTTCACCACTGTTTCCATCGTCGGTTTTCCGTTGTCGAAATAACCGTCGAGATCCTCGTCGCGGATGCTGTCGGTCGCGACCGGCTGAAACTCGGTGATCTGCAAATTATTGTCGCCGCTCCACGCGACCGGGCATTGCGAATTGATCGTCCCACCGTCGCTCGTGCCGTAGGCGACCGCCGCGAGATAGATCACCTTCGGCACGCTGCCGAATACTTCCTGCAAATCGATTTCGCCCTCGAGCGCCTGTCCATTCGCGCCGATCGCCGAAATGCCCATCGTGCCGCCGTTGACGAAGCTGTTGTAGTTCGACCCGCTCGCCGTCACCGATTCGCCGACGAGCCACGGCTTCGTCGCTTTGTTGAAATGAATCGTCCCGGCCTTCGCCCACGGCGCTACTTCGCTGTTGCCGAATTGATCGGTGACGAAAAGGAAGTGATCGTTCGCGCCGCCTTTGGGCGACCACGTGGCGACATAGAGCTTCGTGCCTTTCACCGCCGCGAGAATTTTCATCCCGCTGTTGGCGATTTCGTAATTCGCGCTGTCGAATTGCCCGTCCATCACGAACACATGCGGCGTGACGTTGACGTTGATGTTCGCGTAGCTCGCGCTGGCGTCGGTGGTCGAGCCGTTCGCGTTTTGGAAAACGAGCGTGACGTTGTGCGCGCCGGACGGCACGGCGAAGTTGTAATTCCACGCGCCGTTCGCGCTAAAGGTCATCGCGAAATTTTGGGCCGTGCCGCCGTCCACCGAGGCGCGGACGTAAATCGCGCTGACGTTTTTCAGCGGGCCGAAGTTCGGCCGATACGTGATCGCGAGCGAGTTGGTTCCACCCGCGCTGACGAGATTCCACGAGGCCTGCTGCGCGGCGGACAGGTTCGGCTGGCTACCCGTGTTGTAGATGTTGAAGTGATACGGATCGCCGAATTGCAAAAAGCCCTGCCGCACTTTGTCGAGGTTGCTCGCGCCGGAACCGGTCGCGCTGACGCCGAAATGATCGCCGTCCCAACTGCCGCTGTAAAACGTGTCCTGGTTCAGCGGATTCAACTGCGTCCACGTCTCGCCGAAGTTCGGGATGGTGTCCTGGTTCGTGTCGCCCGGGATCACCGTGTTCGGATTGATTCCCGCGAGGACGCCCGGCCACTCGATGTCGTCCGGCAATCCGTCGCCGTCGGAATCCACCATGTTCTGGCCGTAAAGATTGAAGACAACGGTGCGGCAAACACGTTTCGTCTGTCCGTTCACCGTAACTTCCGCTTCGAAAAAGTGCGTGCCGTTGATGAACGCGCCATAGAGCCGGTCGGCGACTCCGCCCGAGGTGTAACGCCCGTCGAACGTGTGCGAGATCGTGCCGGTGCCGCTCAAGCCGACCTGCTCATAGCCGTCCCACCACATCCGCACGGAACCGGCGGTCACGCCGGCATCGACGGTGATCGTCGTTTGCGGGAACGGCAGGTAGATCGACTGTCCTTCGCTCCAGTTCATCGCGATGTTCGGGCCGCTGGTGGAGACGGTGAAATTTTGCGAAGCGGTGCTGCTGTTGATCTCCGCCTGTGGCGAGCCGTTGTCGTATTCGTGGGCGCGAATCGTCAGTGTGTGCGTGCCGGCGCCGAGGCCGGTGACGTTGTATTTCCATGTGCCGCGCATCACCTGCGCGGCGTTTTGCCACGCGCCGCCGTCGATTTGCGCCTCGATTTTTCCGGCGCTCTTGTCGTCATTCGTGATGGTCGCAACGGCGTCGCCGTTAACTGTCGCGGGCAGGTTGATCGCCAGCGAAGGACCGGTGCGATCGACGTAAACAACTTTCGAGAATGTCTGGAAGATCGCCGACTGTCCCGCGGCGCGATGGGTGAAAGCGCGCGCTTTGATGACGTGCAGTCCCTCGGGAACATTCGTTAAATCGGCGGTGAATTTCCATTTGCCGGCCGGCCCGACATAGGTCGCCTGCTGATAACCGCACGCGATCATGTCGTTCCCGCCAAATTGCGTCACCGCGTTGTTGACGTTGCGGCCCTGTCCCCAGCGAACGATGACGTTGTCCACGTAACTGCCGGCGGGGTCGTTGTAATCGACTTCGATGTCCACCGAGTTGCCGGTGACGCGCGGAATCGTGCGCGCTTTCGGCGCGGCGTCGCGTCCGCCGGGGACGACCCAGTTCATCGTGCCGACCTGTGTTCCATTTTGCAAAAAGCGGACCGGTTCGCCAACCGGCGTGGCGACATACGGCGCGTAGCAGACGAAGCCCTGCCCGCCGCGCGCCGGCACGGTGATCGTCGCCTGCGCGTTGCTCACCGTCACGTCGTTGCCGTTGTTGCCGGTGTAATCGTGCAGCACCGTGCCGTTCGGAAAACTCGTCGCGACGGTGCGGGTCTGGTCGCTGCCGGATGCATTGAGCGCGACGAGCAACGTCGCCTCGCCGCTGTCGGGCTGCGCGTTCCCATTCGCGTCGTCGTAACGCTCATAGGCGTAATAATTGTTCTCGCTCCAGCGATTCCACTCCCGGCCGCGCGCGAATTGATTGTGGATGTAAACGAGGTTCGTGATCACGCCGTCGTAATCGCCGAGCGCGTCGCCGGTGCCGGGCTTGACCCACGTCTTGGTGTTGTAGTCGCTCCACGAAATGTTGTTGCCGGAGAAATAGACGATCGGCACGCCGGTATGCGTGAGGATGTAGGCGTAGCCGAGTTGGAGTTTTGTCGGCGCGCTCTGGTCGTGGCTCTGCACGAACATCACTCCCTCGGTCGGGTCGAGCGCGGTGCCGAGCGTGCCTAAAGTTGCGAGCGTGCTGTTGTTAAACGCATTGTCGAGCAGGTTAATCTTCTGCGGGAAATCGAGGTAGCGCATCTTGACGTTCCCCTGCCGCCAGTAGTCGAAGGTCGAGCTCGCGCCGCTGAAGATTTCCGAGAAGTTCAGCATCTGCTTGCGGCGGATGTCGTTCTTGAATTGGTCGGTGTTAGTCGCATCGAAGGTAAGGCCGCGGCGCTGCGCGAAATTGTATTGCGCCTCATGCAGGAAACCCGCGTTCGGGTCGCCGAAAAATTCCCGCACGACGTGCTTCGCCGCATCGAGGCGGAAGCCGTCGTAATCCATCGCGTTGCCGAGCCACGCCGCCCAACGGCCGAGCATCTGCCGCACGTTTTCCGCCGGAAGCTGCGAGCCGGGTGCGTTGTAGGGATACTTGTCGTATTGGCCCGGGTGCCGGATGAAAGGCGCGGGCTCCGCGGTGTAATTCGGCGCGCCGGTCGAGAAACGCCCATCGGGCTCGGTGACGATGTCCATTAAGCTCACGAGCTCCTGCTGGAACGTTCCGCCGTAGCCGTTGCTGATATCGTCATACGCGCTCATGCGCGGCGCGCGCTTCCAGCCACCGGGCTGCGAGTTGTCCGCCCAGACGTGAAAATCGTTCGGCTTCATCCCGGGATAGCTGCGGTAATCCGGCCCGTTGCCGTTATGGTTGATCACGATGTCCGGGTAAATCTTCACATCGGAATCGTGCAAATTATCCACCATGTTCCGGAGGTCGCCGCGCGTGCCGTAGCGCGTCGCCAGCGTGCCGCGCTGCGGGACGTCGCCGAGGTCAAACCGGTCGTAAAGGCTGTAGCCGACGTTGCCCCACTTGATCGTTCCCGCCTCCGGCGACTTGCATGGCGGCGGCGTCCAGATCGCATCGTAGCCAAACTCCGCGATCTCCGGGATGCGCAGGTAAATCTCGTTCCAGTCCGACTCGAAATACTGGAGCACCGCCTCGGCGTCTGAATGGCGGACGGTGACGAGCAGCGCCAGCGCAAAAGCGGCGAGCCGGAAAATGAATCGGTTCATAGGGGGAACAACACGCTACCGCATCCTCGCCGCAATGAGATTACCGCGTTTGTTGCACGGTTGAACCAGCGCGACCGCCTCGATGAACAGCTCGTCTGCTGCCTTCCTCCGAGCCGGTCAAGTCCTGTAAGTCGTGTTACGGGTCTTTCGCCGCATTGGCGATCACCGCACCGGTCAGTGCCGGCATCGTGACCTGCATCGTTTGGCCGTCGCTTTTCGCTTCGAGAACGCCTTCATTGCTAGCGAAGACGATGACCGGTGACTCGAATGCGATCGGGATTTTCAGCGTCTGCGGTTTTTCGCTACGGTTAAACGCGACGACAACTTTCTGTTTTTTGTTGCTGCGAAGGAAGGCGAACGTCCCGGCATTGTCGTCGCTGGCGAGCGATGCGTAATCGCCGCGATCGAATACCGATTGCGCGCGTCGCAGCGTGATCGCATTTTTGTAAAAGCGAAACAGCTCGGCGTCGAAGTTGTTGTCGTCGGGCTCATGCGGAATGCCACGGGGGTCGATCGCTTGCGGATCGAATTTCATGTCAGGCCAGACCATCGGCATGCGGCAATCGGGATCGTGCCCGCCCCACATGCCTGCTTCGTCGCCGTAATAAATCATCGGCGCGCCGACGTAGGTCATTTGGAAAAGCACGACAAGCCGCTGGATGGCGCGTTCGCGCGCGTCGGGCTTGCGGATTTTGTAATTGGCAAAATGCGCGTCGTTGTTTTCGTTGAAGGAAATCGCACCGGCATCCTTGTAGGTCGCGAGATCGCGGTTGACGATCATCGACGCGAGCCGATCGGTGTCGTGCGAGTCGGTGAGGTTTTGCATGACGTATTGCACCGGCCTCGGAAAGGCGTTGCGGCGCTCGTCGAGAAGCTGCGCGAGCTGTGATGGCGCGATGCGATTGTCAATGAGGTAGCCTTTTAGCGGAATGGCGAACGCGTGGTAATTCATGCACGCCGAAAAATGGCAATCGGCGATGAACTTCGACGCGTCTTTCCAAATCTCGGCGGTCGTGTAGGCATTCGGGTTCAGCGTGCGGACGAGATCATTCCAGTCAGCCCAGAATTTCGGCGGACGCTCATCGGCGACATCGAGCCGCCAGCCATCGATGCCGGCGCTGACATCGCCATTCGGCTGCATCCATCGTTTCGTGGCCTCGAAAATGTAAGCCTTCGGGCCGGGCGCCATGTCGGTGCGGTCGGCGTTCGCGGCGAAAACGGGAAGCGTTTTGTGTCCCCACCAGCCTTTGTAGTCGAACTCGTTGCGCTTCGTCGCGGGATCGTCGAACGACGTGATGACATACCAGTCTTTGTAGGGCGAGTTCTGTTGGTTGATACGCAGATCCTTGAATGCAAAAAAATCGCGACCGGTGTGATTGAAGACGCCGTCGAGGATAACGTGCATGCCGCGTTTGTGCGCTTGTTTTACAATCTCTAAAAACAATTTGTCCGCCGCGGTCCACTGCCACGTCTTCGGATCGGCCGTTTCCTTTTCCATCAAAGCGAGATCGCTGCGCGGATCGGGACCGAAAAACGGATCGATGTGGTGATACGTGTTGCCGTCGTATTTGTGCAGCGAGCGCGAGTAGAATAGCGGGTTGAAATAGATCGCGTTGATGCCGAGGTCCGCGAGGTAATCGAGCTTGTCGAGCACGCCCTGCAAGTCGCCACCGTAACGCCGGTCAAACACGCCGTGCCTGTAAAAATTCGGCGCGGGATCGGGATCGTTCGGCTTGTCCTGCTCGGTCTCCCAATCATCGCGCGCATACCAGTCGCCGGTCCATCTCGTCACGTGCCACTTTTCCGATGGCGTGATCGGCCACTCCAGCGACTCGCGCGTTGGATCATTCTTCGGATCGCCGTTGCGGAATCGCTCGGGAAAAATTTGATACCAAATCGCGTCGCGCGCCCAATCGGGCGCGAATTTCGCCGCGGTTTCGTCGTCTTGTGCGAAGAGCACGAAACCGTTCAACAACAGCGACGCGAAAACTATGTGCGAGGACAGTTTCATTTTGTTAACTACATCGGAGATTCCGTTGTCCGCGGCAAATTGAAAATGGCCGGCGGTCAGTAAATCCGTTCAAAGCATTCCCACCATGAACAAACCACGTCTCTCCTTTTGGCAAATCTGGAACATGAGCTTCGGCTTTTTCGGCATTCAATTCGGCTGGGGCCTGCAAATGGGAAACATGTCGGCGATCTATGAATATCTCGGCGCGAGCGAAAGCGCGCTGCCGCTGCTCTGGCTCGCCGCGCCGCTCACCGGCTTGATCATTCAGCCAATCATCGGGCACATGAGCGATCGCACGTGGGGACGGCTCGGCCGCAGGCGTCCGTATTTTTTAAGCGGCGCGATCCTCGCATCGCTCGCGCTGCTTGCGATGCCGCACAGCGGCGTGTTGTGGATGGCCGCGGGTTTGCTCTGGATTCTCGATGCGTCGGTGAATGTGAGCATGGAGCCGTTCCGCGCGTTCGTCGCCGATTTGCTGCCGGATGAGCAACGCACGGTCGGCTTCGCGATGCAAAGCGTGTTCATCGGCGCGGGCGCGGTGCTCGCATCGAAGCTGCCCGGCTGGCTGCACGATTGGGGCATCAGCATCAAGACAACCGCGGCGCATCCGATTCCGCAGACCGTTATCACGGCGTTTACGGTCGGCGCATTCGTCTTTTTTCTCGCGGTGCTCTGGACGATCGCCACGACGAAGGAATATCCGCCGGAAGACATGGATATTTTAAAACAAAAACAAGCCGAAGGCTTCGGCGAAATCTGGACGGCCGTTCGCGAAATGCCGACGCGAATGAAGCAGCTCGCTGTGGTGCAATTTTTCACGTGGATGGCGCTGTTTTGCATGTGGATTTTTTTCAGCGTCGCCGTCGCGCGAAACATCATGGGCGCGACCGACACGCATTCGGAGCTTTACGAGCGCGGCATCAACCTGGCGCGCGATTGCTTCGCGCAATACAACTTCGTCGCGTTTATCGCGGCGATGGGTTTTCTCTGGCTCGGCCGCGTGATGAGCGCGAAATGGATTCACGTGATTTCACTGCTGCTT
>Ga0070741_10006401_pt1 | contig 25317 bp, 36 predicted proteins | sample Coa_R1_4_FD_66440 | JGI IMG/M metagenome (GOLD analysis project Ga0070741, IMG submission 66440) | Surface soil microbial communities from Centralia Pennsylvania, which are recovering from an underground coalmine fire - Coalmine... | ecosystem: Environmental > Terrestrial > Soil > Unclassified ... | reverse complement strand
AGCGCGCGCGCAATTTCGCAGAATTCCGAAAACTTTTTTTCATCCGACGAGGGTTTTTTGCCCGCCTCCGATCGCAAGCCCCGGCCGTTCGCGGCGGGTGACTCCAGAGGACAAGGAAGCGCGAATGAGTGACGCGAGCGCGCCTGCGGCAGAGGCTATCAGCGCGCCTGCGCCATGGCTTCCCGAGCGCATCGAGCGCTGGCCGCTCGATCGCCTCAAGCCCGATCCGCGCAATCCGCGCAAACACCCGCCGCGCCAGCTCGCGCAGCTTGCCGACTCGATCCGGCTGCGCGGCCTGCCGAAACCGATCTTCGCCAAGCCCGATGGCACGATCATCGCCGGCGAGGGTCGCTGGCATGCATCGAAGCTGGCTGGGCTCGCCGACGTCCCGGTCATCGTCGCGCCCGAGGCATGGTCCGATCAGCAGTGTCGCGAGTATGCGATCGCCGACAATGTGCTGGCGCTGAAAGCCGGGTGGGACGACGAACTGCTCGGCGCCGAGCTCCTCGAGCTCGACGCTCTCGGCACCGATCTCCCCGGGCTCGGCTTCAGCGACAAGGAGCTCTCGAAATATCTGCCAGCGGCGACCGGCCCGAACACGGGGCCGCAGCTCGAGGGGCTGTCCTATTCTGTCGTGGTGCGCTGCAGGGACGAGACCCATCAGCGCGAGTTGCTGGCGCAACTGGAGAGTCAGGGCCTTACATGCGACGCGTTGATCTCCTAGTCGAGACGCGGCTCGCGCGCACCCCGCGCGTCAAGCAGCTCTCCGGCATGTTCGACGTGCCTGCGAGCGAGAAGCTGTCGCATCACTGGGCCGGCGACTTGCCGATCGACGAGCGCGACTGGAACGTGGGGCTGATCGTCGGTCCATCCGGCGCCGGAAAATCGTCCGTGGCGCGCCAACTGTTCGGCGAGCCGGCGGCGCTCGCCTGGAAAGCCGAGTCGGTGTGCGACGATTTCGACGAGCGCTTCACCATCGCGGAGATCGCCGAGATTTGCTCGGCGGTCGGTTTCAACACCATCCCATCGTGGATGAAGCCGTTCGGGGTGCTCTCGACCGGCGAGAAATTCCGCGTCGAGCTCGCCCGACATCTGCTCGAGGGCGGAGGTGAGATCGTCATCGACGAGTTCACGTCGGTCGTGGATCGCCAGGTGGCGCATATCGGCTGTCATGCCGTGCAGAAGCACGTGCGCAAGCGCGGGAAGAAATTCGTCGCGATCACGTGTCACTACGACGTGATCGATTGGCTGCAGCCCGATTGGATGCTGGAGCCGGCGACGATGACCTTCCAATGGAGGTCGGTTCAACGACGACCCGCTCTCGATGTCGAAATTGCGCGAGTCGATCATGCGGCGTGGCGACTATTCGCGCCGTTTCACTATCTGACCGCGGAGCTCGCCAACTCGGCAGCCTGCTACGTGCTGTTCGTCGAGGGCGTGCCCGCATCGTTCGCCGGCGTGCTGCATCGGCCACATCCCAAGGTTCGCGACATCAAGGGCGTGTCGCGCCTGGTTACGCTGCCGGACTATCAGGGCCTCGGGCTCGCGATGATCCTGGTCGACGCACTCGGCGCAGCGCACAAGGGACTCGGGCTGCGATTGCACACCTATCCGGCGCATCCCTCGCTGGTGCGATCGTTCGATCGTTCGCCGCGTTGGGCGCTGCAGAAGCGACCCGGCGTGTTCTCGCCCGCGCTCGGCAAGACCTCGACGATGGCACGCGGTGGCGGCCGGCCGTGTGCGGTGTTCGAATACGCCGGCGACGCGATGCCGCGCGCCGAGGCGCAAGCGCTGATCAGTGGCGAACAGATCGCCGCCTGAATTTTGGTCACAAAAAAAGCCCCGCCGGTTCCGATCGCTCGGAATGGGCGGGGCTTGGCAGAGATCAGATCGTGTGGGTGCGGATCGCCGTGACGAGCTCGGCGAGCGCGGCGGGCGGGTCGAACAGACCCTGATGGCCGCGACACGCCGTGAACGACAGTTCGCGGGCGTTGCGCAGCACGAAGCCGAACGGTCCGTGAAACCACTTGCTCGGGTGAGATCGCACGCAATCGATGATCTCGACGAGCCCGATCACGCCGCCGATCGGCAGAGGCTCGTCGCCCCGCATGTGGCGCACAAGATCGGTCACCTCGATCGGCACTGAGGATGAGCCGATGCCGGCGTGCACGAGCAGCAGGCCGCGATAGTTGATCGGCCAGCGGCGATTCTCCACGTCCTTGATGCCGCGGGCGATGAGCCACGCCCACGGCTGATGGATGGTGAGGACTTTCATTGCGTCGTCTCCAGTTTGATTTCCGTTTGCGTGGCGACGCAACGCAACGCGTGCTCCATTTGATAGACGTGCTTGCGAATCAGCGCCAGCTTGTCGGCCATCAGCTTGACACGATCCGGGGAGACCCGCTGCGCGGCGACGCATTCGCCGTCCTGAAACCCCGCCATGACCATCTCGGCGATCGAGCCGATCATCTCCTCGAGCCGCGAGACTTTCGCGAGATCGCGGGGCGAGGCCTTCGGCAGCGAAGCGAACGCGTCGAGCTGGGCGGCGGCGTCGCGCAAGGCGATGCCGGCGTGCTTGACTTGTTCGCTGGTGCGCAGCTTGCCGCTCTGGATTTCGCGCATCAATCGCATCTGCAACGGATGCGCGACCTGGGCGACGCCCCACGCCATGTTGACGGCGAGATTGCCGCTCAGCACCAGCTGCTGGAGCTCCGGCAGCAAGTCGAGCAGATCGAGCCGCTGTCGAACGATGGCCGGGCTTTTCAATCCGAGCTCCTCGACGATCTGATCGACGCTGTAGTCGTCGCCGATCAGCAGTTGGAACGCGCGCGCCTCCTCGATCGGGTTCATGTCGCGGCGTTGCAGATTTTCGACGATCGAGCGCAATCGCGCTTCGCGTTCGTCGATCGCGTCGACGATCGACGGGATGGTCTTGCGCTTGAGCAGGACGTGCGCGCGCCAGCGGCACTCGCCGGCGGTGATGATGTAGAGCGCCCCGTTGCGCTTGGCTTGCGGAAGTGGCCGCACGCTGATGGCTTGGATCAGCCCGCGGCGCTTGATCGACGCCGCGAGGTCTTTGATGTAGTCCGGCGGAAAGGTTTTCCGCGGTTGGTTCGGATCGGGAATGATCCGATGGACCGGCAGTTCGATGATGGCGGCCATGTTCAGCGCCTCCGCATCGCGCGCGAGACGCCGTCGGCCGACCACAGCGCGAGCTGGCCGCGCAAGACGCGCGGCGAGAAGCTCGCGAGCTCCTCGACGATGACCGGCGCGGCGGGATCGCTGCCGTAGCATTTCACTACCAGCAGCGGGCGCCCGGCGAAGGAATAGACGATCCCCGCCGGGATTTCCGCCGACCGTTCGATCGTCGGAACGAACAGGTCGAGTTGGGTTTTCACGATTGGTCTCCTTGTCGGTGCGAAAGCGCACCATCGAAGGGCGGCGGGGTTGCCGCCGCCCCTCTGTGCTGCGCTCGTTACGTGCGCTTCGACTTGCTGGTCGATTTGGTCTTGGGCTTGCCGTTCGGCTTGGCGGCCAGGCCATCGTAATGCTCGGTCCGCAGCTCGGCGGGGAGCCACTTGGTCTTGGCGACATTTGCGATCGCGAACTTGGCGATCTCGCCGCGTTTCTTGCCGAGGAGTTTGCGCGCCTCGTCGGGGTTGACGGCGTCGCGGATCGCTGCGAGCACCAGTCCCTTCGGCGCCGACTCGAAATAATCCTTGGCGTCGAAGCAATCGCGCAGCGCTTGGTTCATCACCTTGCCGGTGATGGTCTTGCGCAGCGCGACCATGTCGCGATCGCTCACGTGCATCGCGTAGGGTCGATCCGGCGTGATCTGCGAAGCGATGATCTTCGCCGCCAGATCGCCCAGTGCGTTGCCGTGAGCATCGGCGAGCAGCGCTTGCTTGGTCGCTTTCGTGCGCTGCACGTCGAGCCGCATCTTGAGCGCGTTGGAGATGACGGGCGTCGCCGACTTGGCTTTCGTCTTGCCTTCGGTCCCGCTCGCCACGCTCCGCGTCTTTTCGCGTTCGATCTCCCGACGCGCGGCGGGCTTGATCCGGCCGAATTCGAAGCTGATCGAACCCTCGCGTTCGAGATGGACGAACACGCCGGACTTGGTTTTTTGCTCCGGCGTGAAGGACGCCCGCGCGATCTCGCCCTGCAGCACGGTATGCTCCGTGAGCGCGGCGAGAGCCTCGGGATCGTCCTCGTCGGTTTCCTCGGCGGCGTTGAGCAGCGTTTCGAGCGCTTTCAGGCGCTCGCGCTTCTCCTTCGGCGTCTTGATCGTGCCTTGGATGCGCCCGTAGAGATAATAGTCGTTCGGGCGATCGATGACCCACGCCCAGCCTTCGGCGAGGAGCTCGTCGCGCACGGCGGCGAGCTTCTCCTCGATCATGGCGTGTACGAGTTTCGGGTCGGAAACGACGTGATCCGTCCCGAACAGATCCTCGGTCACCCGGCCGCCCCGCTTGATGTAATTCTCGACGCCGATGACGGCGAGAAATCGTCCGGGGTTGTCGTGGCCGATGCGCAACGCGGATTTGACGGCCCAGTCATCGATGCGGCCGTGCTTGCCGAGCTTGTCGAACAGCTCGACTTGCGCCTTCTTGCTCGCGCACAGGGTGAACGCCTTGGCGGTGTCGGCGTTGATCGTGCCTTGGCGCCAGGCGTCGAGGATCTTGTCGTCTAGCGAACCCAGCGCGAGGCGCTGCTCGATCTGCTTGCGCGGCCAGCCGAAGCGAGTCGCGATCGCATCCACGTCGAGCGGTTTCGATTTGTCGCGATGGAGCTCAGCGAGCGCCCGGAATTCATCGACCGGGTGCATGCCGGACCGGATCACGTTCAAGGTCAGGCTGAGTTCCTTCGCCTGGGTATCGGTGCGTTTCTTGACGACGACCGGCACCGGGTGATCGGCGGGGATGTCGCCTCGCTCGGCGAGCGCCTGCAACGCTGCGAGGCGCTTGCCGCCGTCGGTGACGAGATAGCCGGTCCCGTTCGGTCGCGCCGCCAGCGGCATCTCGACGCCGTTGGCTCTGATCGATGCGACGAACTCGGGATCGGGACCCCGATCGCCCTTGCGAACGTTGACCGGGTCGAGCCGAAGCTGCGACAACGGCACTGTCGTTTGCGTGGTACTCATGTTCAGTCTCCTTGTCGGTGCACAAGCGCACCATCGAACGCCGCCCGAATTTTTGCGGACGGCGTTCTGTGCTGCGCTCGATCAGTTCTTTTCGAGATGTTCGAGCAAGACGTCGCAACAGACACGGAGTTGAGAGCCGCGTCCGAGCATCGCAGGACATTCGACGCCCAGATGGCGGCAAATCTCGGCGGCCAGTGAAGCTGCATCCGCCCCTTCGGCTTCCTCCGCGCCGTTCTCAAGCGTCAGTCCCTTGGGATCGTTCGGGTTCGCCTTCAAACGAACCATCGTGCCCTTGAATCCGAACGGCGCGGTAAAATGCGCGACGCCTTCGGGCGATATGAACACGTGATCGTATTCCCGCAATTGTTTGATTGCGGCGATCTGCGCTGATCGATCAGTCATTGTCGGGTCTCCTTGTTGGTGCAGTAGCGCACCATCGAGTCGCCGCTTGCGGGCGGCGGCTCTGTGCTGCGCTCTTGTCACTTGCGACGCTTCGCCCATTCGGCGCGCTCGGCGTCGGTCGGCAGATCGGGAAGCCCGAGGCGTCGGCGGTTGCGGATGATCGCCGCCGAGCCCTTCGATTGCGTGAGCGGCGGCGGCGGATTTGGCTCGGCGGCGATGCGTTCGCGCAGCCGATCCATCAGGCTCGGGGCCTGGGGTTTGCGGGCCATGTGGCTGGTCTCCTTGCTGATTCGATGCTAGATTTGGGGCCTGTCCGCTGTGCTAAAACGCATCAAGGCTTGGTCTCCTTGTCGCGGGCAGATGGGGTTTCCCCGCCGCGGCAGCGCGGCGGGGTTCCCCGGGGCCCCGCGTGGCGCGCGAGCGCTTCGGCGGGGCCTGCGTTTCAGGGGTACATCAGCACGCCCACGAACTGATGCTCGACGATCCCGAAGATCACCACGAGCTCGGCGGTGAAGATGGCGATGGCGACGAGCCGGGCGATCATGATTGCGCCCGCCTCGGGATCGTCGGAAGAAATGCCGCCGGTGCCGACCGCTTCGGCGCGTGCGGCGACTTGGCGCGCCTCGGTCTGCAACTCGTAGCCCTTGCCGATGTTGTTGAGGGCGCGATTGCGATACGCGCGATCCGATTTTTCTGAGTGATGCCCGATCAGGATCGGTTGCCCGAGCGGGATGAGATGCAGGGCATCGTCGCCGCGCTTGACGCGGGCGACGCCCTCGGCATGCAGGCGCTCGGCGCGGGCCCGCAGACGTTCGCGCCGTCGTTCCTGCTTTGCTTCATAGTCGTTCATGGCTGGTCTCCTTGTGGTGCACAAGCGCACCATCGAACCGACCGTGTTTCTGGCGCGATCGGCTCTGTGCTGCGCTCCTTTATGTGCTTAGAATGTCGTTACTGCGCTGATCCTCGTAACGCACTGCATCGCCGTCCCACATCGGCCCGCAGAGCGAGACGAATATCGGCTGACCCTGCAGCTCGGCGCGTTGGCGCGGGTTGTTGCTAAGTTTCACGATCTGGAACCCGGCCACTTCCGCCCAGGCGAAAATATCGGCCGGCTCGGTCGTGACGATTTGACCGTCCACGCACTGTGCGATTCGGTATTTCATGCTGGTCTCCTTGTTGGTGCCAAGCGCACCATCGAAGGGCGGCAACTCGCCGCCCCTCTGTGCTGCGCTCGATCAGATGCCGGGATGAATGTGCTCGACCTCGAATTCGTCCGACGGGCCGGCCATGTCGGCGATCCAAGTCTCGGCGACTTGCCGGTTCATCGTGCTGTGGGCGAGGCGTTTGCGCCCGACCATCAGCACGCGATACCAGCGAATCTCGCCGCGTCGTCCGACGTTGCTGTCGCAATAGATGAAGCCGCGATTGTCGGTTGCCTTGTGGCGCGCCTTGACGATGCAGAGCGCGCGATCGGTGACGCGAACGTTTGCCATCGTTGTCTCCCTCAGTTGGCGGCGAAATAGCGTTCGCCCTGTCGGCGCAGTCGGCCGCTCTGCACGAGCGCGGCCATGATCGCCTCGAACTGGCTGAGATTTATCTTGTCGAGCAGCGCGGCGTAGAGCACGCCGCCCGGCGTGCCCATCGAGCCGCCGGCTTTCACGCCCTCGACGATCGCGTCGAGAATGGCGCGGATCGCGGCGAGTTTCTGTTCCCGTGTCATGTTGGGTCCCCTTGTCGGTGCGGGTCGCACCCCGTCGCCGCATCGTTTACGTGTGACCGTCACGATGCGGCGCAAGGCTGAGATCCTGACCCTCGCGGCCGCGCGGTTTGTTTGAACGTCAAACAAAATGGCGCGGGGAGACTTTTGCGAGGTTGGTAGCGTCAGATCCAGAGATGAAGAATTGCGCTTAGATGTGCTCGGCGCGGTTCACGACTCGGGCATCTCACGATGGCGGAGCGCGGCGGGTCAGACAGTCGGTCCCGCGAGTGGCTGCGCGTCGAGCACAGGGGCAATTCGCTTTGTCAGACAGCCCGCCCCTTTGGGGCGATGGTTTTTCTGCGGGGTTGCGCGCGTCGCACGTCGAGCGGTCCCTTCGCTGACGATCATTGTATGGATTCCCGCAGCGAAGCCAAGGACTATCCCGCGTCGGAAGTAATTGAAAACATTGCGTAATTCGCTGCTTTTCCGTCGTTTCCGCGCGGTTGCGACTTGCGCGCAGGATAGACTGTAGGATGCAACTCACGATTCGCCCGCTTCGCAAGCGATGCGAGTCCCAATGGAACAATGCAATGCGTGGTCGAAAAGCGCAGCCGGACGAATTGAAGCGCGCGCGGGGCAACCCGGGCCGCCGGCCGCTGCATGATCGGGACGCGCCTGCAATGTCCGGCGGCACGTTGTCGTTTCCGGTGCCGGATTATCTCACCCAGCCGCGCGAGCGCGATCTCTATCGCCGCGTGACCGAGGAGCTCGGGCCGCGGCGCCTGGCGCGCCTGACCGACATCAACGAGATCGCACGCTATGCGAGCTATCTGACGCGCTGGGTCGACGACAAGCTCGCGCTCGACGGCAAGCAGACCTGGTGGGTGTCGGAATCCAAGCACGGCAAGCTGCTGCGTCGGCATCCGATCTTCAAGGACATGCTCGACCTCGAACGCGTGTTGCAATCGCTCGAGGATCGGCTCGGGCTGAACCCGCTGGCGCGCCAGAATCTCATCCGCGGCCTCGCCGCGATGCCTCGCCCGCTCGATCTGTTCGACGACACGCTCGAGGAGCCCGACGGGCGATCGGGCGAGGCGCTGCCCGAACAGCCCGAAGATCCGCTGCCGCAGTCTCCGGTCGGGTTTCTGGCGCACGTGGCGAGCTCGTCGGGCGGCAAGCCGAACTGACGTGACGTGTCGGGCCCGTTCTATTTCGACGCGGCGCTGGCCGATGCCGCGGTCGAGTTCTTTCCGCGCTATCTGACCAACGTCACCGGCGAGTGGGCGGGCAAGACTTTCCATCTCGCTGAGTGGCAGATACCGCACACCCGCAACATCTTCGGCTGGCGGCGACGGAGCGACGGCACCCGGCGCTACCGCCGCGTTCGCGGCTTCGTGCCGAAGAAGAACGGGAAAACGGAGTGGTTCGCCGGCATCGGCCATGCGCTCACGATCGCGGACGGCGAGCCCGGCGCCGAGGTCTACGCCTACGCGACCGACAAGAGCCAGGCCGGCATCCTGTGGGGCAAGGCCCGCGACATGGTCTCGATGTCGGCGGCGCTCTCCGAGCATTATGAGACGACGGCGACGGCGCTGTTCTGCCCGGCGCTGATGTCGAATTTCAAGGCGCTCTCCGGCGACGCCAAAGGCAAACACGGTTTCAACGTTCACGGCTCGCTCGGCGACGAGGCGCACGAATGGACCTCGCCCGACCTGCATCGCTTCCTGGTCGACGGCATGGCGTCGCGGCGGCAACCGCTCGACGCCATCATCTCGACCGCCGGCAAGCTCAAGACCTATGCGCACGAGCTCTATCAGGACGCGCTCGCGATCCTGGAGAACCCCGATCTCGACCCCGAATGCTATTGCTTCATCTACGGCGCCGACGCGGAAGACGACTGGACCTCGCCCGAGACCTGGAAGAAGGCGAACCCGAATTTCGGCGTCTCGCCCAAGGCCGACTTCCTCGAGGCGGCGTGCCGAAACGCGCAACGCAACCCGCGGCTCGAGAACGATTTCAAGCGCTATCATCTCGGGCTGTGGGTCGAGCAGCAGAAGCGCTGGCTGCCGATGCTGCGCTGGGGAGCGAACACCGAGGATCCCAAGGACCCGGACCTGTGGAAGAAACTGCCCGAGCGGATGAAGGGACGACGCGCCTACGGCGGCATCGATCTCGGCTCGGTCAGCGACATCACGGGTAACGTGTGGCTGTTCCCGCCGGAAAAGCCCGGCGAGCGTTGGGTGTTCATCCCGCGCGCCTGGGTGCCCGAGGACACGGTCGAGGAGCGCGACGCGCCGCGCTCGCCCTACAGACAATGGATCCGTCAGGGCGCGCTCGTGACGACGCCCGGCAACGTCACCGACTACGATTTCGTCGAGAAATCGGTGATGGAGGACGCCGAGATGTTCCGCGTCGTGGTCGAGGGCGAGCCCGGCATCGCCATCGATCGCTGGAACGCGACTCAGGTCGCCGTCAATCTCGGCAAGCACGGCATCCCGGTGGCGCTGTTCGGTCAGGGCTACGCGTCGATGGCGGCGCCGACCAAGGAATTCGAGCGGCTGTTCCTCGCCGGGGAGCTCGAGCACGGCAATCATCCGGTGTTCAAGTGGATGTGCGGCAATGCCGCCGTGCGCAAGGATCCCGCCGGCAACATCAAGCCGGACAAGGAACGCGCCGCCGAGAAGATCGATCTCGTCGTCGGCGCGATCGAGGCGCTCGGCATTGCCAATGCAGCGAAGCCGGAAGAGTCCGGATCGTATCTCGAAAGCGGCGAATTGCTGGTGATCGGCTGAAACAATGGGGACGGACCATCATGGCGTCGCTGCGCTCAAATCTCGCAAGAGGCCTCGCCGCGACGGCCGCCACTCTCCCCAGTCTGATCGTCGATCTTGCCGGCATCCTCGGCGCGGGCTCGATTGCCTACGGCTGCTGGAGCATCTATGAGCCGGCCGGATTCATCGTCGCAGGCGTGATGCTGATCGTCGCGGCCTGGCTGCTGTCGAGGCGCTGATGCGCTCGCTGTTCGGCGCGCTCCGCACCGGGCTCGAATACAAGGCCGCCGACATCTCGGCGCTGACCTGGCAGGCGCTGCTGGGCCAGCCGATGGCGCGGTCCGGCGTGTCGGTCACGATCGAGACTGCGCTCGCCAATTCGACTGTGTTCGCCTGCCTGCGCGTGCTCGCCGAGGGCATTGCGATGCTGCCATTCGGGGTCTATCAGATCGCCGGCGCCTCGAAGCTCCCGCTGCGCGATCATCCGGTGGATCGACTGATCGAGCACGCGCCGGCGGACTGGCTGACTTCGTTCGAGTGGCGCGAGATGAAGCTCTATCACGCGGCGCTGACCGGCAACGCCTACGACTACATCAATCGCGTCGGACCGCCCGGCAAGAAGGAGATCGTCGAGCTCATTCCGCTGATCCCGGGGCGCTGCGTGGCGCGCCAGCGAACCGACGGCGCGATCGTCTACGACGTGACCGATCTCGACGGCACGATTAAGACGCTGCCGCGCACCGACATCCTGCATCTGCGCGGCCCGACTTGGCGCGGCGTCATGGGCATGGACGTGATGCGGCTCGCCCGCGAGGCGATCGGGCTTTCGATCGCCGCGGAAGAAACCCATGCCATGCTCCACGCCAACGCTGCGCAGACCGGCGGGGTGATCGAGGTCGCGGGCAAACTCGACGAGCCGGCAAAGGAGCGGCTGCGCGAGGCGATCGTCAAGCATTGGTCCGGCGTGCGCAACGCGTTCAAGACCATCGTGCTCGACGCCGGACAGAAATTCACGCCGCGCGAGGGCATGACCGGGGTCGACGCCCAGTTCCTCGAGACCCGAAAATTCCAGGTCGAGGAAATCTGCCGGATGCTGCGCGTGTTCCCGCAGATGATCGGCCACGCGGACAAGGCCCCGACGTTCGCCTCGGCCGAGGCCTTCTTCATCGCCCACGTGGTGCATTCGCTGATGCCGTGGGGGCGGCGTCTCGAACAGACGACGAAACGCGATCTGCTCGCCGGCGAGCCGGATCTCATCACGCGCATCTCGTATCACGAGCTCATGCGCGGCGACAGCAAGGCGCAGTCGGAATATTTCTCGAAGGCGCTCGGCGCCGGCGGCTCGCCCGCCTGGATGACGCAGGACGAGGTGCGCGATCGCTGCGATCTCAACCCGCTCGGCGGCACCGCGAGCCAGCTGCCGACGCCCACCAACCCGGCGATCGCGCCCGGGCCCGCAGACCCCTCGCAGGGCGATGACGCCCACACGGAGTGAGCCATGACCGATCTCAATCTCGCCGGCGAGAGCCACGCCCATTCGCTGATCGCCGCCGGCAAGATCGACAAGTCCTCGCCGTGGTCGTTCGACGCGTCGGACGGCAACGCGCTGCTCGGGTCTAAGGGCGAGGATTGGGACACCTACTCGAAATTCCATCTCGGCATCGACCGTTCGGCCGCCGAGAAGACCAAGGGCCGCTTCAAATATCCCTACGGCAAGGGCGGCAAGGTCTATCGAGCGGGCGTGATCGCGGCGAAGCAACGCGCAGCGCAGCAATCCGACGGCGCGGTCGAGAAGGCCGCTGCCTCGCTGCTCGACGCGATCGACAAGGATCGCAAGTCGCTCGCGCGCCCCGGGCTCGATTTCAATTTCAGCCGCTTCGAATACAAGTTCACCGAAGGCGACGGCAAGCCGGCCGGCACGTTCGAGGGCTACGGCTCGGTCTTCAACAACGAGGACGACAAGGGCGATCTGATCAAGCCCGGCGCCTTCACCGGCGTGCTCGCGGATCACAAGAACGCCGGCACCATGCCAAAGATGCTGCTCAATCACGGCGGACTGGCGTCGTTCTTCGCCGCGCCGGCGCCCGAGGATCTGCTGCCGGTCGGCAAGTGGAACGGCATGAGCGAGGACACGCGCGGCCTCGAGTGCAAGGGCCAACTGATCAATCTCGATACCGAGAGCGGCAAGCGGCTCTACGGCGCGATGAAGGAAGGTCAACTCGACTCGCTCTCGATGGCGTATCTGGTCGGCCGTCACGTGCGCGGCACCAAGGACAACGAGCCGCGCCGCATCATCGAGACCATCAAGGAATTGCCCGAGGTCGGGCCGGTGACGTTCCCGGCCAACACCTCGGCCCGCATTCACAGTCTGAGTAGCTCGGGGATCGGGACGATCCGCGAGTTCGAGGCCTTCCTGCGGGATGCAGGCGGGTTCTCGCGCGCCCAGGCCGCGGCGATCGCCGAACGCGGCTACAAGGCGCTCGATCCTCGGGATGAGGACGACGACATCATTCGGCAAGCCATCGCGGGAGGCCTTGCGCCGCTCGCCGACGCGTTCCGCCGCTGAAACGGCGAACGCTCATCGCAAACAAAGGGACTCATCCCATGGACGCTGCAGAGCTCAAGACTGCGGTCGAAAAGGCCGTCGAGCCGGTGATGACCGGCTTCGAGGAATTCAAGAAGACGAACGACGAGCGCATCAAGCAGATCGAGACCAAGGGCGTCGCCGATCCGGTGACGACCGAGAAACTCGGCAAGATCGAGAAGACGCTCGCCGCATTCGAGCCGCTCAACCAGGCGATCACGCTCACCCAAGGCCAGCTCAAGGCGATCGAGGAGCAGAACAAGACCGCCAGCGCCTGGATGAAGGAGATCGAGACCAAGCTCAATCGTGCCGGCATCAAGTTCGACAATACCGATCCGGCCGATCCCAAGCACGTGCAATACAAGGCGGTGTTCAACCGCTGGGCCCGGCTGCAGAAGGAATCGCTGCCGGCCGACGCCGACGCCAAGGCGCTCAACGAATACAAATCGCTGTTCGGCGGCAACGACACGCTCGGCGGCTATTATCTCGCGCCGAGCGAGCTCGAGCGCGAGATCATCAAGGCGGTCATTCTGATGTCGCCGCTGCGGGCGCTCGCCCGAGTGACGACGATCAGCGTGCCCTCGCTGCGGCTGCCCAAGCGTACCGGCGTGTTCGCGGCCAAGCGCGTCAGCGAGATCGGTCTGCGTTCGGAGACGACCGGCTACAAGACCGGCATGGTCGACATCCCGGCGGGTGAGCTGTTCGCCGAGGTGCATATCTCCCAGCAGATGATCGAGGATTCCGCGTTCGACATCGAAGCTGAGATGCAAGGCGAGTTCGTCGAGCAGTTCGCGGTCGCCGAGGGCAAGGAGTTCATCTCCGGCATCGGCGGCGCCGAGCAGGCCGAGGGCGTGCTGACCAACGGCGACGTGCTCGTCGTCAATTCCGGGCTCGCCACCGACTTCCAGGCCGACGCGCTGATCAACGTGTTCTTCGGCACGCCGAGCGCGAAGGGGCTGAAGACCTCCTACGCGGCCAACGCCACCTGGATCTTCAATCGACAGACGCTCGGCAAGATCCGGCAGCTCAAGGACGCCACCGGGCAGTATCTGTGGCTGCCAGGCATCGCCGCGGGTCAGGTGAACACGGTGCTCGGCGCACCCTACGCCGAGATGCCGGACATGCCCGACGTCGCCGCCGGCACCTATCCGGTGGCGGTCGGCGACTTCCGCCGCGCCTATCGCGTGGTCGACCGCGTGTCGATCCAGGTGCTGCGCGATCCGTTCACGGTCGCCGCCAACGGCATGATCCTGTTCCGCGCGCGCAAGCGCGTCGGCGGCGGGGTCACGCTCGGCGAGGCGATCGTGAAGATGAAGATCAGCACCTGATCGGAATCGCGACGACTCTCCTGAACGAAGCGCCCTGATCTTCGGATCGGGGCGTCTCATCCTCCCTTCATCGAACTTACGAGGTAGAATGCCATGAAGCGCGATCTGCACAACAATATTGCCGTCAAGCGCGGCATCTCTGCCGTCGCGATCGGCACCACGGGCACCGGCAAGACCACGCCCGCCATCGACACGGCCGGCTATCAGGCCATCGAGTTCCTGATCAACTACGGCACCGTCACGGCGACCAACGCCGTGTTTACGGCGCTGCTGACCGAGGGCGATACCACGGGCGGCTCGTTCACGTCGGTCGCCGACGCGGACATGCTCGGGCTCGAGGCCAACGTCGGCCTCGGCGCCACGGCATCGCGGGTTTCCGGCGTCAGCAAGAACTGCGTCAAGCGGCTCGGCTATATCGGCTTCAAGCGATACGTGAAGCTCAAGGTATCGTCGACCATCACGGCCGGTACCCCGATCGGCATCGATGCGATTCTCGGCCGTCCGCAGAACGCGCCGGTCGCGACCTGATCGTGTTGGAATCCGGTGAAAGACAGGTCGCGCCGACCCTCGACGGGATCCGGCGCGACCATGTCGCGCGCTACGAATGGGCGGTGCGCATCTTGCCGCCCGGCAGTCGCGTGATCGATCTTGCCTGCGGCGTCGGCTACGGCGCGAAGATCCTGGCCGAGGCCGGGCATGCGGTGCTCGCAATCGACAACGATCCGGACGCGATCGCCTACGCCGGGCGGCACTATCATCATCCGCTGGTGACGCGGCTCGTTGCGGATGCCAGCTCGTTCAGCATGCCGGTTGGCACGCAAGTCGCCGCCGCGATTTGTTTCGAGACCATCGAGCATCTCGAGGACCCGCGGCCGATGCTGCGCGCGCTGCGCGAAGCGGCGCCGGTCCTGCTCGCCAGCGTTCCGAACGAGACACACTTTCCGTTCAAGAATTACAAGTTTCATCATCGTCACTACACCCGCCCGGAATTCGCGGCGTTGCTCGCCGAGACCGGCTGGGAGCTTGTCGAGGTGATGGGTCAGCGTGGGCCACAATCCGAGGTCGGTCCTCACTCCGGCCGAACTCTGATCGTGCACGCGCGACGCGCCGCAGCGATCATGAAACCCGAGCGAAAGGAACATCCAGTGCTGCAGAAGACGTCCGCCCCTACGCCGGCCCACGTCGCGATCCTCGGGCTCGGCCCGTCGCTGGCGACCTATATCGAACACGTGAAATGTGCGGGCGGTCGCGGCACCATGTTCGACGAGGTGTGGGCGATCAATGCGCTGGGCGACGTCCTCGCCTGTGATCGCATCTTTCACATGGACGACGTCGCCGTGCAGGAGGTGCGCGCCGCAGCGGATCCCGACGGCATGGTCGCCTCGATGCTGGTCTGGCTCAAGAAGCATCCGGGCCCGATCTACACCAGCGTGGTGCGCGCGGGCTATCCGGGCTGCGTCGCGTTCCCGCTCGAAGACGTGATCAATCATCTCGGCTACGATTATTTCAATTCGACCGCGGCCTACGCGGTCGCCTATGCGGTGCATCTCGGCGTCGAGAAGATCTCGATGTTCGGCTGCGATTTCAGCTATGCACACAGTCACCAGGCCGAGAAGGGCCGGGCCTGCGTCGAGTTCTGGCTCGGTTATGCCGCCGCCAAGGGCATTCGTCTCGGCACCTCCGGACACTCCTCGCTGCTCGACGGCATCGAGCCCAAGGCGACCCGGCTCTACGGCTATGACGCCGTCGAAGTGTCGATCGAACCGCAGCCCGACGGACTTGCCAAGGTGCGCATGACGCCACGGGCGAGTCTTCCGAGCGCGGCCGAGATCGAGCGCCGCTATGATCATTCGCGGCCGAGTGTGCATCCGCATCTCTTGAAACAATCCGCCTGAATTCCCGCGGCGCCGGGAAGCATCGAATCTATCGCGCCAATTTTCTCCCGCTCATCGGAGGGCTACCAATGCGCAAATCTCTCGCCTTCGTCGGCGCGTTCGTCGGCGCGGTTCTGGCCGGTCTCGGCATCGGCTCGCTCGTCAAGGAGCCGATCGCGGCGTTCGCCCAGAACGTGGCCTGCTACATGGACCAGGGCGGATCGCTGTGGCACGCGGGCTCGGGCTGCACCTGGCAGGTGGAATCCGGTGGCGTGTTCAACGTCGCCTCGGGCGGCGCGCTGAAGATCGCCGGCACCGACCGCACCGCGGTGCTGAGCACGGCCCCGGCCGCCGTCGCGTCGGGCTACAAACTGGCGCGCGGGCAGGCGACCACCGCTTCCGCGAGCGATACCATCGCATCGGGCTTGACGACCGTCGTCGCGGTCGTGTGCAGCTATGAGACCGATGTTGCCGACGCGAACTCGTGGGTAACTTGCGCGATCGGGGACCAGGCCGGCACGCCGGCCGCAGGCTCGTTCCTGCTCAAGACTTGGCAGAACACCTCGGGTACCGATCCCACGCCGGCCGCTGCCGGTTCCTTCTCCAAGAAGGTCAACTGGATCGCGATCGGCACCTGATCGCGTCCTTTTCCCCAAGATCATCTCCTGACAGCGGGAGGCGAGCATGTACGTGCAGCGCTTCGTCGTTCCGGTCGTGACCGCGGCCGACGGCTCGGCGACGGTCTTCACGCCGGTGTTCACCGGGCGCGTGCTCGGCATCCGCTACGTCAAGGACGGCACCACGCCGTTCGACAACGGCTCGACCATGACGGCGACGCTCGAGGCGACCGGGGAATCCGTTTGGTCGGAGTCGAACGTCAATGCCTCCGCCTCGCGCTACCCGCGCGTGGCAACGCATGGCATCACCGGCGCTGCGTCGCTCTATGCGGCCGGCGGCACGGCGGTGGACGATCACATCTACGCCGCCGCCGATCGCCTGCAGATCGTCATCGCCTCGGGCGGCAACGCCAAGAACGGTAGCTTCCACGTCATCGTCGGGTGAACCCCGATCATCAGCTCCAACGGAGGAACACATCATGGCTCGCATGAAGATTCTCAAGGGCTTCCACTATTCGCACGACGGCGTGACCCATCGATCGCTGGTCGAGGGTGCCGTCGAGGACATTCGCGACGATCTCGTCGCTGGACTGAAAAAGGAAGGCTTCGTCGAGAAGCCGGGCAAGAGCGCCGCGCCAGTCGATCCGCCGGCTGCAGCATCTGACCCTGCGCCGGCCGATCCGGCCTCGACGGAGATCAAGCCGATCGAGGAGCGCCCTACGTAGGCGGCCCGCTGCGGCTGATCGATCTCGATCCGCGCTGGCTGCGCTATGAACCCGAGGGCGGGCACGTCTACTTTCGCATCGTCGACTCGATCGACGATGCGCAGGGTGTGGAATTTCTGTGCCCGAAATGTTTCGTCGCCAATCGCGGCCGCGCAGGGACGCACGCCGTGATCTGCTGGTCGCGATCGCGCGGCATCGCCGATGATGTGACGCCGGGGCCTGGCCGCTGGTCGCTGCGCGGCACGGGATTTCACGATCTCACGCTCGATGGCGACGGCGGCAGCCGCTCGGTGTTGTTGAGCGGCGGCTGTGGCTGGCACGGCTACGTGACTGACGGCCTGGTGACGGACGCTTGATGGACTATCAGCCGCACGACTTCCATTCGAGCGGACGTCGCGAGCTCACGCTCGTGACGGCGCCGACGGCGTTGCCGATCACGCTCGCCCAGGCGAAGCAGCAATTGCGCGTCGATTTCACCGACGACGACGATTTCATCGGCAATCAGCTGATCCCGGCAGTGGTGGGGTTTCTCGATCCCGGCGCCGCCGGCGGCTATCTCGGCATGGCGCTCTGTCAGCAGCAATGGAAACTGACGCTCGATCGCTTCCCCGGCGCCGGGCTCTATCAGCGCTGGAGCTATCCCCCGTTTCATTATCCGATCAGCGAGCAGCTCGCGATCGATCTGCCATATCCGCCTTTGATCAGCGTCGACAGCCTGAAATACATCGACGACAGCGGCACATTGCAGACGATGGACCCGAGTCTCTATCAGGTCACCGCCATCAAGGCGAACAAACAGAAAGGTCGCATCGCGCCGGCGCCGGCGACGATCTGGCCATTGACACTGATCGGGAAACTCGATGCGGTGCAGATCACCTACACCTGCGGATTCGCCAATGTGACCGATATCCCCTGGCCGATCAAGCACGCCATGATGCTGCTCGTCTCGCATTTCTACGAGAATCGCGACGCCGCCTTCATCGCCGAGCGCTCGCGCGCCGCGGTGGTGGAACTGCCGATCGGCGTCGACGCGCTGCTCGCGAATTATCGCGTGCACTACTGAATCATGTCCGCCACCGCCGCGGCCGCGATGCTGTTCGCGCTGCCGGTGCGCGTCGAAATCTGCCGGCGCAACCCGCGCCGTCTCGTCGTGCTCGACGCCAACGGCGCGGTGTTGTTGCGCACGCTGTCACGTTCGTTGCGGGACATCGACATCGCCGAACGCTTCGTCGTCGCCATGAATGCATGGAGCCTGATGCATCATGACGGCCCGGCCGATGCGCTGCGTCCGCTGCGCTATGCGTTGCCCGGCATCGCGCCGGTCCCGCCCGATCCGTCCGACCCCGAACCATCGAGGAGACAAGCATGAGCCTGCTCGCCACCATCCGCGCCTCGATCGAGGCGGTTTATCGCGGTTCGAGCCTCGACAGCCCGCAGCTCAACGTGCCGGCGGCCGATCCGATCGTGCTCACCAGCGGCGTCGGCGCCGGCCAGGCCGATCTGCTCTACGAGGTCGCGATCAACATCGCCGCCTCGGGCTCTCAGACCTACGATCTCGCCGGCGCGCTCGCCGACGCCTTCGGCACGACTCTGACGTTCGTCAGCATCAAGGCGATCGAGATCGAGGCCGATGCCGCGAATGTCAACGACATCGTGATGGGGAATGCGGCCTCCGCTCAGTTTGTCGGCCCGTTCGGTGGCGCCACGCACACGATCGCGGTCAAGCCCGGCGGGCGTGCGCTGCTGGTCGCGCCCAACACCGGATGGGCCGTGACGGCAACGACCGGCGACATTCTCAAGCTCGCCAATTCCGGAGGGACCACCGCGGTGACCGGCAAGCTGCGCATCATCGGCACGTCGGGCTGATCCTGATCGCCTCCCATGCCTTCCGGCAAGATGGACAAGCGCGCGACGTTTCGCGCGCTCCAGGACGTGCCGGACGGCATGGGTGGCCGTTCCCATATCTGGGTCGATCAGTTCACCCGCTGGGCGCATCTTATCGTCGCCGCGGGGCGCGAGGCGCGCGAGGCGGGCCGTACCGAGACCGAGAACATGGCGACGCTCGCCGTGCGTCAGGACGCGCTGACAAGAAGCGTCACCACCGCCTGGTCGGTCGCGATCCGCGGCGAGCTCTACAACATCCGCTCGATCGACGCGACGGTGCGCCGCGGCGGCATGATCGAGATGGTGATCCAGCGCGGCGTGGCGGTGTGAGATGAGGTTGTTTCTTTCCCTGTTTTTCACGTTGCGGGGCTGGGGTGTCGTTGCAGCCTATCTGTTCGTGACGGCCACACTATGTTCGGTTCTGAACATTTGGCTGAACTGATGGCCAAGTTTTCCGGCGTCGTGGAACTGTTCAGGGCGATGCGGGCGATCCCGCAGGCCTGCGGGACGGCGATCGAGAGCGAGCTCGTCCAGGGCGCCGACGCGATGGTCGCGCGCGCCAAGCAGCTCGTGCACCACAAGTCCGGCAAGCTCGCCGCGACCATCCACAAGACCGTCGAGCGCGGCGCCGCGAGCATCCGCGTCACCATCAGCGCCGGCGACAAAAACTCGCCCGAGGCGACCTGGCTCGAGTTCGGTCATCGTCTCGCCAACCTTCATCAGGAAGCGGCGAAATTTCCGTCCGCCGCCGCGCGCGCGAGTCGTTCGGGATCGACGGAGGGCTACGTGCCGGCGCATCCGTTCTTCTTTCCCGCCTATCATCAGATCATCACCCCGATGAAGCGTCGTCTCGGCGAGCGCATCGGGGTTAGCGTCGAACAGGCGGCGCGTCAGGGTTGATCGGATGGCCGATCTCGATCTCGGGCCGCTGCAGAAGGCCGCATTCGACGCCCTGATCGCCCAGGGCGTCAACGCGCTCGACGACGTGCCGCCGAACTATCTGGGTTTCCCGTTCGTCGAGCTCGGCGAATGGTCGGCGGTCGCCGACGATCTGTCGTTGTCCGACGGTTTCGAGGCGGTGTTGCAACTGCATCTGTGGACCCGCGCCGGCGGCCAGAAGGCGGTGCACGATCTCTTCAAGCTGGTGCGCCAGGCGCTGCACAACAAGACGCTCGCCGCGGCCGGCTACGGCCCCGTCATCGTGTTCGTCAAGAGCCTCGTCACGATGAAGGAACAAGACGGCATCACCTATCACGGCGTCGTCCATGCGACGTTCTACGCCTACGAGTGATTCTTCGCGGCTCGGCGCCGTCATCCTGAGAGATGTTCGCGAAAGCGAGCCTCGAAGGGCGGCGCCGAGCACCTCAGGATGAAACTTCCAACCCAGGGGAGAACGGACAAATGGCCAAGCAGAAAGGCCGCGATCTCTTGCTCAAGATCGACACCGGCGGCGGGACGTTCGTCACCATCGGCGGCATGCGCGCGCGCTCGATGAAGATCAACAACGCCGTGGTCGATCTCACCACGTCGGACTCCGTGTTCGGCGGGGTGCTGGCCTACGAGGGCGACTATTCGGTGCAGTCGTTCGAGGTCTCCGGCGCCGGGCTGTGGAACGACGATTCCGCCGCCAACGCCGCCTACAACGCGGTGATCGGCCAGACCAAGCCGACCATGCAGGTGATCGTGCCCGGGCTCGCCACCTTCCAGTTCGCCGCGCTGTTCGCCGATGAGGCGTTCTCCGGCACCCACGAGAACCCGCTCGATTTCAGCCTGACCATCAAATCGACCGGGCAGGTGACCGTCACCGCCAACGCGGGCGTCGGCGCATGACGGATGATCTTGTCCCCGGCGCGTTGCAATCGGCGCCAGCCAATCCGGCGCGCGGCGAGGTGCCGTTCAGCCGCGCCGGCCAGTCGTTCGTGCTCGTCGCCAGCGCGCGCGCGGTCGCCGCGATCGAGACCCAGCTCGGCGCGGCCGGGCTCGACGACATTCTGCGCCGCCTGCGCGCGGCGTCGATCGTCACCATCCGCACGGCGCTGATGCATCTCGACGTGTCGGCCAAGGGCGAGGACCCGCAGGAGCGATTGCGCGCGGCCGCCGCCAAGGTCGAGAAGCTGCCGCTCGGCGCGATCGTCGCCGTGGGCGAGAAGGTGGTCGACGCGCTGACCTTCGGGCTGAAGGACGACGGAGCCGACGCAAAAAAAGGCGACGCCGTCGCGGGGACGGACGCGTAGAGGGCGCGATCCCGTGGCGGCGCATGATCGAGACCTGTTGCGGCAAGATGGGCTGGCGCCCGGCGGATTTCTGGGAGGCCTCGCTCTACGAGATCCAGGCGGCGATCGACGGCTTCGTCGAGTTCCACGCCGGCGCGCCGGATGACGAGCCGATGACCCGCGAGGATCTCGACGCGCTGATGGCGCAATATCCGGACGCCTGAATCGATGGCCGACACCCCGCTGCGCACGCTGAGCGTCGTGCTCGAGGCGAATGCCGCGCCGATGCGCGATTCGCTGACCGAGGCGGAGAAGATCGTCTCCGACGCCATGGGGAAAATGGAATCGAGCTTCGAAGGCGTCAAATCGTCGATGGACGATCTGGCGGCTGGGGCAGCCGGTCTGCGTACCGCGCTGGCGGCGATCCTCTCCGGCGTGTCGTTGGCGGCGCTGGTCAAATTCATCCATGACGCGAACCGTGAGCTCGTCGATCTGGATAATTCGGCCAAGCTGGCTGGCGTTTCCCTGGAGCGCTTGCAGTCCCTGCAATTCGCCGGGGCGATCGGCGGGATGAAGGGCAAGGACATCACGTCCGGCCTGGAGCAGCTCGGCAAGCTGCTCGACGAGGCGAGCCGCAAGGAGAACGATCTCACGAAATGGTTCGATGCCAACAACGTCCAATGGAAGGACATCGACGGACACGTCGTCGATACCAGCAAGGCGTTCGGAATCATCGCGGACATGATCCGCAACGCGCCGACCGAGCGGATGAAGGTCGACATTGCGGAAATGGCCGGCTTCTCCAAGGAGGCGGTGCCATTTCTGGAAAAGGGCGCCGATGCGATCAATCAGGTGGCAGCCGGCGCGAAGGAGGCCGGTGCCGTTACCGATCGCGAGCTCGTCGACAAGGCTCACAAATTCGTCGAGCAATGGAACGAGGCATCGACGCTGTGGGTGACCCGGATGCAGGCGGCGATCGGCGACATCATGCCCGGCATGCTCAGTCTGCTCGATGTCAGCGGCAAGTTTCTAGCGGGCTTCCTTCAGGGTCTCGCCACTCTTGGCCGCGTTGTTGGGGCCGTCACCGGGCTTTCCAGCCCGAGCGGACCCGTCGCCGCTGCCATAGCGGGAAGGTTGGGAAGCACCGCCGGCGCCGCGGCATTCGGTGCCGCGATTACTCCCACCAAACGACCGCCGGAGGAGGAATCGGACGAAAAGAATGCGCTCGATACCGCGATCGATCGCCTGCAGCGCCGCATCGAGCTCCTCAATGCCGAGACCACGAGCGTCGGGCTCAATACCGAGGCCAAGGAGAAGGCGAGGGCGACCGCCGAGCTGCTGGCGGCCGCGGGGCGCGACGAGGAGACCGTCACCGACGAGACGCGCCAGAAGATCGACGCGATGGCCGAGACCTACGCCAAGGCGGCCGCGAAGGCGCACGACGCGCTGATGTCGTTTCAGAGCTTCAACGAGGCGCTGCGTTTCGGCGGCGACATGCTGGTCAACATCGTCGACGGCCTGATCACCAAGACCCAGACCCTGCAACAGGTGGCGCAGAACGCGCTGCGCGCGCTGATCCAGGCGCTGCTGCAGGCCGAGCTGCTCGGCTCCGGTCCGCTTGCCGGGATCCTCGGCACCAAAAGCGCCACCGGCGGCGTCGGCGGCCTGCTCGGCTCGATCTTTCCGTTTCCCGGCGCGGGCGGGGGCGCCGCGGTCGCCGCCGGGATCGACGGCACCTTCGCCGAGGGCGGCGACGTCTCGATCGGCAGGCGCTATCTCGTCGGCGAGCGCGGGCCCGAGCTGTTCATTCCCAGCGCCTCCGGCCGCATCGATCCCAACATCGGCGGCGGCAGGACGCAGGTCAACGTCATCACCCCGCCGGGATCCTCGGTCGAGCAGCGCCAGCGCAATCAGGGCGATGTCGAAATTCTCGATCTCGTGATCTCGGCGATGGATCAGAAGCTCGCGACCGGGCGATTCGATCGCACCATGGGCGTGCGGTTCGGGCTCACCCCGGGCGCGATCCGGCGCTGAGTTTCCCATGGCGACGGTCTACTGGCCGCCCGATGTCAATCAGGCGCATATCGTCGGCTCCTATTCGGAGAAGCCGGAGACGAACGTCGCCGAGTTCGCGCCGGAAGTCGGGCCGCCCAAACGCCGGCGGCGCTCGTCGGTCTCCTCTGATCTGCTGTCGTGGGAGATGTACGCCAACGCGGCCGAGCGCGTATCCTTGCGCAATTTCTATCGCAGCGATCTCGCCGATGGCGTGCTGATCTTCAAGCGCAAGCATCCGGCGACCAACGACATGGCGACGTTCCAGTTCGCGGCCGAGCCGCAGTACAAGGAATTCGCCTTCGTGCGCGGCACGCCGCGCTATCGCGTCACCATCTCCGTCCGTCTGATGCCGTGAAATCATGCGCGTCCTGCAGGCCGGCTTTCGCGATTCGATCGAGGCCTCGGCGTCGAGCGAGATCTTCGTCATTTTCGCGACGATCACGCATCCCGCGCTCGAGGACGCGATCCGCGTGAACTCCGACGCGCCCGGCGTCGATTACCTCTACCAGGGCAACACCTATTTCGGTTTCGGTTTCTCGATCTCGCTTCTGACCGACGACGAGCAGCCGCCGCAGGCCAAGATCGCGATCGCCAACGTCGAAAAGGCGATCGGCGCCGCCGTGCTGCTGCTCGACACCGCGCCGCGGCTGAAGCTCGAACTGTTCGCGCGCTCGGACTGGGACAATGCGTTGCCGCGCAATGCGCTCGGCACGCCGGCGGTCGAATATTCGGCGCCGGAACTGTTCCTGCGCAACATCTCCTGCGACGTGCTGGGCCTCTCGGCCGACATCTTCTCTTTCGACATCGCGACCGAGCCGTGGCCGGCCATCCGATCGACCCAGAGCCGCTTGCCGGGGCTCTATCGATGATCGTTCCGCAATGGGCCGGCCGCTACGTCGGCATTCCGTTTCACGACACGCGATACGATCTCGGCGGCTCGAACTGTTGGGGCATCGTCTATCAGGTGTTCAAGACCGAGCGCGCCATTGAGCTTGCGACCTATGCCGAACTGTCCGCCGCCGATCTGATCGCGGCTTCGCGTCAGTTCCGCGATGGCGCGGCGAGCGAGCCCTGGCTCTCGGTCATCCCGCCGGCCCGCGCGTTCGACGTGGTGCTGATGTCGGCGATGACCGACATGAACGGCGTTTCTCGCCGCGTCCCTGGCCATGTCGGCGTGATGCTCTCGCCCGACGCGTTGCTGCACGTGTGGAAGGCGACCGATTCCGTGATCATGCCGCTCGATCATCCCCGCATCCGCCATCGCATTCTCGGTTTTTTCCGCCACAAGGAGCTCGCATGAATCTCCCCGTTCCGCATCGGCCGATGATGGCTGCGTTGCGCGAGCGCCCGTTCGACGGCGCGGTGCGCATGCTCGCCGTGCATCCCAACGGCCGCATGCCGTCGATCGCCGAGATCCTGATCCGCATGGATCCGCCGGCGGGCTTTACGGAACTATGCGAGGCGCGCGTCAACGGCGAGCTCGTGCCGCGCGGGGCCTGGCACCTGGTGCGGCCGCGGGTTGCGACCGGCCGGGACGTCGCCGTCACCTTCACCATGCCGCTGCGCGGCCCTGGCGGGGGCGGGGGCGGGCAAAAGAGCACGATCGCGCTCGTCGCCACCATCGCCGTCTTGCTGGTCGCAGCCGCGGTCTCGGGCGGCGCGCTCGGGCCGGCCGGGCTCGGACTGCTCGGCGCGTCATTCGCGGGCGGTGCCATAGGAGCCTCGATCGCGGGCGCCGCGGTCGGCATCGGCGGGGCGCTGGCGATCGCCGCACTGATCCCGCCGCCGCGCGCGCAAACCAATCTGCCGCAGGCTTCGACCGGCAGCCAGGCGACGCTGCAGCCCGCGGCGCTGACCGGCAACATCCTCGCCGCCGGCGCCGCGCCCGCCCGCGTGGTGGGCACCATGCGGGTGTTTCCGCAACTCGCGTGCCAGCCGCTGATCGAGCTCGTCGGCGATCTCGAATACGTCGAGACCGTGTTCGTGCTCGCCGGCCCGCACGCGCTTTCCGCCGTGCGCGTCGGC
>Ga0070741_10006400_pt1 | contig 25317 bp, 18 predicted proteins | sample Coa_R1_4_FD_66440 | JGI IMG/M metagenome (GOLD analysis project Ga0070741, IMG submission 66440) | Surface soil microbial communities from Centralia Pennsylvania, which are recovering from an underground coalmine fire - Coalmine... | ecosystem: Environmental > Terrestrial > Soil > Unclassified ... | reverse complement strand
TGCTGCCATCTCATCAAAAAGAATTCCTATGCCTGCAACGATGCCTCCAGCCCGCTCAACGAGCCGGATAGCAGCCAGCCCTTGTTCTCCGCTCTCAAACCAATCATCAATGATCAGAGTGCGATCACCTGGCTGAATCCCATACCGATGCGCTTCTATTTCGAGGATTTTTACGCGCGTGGTGCCAGGCTCACCTGTACTATGACCTCCCTTGACTTTCCTCCATCTCTAAGCCATAATTTAATTAATGGGACAATTAATTACAATGTCGTCTGGTTGAAATGGCGTGGCGCACCGCTTCGATGGTGAAGAGGCTTTCTTTTCGCTGCAATTATTAATTGGTCAGTAAATAAATGAATATGGCGCCAGGACGCTAAAGAGAGGGAACTATATGAGCAGCAGGTCACAATCGACCCTATCGCAAGGCAGAGAAAAAGAGCAGCGTGTCCTCTTTTTTACAGAGATTGATTACTCCCTCCTTCCACTTGTGGGAGGAAAGGGGGCGAATCTAGGGGAGCTAACACGCGCAGGGTTGCCGGTCCCGCCTGGTTTCTGTATTATCACCGAAGCCTATCAACAGGTTGCCGGGAGGGCAGAACTAAACGAACTACTAGACAGGCTGGCTAGTAAGCAGGGGCAGACTCATAGTGGCGAGATTGCGGCGGCCATCCGTGAGCGTTTGCTACAGGTCGCGTTCCCACAGGAACTTGCCGCTTCTGTGCGTGCTGCATACCTCTCTCTTGGGAAAGGCAGCCCCTTAGCGGTTGCGGTGCGCTCATCCGCCACAGCCGAAGATCTTCCCTTTGCCAGCTTCGCCGGGCAGCAGGACACGTATTTGAACATTGTTGGTGAGGATGCTTTGCTGGATGCCGTTCGACGCTGCTGGGCCTCGCTCTGGACGGAGCGCGCCGTGAGTTACCGCATGAATAACCAGATTGATCCGCATACCGTCAGCCTTGCTGTCGTCGTTCAGCGGATGATCGATGTGGCGGTGGCGGGCGTCCTCTTTACCGCCAATCCACTCACGGGACGGCGGCGACAGGCCGTTATTGATGCCAGCCCGGGCTTAGGAGAGGCGGTCGTTTCCGGCGCGACCAACCCCGATCATTTTGTGGTCAATACGATCAGCGGAGAGATCGTGGAGCGGCGGCTTGGGGATAAACGCGTGGTAATTCAGGCGGTGCCAGGCGGCGGTACACGACGCATCGAGCGCGCTGAACAGAGCGATCATGCCTGCCTTACCGATGAGCAGGTGCGGGAACTGGCCCAGCTAGGGGCAAAGGTTGAGGCGCATTATCAAGCGCCGCAGGATACAGAATGGGCGATTGATACCAGCGGGAAACTCTGGCTGACGCAGGCGCGACCGATCACAACGCTCTATCCTCTTCCAGCCAACGCTCCCCAATCAGATGATGTACTGCGCGTCTACTTTTCTTTTAACGTGGCTCAGGGCGTCTATCAGCCCATCACGCCAATGGGGCTCGCGTTCTTCCGCCTGATCGCATCCGCTCTGGTGCCGCTGGCCGGCTTTCCTCCAGTACAGGGAGACGCCGGGCCGCGCTTCGTTGCTGAAGCGGGCATGCGGCTCTTTCTTGACGTCACAGGAGGTCTACGCAATCCCATTGGCCAGCGCATGATCAACTTCGTTCTCCCTTTCGCAGAAGCCCGCTCGTTTGCCTCAACGCAAGTCGTGCAGTCTGATCCACGCCTGCAAGTGGTCACCTCCAGGCGCTGGAGCTTTATACGCCGGGCGATCATGTTAGTGACACGCCTCGGCATTCCTCCGCGTGTCCTTCAGGCCATCTTCCGCCCGGCTGCGGCGCGCCGGCGTGTGCTGGCTCTACGCGAATGGTTGCAGCAGCAGTTGTCTCCTGCCCCTAACGCAAACTCGCTCGAACGACTGGAACTGGTGGAAAACTTTGTTCGCCATCGCCTCATTCACGTCCTGGCATCGGTGGGTCCGATCCTGCTCGGTGGTATTCTCTCCTTTGGGCTGGCCGGAAAGTTGTTGGGGAATCTGGGGACCGCTGACGAGCGGCAGACGGTGCTGCGTGGCCTGCCCTATAATCCAACCACCGAGATGGACCTTGCCCTCTGGAGCGTTGCTCAACAGATTTCAGCCAATCAGGATGCGGTCAAATTTATACTCGAACACTCCCTGGAAGAGCTATCCGCAGGATATCATCAACAATCCCTCCCACCCGTTGTACAAAACGGCCTTGCTGAATTTTTACGCACCTATGGGCACCGGGGCGTGGCCGAGATCGATCTGGGGCTTCCCCGCTGGTCTGAAGACCCAACGCATATTCTGGGAGCGATTGTGAACTACCTGCGCCTGACGGATGAAGACTTGGCGCCCGATGTCCAGTTCGCTCGTGGGGCACAGCAGGCGGATGCGATGGTACAGGAATTGACGAAGCGTGCAATGAAGCGCAACTGGCTACGCGGTCGCCTAGTCCATTCCGCTCTGAAGCGCACACGAGCCTTGATGGGCATGCGCGAATTGCCAAAATTTTACCTTGTCTGGGTCCTTGCTCGCATCAGAGAGATCCTACGACCAGTTGCCGAAGAATTGGTCTCCGCCGGTCGCTTGCAGCAACACGAGGATCTTTACTTCCTCTCCTTTGCTGAAGCGCGAATAGCCCTTGCCGGTACAGATATGCGCCCCATCGTTCGCGAGCGACGCGCCGTGTACGAGCAGGAGATGCATCGTCGCCACATACCGCGAGTGCTGCTCTCCGATGGTTCTGAGCCGATAGCCGCGACTGAAGGAGATACCGGGGATGCTTTACAAGGAACTCCAGCTTCCGCCGGGCGTGTTACAGCGAACGCGCGTGTAATCCTCAACCCTATTGGCGCGCACCTGGAGCCGGGAGAGATCCTGGTCGCGCCTTCAACCGATCCCGGTTGGACTCCGCTCTTCCTGACCGCCGGGGGGCTGGTCATGGAGATGGGAGGCTCGATGTCTCATGGAGCCGTGGTTGCGCGTGAATATGGCATACCGGCAGTCGTTGGCGTCACGGGAGCAACCGAGCAGATTCAGAATGGACAGGTAATTACGGTCGATGGTTCGCTCGGCAAGATTGTACTGGGAGATGGGTCTGCAAGACAACAACTATCATCGGAGCAGTCCGTTTGACACCTCTTCCCATTCTATGCTATGATCTTTTCAGTTAACGATACAAAGTATCATTTGGTGAAAGGATCATCGTTGTGCCTCCACGGAGAAACATTTCTCTATGGTTTTTACTGATGCTTGCAGTCTTACTACTCCTGAGCGCCTGCGGAAGTTCTCCGCAGCCAGGGACAGGCAACACGTCTGCGATTGCGGTGGTCGCTGCGGAGAACTTCTATGGTGATATTGTGCAACAAATTGGTGGAGATCGCGTCTCGGTCACGAGCATCTTGACCGACCCGACGGTAGATCCCCATGAATATGAATCGAATGTCCAGAACGCCGTAGCTGTGAGCAATGCACGCTTTGTCATTAAAAATGGCGGTGGCTACGATGGATGGATGGACCGTCTGTTAGCTGCCTCGCCCAACACCGACCGCATGGTACTCACAGCGTACGATGCCGCTCCGATTAAACTGCCCGATAACGTCCACGTCTGGTATAGCCTTGAGGATATCCGCGCCATTGCCCGCACTATTGCCACGAGCTTGAAAAAACTGGACTCTGCTCATGCCGCGGTGTTTGATCACAACTTGCAGCAATTCGAGCAAGCGTTGATGCCAGTGCAGCAGCGCATTGATGCAATAAGGGGTCGATACGCCGGTACCGCTGTTGGCTTGACTGAAACGATCTTCCTGTATCAGGCAAATCCGCTTGGGCTCAAAGTCCTGACGCCTTTCGAGTTTCAAAAAGCTGTTGCCGAAGGCAATGATCCCCCTGCCAGCAGCATTATTGAGGCGAGTGATCAGGTTGCGCAACGAATGATCAAGGTGCTGATTTACAATGTGCAGACGAATACGCCGGTCACGACCAATTTGCTCAACGCGGCAAAAAGACAGCATATTCCCACCGTTGCGGTGACGGAAACGATGCCATCGGCCAGGACGTATCAACAATGGATGCTTGACCAGCTTGTCTCCCTGGAACAGGGATTACAACAACAGCCATAGGCAAAAGAAGAGAGAAAGAGCTTTCGATGTTCACATTGCTGCAATATCCTTTTATTCAGAACGCGCTACTAGCAGGTTCCCTGGTGGCGATTATCGCAGCCATCATAGGCTACTTCCTTATTATGCGTGGCCTGACCTTTGCGGGCCATGCGCTCTCTCATATTGGTTTTGCCGGGGCAGCCGGAGCTGTGTTGCTGGGCACTGATCCTGTCTTTGGCCTGCTGCTATTCACGGTTGGAGCAGGGGTGGGAATAGGTTTGTTGGGCAGAGAGCTGCGAGAGCGAGATATCGCCATTGGCGTGATTACCACGCTCACGCTGGCCCTCGGCATTCTCTTTCTCTCGCTCTATCGCGGCTATGCAGAACAGGCATATAGTATTCTTTTTGGGACGATCATAGGCATTAGCCAGACGGATGTGCTGATCACCATGATCTTTAGCATCGGTGTGCTGGCACTGATCCTGGCGCTCTTTCGCCCATTGCTCTTCAGTTCGTTTGATCCCGAAGTCGCCCAGGCCCGCGGCGTCCCCGTAAAGTCTCTGGCGATTATTTTCCTGGTGCTGGTGGCGATCACGGTCTCTATGTCCGTTCAGGTGGTGGGGATATTACTGATTTTCACCTTGCTGGTTGGTCCGGCAGCCACCGCCACTCGCCTAGCCCAACGCCCATTGATAGCAATAATCCTGGCGATTGTGCTGGGGCTGGCTTATACCTGGCTAGGTATCCTGCTCGCGGCGACTACCAACTGGCCGGTGAGCTTTTTTATTGCAGCCCTCTCTTTTGGCGTCTACCTGCTCGTGCGGCTGCTTGTGCCATTGCGAAAAATCAGAACGCCCGGCAGGATTGAGCCATATCGTCACCATACGCTTGCAACCCCCGTCGATCCGGCTCAGCATCGCAGAGCAGAAATGACCGGGCCGATACAAAATTTATCCCACTGAGAGAGTATGTTATGCTGGAATTATTGCAACACGAACTGGTACAAAATGCGTTTCTGGCTGGCACCATCGTCGCCATCGTTACGGCTATTATGGGATACTTTGTGGTGCTGCGCGCCCAGGCGTTTGCCAGCCACGCCCTCTCCCATATTGGTTTTGCGGGCGCGACCGGGGCAGCCTTGCTCAGCACCAATGCGCTGCTTGGCATGTTTGCCTTCACCCTCGCGGCTGCCGGTGGCATGGGAGCACTCGGCGAACGGGTCAGGGGAAGAGATGTCGAGATCGGCATGGTGCTCTCGCTGGCGCTCGGCCTGGGTGTGCTATTTTTGAGCCTCTATACGCAGTTCTCAACAGAGACGGTTAACGTGCTTTTTGGCTCCATTCTTAGTGTGACACGTAACGATGTGCTGATCACCCTGGTTGGCGGCATTATTACCCTGCTCATTCTGGCATTCCTCTATCGTCCATTGCTTTTTGCCTCCATTGACCCTGAAGTTGCTCAAGCGCGCGGCGTCCCTGTACGTCCGCTCTCCATCGTCTTTCTTTTGCTGCTCGCAATCACCGTCTCTGAGGCGATACAGATTGTGGGAGTGCTGCTCGTTTTCGCCTTACTGGTTGCTCCACCCGCTGCCGCCGAGCGCCTGACGCGTCGTCCGCTGGCAGCCATCGGGCTGGCTATCCTGCTCAATGTTATCTTCACCTGGGGAGGGCTCGTCCTGGCTTTCGTGGGTCATTGGCCGGTCAGTTTCTACATTGCCGCCCTTGCCGCCCTCTCGTATTTTGTCGCGGTGTGGTTCAGCCAGCTCCGTCACCCGCGCCGGTACAAACCGCTCCCGCAACCTTGCCAGGAACATGGCAGGACTTTATGATGGTCAGGCTCTGGGAAAACTGCTCCAGATCTGGTATACTGCCTCTGGGACTTGTTAATGGCGTTCGCACATCTCAATGAGCTGATCGCTGAAAGGCTCCGCAGGCTACTCTTGGGAGGCGCGGATGCTGATGGTCGCGCCAGCCTCAGATGGTATTGTTCAAAGGGAAGAGAAAAAGTGACGCCCATTTTAGCGACGAAACTATATATCCCCCCGCTTCGGCCAAACGTTGTTCTCCGTCCTCGGCTGATCGAGCGGCTCAATGAGGGGCTGCACCGCAAACTAATTCTCCTTTCTGCCCCCGCTGGCTGTGGCAAAAGCACGCTGCTCAGTGAATGGACCCTCGGACTTGGGCGACCGGTTGCCTGGCTGTCCCTGGACGAAGAGGATAATGACCCCGCACGGTTTCTGGCTTACCTGGTCGCTGCTTTACAGACCATTGCGGCCAACATTGCGGAAGGGTTGTTGGGTCTACTCCAATCTCCTCAGCCACCGCCGCCCGAAGCGATGCTGACGGCCCTGCTCAATGAGATTACCACCATCTCGGACCATTTCGTTCTCGTCCTTGACGACTACCATACGATTGATACCAAACCAGTTGACCAGGCCCTCGCCTATCTCATCGATCATCTCCCACCACACATGCATCTGGTCATTGCCACCCGTGAAGACCCACACCTCCCACTGGCCCGTCTACGTGCTCGGGCGCAATTGACCGAGTTGCGCGCCATTGATTTGCGTTTTACCCCTTCTGAAGCCGCCGCATTTCTCAACCAGGCGATGGGCCTGACCCTCTCAGCCGAAGATATCGCTGCCCTGGAAAAGCGCACCGAAGGCTGGATTGCCGGTCTGCAATTAGCCGCGCTTTCGCTCCAGGGACAGGAAGATGCCACCAGTCTCATCACATCATTCACCGGCAACCACCATTTTGTGCTGGACTACTTGATGGAAGAAGTCCTCGGGCGGCAGTCCGAGCGCGTCCAGACGTTTCTGCTGCACACCTCTATCCTCGACCGGATGTCAGGACCCTTGTGTGATGCTGTGGTGCTCGACTCCACTACTCCTGGGCAAGCCACCCTGGAAGACCTCGAACGCGCCAACCTGTTCATCATCCCGCTGGACAATGACCGGCGCTGGTACCGCTATCACCATCTCTTTGCAGAAATGCTCAGGCTGCGCCTCCCCCAGAGCATTTCCTCCTCGCCAGCCATGGCGCAAAGCCAGGTGAACGCGTTGCATATCCGTGCCAGTGCATGGTATGAAGATCAGGGCCTCACGATGGAAGCCTTTCACCATGCGGCAGCCGCCAATGATGTGGAGCGAGCCGAGCGTTTGATTGAAGGAAATGGCATGCCCCGGCATTTTCCTGGCGCGGTGACCACTGTCCTCTCCTGGTTGGGCTCGCTGCCAAAGACGGTCCTGGATGCCAGGCCCTCGCTGTGGGTGAGGTATGCCACGTTGCTGCTGGTGAGTGCCGAGATGAGCAGTGTGGAAGAGAAACTCCAGGCGGCTGAATCCGCACTGCAAGGCTCCGATCTGGATGGAAGGACCCGCGACCTGATCGGACAAATCGCCGCGATCAGGGCGACGTTGGCTCTCACTCCCTACCAGCCAGAAACGGTATTTGCCCAGTCACGCCGCGCCCTGGAGTATCTGGACCCCGCGAATCTGTTTTCCCGCGCGACTGCTCACTGGACGCTGGGGGCGGCCTACCAACTGCAGGGAGATCGTGCTGCGGCGAGAGGGGCCTATACCCAAGTCATCGAGAACAGCCAGGCCGCTGAGGATATGTTCACCACCATCCTGGCGACGATGTGCCTGGGCATCCTCCAGGAAGCAGATAACCAGCTCCATCTGGCGGTCCAGACCTATCAGCGAGCTCTACAATTAGCAGGGGATCAGCCACTTCCTCATTTCTGTGAAGCGCATCTGGGCCTGGCCCGGGTCCTCTACGAATGGAACGAGCTGGAGGCCGCCGAGCAGCACAGGCGACAGAGCCTTCACTTGGCGCGGCAGTCTGCTCATGCTGTTGAGTACTCCATTGCCTGTGAGGTCTTTCTGGCCCGCCTCTCTCTTGCCCGGGGAGAGGTGGCAGACGCTGCTGCTTTGCTCGCAGAGGCCAGTCAGTTCGCGCAGCAGCACAACGTTGTGTCTCGCATGCCTGAGATTGCCGCCGCGCAAGTGCTCACCTTCCTTCGCCAGGGGAGTCTGACAGCAGCAGCCCATCTGGCTCATGCACATCAACTCCCTCTCAGCGTGGCCCGGGTCCATCTGGCTCAGGGCGACCCATCGGCAGCACTGGCGGTGCTCGCTCGCCAGCGAGAGCTGGTGGAGGCGAAGGATTGGAAGGATGAGCAACTCAAGGTGATGGTGCTCCAGGCGCTCGCTCTACAGGCGCATGGCGAAAAGGACAGGGCGGTGCGACTGCTCGTTGACGCACTGGCAATGGCCGAGCCTGCCGGTTTCATCCGTCTCTTTCTCGACGAAGGTCTCCTCATGGCTTCCCTCTTGTCCGAAGCGATGGCTCTTGGGAGAATGCCCGACTATATCAGGAAGCTGCTGGCTGCATTTGAAGGCGAGAAGCAGCAGAGCGAAAACACCTCGCCTCCGCCCCCTGATCAGCCTCTTCTCGAACCACTCTCCCCACGCGAGTTGGAAGTCCTCCGTCTCGTTGCTGCCGGACTCTCCAATCAGCAGATTAGCGAGCAGCTTTTTCTGGCTCTGGGTACCGTGAAAGGCCACAATCAGAAAATCTTTGGCAAGCTCGGAGTCCAGCGGCGCACCGAAGCAATTGCACGCGCTCGTGAACTGGGGCTGTTATAAGCCAGTCTGTTGTCGTTTTACCCGCATAGAACTGTTCGTATCCCGCAACACTCCCCCAACATGACTTTAGTATTACTCTGTTCCTCCCGCAAAAAAGAGAGAACATTACCTCGAACATAACTTTAGATGCTCTCTGTTCCTGCTCCGTCGAAGCTATACTCCTTACATGAAGATACATGATGTATGTAGCACATAACAAGGAGTAAACACATGAAAGTCATCGATATCGACAAAGAGGAAAAAGAAATGAATTCATACAGAAAGGTCGCAAGCATTGCAGGAGTATTGTTGCTTATTGGGGCGGTGACGGCTCTCGTCAGTAATGGTTTGACAGAATCCGCGCTTCGTGCTCCAGACTATCTTACCAGCGTATCTGCACATGGCACCCAGATCATGATAGGAGCGATTGTTGCCTTGATTGAGGCTATCGCATCCGCCAGTATTGCCATTTCACTCTATCCCGTCTTGAGGAAATATCACGAAGGTCTGGCCCTGGGAGCGGTTGGTTTCGGGCTGATTAAGGGTGTGTTCTCTCTGGTGAAGATCATCGGCCTGCTCTCGCTGGTGCTGCTCAGCCAGCAATTTGTCAAAGCAGGATCGCCCAGCACTTCCTCTTTTCAAATCCTCGGCATGCTCACTCTGGCTATCACGAATTGGGCGCACTCCGTGTTTGGGGACATCGCTTTAAGCGTGGGTGCGCTGATGTATTATGCGGTCTTGTATCAAACACGACTCGTTCCTCGCTGGCTGGCATTTGGGGGATTGACTGGAGGCGTACAAGCGCTCGCAGCGGCGGTATTGGTCATGTTCGGCTTCAACCCTCTTTCGTTTTTGATCATCTCGTCGGTCCTTCCCCTCTTCCTGCAAGGAATGGGCCTAGGGGGCTGGCTGATCGTGAAAGGCTTCAACCCGGCGGCAACCGCTTCCCAGTCCGTGAAACCGGCGACCAACGAGAAGTCGAGCACGAGCGAGGTCCGCATGGATTTCTCAAAAATTGCGTGATACAGGAATACCTTGATCTCGGTACCGTGAGCGATGTGCGAGCGCATTGCTCACGGTACACAGAGGGAGCAAAAAGACGACACCAAAGAGGTTGTTATTGACAGATGAGCAGAGCACTGACCTCCCAAGTGCATGGAAACGGTGCGCCAACCGCGCCACTCCAGGAGCGGCCTTCTCAGGCGCGGCACACGAAGGACAAAAGACATGTTACACGAGAGCAACTCAAGCCATGAAAAGGCGAAGCCTCTGATCTATCAGATCAGAATCAAGGGTCATCTGGATCGCAAGTGGGCCGACTGGTTTGCTGGTCTGAGCATCACCTCGCAGGCTTCCGGCGAGACCCTTTTAACCGGCCCGGTGCTCGATCAGGCCATGTTGCACGGCTTGCTGAGAAAAGTACGTGATGTTGGCCTGCCATTGGTTGCAGTCATGCAAGTCGAGCCTGAACAAGCAGAGGTGCTGGATGCCAAACCGTGACATCTCTCACTGAGGAACTGGTGGCAGGTATGAACATTGTTTTGAGGGTCTGACGATATTGCCGAAGACGGAACTCTTCAAGCTGAAAGGAATAAGGCCATGAACGAGCAGATCGAGTTGATCACCACAAAGCAGTCCAGGGCGAGTACCCCTCGAAGGTCGCGCAAGCGCGCCTTGACCAGGGCCGATTGGCTGATACCAGCCGGGCTGATCCTGCTCACCGCGATCCCGGCCCTGGGAGGAGTGTTCGCCCTGATCGGGTTCGCTTCCGGCACGGCGCTCACGCCAGACGATACCCAGTTCCACAATCTGCCCCTGCCGGTCGTGCTCCACATCGTAAGCGCCCTCCCATTCTGCCTGCTGGGTGCCTTCCAGTTCGCCCCTGGCGTGCGTCGCCGCTGGACAGGCTTTCACCGCCTCGCCGGACGGCTGGTGGTGCTGTGTGGCCTGACTGCCGGGCTTTCGGGGCTGTGGATGACCCAGTTCATTCTCTTCTCTCTCCCGTCCCAGAGCACGCTGCTCTATAGCTTCCGCATGCTGTTCGGCTCAGCTATGGTCCTGTCGCTGGCTTTGGGCCTGGTCGCCATCCTGCGACGTGACATGGTCCTGCACCGCGCCTGGATGATACGCGGCTATGCTATCGGCCAGGGCGCGGGTACGCAGGCGTTGACCGCGCTGATCTGGGTGATCATCTTCGGCGCCCAGAGCGAGCCGTACAAAGACCTGCTGATGGGTGCTAGCTGGATAATCAACCTCGTCGTGGCCGAATGGCTCATTCGCAGGAAGCGTTCAAAGGGTTGCCAGAAGCAGGTGGACGTAGGGCACGACCAAAGCCGAGCACTTCTCTCTGGGAAGTCGCTTAACTCTCAGTACAGGTAATACCCTTACTTACTAGAAAGAGGATTCTCACATGAAAGCCATCATCTGTACCAAATACGGACCACCCGAGGTTCTTCAGCTCCAGGAGGTTGCCAAACCTGTCCCCAGAGACAATGAGATATTGGTGAAAGTCTCTGCGACCACCGTCACCGCAGGGGAATCCCTGGTACGACGTTTCGCGGTGCCTCTCTCATACAAGCTCATCGCTCGACTCGCGATTGGCTGGAGCAAACCCAGAAAAGCGATCCTGGGGATGGTCGCAGCCGGAGAAGTGGAAGCGGTCGGGAATGCGGTCACACGCTTTCAACGTGGGGATCAGGTGTTTGCCTATGACATCACCAGATTCAGGACGTATGCCGAATATGCCTGTCTGCCCGAAAACAGCGCAATCGCACTCAAACCATCGACTGCCACCTATGAGGAGGCTGCCGCCATTCCTTATGGAGGCATCACCGCCTTGCACTTCCTCAAACAAGGCAAGATCGAAGCCGGACAACATGTGCTGATCTATGGCGCTTCTGGCAGCGTCGGGATGTTTGCCGTACAGCTTGCAAAGCACTTTGGCGCTCTTGTGACCGCAGTCTGTAGTACGACCAATGTCGCGTTGGTGAAATCGTTAGGAGCCGATCAGGTCATCGATTACACCAAAGAGGATTGGACCCGCGGTGGTGAGACCTATGATGTGCTTTTTGACGCGGTCGGCAAGACGTCATTTCCAGACTGTCTGAAAGTGCTGAAGAAAGAAGGAGTCTATCTGCAACCGCTCGCTGCGCCGGCACTCAGTCTGCACATGCTCTGGGTGGGGATGACAAGCAGCAAGACCCTCATCGGAGGGACAGCGACCCCAAAGACTGAGGATCTCATCTTCCTGAAAGAACTCGTTGAAGCAGGCAAGATCAAACCGGTCATTGATCGACGCTATCCATTGGAGCAGATCGTCGAGGCCCACAGGTATGTTGACCAGGGGCACAAAAAGGGAGATGTCGTCATTACTGTGTAACAGCACAAGCTTGAGGGAGAACAGGGCCCTTGACGGAACTTCCCTCCATGCGTATACTGTTCGTATGGCAAAACAAACTGTTCGACAGAATGAACATAAGTCAGAGCCGCAGGCCCCAGCCGGCTCGGCTGTCGTGCCCGCCCCTATGGTGGAGCGGGCATTCAGGCTGCTGGAGATTTTGAGCGCGTCAGAAGAAGGCTTGACCCTTTCCGAGCTGGCTCGCGTACTTGATATGAGCAAGGGAAGCATCCACGGACTGCTCAAGACGCTGGAAAGCAATCATGTGATTGAGCAGTCGGAGGAGCGATTGTATGTGCTTGGACCCAGGCTGTATGATCTGGCGCAAAACTATGTGCAGAGAGCTGGCCTACGCCGCTTCGCGCTGCCTGCGATGCAGCGGCTCGCTGCCAACATTGGAGAAACGCTGTTTCTGGGACGAGTAGAGCAGGAAAGTGTACGCATTATCGAGTGTATCAAACCCGATATGGAGGCTGGACTTGCGTCAACCCGCTTCACTCCGACCGGTACTGGCTTCGTACCCGCTCAGCCGTCACTGCATATCTCAGCTCCACGAGGCACTCGGGTTCACTTGTTGGCCGGAGCAACGGGACGCGTCATACTCGCCAGTTGGCCCCGCGAGCAGCGCGAATGCTACCTGCGAACCACTCCCCTTCCCCGTTTTACCGCACATTCAATCACTGATCCCGAGCAGTTTCTTGCAGCCGTGGAGGAAACGCGCTGTACTGGCATCGGAGAGGACCACGAAGAATATTTGACCGGAGTCAATGCCGTGGCCACTGCGATTAGGGGGCCAGATAGCTCACTGGTAGCCCTGCTCTGGATCGTTGGCTTCTCTTCGCGCTTCAATGAAAAGACTATAAGAAATGTGCAGCAGCAACTCCTGATGGAGGCAACGATGATCTCGAAAGCCTTAGGTGCCAGGGAAGAGGCGCAGGAGGGCTTGACATGCAGTGAAGCATCACCTGCGCGCTGCTCTGAATAGCATAGAAAGGAGGCCGGTATGCGCGAACTTATCACCCTGCGGGTTAACGGCGAACGTCACGAAGTTGCCGTCGTTCCCCACCACACGCTGCTTGAGGTGTTGCGTGAGGATCTGGGGCTGATCGGCACAAAACATGGATGCGAGCTAGGAGAATGTGGGGCCTGCACCGTTTTGATCGACGGCGCTCCCGTTCTTTCCTGTCTCACCTTGCCTGTTGAGGTTCAGGAGTGCGAGATTACCACCATCGAAGGATTGGAGCACAATGGGAAGCTTCATCCTTTACAGGAAACATTCGCAGAACTGGGAGCGGCCCAGTGTGGATATTGCACACCAGGGATGATCCTCTCCGGCGTTGCTCTCCTCAACGCCTGCCCGGCCCCGACTCGCGAGCAAATGCGCGAGGCGCTGGCGGGCAATCTCTGTCGCTGTACCGGCTATACAAAAATCTATGAGGCCATCGATGCCGCCGTTCAGCGGCTTGCAACCGCTGATGTCTCTGCCGCTCACGAAAGGGGAAAAGGATGAGCAGACCGCGCAAGAACCAGCGGGCGTACCATGTTGTCGGCACTCCTCGTCCCAAAGTCGATGCGTATGGCAAAGTCACGGGACGCGCTCTCTACGCCGATGATATCATGCTCCCACGCATGCTCTACGCAAGGCTATTGCGTTCTCCCCATGCCCATGCGCGCATTCTTTCCATTGATGTGCGTCGGGCCTTAGAACTGCCAGGCGTGGTGGCGATTCTCACCGGTGAGGATTTACCACAGAAATTCGGCATTCTCCCCTCCAGCCAGGATGAATTGGCACTAGCCATCGACAAAGTGCGCTACGTAGGCGATCCGGTGGCTGCCGTTGCCGCGCTTGACCCGGAAACGCTTGATGAGGCCATGAAGCTGATCAATGTGCAATATGAGGAACTTCCCGCCCTGATGAGCATTGACGAGGCACTGAGCCATCCAGAGGTGAAGATTAACGAGGATGCGCGCATTGGCAATATTCATAAGGCCGTTTCCTATGAGTTTGGCGATGTCGAAGCAGGTTTTGCCGACGCTGACTATATTCGAGAAGACTGGTTTTACTACGAAGGCAATACGCACGCTCCCCTGGAGGCTCACGCCTGCGTCGCCAGTTGGGAGCCCAATCCAAGCGATCCAGTCGGTGGGAAGCTGACGCTATGGTCTTCAACGCAAACCCCCCACTATGTTCACCGCGAGTTAAGCAAGGTGTTGAAGATTCCTCAGTCGCATATTCGCGTGATTGCTCCTCCCGTGGGAGGCGGCTTCGGCGGGAAAAGCGATCCATTCTCGCACGAAATTTGTGCCTGCGAGCTTTCTCGCCGCACCGGGCGTCCCGTGAAGATCACCTGCACGCGCGAAGAGGTTTTTCTGCTGCACCGGGGACGCCATCCGGTAAAAATGTGGATCAAAACCGGGGTGAAGCGCGATGGCACGCTGACCGCAATGCATTTCCGTTCATTTCTGGATGGCGGTGCGTACGGCTCATATGGCGTAGCCACCACCTATTATACTGGCGTCTTGCAGACGGTCACCTATCAACTGCCCTGCTATAAGTTTGAGGGCATGCGTCTCTTCACCAACAAGCCCCCCTGCGGGCCGAAGCGTGGGCATGGAACGACGCAGCCGCGTTATGCAGTGGAAGCTCACATGGACAAGCTTGCGCACGACCTGGGGCTGGACCCGGTCGCGTTTCGCCGCCACAATTTGATCAAGCCATATACCCGTACCATCAATGGGCTGCGCGTCACCAGTTGCGCATTAGGCGAGTGCCTGGATCAGGTCGTAGCACACTCCAACTGGCACGAATTTCATGCGGCAAAAGCAGCTCCTTCCAAAAACGGGCAAAAGCACGATCCGATCAAGTGTGGTCTGGGGATTGCCGCCTCATCGTACATCTGTGGAGCGGGCAAACCCATCTACTGGAATGATCTCCCCCACTCAGCAGTGCAGATCAAGCTTGATCGCGGTGGCGGCATTACCGTCTATTGTGGTGCGACCGATATCGGGCAGGGTTCGACCTCGATTCTGGCCTATGTCGTGGCCGAAGAACTGGGAGTGCAGCCGGAACAGATCCACCTGGAGACGGCTGACACCACGTTGACTCCGGTTGATCTCGGCTCCTACTCCAGCCGTGTTACCTTTATGGCCGGTAACGCCGCTATCGCCGCAGCCCGCAAGCTGAGAGACCAGATCTTCATGGTAGCAGCCGAGCATTTGCAGCTAACAGCCGAGCGTCTGACGGCTGCTGATGGCATAATTTACGCCGAGGATGATCCGGGGCTGGCCCTCCCATTTGTTAAAGCGGTACAGATGGCGGAGGCGCGCTTCGGAGCCCTGGTTTCTTCCGGCTCGTACGCTCCTCCCGAAGGTATTCATGGCAACTATAAAGGGGCGGGCGTTGGGCCCTCTCCGGCTTACTCTTATTCTGCCTGCGCTGCCCAGGTCGCTGTTGACCTGGAAACGGGCGAACTGACGGTGGAGAAATTGTGGTTAGCTCACGACGTTGGTCAATCTATCAATCCCCTGCTGGTCGCCGGACAGGTCGAGGGAGGCGCCTATATGGGGTTTGGCGAGGCCGTCATGGAACAACAGATTTTCCGCAAAGGACGGCATAAAATCCCATCGTTGCTCGATTACAAGCTGGCGACAACGCTGGACACACCTGAGATTGAGACGATCCTGGTTGAAATACCCGATCTGGAAGGTCCCTTTGGCGGCAAAGAGGCCGGTCAGGGGCCGCTCAATCCGGTTATCCCCGCTATTGCCAACGCGGTCTATAATGCCATCGGCGTGCGGATTGATGAGACGCCGATCACGCCCGATAAAATACTCAGAGCCATCAGAGCCGTTACAGATACGCGCACAACGCAGCGCGCCCAGATCGCCCCTGTAGCTGCTCCTTCACCCTGGCCCACTCGCCTGATTACCTGGCGCCCCGAACAAGACACGGTACAGGCCCAACCTGTACCGGCGAAGGGAGGAGATGATTAAATGCTGCGTCTTCCACCATTTCGCTATCTGGCACCCCGCAGCCTGGATGAAGCGGCAAAGATGCTCGCTCAGGAGGGCGAAGGGGCGATGCTGGTTGCAGGCGGAACCGACCTTTACCCCAATATGAAGCGACGTCAATTCACGCCTGGCGTGCTCGTCGGGCTGCGCAAAGTTGCCTCCATGCAATCCGTGAATGGGACTGCGGAGCAGGGAATGCGGATTGGCGCGGGAGTAACGCTTACGGCGCTGGCAGAACATCCTGAGATCAAGGGGGAGGATGTGGCAGGGAAGAATGGCAGAGGGAGCGAAAGGACCCACCCTTATGAGGCGCTGGCAATGGCTGCTGGTTCGGTTTCGACGCCTCAGTTGCGCAATGTTGGCACGATTGGCGGGAATTTGCTGCTGGATACGCGCTGTAATTATTATAACCAGACCGAATTCTGGCGCCACTCCATTGGGTATTGTATGAAGAAGGATGGGGAGATTTGCCTGGTCGCGCCCGGGAGCCCGCGCTGCTGGGCGATCTCCTCCGCCGACACCGCGCCTGTGCTGGTGAGCCTGCGAGCGCAGGTGCGCCTCACCGGTATGCGTGGTGAACGCCTGATCCCCATTCAGGAACTCTTCCGCGATGATGGAATCGCACCATATACAAAGGCTGCTGATGAAATATTGAGCGAGGTCATTTTACCCCCTGCCACCGGATGGCGCAGCATCTATTTGAAACTACGTCGCCGGGGGTCTTTTGACTTCCCGATTCTGGGGGTCGCGGTTGCTTTGCGTTTGAGCGATGATGGCACCGTGGCTGATGCGCGCATCGTCCTCGGAGCAGTTGCTTCGTACCCGGTTGAAGCGACCGATGCTGCCGCCATGCTGGTAGGGCAGCGATTGACCCCAGAGCGGATAGATGCCGCCGCAATCGTTGCTGCTAAACGCGCCAAACCGCTTGATAACGCCGATCTTACCATCAATTATCGCAAGCAGGTAACTCCGGTCTATATTCGGCGCGCTCTTGCTCATTTTACACAGATTTGATCATTTTTTTGTTCTAGTAGGAAGGATTATTTTTTATGTCTCATCTGGCAACGGCTACACGCGCTCAGATCGCCGCTCATCAAATAGAACGTCTTCGCCTTGGGCTCGCGCATATTCTGCCCCGCAACCATTTCTACCAGCGGAAACTGGCTAATATTTCGCTCCCCATCAAGAACCTTGACGATCTCAGGCGTCTCCCCTTCACCACTAAGCAAGAACTGATCACCGATCAAGAGACCAATCCGCCATTCGGCAGCAACCTCACCTATCCAATCAGCGACTATATCCGCCTGCATCAAACCTCCGGTACTACCGGGCATCCATTGAAATTGCTCGATACCCAGGAAAGCTGGGAGTGGTGGGCCGAGTGCTGGAGCCAGGTCTACGAGGCCGCAGGGGTCAAACGCGACGATATTATCTTCATCGCCTTCGGTTTTGGCCCGTTCATTGGCTTCTGGTCCGCCTACGAAGGGGCAAAACGGTTGGGCGCATTAACTGTCGCTGGCGGGGGCATGGACTCTCTGCAACGCCTGCGCGCTATCCAGGAAGTCAAGGCAACCGTGCTGGTCTGCACGCCCAGTTACGCCCTGCGACTGGCAGAAGTGGCGCAGGAACATGGAATTACTACCAGCGAATCAAGCATCCGCGTGACCATTCATGCGGGAGAACCCGGAACATCGATAGTTGCAACGCGGCAGAGAATCGAAAAAGCATGGGGAGCGCGGGCCTATGACCATGCAGGGATGACCGAGATAGGGGCCTTTGGCTTTGCCTGCTCAGAGCAGCGCGGCGTGCATGTCAACGAGCGCGAATTTATTGCCGAAATCATCGATCCCCAGACAGAACAGCCGGTGAAGGAAGGGGAGATAGGAGAACTGGTACTGACCAATCTGGGCAGGTGGGGAACGCCAGGGCTACGCTATCGCAGCGGCGATCTGGTGCGTCACGGAGGCTATCAATGCAAGTGCGGTCGCACATTTCTCAACCTGGACGGCGGAGTGCTGGGACGGGCCGATGATATGTTGATCATTCGAGGTGTTAATGTCTATCCTTCCACCCTGGCGGATATCTTGCATCGCTTTCCTGAAGTAGCCGAATACAGGGTCATCGTCACCAAAAAAGGCCCGCTGGACGAGATTTCCTTGCAGGTCGAGTGCCCGGCTGAACTTACCACGCACATTCAAGAAGAACTGCACTCATCGCTCAGCTTACGCATGCCAATCGAGGCCGTCCCCACAGGCTCATTGCCCCGCTTCGAACTCAAAGCCAAACGCGTGGAGGATCGCAGGCCCAGAGTCTGGCAAAGCAGCTAACCCCACATACCACATAGCAGGAGCACGCTGCCTTTATGCGTGCTCCGCTATTTGGCAACCCCGCCCCAGACAGTTAAGTAAAAAGTTATGCCACAGAAACTGCTAGCTTGCATCTCTTCTACTGCTTTCTGGCACAACCGTTCCAGCTCTTGTTGGGTGGCGATGCCCATCCGTAACAGAAATGGCTGAGCCAATCTATACCCCACCATCATATCCTGAAATGCCTCGATATGATCTTCCATCCCGGCTGAGAAATCGCTACAATAACTTAATCTGTGAATATCCTTGCAGCCAGCCGCGCGCAAAAGAGAGCCTAACATCGGGAGAAGGCCAAAATGGTAGCCATCGGGGGAAAAGCTTTGTCCGGCTTTTTTTAATCCTGTCGCTATCAATCTGCCTAATTGTTCGCAGGCTGGACTATTGGTCAAACAGTTATCACACTCCGTCAAACGAATAATCCCATTGGGACGTACCACCCGCATGCATTCTTGCAAGAACTTTGGCCATTCCGCTGGAGGCATAAAACCGAAGATCATCCTTGCACTGACCAGGTCAAACGAGTTATCGGGAAAATCAAAAGGTTGTAACACATCCATTTCACGGAAATGGACATTGGAAACGCCTTTCTCCGCAGCATTCGCCTGAGCATAAGCGATCATTAATGGACTGATATCGACCCCGGTTACCTGCATCGTTGGAAACGCTATGGCGACGTCGGTTGTCCATCCACCAGGGCCACAGGCAAGATCCAGGACATCATGGATTGAGGAAAAATCTGATCGCTCCGGGAAAAGTCCTCCCATGACACCGGTAATATAGCGATCCTGTCGGCTCAGGCGCGCCACCTCGGCAGCGTTTTCTGAATCAATCACGTAGGTATTTCTGGGCATCCGCGGTTCTACTGACATCGTCTCTCCCTCTTTTCTTTTTTGCTGCCTGCGCTTTCATCATAAAGTAATCGATTTGGATGATCGAATTTGCCGCTCCACTGGCAACGGAACTATTATAACGTAGTGACCTTTGGTACCGCAATATTTCTTCGCACTTGACATCTGATATTGCTATCATTTACAGTAAATAACAATATTATCTATTTAAAGGTAGACGCGTCCCTATCTGTACGTTTGATTAGGATAAGGGTGAGTGCCAGCTATGATGAACACCAGGACTTATCGCTACACGGACATGATGCTGGAGCATGCCTCAGTCGGCATGGCCGTGTATGATGCGCGTGATTTACGCTTACTGGAAGCAAACACGCTTTTTATGACGATCCTCAATACATTCCTCGATTCTCACTGGCAATGCGAGAGGGTTATCGGGCACCCCCTAACGAGTTGGGCTACGCATATCGATTTCTATGCATTAAGTGTTGTAGAAATATTCTGCACGGTCGCCGAAACGGGCGTCCCTTACCGGGGCGCTGAACTGGTTGTGACCACGGGCAAGCGCGGCACCACGTACTGGAACTGGTCGGTGAGTCCTGTGCGCGACGAGGATGGGCGGGTCACTCACCTGGTGCAGACGCTCAATGACGTGACGGAACAGGTCCTGGCACGCCGCAAAGCCGAACAGGCCCAGAACGCGCTCAGCCGGACTCATAGCGCGGTCGAAGCCGAGCGCCGACGTTTGGAAGTGGTTGAAACGGTAGCCAGGAGCGTGCGCGAATACCTGGACACGGAACACATCGGCAATATCGCCCTTGATGCCATTGCAGAGCATTTTCAGGCAGATGGCTCATGCCTGCATATCGCAGATCACGCTCAGCAGGTTCTGAGGCTGGTCTGCGCACGCCAGCAAGAGGGCGGCGACCCAGACGGGTGGAAGTCGATGGAGTATATTCCCTTCGAAAGGACCATAGCAGGAAAGCAGACATGCAGGCAACGAGAGCCCATCGTGCTGGAAGATTTGCAGGTGGCGGCAGAGATGGGGCTCTTTAATAAGAAGAATCCGTTAGTCACGGTTGGTGTGCGGGGCTATGTTTGTGTTCCCCTCTGGTTCGGAGATCGCTTTGAAGGAACGCTCTGCGCAAACTTCACCAGGCCGATTTGCCCTGATGGGCCGGAGGTGAAAGCGCTGGTGGGCAGCGGAACGCACCTGGCTGCGGCCCTGGCTCATGCTCGTTTACACAGCTCCACAGCAAGGGAGCAAACGCGTCTTCTCTCTATCCTCGATCAGCTCCCCGAAGGAATCCTGATTGCCGATATTTCCAATAGCACCATCACCTACGCCAATCAGGCAGCCGCGAGTATTCTCGGACTGTCGCTTGATGAGCTGCTTTCCACTCCTCTGCATCGCCACCCCTGGTCGCACGCTTACACCGGACAGTCGATTGATGGCAAGCCCATCCTCCCCTGGAATTTTGCCGTCATTCGCGCTTTAGGGGGAGAAACCATCAAAAGTAAGGAAACCCTGGTCATCAAACCATGCGGCACCAAGATTGTAACCCTCACATCGAGCGCCCCTCTCTACGCCAATAACGGAGCCATGACCGGAGCTATGATCGTGTTCCAAGATGTGACCGCGCAGAAAAGTCTTGAGCAGCATAAGAACGACTTCCTCTCCATTGCGAACCATGAACTGCGCACGCCAATCACCATTATTCAGGGATTTGCCGAAATCCTGCAATTGAAGGCAACGCAAGACCAGCCGCTGGACTCTTTGACCCAGTACGCACTTACCAGCATTACGGAGCAGAGCCAGCACCTTACCCACTTGATCGAAGAGATGCTTGATATCTCCCGCATCGAACAGGCCCAATTGGTTTTGCGGCGCACCCCCTGCGACCTGCTGAGCATTCTGGCACGCGTTATTGATAGCCAGTCCATCACCACGCGCCAGCATCAGTTGCACCTGGCGCTGGATGGTCTGCAAACTACCGATACGCTGATAGCCTACGCCGATGAAGAGCGCATGGTGCAGGTTTTCAACAACCTGATTAGCAATGCCATCAAATATAGCCCGGCGGGAGGCGAGATCGAAATCGGCTTACGCCATATACCAGAGAGAGCCACCGAAGTTTTGATCTGGGTCAAGGATCACGGCATCGGCATCGCAGCTAACGAAATATCCAATATCTTCAAGCGGTTCCATCGCGCCAGCAACCTGGACCGCTCCTTGAGTGGCTTCGGCATCGGGCTTTACCTGGTCAAGGAGGTCGTAATCCGTCACGGGGGAAGGGTCTGGGTTGAAAGCCAGGAGGGACAGGGCTCGACCTTCTATGTCATACTGCCCCTCAACGTCTGACACTCTTTTGAGTGACTTTTTGTTCACGGGCAATAGCGCTGCAGCATATTAGCAAAATCGGCGATAGAAGCGAAACGGTCTTCTGGTCGCTTCGCCAGGGCGCGCAGTAACACATTGTTAATAGCTGGCGAAAGTGCCGGGTTGAACGTGCTGGGGGGCTGTGGCTGCATGTTGATATGCAACCGTTTCATGATATGCTCAGCGTTGCCCTGGAATGGGGGGCGACCAGCCAGCAGTTCATACGCGATAACGGCCAAGCCATACTGGTCCGAGGCAGGAAACGCCTGGCGCTGCCACCGCTCAGGAGCCATATAGGGATACGCCTCATGCGTCCTGGAGAAGAACGTTCCATCTTGAGAGATGGCGAAGTCTGCCAGTAGAACATGCATATCGCGCATATTTTTGACTTTGTCACGAATAATAATGTTCGATAATTTGATATTCTGGAATGACATCTGGCGGTCATGGACATATTGCAGCGCATCAGCCAGTTGTAAGATGATATAGCTAACCTCGCGCGGGACAAATGGCTTGCCGCTGCCGAACTTATGCAGCCAGTCGGCCAGCGAGCCTTCCTCATAATACGGCATGGTTTTATAGACAAATGGATTGCCACTCACATAAGATTTTCCGCTGTTCCAGAGGGGGAGAATATGCGCATGATTCAAGGAATGAACAAGATCGACTTCTTGTTGGAAAAAGTTTGTTTCATCTAGAGAAGCGTCCAGGACATGGTAAGGGATAGAATTGGTCTGGAGCGCCTTGAGCGCAATTTGCTGCTCGCGCAGACGGTCATAGGTTTGATAGACATTGCTGTGAGCGCTATCGCCAATTTTGGTTTGAATGTGGTACCGCCCAAGATTCTGCCCCTCCAGCGAGATTCTCACCACGTCGCTCTTCTTTTCATCCACTCTCTGTTGATACGATGGGGGTAAAGCCGTTTTTGTTGTTAAGATCGGAGTGGGAATCTGAGGAACGGACGTATTGTATACTCCGCTAGACATTGATCGCGAGGGAGATTGAGGCATTGTCGTATTGAGTCCCCCGGAAGATGGAAACGGAGTTTTGGGACCTGAGGGGGGAGGCATAAAGGTGTTTGGCACTGGGGATTGTTGCCATCCTCCCGCCAGTTGCGACGTTTCTGGGAAAGACATACCAGAGGGGTGACGTTCAGCCGGGGTGGGAGAGCGCAGTTTGATCAGTGGAACATCCCAGTTATATTTTTGATAGATCTGCTGCAACAGACGGTGTAGGAAAAGGCGATTGGATGTATCCTCTTGCCCTAAGATCACAGCGAATGGGATATAGGGGTTGCGTAAGAAATACGTAAAAGCTTCCAGAGCGGTGCCCATGATCATCGACCGGTATCCCGCGCTCGACAGTAAGTGGGCGAGAAACAACGCCTGTTGTTCCTGGGCATCAATCACTAAAATATTGCGGTAATCGGGTGTTTCTTTGCCACTCCCCCTTGCCTGATTAAGCACTTGCTGCAATAGTGTTAGTAACGCATGCCGCGCGTCCTCAGGTTGATTGAGCGAAAATAGAATATCGTGCGTCTCAATATGCATCATGCCTCTTCTCCTCTCACAACGGCTTCTCTGGAAAGGACTGCTTCCCTATAGTGTACAGGTGATCGGCTCTATAGTCGAGTTCTTTCCATTTTTCTACCCACAAGGGGGATATGAGTCCTTAAAAGAGCATACAACATGATTGCAGAAGCCTGTTCTACTGCTAAAATGCACCTTATTATAATAGTACATTGTCAATAAGGTATAGGGATAAATTACACTAGTGGCCGGTAATTTGCAACCCCGAACCCCTCAAAAATCAGGGCTTCGCAAACGTTGTCTTTTCATCCTGAACAGCTCGCTTGCGAGCTGTTCAGGAGAGGAAGGTGCTGGCTGTGCCCACAGCCAGCACCTTCCTCTCCTGTGAGCGCCTTTGGCGCGAGCAGTCAGCGCGTGCAGCGACTTTTGCGAAGCCCTGCCTCAAAAAAAGGAGTTCGGGGTAATGAGATGTTATTCAAGGGGTGCGGTAAGCTCAAGCTGGACACCATCGGGATCGTTGAAGCTCAAGATAGTAATCCCAAAGGGCGGAAGATCGGTGATCTCCCCGTGTACGACTCCTCGTTCCTTGAAAAGAGCTGCGGCTTTGGTAAGCTCTTCACGATTGGCGACCGAGAAGCTCAAATGATCCAACCCTACTCGATGAGGGCTAAAGCGATCATTTGCCGGGGCAAGGTTAGCATCCCAGGGAAGGGTAAGACCCAGCAAAATGTTTCCGTTCGTAAGGACAACTCCCGGCGGGAGTTCAGCCGCGACATGGAAATTGAGCAAGTCGGTATAGAATTCGCGAGAGCGGGCAACATCGGTGACAATTAATCGAATGTGATGGATGCCTGAAGTGGTGATTTTCGTGGACATACAATCTCCTTCCGTATACTCATTGCTACTGACGAAATAAGAGGTGTTATCAGTGTATCTCACCACCATACATTATGCTACCTTTTAGGAGTATCGTTACTCTCTCGCACACAAAAATAGAGGTGTCTACCACAAAGGCTAGAGAGGGGAATAATTAATAATAGCGGTGCGATCTCACTCTACACTAACAAGCGCATGCTACACTATTTTGTGGTAATAGGTACAGGTACGGTACGCTTCTTGCCAGCCGTTCAACTTCCAGGAGGTTATAGATCCGTATGCTGATTGAGTCAAATAGCAGTCACACCTCCTGGCCCTGTCATTCGCTGAGCGGACACGGCTTTCTGGACCTGACCAGCGGGGCTGAACTGGCGCGTCAAATGCGTCAGGATGCGCTCATTATACAAGCAATGGGCGGCCTCTTTCCAGAGCATCCCGACCTTTCGCAGGTCGAGCGCGTGCTGGATATTGCCTGTGGTCCGGGGGAGTGGGCTTTAGAAATGGCTTTTACTTACCCAGAAATCGAGGTCGTGGGCATCGATCCTGGCGAGCATATGGTCGCGTACGCCCGTGCGCAGGCAAAAGTGCAAGGGCTACATAATGTCTCTTTCCAGGTGATGGATATTGTCAAGCCACTACAGTTTCCCGCGAACTCCTTTGATATTGTCAATGCTCATATGATCGCTCCTTATCTCTCCTGTGAGCACTGGGGATGCGTCGTAAAAGAATTTATGCGGGTTGTCCGGCCTGGAGGAATGCTTCGACTTACCGAGTGTGATGAGCCAGGCAGAAGTAACAGTCTCGCGTATGAAACCCTCAAGCAGCTTTATGGGCGAGCTTTTTCGCGCAACGGACAGAGCTTCCATCCCTTCCCGGACGGCCCACATATTTGTATTACACCGCTGTTGAAGCAATTTGTGCGTGAGGCTGGAGGCATTCATGCTCATCAAAAAATCCATATCCTCAACTACTCTGCGCAAGAGCGAGCATTCCTCAGCAACTACGAGAATCTCAAGGTGCTCTATAAACTCGGGCAACCCTTCCTCCTTAAAATGGGTGTGGCAACGCAGGAGCAAGTGGACCGGCTTTACGAACAAATGCTGATAGATATGCTCTCGGACGATTTCTGTGGCCTCTGGTATTTCCTTACAGTGTGTGCAGAGAAACCGGCATCGCATC
>Ga0070741_10006399_pt1 | contig 25318 bp, 16 predicted proteins | sample Coa_R1_4_FD_66440 | JGI IMG/M metagenome (GOLD analysis project Ga0070741, IMG submission 66440) | Surface soil microbial communities from Centralia Pennsylvania, which are recovering from an underground coalmine fire - Coalmine... | ecosystem: Environmental > Terrestrial > Soil > Unclassified ... | reverse complement strand
ACCGGATACTCGGCTTCCTGGTCCTCGATGTTGGGCATGTTGGGCGTGGTGTTGAACACGATGCCGGCCGTGTCCACGCCGTCACCGTACACGCGGGCACCGCCTCCGCCACCGAAGTGGCTCATCTCGGTGGCCGCGAACGGGAACCCATGCTGGCTCGTGCCGGCGAAGATAGGCGCCATCGAGGTGCCGGACCATACCGCCATCGCCTGCTCGCGGTAGCGTTCGCTCGCGAGCAGCATGTGCGAAAGGCAACGCCACGTCACGTCGATGGTCACGATCACTGCAGAGATCGTCGCCATCGCGCAGGGGGCGGGATAGGCGCAATTGTTGACGGTCGCGGCCGGCGTGACGATCTCGATGCAATCGCGCACGCCGCGATTCCACGGAATGTCCCAGCACAGGTTGATGTACATCGAGGACAGCACGGCCGCCTGCAGACCCGAGTACGTCGAGTTGATCAAGCCGCGCGCGTTCGGACTCGTGCCCGTGAAGTCGAACCTGAGATGGTCGCCGCGCTTGGTCAGCGTGCAGACGACCTGGTAGATGTTCGGTTCGTGCCCGTCGTGGTCGATGTACTGCGTCTCGCGCCACTCGCCATCCGGCAGCTCGCGCAGCCGCTGCGACAGCTTCTCGCGCGCGTGCACGATGACGCCGTTCATCACCGCCTTGACCGCGTCGATGCCGAATTGAGCGATGAGGCCGACCAGTGCCGCGCGGCCGCCGTTGAGCGCTGCGATCTGGCCGCGCACGTCGAGTCCGACGAGAGGATCGCGCACCTGGTTCAGGATCCACGCCAGCACGTCCTCGCGCACCTTGCCGGCCTCGACGAGCTTCACCGGCGGCATGCGCAGGCCTTCCTGATGCGTATCGACGGCCTTGATCGAGAAGCCTCCTGGATCCATGCCGCCGGTGTCGAGTTGATGACCCGATGCGCCGATCCACGCGACCAGCTCGCCCTCGTGAAAGATCGGAGTCACGGTCGCGATATCCGGGTGGTGGATCGCGCCGAGGTAAGGATCGTTGCAGATGAAAATGTCGCCATCGGCAATGCCAGTGGCGGCATGCGTCAGGCGCTGCGTGCTCCCGACGATCAGCGGCAGCACGTTGCCTTGCGTGACGATGTACGGACCGACCGACACGAGCGCGCCATCCGGCAGCATGATCGCGGTGGCGGCGTCGTTGCCGGTGATCAGCACATTCGAGCCGGAGCATCGCATGTACTGGATGCCCATTTCCTCCGTGATGGAAAGCAGGCGGTGGTTGAGAACCTCGAACGTCACCGGATCGACTTCGGCAGTGATCGGCTTGTTCATGCGCGGCTCACCCCGAGATCGATGTGAGTGTGGCGACGATCGTCGATCGTCGCGCTCTGTCCCGCGAGCACGACGATCGTGGTGCCGGGATGCTCGATGATGGCCGGACCCTCGATGCACGCGTGTGCAGGAAGCGCCGGACCATCATAGACCGGTGTGAGGACCATGTCGCGCCGCCGCGGGCACCACGTCATGCGCTCATCGTGAGGCGCCGTGACGGCGCGCGTTTCGTAGCGTGACACGGGCATCGATGGCACTACGCCCACGGCGTCGACGCCATAGTTCACGAGCTCGATGCCGGCGTCGCGCAAGGCCGCACCTCTGCCGAACAATCGCTCGTACTCGCGCTCGAAGTCCGCCAGCATCCGCGCGAGCCCGGCCTCGTCGACGCGTGCCGGCGCGGGCACCCGCAGATGATGCACCTGCCGTCGATAGCGCGCCTCCACCCAGCGCTCGTGCCGCTGCTGCGCTCGCGGCACGTCCGCCTGATCGAGCCGGCGCGTGCCATCGGCTTCCATGTGCGCGTAAATGCCTTCCACGATCTCGGGCGCGACCGGCGGCACGAGCGGATGCGAGTGCTGCAGCGAAAACCTCACGTCGGAGCGTGCCGCGCCGTAGGCCGAGTGCACGGTGGCAAAGAACGGAACGATGATTTTCGACACTCCGACGTCCGCGGCATAGGACGCGGCGTGCACGGGACCCGCTCCGCCGTACGCGAAAACGACGAACTCGCGCGGATCGTAGCCGCGCTCGAGCGTGGTCTTGCGGATGAGATCTCCCATCTGGCTGTCGATCACGGTGCGAATGCCCGCGGCAGCGGCAAGCGCGTCCCCCCCGAACAGCGGATCGGCCACCCGGCGCTGGATCGCCTGCTGCGCGCGCCTGGGATCCAGCTTCATGCGCCCACCCAGAAAGCGATCCGGCGACAGATAGCCGAGCACGAGGTCGGCATCGGTGACGGTCGGCTCCTCTCCACCGAGGCCATAGCAGGCCGGCCCCGGAGATGCACCCGCGCTTTGCGGCCCGATGCGCAGCCGGCGTCCGTCCACCCAGGCGATCGAACCGCCGCCGGCGCCGATCGATGCCACATCCACCATCGGCAAGCGCAACTGGTACTGATTGAGCACCGTCTCGCGGCTGTATCCCCATCGTCCACCTTCGATGATGGCAACCTTGAAAGTGGTGCCGCCGACGTCGGTGGCGATCACGTTGGAGAGATGCATCGACGCGGCGATCTCGGCCGCGCCGACCACGCCTGCCGCCGGCCCGGATTCAATGGTGAAGATCGGCACGGTGTGCGCGGCCGTCGTGACGCCCCCGTTCGCCTGCATCATGAGGAGCGTCTGCCGGAGTCCGGCCGACGCGAGCGTGCGTTCGAGCCGCGCCACGTAATTCTCGATGACCGGGCCGACGTACGCGTTGAAAAGCGCCGTGGCGCTGCGCTCGTATTCGCCCATGACGGGGGCCACCTCGCTCGAGAGCGAGACGAAGACGCCGGGCAGCTCCTCGGCGAGGATCTCGCCCACGCGCCGCTCGTGCGCAGCGTTCTTGTGCGAGAACAGCAACGCGACGGCAACCGCTTCGTAGCCACGTTCGCGCAGGGTCGCAGCGGTGGCGCGCACCGCCTGCTCGTCGAGCGGCTGCACCACCGCTCCCTTGTGATCGACCCGCTCCGGAACTTCGAAGATGTCGCGCTCGTCGACCAGGAGGCGCGGCTTCTGGGTCATGCGGTAGTGATGCCGCTCGAACACGGTCAGCCCGGCCACGCGCCCGGTCGCGCGCATGATGAGGAGCGTGTCGCCAAATCCGCGCGTTGCAAGCACCGCGCACCGTGCGCCGGTGAAGGAGAACACCGCGTTGCTGGATTGCGTGGTCGCGTGGACCATGCGACCGGTGCGTGAAAGGAGGTCGCGCACATCGATGCCGGCCTGCCCTGCCGCATCGCCCAGCCCGTCGAACACCCCGCGCTGGAGATCGTCGGGGGTGGTGAGGCACTTCCCGGCGTAAGTAGTGCCGGAGCGATCCTCTATCACCACCACGTCGGTGAAGGTACCGCCGATGTCAACGGCCACCGTGTACATGCCCTGCACCCCGCACCGACGGATTTTCAGTATTTTTAATGAAACGTCTGCCGAACGTCAAGGTGCCGCGCTCCCCGTCGCGCAGCCACGGAGCTCAGCCCGGCGGCAGGTAGCCCTTGTCGCGCAGCGCGCGGTCGACCCAGGCGCGGTCGAAAGTGCCGGCGCGGATCTCGTCCATCGCGAGCGCTTCCTTGTCGCGGATGGCACGCGCGGACGCAAGAACGTCTTCGGCGATCGCCTGCGGAACCGCGACGACGCCATCGGCATCGCCGACGATGATGTCGCCCGGCTGCACCGACATGCCACCGATGACAATCGGAACGTTGATCTCGCCCGGGCCGTTCTTGTACGGGCCGCGGTGCGAGACACCACAGGCATAGACCGGAAACGAGCCCGCGCGCAATTCGGCTGAATCCCGGATCGCGCCCCAGATGACGAGGCCCGCGATGCCGCGACGTGCGGCCCATCCGGCCATGATGCCGCCGACGATCGCCTGCTCGCACGCGCCGCCGGCATCCACCACGATGACGTCACCCGGCTGCGCAATGTCCAGCGCCTTGTGCACGAGCAGGTTGTCACCCGGGCTCGTCTTCACTGTGAAGGCCGATCCGGCGAGCGTCGTGCCGTCGTGCATCGGGCGCAGCAAGGGACCGGCGCCATAGAGCCGATCCATGCTGTCGGAGAGGTGCGGCGTGACCATCGTCGCAAACGCCGCGACCAGGCGGCGATCGGCACGCGCTGGCACGTCCAGGATCCGCATGGTTTGACTCACGACGCCTGCCCCTTCCCTTCGCGCCCGGTCTGCACTCCCGACAGGCGCGCCAGCACGTCGAAAACGATGGCGAAATCATAGTCCTCGAGCCCCATGCCGCGCGCGGCGGTGAGGAGCTCGTTGGTGATGGTCGTGGTCGGCAGCGGAATGGCGAGATCGCGCCCGAGCTCGAGCGCGAGACTCATGTCCTTCTGCATCATGTTGCAGTTGAACCAGGCTTCGTTGGGCATCTGCAGCACGAAGGGGCCGCGGTACTTGACCATCGGCGAGCCGATGGCGCTGTTCACCAGGACTTCGACCGCGACCTCGCGCTTGATCCCGCTCTTCTCCGCGATGAGCACACCTTCGCTGAACGCGAGCATCTGCACCGCAAGGCTCAAGTTGGTCGCGATCTTCATGGTCACCGCGAGGCCGTTGTCGCCAACGTAGGTCGCCTTGGGTCCGATATCGAGCAGGATGGGCTCGAGCTTGCGGAAGACGTCGCGATCGCCTCCCACCATCAGCGTGAGCTTGCCTTCCTCGAGCGTCACGACGCTGCCCGACACGGGGGCGTCGAGCATCGACGCGCCGCAGGCAGTGACACGCCCGGCGAGCTCGCGACTCGCCGCGGGGCTCACCGTGCTCATGTCGACGTAGGTCTTGCCCGGTGCCAAGCCGGCCAGGAGGCCGTGCGCGCCCTCGAACACCTGCAGCAGGGCCGCCGTGTTGGTCACCATCGTGAAGGTCACGTCCGAGGCTTCTGCCACCGCCCGCGGCGTGGGTGCCAGGCGCATACCCATATCGACCAGCCACTGCGCCTTCGATGCCGTGCGGTTATAGCCGGTCACCTCGTGACCCGCATCCAGCAGGCGCTTGACCACCCGGCTTCCCATCACCCCGAGTCCAATGAATCCAAGCTTCGCCATTCGACCTCCCGGTCCATTGCTCCAGGAGCGAATGGTCGCATACCGGGATCGAGCGCCCGACCGCGCTGGCGACGCACGCCAGGTGGTTCCGTGCTGCTGCCACAGCACGGTCGGACCGCCTACGTTTTCGGTTCGAGCGCGTCGAGGTAGGTACAGGCGTCACGCAGCGCGGTGATGAGTGCCTGCGAGACTTTCGATTTGTCGACGAGCCACAGGCGCGTGCGCACGCAGCTCGATTGCGCGTCGTGGATCTCCGAGGTCACTTGGGCGCGGCCATCCGGACGCATTGCAGTGACGATCTCGATCACGTGGCCGCGATGCGCCGCGCGCGTCACGCGGTAAGCGCTGCGGTCGGTCATCGCGTCGAGAAATTCGCGTGTTTGACGCACCATCCGTTGCTGTTCGACGACGGCGTCGCGCGACGGGTCGAGGCGCGGTATGCGGCGAGACATGAGGCTTCCCATGAACCAGAGCTTCCCGTTTTATCGGCCGCGGCCCTCGACTCTTGAGGTGCTGGTGCACCCCACAACCTGTCGCCCACAGGTGCACCGCCGGGCGCAAAACGGTCGCATCACGTCACATAGTGGCGCACCTGGCCCATCCCCGTGGCGCCTGCCGTCAGCCGGGCGAGGATGGGCAGGACGTTCTGCCGTGCACAATCCATTGAAAAACCTGTATCGCGGCCGGAATTGGTGCGCCGGCATATGTCTTGCCTAGTCGCCGTGTCCATTGCCAGGCCTCCCCCGCAGCCATGACCCCTCCTACCCCGCCGACCCGCGCCAATGCACGCGCCCGCATCCTGATCGTCGATGACGAGCCCCCGAACCTGCGTCTGCTCGAGTCGCTGCTCACGCCCGAGGGGCACGAGGTCCACTGCGCCCACAACGGTCACGAGGCGCTGGAGCTCGTCCATGCCGTCGCGCCGGACATCGTTCTGCTCGACGTGATGATGCCGGACATGGACGGCTACGAAGTCGCGGGCCGGCTCAAGCTGAATCCCAAGACGAAGCAGATCCCGATCATCATCGTGACGTCGCTCGACGATCGCGCTTCGCGCCTGGCCGCCCTCAACATGGGCGCCGAGGAATTCCTGACCAAGCCCGTCGATCGCGCCGAACTTTGGGTACGTGTGCGCAATCTGCTGCGCCTCAAGACCTATGCCGACCAGCTCGCCGAGCAGTCGCGCGTGCTCGAGCAACGCGTCGCCGAGCGCACGGCACAACTGTCCGCCTCGCATCTCGAGACGCTCGAGACGCTCAATCGCGCGGCGTCGTATCGGGACGAGGAAACCGGCGCGCACGTGCAGCGCATCACTTTCTTTTGCGTCGAGCTCGCCGGAGCGCTAGGGCTCGAAGCGAGCTTCATCGACGCCATTCGCCATTCGAGCCCGATGCACGATCTCGGCAAGATCGCCATTCCGGATCGCATCCTGATGAAACAGGGCCCGCTCGATGCCGTCGAGTGGGACATCATGAAGACGCACACGACTGCCGGGGCGAAGATGCTCGAGGGCACCGATTCACCCTACCTGCGCATGGGCCGCGACATCGCGCTCTCTCATCACGAACGCTGGGACGGCACCGGCTATCCCGCGCAATTGGGCGGCGAGGCGATCCCGCTCGCCGCTCGCATCATGAGCGTCGCCGACGTCTATGACGCGTTGCGGAGCCGGCGCTGCTACAAGGCAGCGATGGAGCATGAAGCGGCGGTTGCCATCATGCTGCACGGCGACCAGCGCACGTCACCGGAGCATTTCGACCCGCAGGTGCTCGATGCATTCCGGAGCAGCAGCAGCCGGTTTGCAGAGATCTACGCGGCATTGAGTGACGCCGAGGTGGAGCTCGCGTAGGAGCCGACGATGGTGATGTCGGCTTGGTCTATCCGCAGCGTTGCCGCGAACATACCTCGGCTGGCGGCACTCGTAAGCGCGGCCATTGCGCTCACGGTGCTGGTCGGATGGATCGCCAATCACCCGATGCTTCGCAGCGTCATTCCCGGCGCGGTGGAGATGAAGATCAACACCGCGTTCGGCCTGCTCACGTCGGCGGCGCTGTTGTGGGTCTTCTCGACCGAGCCGAGCGCGAGCCAACGTCTCTGGGCGCGCGCGGGGGCCCTGCTCCTGGTCGCGCTCGGAGCGGCCACGCTCAGCGAGTACGCGCTCGGCGTCAATCTGCGCATCGACGAAGCGATCATGGCCGACCGGGCGACGGCGTACAACGCACATCGCGGTCGCATGTCGCCCTACACGGCAGCGACCCTCATAGCACTGGGCATTACGTTCCTGGCGTTGCGCCGGCCGAAAGCGCGTTGGCTGGGCCGCGCCGGCGCCGTGATCGTGCTCGTCAACGGCGTGGTCTCGACCCTGGGATACCTGTGGAACGCACAGGAGCTCGTGACCGATCAGCTGGTGCCACCCGTCGCGATCAACACCGCCATCGTGTTCGTGATGCTCGCATCCGGCATTCTTTTTGCGGACCTTGCGCCGACTTACCTGGACCAGCGCGAGCAAGGCCAGCAACCCGTCGAAGGCACGATCGTGCTCGCGCTCGTGTTCACGTTCGTCACTTTCGCGGCCGGCGCAAGCTACACCTACCGCACCACGGCGCACTTCGATTCGTCGCTCGCCGAAGACGAGCGGCTCGAGCGCATCCGCACGTTCACGCTGGACCTCGAGCGCGGCATCAACGAGGCCCTGGGATCGCAACGTCGCTACCTCGGAAGCGATACGGTAGAGCATGCGCATGAGTATGCACAGGCCACCAAGGCGGTGCAGGAGCAGCTGCGCGCGCTGACATGGCTGTCGGACGAGCGCCGCATCGACGAGGACGTTCTTCGGCGCTTGCACGAGAAGGGGCAGGAATTCCTGGCAGCGCTGGCCGACGAGATCGAAGATTCGCGCACCGCCACGCGCAGTGCTCAGGAGATCCTGGGCGACAGCTCGGCCGATGCGCTGCGCAAGGAGTTCCTCACCGTCGGCGACCCGATCAAGAATCTCTACGCCGATACGCAGAGCGTGCGCCGGAGCGATGCGCGCAGGCTGCGCCAGTACACGCTGGCCTCGATCCTGATGCTGCTGGGAATCGTGTCGGGCGTGGCGGTGCTGATCGTGCGGTCGGTGTTTCGCGATGTGCGCAACACGGCGGAAACGCGCCGCATCGACGACCTGTCGCAGTCCATCCTGGCGCTCCTCGCCTCGACACGCTCGCGCGGCCAGGCACTGGAGGGCACGCTGCGACTCCTACGCGACCTCGTGCCCGGCAGCACGGCAGCCTTCTATGCCGCGGCCGGCAACGGCGACTACGATCGAGAAGCCGCCACGGAGCTGCACCTTTGGTGTTCGCACTATCCCGCCTCCGATGAGCTGCTCAATCGCGCCTTGCATACCGGGTCGGTGGTGCAGGACGAGCTGTCCGATCCAGCGAACGCCGCAGCCGGCAACGCCCACCGCCATCTTTCGATGTGCGTGCTCGTCCATGGAGCCGAGAGGCTGGGCATCATCGCGCTGCAGACCAGGCGCGCACTCAAACCGGCTGAAACCTCGGTGATGGCGCGGCACGCTGCGCACCTCGCCGTCACGCTCAGCAATCTCATGCGCCTGAGCGACCTGAGCGCATTGTCGGAACAGCTGTCGCGCAAGAACGAGATGCTCGAAGCGCAGGCGCAGGAGCTCGAGCGCGCCACGCGGCTGAAGAGCGAGTTCCTCGCCACCATGTCGCACGAGCTGCGCACGCCGCTCAATGCGGTGATTGGGTTCGCCGAGGTGCTGAGAGGCAATCTCGCGGGCGAGCTGTCGGAGGTGCAGCGCGAGTACGTCGGCGACATTCTTGCGAGCGGAGAGCATCTCCTGGCGCTGATCAACGACATCCTCGACCTGTCCAAGGTGGAAGCGGGCAAGATGGAGCTGGATCTGGAGCCCGTCAACATCCAGACCCTGCTGCAGAACTCGATCAGCATCGTGCGCGAGCGCGCCGTCGCGCGCCGCATCCGGATCGATCTCATCGTCGAGCCGCCGCCGGCGATCGTGATGGGCGATGCGCGCAAGCTCAAGCAGATCTGCTACAACCTTCTCTCCAACGCGGTGAAGTTCAGCCACGACGCCGGCAGCGTCGTGGTTGCGACCAAGCGACGGCTGCGCGACGACGCTGCATGGCTCGACATCAGCGTCAGCGATACCGGGATCGGCATTTCGGCCGCGGATCAGGCGCGTCTGTTCCAGCCGTTCGTGCAGGCCGACTCGTCGCTCGCGAAGCACTACGAGGGCACCGGCCTCGGGCTCGCGCTGGTGAAACGCCTGGTCGAGCTGCATGGCGGGCAGGTCGACGTGGACAGCACTCCCAACATGGGATCCACGTTCACTGTCAGCCTGCCCCTCACACCGGACTTGCCGCCGAAACCGGTACGGTCCCGGCCGGTGCAGCGCGCCGTGGTCTCTCCCCAGCAAACGCCTCTCGCGCTGGTGGTGGAGGACCGGGACAGCGATGCTGCGCTGTTGCGCTTGCAACTGGAGGAATCCGGGTTCCAGGTCATGCGCGCGAGCAATGCCGACCAGGCACTCGAGCTCGCCCGCATGCACATGCCCGCCCTGATCACGCTCGACATCCTGCTGCACGGCACGGATGGGTGGCAGCTCCTCACCTCCTTCAAGGAGGATCCCGAGCTGCAACGCATTCCGGTCGTGGTGGTCTCCGTCATTGCCACCGAGCAAAAAGGGCTCGCCCTGGGGGCTTTGTCGGTCCTGCACAAGCCGGTGCAGCGACAGGAGCTCGCCGCGCTTTGTGCAGCGCTGCTCCGCCCGCACGACGAAACGCGCAGCTGTCGCGTGCTCGTGGTCGACGACGATCCCATGGCAGGCCAGATCCTGGTGGCGTATTTCGCGTCGGCCGAATGCAATGTCATGCAGGTTCACGATGGTGCCGCCGCGATTGCCGAGGCCAAGCGTGACCCGCCCGATCTCATCGCGCTCGATCTCGTCATGCCGGGCGTTGGCGGCTTCGAGGTGATCGAGGCCCTGCGAGCGGATGAGAGAACGATGGACGTGCCTGTCGTCATCGTCACGGGCAAGGCGCTTTCGGCCGCTGAAACCGCGAAGCTGCGCGAACAAAAGATTCCGGTGCTGGAGAAAGGCGCGCTGCGTCGTGCCGACTTGCTGGAGCACGTTCGCGCGGCGGAGCGCCAGGAGGCATGATGGCGCGCATCCTGGTCATCGAGGACAACGTGGTGAACATGAAGCTTGCGACGCGCATCCTCGAGAGTGCGGGTCACGAGGTACTGTGCGCCTCTGATGCGCGGGAGGGCATCGCTCACGCGCAGGCGCACCGGCCGGACGCGATCCTGATGGACATCCAGCTCCCGGACGTGGATGGTTTCGAGGCCACCAGGCGACTCAAGAACGACGGCCGGACCGGAGGGATTCCGATCGTTGCGGTGACTGCGCACGCCATGCGCGAGGACGAGTCGCGCATTCGCTCCGCCGGGTGCGATGGCTATCTCAGCAAGCCCTACCGACCCGCCGAGCTCCTGAAGGTCGTCGCTGGAGTGCTTCCGCGATCTGAACATCCGCGCTCGAGCGGCGTCTAAAATCGAGTCCTGTCGGGCCGCCGGGGGCGGCGGCCGACCATCCAAGGAGATCACCATGAACGAAGAACCGAAGATCTCGCGTCGCGCCTGGCTCAGGAATGTTGCGATGCTCGCTGGCGCTACCGCCACGGGCACCTTCATCCCGATCCGCGAGGCGCGTGCTCAAAAGGCAACGAAGGAAGCCATGAAGTACCAGGACCAGCCCAAGGATGGCCAGACCTGCGACCAATGCGTGTACTTCCAGCCGCCCCGCGCGTGCGGCATCGTCGAAGGCGACATCAATCCGAAGGGGTGGTGCGTGGCGTTCAACAAGAAGAAGTAGGCGGGGCTATTTCCAGCCGCGGCGACGGCGCAGGTCGTCGCGGATCCACTCATACCGCCATCTCAAGCTGCGCACGCGCCAGTTCATCGAGTGGCCACGACGGGCCAGGATTTCGCGCGCGTCGAAGAACGCAAGGCCCTGCTCCGTGCAGGTCGTGACCAGCACCCGCGCGTCCGCGTCAATATCGATGCCTTTGGGGCCTCCTTCGGTTGGATGGTAGCGGCCGCGCAGGTACCGCTCTTCATCGAGTACACGGAATGTCGAGACGGGGTGCCGCACGCCGTGCCAAGTCTTGCCGCGTCGTGCGTACACGTTCACGTAGGGAGACCCCGCGTCCGCGACCAGGATGTTTTCGCCGTCCGGCGTGAACCTCACCCCGTGCGGATAGTTGAGATTGCGCAGAATGCCGTCCGGCCTGCTTGAAGGGCCCAGCTGCGGTGTGTTCTCGTACAGGAACACGGCGTGCGTGTCATGATTGCTGATGGCGATCCACCGCCGGGCGCGATCGAGCGAAACTCCATCCGGCACGCTGAGTCGCCTTTGCAGCAGGAGCTCACTGCTGTGCCGCGTGATCATCGCGTTCTTCTCGATAACGTGCCGCGTCACGTAATGCACGTAGTTGTTGCATATGAGCAGCTCGTAGAGATCGCCACCTAAAGGCGACACGGCCACGGAGCCGGGCCAGTTGAGCCGGTCCATGTCGTCATTGCGCAGGGTGCAAACAGACGACAGCGTGACCTTGCGTTCGCCCGATGACCGCGGCGGCAGCGCGAAGATCGGAGCATCCTTGCCCCGGTTGGCTACGACGAGCGTCTGCTCATCGATGAAGCTCACGCCGTGCGGCCGATGGAGGTCGGGCGAGCTTATCTCGAGCACGCCCTCAATGTGGACGGTGCGGCCGCGACCGACCTCGACCTCGAGCACGATGACTCGGTTCTTGCCGAACCCGGCAATTGCAATGCGTCGATCACCGGGCGAGAACTTGACATCCTCGGTGCGCCCGACGTGGCGCAGGATATCCATCGCGCCTTCGGAGGCGGTGAACCCAATGCGATGCTGATCGTCCGCGAGCACGCTTCTTGCGACGGTCTGTCCGACGTGAAGAGCAGCCGTCACCATGAATGCGTCCAATACGTGACGAGATGACATCCGGGAAAGAGCCAGCGCGCAACAGGCTTTGCCAGCGGCACATGCACGGCCTCGCGGGCGAACCGCAGATGAACGAGGTTCGTCCAGTCGAGCGGATACCAATCGGGCTGAGACAGCATCACCAATCGTGAAGGCCGGTCTTCGGGCTTGAGCTCGCTTGGAAGCCGCCGCGCAATGCTGTTCACCATCGTCCGTGTCTGCCGACTGCCGGCGTCGGCGTACAAATCGCAGGCCTTCTTGAGCAGGATGGGGCCGGTGACAGTCGCAGGACCTGCGTTGAGCGTGCCGGCGCGCATGGCTTGCGCGTTGTCGATCAGCAAAGCGATCACGAGCAGCCAGAATTCCTGATGCCGCCGCGACGCCATGATGGCGTTCGGGATCGAGTGCGGGAACAGGGCGTCACGGCCCATGCGCGCGAGAAAGACATCTCCGTTCTCGAACAACGCATCGGTGGCATCGATGCATTGCGTGTCCATGTCTGCATACAGTCCGCCGTGGTGGTACAGAAAGAAATACCGTACGGCATCCGCCCGATAGATTTCCTGCGGGTACGAATCGTAGTCGTCGAGAAACCATGGATAGTGCGTCTCGATGAATCGTCGGTTGTCGGCGTCATCCCACAGGAGATGCGTCCAACGAGGATGTGCCCGCCGCAACGTCTCGCTCCAGCGGGCGAAATGGCGGGGCATGTCCGTCCTGCTTTTCCAGGTCTGAAAGATGATGCGCGGAAATGCGTCGCGCGAGCGCAGGGACGATTCGACCTGCGGTTTCGGCTCAGGCGCGTGCATCGTAGCCGTCGGGTACCGGGTGACCCGTTGCGTGAGGACCCGGATGAGCCGGAATCCGACGAGCGCGATCAGAATACGCAGGACCCCGGGCGCATGCAGCGCATCATGCACGTCGGGTTCACGATGCGCTCCGACGCCGATCAAAAACGTGACGAGTCGGACAAGCGCGCTCGACCTCGAGTGCGGCGACGGCGCGGACGGGCGCTCGAACACGCTGCCGCCGCCAGCCTCGTCGGTCATGCTGGCATGTCGTCGATGCAAGCTCATGCTACTGTTTGATCTGGCGCGCGCATGGAGAAGCCGGCCCGAACAAGCCGCGCCAGGAACTTCAAGCGTTGCAGCGAGGGACGTCGTCTTTGGCTGTCCAACCAAGCCTGCAACGCGAGGAGGGGCGCACCTACCTCCGTCCCATAGTAGTAAGCGATGTCGAACCAGGCGGCCGCGGCCCACTCGAGCGCCGCACGACGTTGCGCGCGATCGAGGCCGTAGAACTCGCCGCGGCGATAAAGGCGATCGGCGATCTCCGCACGCGATCGCATGTGCTCGATTCTGCGGGCAGGTTGCGACGAGGTGCCCTGTCCCTGGAGGCGCTGTCGATAGAGAGGCTCGAGGACCAGACCAAACCGATGCCTGACCGAGGCTCGCAGCGCCCAATCGCAATCCCACAGCAGGCAATCGGGCTCGTACTCCCCGATGGCCAGCAGCGCTTCGCGGCGCACGACGACCCGCTGGAACGCCATCGGCACGCTGTGCAACAACGCGTCGAAGAGGCCGGTGCCGAACACGAGAACTCCCGGATCGCGAACAGCGCCGGCGGCAAGCGCCAGCACGCGGGTCATGGCGCGCTCATTCCCGGATTGCGCCACGCGCTCCGGATCACCGAAACGGACGACGTTCATGAATGCACCATCGATATCCCGGTGACGGTCGAGCACGTCCGCAGCACGCGCAAGGTACTGCGGCGCAAGCAAATCATCGTCGTCCAGGAACGTGATCAGCCGGCCCATCGCGCATCGCAACCCCGTGTTCTTCGCGGCCGCACCGCTCCGTCGGGCATGGTGATGCAAAACGCGCACGCGCGTACCAAAGCACCTCGTCAGTGCCATAGCGTCGACGGCGGGCGCGGAGCCATCGTCGACGACAATGGCTTCCCAGTTTGCGAGCGTCTGCTGCGCCAAACTGTGCAAGGCTTGATGAAGCAGCTCAGGCCGATTGTGCGTCGGTACGATGACCGACACGAGAGGCGCGATCGCAGACTGCATTGGCGGCGGCAAGGCCTTGGTCGGGAGTCGTCGCTCGCATTGTAGCCAGTCCCGTCGCTAAGACGACACCGTTCGTCTAGTCAGGACGCCGCAGCCACAACGTGTGCGTTACACCTGCTGTGTTATGTCGCGTCAGGCTCGGCTCGAGCGTCGCTTGCCACGCTGTGACGACTGGCCCTTTCGTCGCCGTGGCGCCGCTGGCTTGATCGCACCCTGCAGCTGGCGCTGCGTCTCCTTCACCGCGGCGATGAAATGAACTTCGTCGGAGCTCGGCACGCTGGGCCGTGCACGCACGGCGGCCGTGAAGTTCTCGGCCTTGAGCCTCGCGAGCTTCGCGACCATGGACACTGGCAGCGGCGGCGCCGCGCGCGGCGCTGCGCGCGCCAGCACTTCGCCCACGTGACGCGCGGCAGCAACCCGCTTGCCCATGTCGGGAATGGCGCCGTCGCGTGCGCAGAAGCGCAGCAGGATGGTCTTGATGAGCGACGTGTGATCGAACACCGAGTGATGACACACGCCGCCGTCGACATACGGCCCGATGAAAAACGCCGGCACCCGCACGCCATAGCGATTGAACCCGTCGTCGTCCACGGTGGGGTAATCTGCCGGGTCGACGTGATCGAAGAACCCGCCGTGCTCGTCGTACACGATCACGAATAGCAGCTGGTTCCAGTTCGGGCTGCTCGCCAGGGCGTCGTAGATCCGCGCAACCAGCGCCTGCCCGTTGCGCACGTCCGCCGGCGGGTGATCGTCGTTGCTGAAGAAGTGAGGATCGAGCAGCGACACCGCGGGTAGCTGTCCCGTGCGTGCATCGCGGATGAAGCCGAAGCTGTCGTGGAAGCCGCCCGAGATCGGCTCGAAGTTCTCGGACGCGCGATAGTTTTCGTCGGCCTGGCGGATCGTGTAATGGGTCGAGTCGCCATAGCCCTTCCACGTGACGCCCAGGGCATCGAGCTCGCGCACGAAGGCGTGGGTCCGAAACTGCAGCAACGGCGGCGGCGAGTTTTCGCGCCCACCCATCGCCCGTCCGGACACCGCATAGAGGCGGTTCGGCCAGGTCTCGCCGGGCACCGATGCGAACCATCGGTCGGCAATCGCGAACTGCTTCGCAAGAAAGTCATAGACGGGCAGTGCCGCGGCATCGTAGTAGCCCATCACGACTCCAGGATTCGGATCGTTCGGATAATGATCGTGATAGTTCTGGACGAACCCGCTCATGCCGTTGGCGATCTGCTGATCCACGCACGCGCCGGCGTGACATGGATCCTGTCCGTCAGCCATCCCCGTTGACAGCATGCGATGACTCGGGATCGTTGTCGGCGGCCCGCCCGCGTGCGGCTGGAACGTGTTCGACATGCCTGGCTTGAGCCCGTCGACGTCGGTCCGGCCGGCAAGACTCAGGTAACCCAGCATGTGATCGAAGGACCTGTTTTCCATGATCAGGACCACCAGGTGATCGATCCTGGCGAGATTCGCCAGCGCCGTGTCCGCATCGCCCGTCATCGCGTACCCGACCGCGCCGGCTCGACCTTGGCAAGACAGCGCAGGGTCTCGGCCACGCTCCAGGCCTGTGCGATGCAGCCTCGCGGCGTGTACGGTTCCTCGGCGTCGAAGATCTCGGCGATCGTGCCGACGCCGAATTGCGACATCGCGCCGAGCATGCCATCGAGGCATCGCCGCGCGCCGGCGCGGTCGTCGGGATAGACGCGCAGGTAGGCGTCGATCCACGGCCCGATGAGCCAGCCCCACACCGTGCCCTGGTGATAGGCCGCGTCACGCGCGCGCAGATCGCCGTCGTACTTGGCGCGATAGCCGGGACTGCCCGGCGCGAGCGAGCGCAGGCCGACCGGTGTCAGGAGCCGCTCCCGCACCTTGTCGAGCACCGGCTTCCAGCGCGATGGCTCGAGCACCGGATGATGCAATGAAAACGCGAACAGCTGATTGGGGCGGAATTCGGTGCTGTCGCCGTCCGGGCCGTCGATGACATCGTAAAGATAGCCGCCCGGCTCGTACCAGAACCGCGCGTTGAACGAGCGCCAGGCGAGCTCGGCGCGCGCAGCAATGTCGCGCGCTTCATCGGCGTATCCGAATTCCTCGAGCCAGCCGGCGAAAAGCCGCAGCGCGTTGTACCACAGCGCATTGATCTCCACCGGCTTGCCCCGGCGCGGCGTCACCACCCAGTCACCGACCTTGGCGTCCATCCAGGTGAGCTGATAGCCTTCGGCGCCTTCATGCAACAGGCCGTCGCGCTCGTCGACGCCGATGCCGAAGCGCGTGCCGCGCACGTGACATTGCACGATCGATCGCAGCACCGGGACGATGAGCGCGAGCGTGTCGCGATCGCCGGTGGCCTGCACGTAGCGATCGAGGGCGTGGAAGAACCACATCGTGGCGTCGGCGGTGTGATAGAGGCCTTCGTTGCTGCCATCCGGGAACATGTTGGGTATGAGGCCGTCGCGCACGTAACGCGCGAACGTGCGCAGGATGAATCCCGCCTCGCGATGACGGCCCGTGACGAGCGTCAATCCTTCGAGGCTGATCATCGTGTCGCGGCCCCAGTCGGTGAACCAGTGATAGCCCGCGATCACGGTACGCACCTCGTCCGCGATCGCGCGCGCCCGCGCCGCCTCGGCATGGCGTCCCACCGGCGTGATCAGGAACTGGTCGGCCGCGAGCACGAGCTCGGCAGCAGGCTCGATCGTGGACGTCACCGGCGCAAGCGCGAGCAGGCGCCGCCGCCGCTCGCGCTCGGTGCGCGGCGCGTCGTCGGTCGCGATGACATTGGCGATATCCCACGATTCCGAGGACGCGACCAGCGACACCGGCTTGTCGCGCGTGAGCACGACGCGAAAGTGTCCCGGCGTCCACAACGAGCCTTCGAAATCGTAGCCACGCGCTCGCTCGAGGCTGAACACGATGCCATCGAGGCGCTCGCGATGCAGCTCGAACGTGCTGGCCTCGCCATACACATTGAGCCGCAGGCACGGAACGCTCGAGTCGGCGCCGATCGTGATGTGATCGCTCTCGGCAGTGAGCAGGTGATGCTGGTGCAAGGGAAGGCTGACGGCACCTTCGTAGGAACGGAAGTGCACCGCAGGACGCAGCTCGAGGCGCAGCGGCGCGTCGCCCGCAACGAGCACATAGCGCACGTGCACCGTGTTCTGCCCGTGCACCATCAGCAGCCGCTTTTCGATCTCCGCGCCGGGCACGGCATAGCGCCACACCGGGAGTCCCGCTTCGAGCCGGAACTCCAGGAGATGCCGCGCGGCCTCGGCGTGGAGGCCGTCGGCGCATTCTTCGACATCGAGCCGGATCAGCTGGTCCGCCGCGGTGATCACGCGCTCCTGGACGCGATTGAGCATGACGATGCGTCCGAGCGGATTGGGCAGCGCGGCCACCAGCGTGCCGTGATAGCGACGCGTGTTGAGCCCGCACACGGTCCCGGAGGCATAACCCCCCAGCCCATTGGTGACGATCCATTCGCGCTGGATCACCATCGATGGCTCGCCGCTCGCCGGATTCCAGGGAAGGGGACGAACGAGCTGGTCGAGCAGCCCGCGATGGCGCATGTCGGCTTCGGCCATGGCTACCTCGCTGCGGGCGACAGCACCACCGCGCACTCGCCCGGAAAACGCCAGTTCTCCGCCGGTCGCATGCGCTGCGGGTTGCCGGACCGGATGCGACGATCGATCTCGTGCGCATCCACTGCCGGCGTACCGAGACCGCCATAGCGCGCATCCTCGCTCGACCACAGCATCTGCCAGCGCATGCCCGAAGGCGGTGCGAGCAACGGCTCGGGGGCGGGATCGAAATGCACGGTGACGCCCAGGTTCACGCACAACAAGCGGTCGTCGCCGCGCTTGCCGAAATAACGCAGCACGAAGGCGTCCTGCGCGATCACCGCGCCATCGACACCACCGGGGCGCTGCGCGGAAAAGCACGGATCGGTCTTGCGCAATCGAATGAGATCGCGGTGCAGGGCCATCGCGTGCCCATTCTTGCGACGCTCGTCATGGTCGAGGATGCAGCGCTCGAAGGTCGTGCGCTCGTGCGGAATCGCGAGCTGCCGCTCGAGCGCCTGGCCGTCGATGCTCGGAAACTGGCTCAGGAACTCGGCCCTGCCCTGGCGCACCACTTCGGCGAGATCCGGCCCGTGATCGGCGAAGAACAGGAAGGGTGCCGACGCCGCGAACTCCTGGCCCTGGAACAGCAGCGGCGTTTGCGGCGAGAGCAGCATGAGCGCGGTGAGCGCGCGATACCGGCTGGGACTCGTAATCGCGTGCAGCCGCTCGCCACGCGCGGAATTGGCGATCTGATCGTGGTTCTGCAGGAACACCACGAATCGTGCCGGAGGAATGCCGAAAGTGGGCATGCCGCGGGGCGCCTGCTGCCATTTGTAGCATTGACCCTGATACAGGAAACCATATTTGGCCATCGATACGAATTCCTGCGGGGTGCCACGGTAATCCGTGTAGTACGCCTCGTCGCGACCCGTGGCTGCCACGAGGGCGCTATGATGGAAGTCGTCGTTCCACAATCCGTCGAGCGCGTAGCCGCCCTCCTCGATGCGTCGCACCTGCACCGCGTGCTGCGGCTCGTTCTCGGCGATCACGATCACGCTCCTGCCCTTCGCCGCACCGCGCGCGCGTTGGCCGACCTCGCGCACGATCGACGCTTCACTGCGGTCGCGAATGCTTTGCGTGGCATCGAGGCGCAGCCCGTCGAGGTGGAACTCGTCGATCCAGTAGGCCGCATTGCTCGCGAAGAACTCGCGCACCGGCCCGCAATGCTCGCCGTCGAAGTTGATCGCGTCGCCCCACTCCGTCGGTTCGTCGCGCCGGAAATAATGCGACGAGTAGCGCGGCAGCCAGTTGCCGTCGGGTCCGACATGGTTATAGACGACGTCGAGGATGACCGCGAGCCCGAGCGCATGGGCGCGATCGACAAAGCGCCGGAAATCGTCCGGCGTGCCGTAGAGATGTGTCGGCGCGTAAAGATCGACCCCGTCATACCCCCAGCCGAAGCGACCCGGGAACTCCGCCACCGGCATGACTTCGAGCACCGTGATCCCGAGCTCGGCGAGCGCCGGCAGCTCGCGCACGGCCCCGGCCCACGTGCCCTCGCGCGTGAAGGTGCCGATGTGCAGCTCGTAGAGGATCTGTCCCTCGATCGGCACGCCACGCCACGATGCATCGGTCCACTCGAATCGCGAGGGATCGACGATGCAGGATGCACCATGCGGGCCATTCGGCTGATAGCGCGACACCGGATCCGGCAGTGCGTCGCCGCGATCGAGACGATAGCGGTACAACATCCCGGCGCGCGCCTCGGGCACCATGCCGGAAAGATATCCGTTCGGCTCCGCATCGAGTGCGATCGTCAACGTGCGATCGGACTCGAGCACCACCTCGAGGTGCTCGTGATCGGGGGCCCACACCCTGAAGTGCACGCCACCGTCCGGTGCCACTTCTGCCCCGATCGGTAGGCGTCGCCACTTCGGTAAACCGCCGCGCGCCGTTGCGCGGGAGGGCGATTCCGTCAAGCTGGGGGTTGCCATGTCCTTGCACCCGGACCCGTGACTGTGCGCGGCGTCGTGGGACGCGTGCCGGGCAGCGTGGAGAGCAGATCCGCCATCATCGCGGGATCGATGGGCTTCACGATGTGGTAGTCGAAGCCTGCGCGCTTCGACTGCTGGCGATGATCTTCCTGCCCATAGCCCGACACCGCGACGAGCAATGTGTGCGCGTACTCGGGCTGCGCGCGGATGCGCTCCGCGACTTCGTAGCCGTTCATGCCGGGCAAGCCGATGTCGAGCAGCACGGCATCCGGACGCATCGTGTCGATCGACTCCAGCGCGACCGCCCCGTCGAACGCGACCTCCACTTCACAGCCCACCATCCGCAGAAGCATGGCGGTGCTTTCCGCGACGTCGTGGTTGTCGTCGACGATCAGCACCTTCACGGTTGACGCCAGAGGATGCGGCAGTGCCTCGGCAGGCTGCGGCGTCGCGATCTCCTGCTTCACCTCGGCAAGCGGCAGCCGCACCGTGAACTCGCTGCCCTGGCCATCGCCCGCGCTGTAGGCTTGCACCGTTCCACCTTGCATCTCGACCAGCCGGCGCACCAGCGTGAGACCGATGCCGAGCCCGCCACGCGATCGATCCAGCGTGTGATCGACTTGAGTGAAAAGCTCGAAGATCGTGGACAGCGCCTCCTTGGGAATGCCGACGCCGGTATCGCGCACCCGGAACACGACCTCGCCGGCCTCGCGCGCCGCGGAGATGTCGATCCTGCCGTGCTTCTCGGTATATTTCGCTGCATTGGTCACGAGGTTCGCGAGCACCTGCGCGACGCGCGCCGAATCGCCGCGCACGAACAGCGGATCGCTCGGCACCGACACGATCACCTCGTGCTCCATGGCATCGATGAACGGCCGGCTCGTTTCCACGGCGGCTGCGATCACGTGCTGCACATCCACGGTTTCGATGCGCAGCTGGATCTTGCCGCGCGTGATGCGCGATACGTCGAGGAGGTCGTCGACGAGGCGCACCAGCTGCTTCAACTGGCGTCCGACGACATCCTTCGCCCAGGCGAGGCGCTCGGGCGCGATGTCGGGGCCCTCCAGCACGTGCATCGCGTTGCTGATCGGCGCGAGTGGATTGCGCAGCTCGTGCGCGAGCATCGCCAGGAATTCGTTCTTGCGCTGGTCCTCGTCGCGGATCTTGCGATAGAGGCGGGCGTTCTCGAGCGCCGTGGCGCCGCGACTTGCGACATCGGTCGCAAGTGCCAGCGCATCGGCATCGAAGCGGCGGCCCGTTGCGCCCATCGCAAGCACGAGGCTGCCGAGCGCGCGCGCGCCAACCGTCATGGGTACCAGCATCAGCGCGTCGAGCGCAAACTGCGCGGGAATCCCGAGCATGCCGGCCGTGATCTCCCCGCTGGATTCCCGCGCCATGCGGCGCAATGGGTTCCCGGTGATCGTCTCGGCGGTCCCGGTGCCGATGACACGTTCCACGGCTTGCGACAACGCATTGCTCCGGATCTCGGGCACTTCGATGTGCTCGCACGGCTTCGCGCCATGAACGGTCCACGCGAGATCGATCCGCGCGTCGAAGCCTTCGCGACCCGGCAGGCACACCATCGCGACGTCGGCGAGGAAGGGCACGCACGCACGCACGAGCTCGCGTGCGGTGGCCTCGATGTCGAGCGAGCCCAATGCCGCGCTCGCCTGCGCGAGGAACGCCGAGCGCTGGTTGGCGCGCTCGGCTGCCGCGCGTGCTACGCGCTCCTCCGCGAGCGCGATGTGCTCCTCGGCCTGCCGCTTCGCCTGTTCGGCGAGGAGATACAGATCGACGAACACCTTCACTTTCGTGCGCAGGATCTCGGGCACGACCGGGGAGATGATGTAATCCACGGCGCCCAGGGAGTAGCCCTTGGCCGAATGAATCTCGTCGTTGTAATCGGCCGTGATGAAGATGATCGGGATGTGCGCCGATCGCTTGCGGCTGCGGATGAGGGCGGCCGTCTCGAGGCCATCGAGACCGGGCATGTTCACATCGAGCAGGATCACCGCGAAGTCCTGCTGCAGCACGCACTTGAGCGCTTCCTCGCCGGAATTGGCGGCGACGACGTTCTGCTGCAAATCCTCCAGGATCGCCTGGAGCACGAGGCGCTTGTCCGGCCGGTCATCGACGATGAGGATGCTCGCCTTCATCGCCGGCGGCGAGCCGCCACCGCCGGGGGGTCTGCCTCGCATGCTCATTGCATCGTCCGCGGCGTGGCACTCTCGAGCGGCTTTTGCAACAGGGCGGCCTTGTCGATGGCGTGCAGCATCACGGCGCTGCCTTCCGTGCCCGTGCGCGCGCTCGAAAGCCAACCGCGCAAGGTGCCCACCATGAGCTCGGTGTCGACAGGCTTCGAGAGGTAATCCCACGCGCCCGCCTCCATGCACTTCTCGCGGTCGCCCTTCATCGCCTTGGCCGTGACCGCGATGATCGGCAGGTCCTTGCATTCGGGAATCTTGCGGATCTCGCGGATCGTGTCGATGCCATCCATCTCCGGCATCATGATGTCCATCAGCACCACGTCGACGTCATGCGAGGCCTGCAGCGAGCGCACGGCATCGCGTCCGTTGTCGTGCGACACGATCGCCATGCCCTGCTCCTCGAGCAGCGACGACAGCGCGAAGATGTTGCGCATGTCGTCGTCCACGATCATCGCCTTCTTGCCGCGCAGCACGTCCGTCGATTGCTGCAGGCCGCGCAGCACGGCGCGATGGGCTTCGGGCATCTTGGCCGGATCCCGGTGCAGAACCAGGCTCGCCACGTCCATGAGGCGCTCGGGCGAGCGCACCTCGCGCACGATGCCGCGCGCCGCGAGCGGGCCCCATTCGCCCAACCCGCCTTCTTCGCTGAACACGATCAGCGGCGTGATGTGCGCACCGCCATCGCCTGCGAGCCGCTCGCGCAATGCGAACACGATGTTCTCCGGCGCATCGGGCGTGGCAATGATGCAATCCACCTTGCCGCTGTCGAGCTGGGCGAGCGCAGTCTCGGGATCGGTCGGGCTCGCGACCCCGACGTCGTCGCCCTTGACATAGCGTGCGATCCAGTCGCGTTGCGCCTTGCGCCCCGCGAGCACCATCGCGCTGCGGCGCGAGCGCCGGGCGAAGCGGGTGATCCGATCCAGCAATTCGTCGATCGCTTCCTTGCCTTGCATCGGCTTTCCGACGAAGGCATACGCGCCGCCCTGCAGCGCGCGCTCGCGGCTTTCATCGGTCGAGATGACCGTCACCGGGATATGCCTCGTCTGCGGATCGTGCTTCAGGCGATCGAGCACGCGCCAGCCGCCGATGTCGGGCAGGTAGATGTCCAGCGTGATCGCGGTCGGGTGATATTCGTTGGCGAACGCGAGCGCAGGGGCGCCCAGCGTGCTGACGATGCCCTTGTAGCCTTTCTCGCGCGCGGCGTCGAGCAGGAAGCGTGCAAAGCCGACATCGTTCTCCACGATGAGCAGCACGCGATCGCCGATGCGCACCTGATCGCGATCGTCGCCTAGCTCGTTGACGAGGGTGGACACGGCCGGAGTGGCCTCCGCTGCATTCGCCTGCGCTTGGCCGGGCGGTGCCGCCCGCGGCGGCTCGAGACGGATCTCGGGCGCCATGGGATCGGTGTGGATGCGGGTGGACGGCACCACGATGTCGGGCGCCGCCGGACGCGTCGCAATCGTCTTGCGTGCGGCGCGCGGCGGCGTGTAGACCAGCGGCACGTACAGCGTGAACGTGCTGCCGACGCGCGGCTCGCTCACCAGGCGAATCTCGCCACCGAGCAGACGCGAAAGCTCGCGGCTGATCGCAAGCCCCAGGCCCGTGCCGCCGTACTTGCGGCTGGTGCTGCCGTCGGCCTGCTGGAAGGCCTCGAAGATGATCTGCTGCTTGTCCGGCGAGATGCCGATGCCGGTGTCCTGCACCGAAAACGCGATCACGTCGCCGGTGCGATTGAGCGCGTCGTTGCCGGGGTCCCACCCGCCCTGCACCGGCTCGATGGTGAGAGTGACATGACCGTGCTGGGTGAACTTGAACGCATTCGAGAGCAGGTTCTTGAGCACCTGCTGCAGGCGCTTGGCATCCGCGAACATCGCCTGCGGCAGGCGCGGGTCCATGTTGATGTTGAACTCGAGATTCTTGGATTCCGCCACGTGCCGGAACGTGCGCTCCACATACCGGCGCAGATCCTCGAGCAGGAGATCGGTCGGATCGACGACCACCGTGCCCGACTCGATCTTGGACAAATCCAAGATGTCGTTGATGAGCGTCAGCAGGTCGTTGCCCGAGGCGTGGATCGTCTTCGCAAAGTCCACCTGGCGCGGCGTCAGGTTGCCGCCCGGGTTCTTGCACAGCTGATCGGAAAGGATCAGCAACGAATTGAGCGGCGTGCGCAGCTCGTGCGACATGTTGGCGAGAAACTCGGATTTGTACTTCGACGTCAGCGCGAGCTGCTCGGCCTTTTCTTCGAGCGCCTTGCGCGCCTGCTCCACTTCGAGGTTCTTGCGCTCGACCTCCTGGTTCTGATGGGCGAGCAAGCGTGCCTTGTCCTCGAGCTCCTGATTCGTCTGCTGCAGCTCCTGCTGGCGGCTTTGCAGCTCCTGCGCCAGCGACTGCGATTGCGTGAGCAGGTCCTCCGTGCGCGTATTGGCCTCGATCGTGTTGATCACGATGCCGATCGACTCGGTGAGCTGGTCGAGGAAGTCCTCTTGCGTGGGCGAGAAGCGCTGGAACGAAGCCAGCTCCAGCACCCCCTTGACCTGACCTTCGAACATGACCGGCAGCACCAGGATGTTCTTCGGCGGCGCTGCGCCGAGTCCCGATGCAATCGAGATGTAATCCTCGGGCACGGTCGCAAGCAGGATCTTTTCCTTGTCGGTGGCGCATTGGCCCACCAGTCCTCGGCCGAGCTCGACTTCGCTGCCGAGCGCGCTCTGGCCCTTGGAGCCGTAGCTCGCGAGAAGCTTGAGCTTCGGCTGCTCGCCCGAGGTATCCAGCACGTAGAACACCGCGTGCTGGGCGGTCACGACAGGCGCCAGTTCCGAAAGGATCAGGCGCCCGACCGTGTTGAGATCCTTCTGGCCCTGCAGCATGCGGCTGAACTTGGCGAGATTGGTCTTGAGCCAGTCCTGCTCCGTATTCTTGCGCGTGGTGTCACGCAGGTTGCGGATCATCTCGTTGATGGTGTCCTTGAGCGCCGCCACTTCGCCGCGCGCCTCGACGGTGATCGAGCGCGTCAAGTCGCCCTGCGTCACGGCGGTCGCCACTTCGGCAATGGCGCGCACCTGCGTCGTCAGGTTGGCGGCGAGCTGGTTCACGTTCTCGGTCAAGTCCTTCCACGTGCCCGATGCACCCGGCACTTTGGCCTGGCCGCCGAGCTGACCTTCCACCCCCACCTCGCGCGCAACGGTCGTCACCTGGTCGGCGAATGTGGCAAGCGTGTCGATCATGCTGTTGATGGTGTCGGTGAGCGCCGCGATCTCGCCCTTCGCTTCCACCGTGAGCTTCTGCTTCAGGTCGCCGTTCGCCACCGCCGTCACCACGCGCGCGATGCCGCGCACCTGGCTCGTGAGGTTGCCCGCCATGAAGTTCACCGAGTCGGTCA
>Ga0070741_10006398_pt1 | contig 25322 bp, 21 predicted proteins | sample Coa_R1_4_FD_66440 | JGI IMG/M metagenome (GOLD analysis project Ga0070741, IMG submission 66440) | Surface soil microbial communities from Centralia Pennsylvania, which are recovering from an underground coalmine fire - Coalmine... | ecosystem: Environmental > Terrestrial > Soil > Unclassified ... | reverse complement strand
GACGTCGCCGCACTCCGGTGCGCCGACCACGCCGGTGCCGACGTTGGGGTCGTCCTTGGCGAAGCTGCCCACGTTGCGGGGATTGTTGTAGTGATCGAGAACCTTGTCCGAATAAGACATTGGCGCCTCCGCCTGTCCTTTTAAGCCTTCCATTGGACCGACTTGAGGTCGATCCCCTCTTTTGCCATCTCGTACAGTGGGGACATCTCGCGCAGCCGCTTGACCTCGCGCGCAACCCGCTCGCTGACGTAGTCAACTTCCTCTTCGGTATTGAATCGTCCCAGTCCGAAGCGAATCGAGCTGTGGGCCAGCTCCTCGTTGGTTCCCAGCGCGCGGATCACGTAGGACGGCTCAAGCGTGGCCGAGGTGCAGGCCGATCCCGAACTGACGGCCACGTCGTTTATTCCCATCAGCAGCGATTCGCCCTCGACGTAGGCGAAGCTGACGTTGAGATTGCCGGGCAGCCGCTCGGTGGGATGACCGTTGAGATAGATTTCATCCAGCCGCTCGAAGAGGCCCGCCTGCAGGCGATCGCGCAGGCTGCTGAGGTAACGCGATTCCTCGGGCATCTCCTTTGCGGCGATCTCGCAGGCGGCTCCGAACCCGACGATACCGGTGACGTTGAGCGTTCCCGAGCGCATCCCGCGCTCGTGTCCGCCGCCGTCGATGATGGGTGTGAGCCTGACCCTAGGGCCCCTGGAGCGCACGTAGATGGCGCCGACGCCCTTGGGTCCGTAGATCTTGTGCCCACTCATCGAGAGCAGGTCGATGCCGTCCTTTTCGACGTCCACCGGGATCTTGCCGATCGCCTGAACCGCGTCGCAGTGGAAGATGACTTCCTTTTCCTTGGCGATTTTGCCGATCTCGCGGATCGGATGGATCGTTCCGATCTCGTTGTTGGCGTACATGATCGAGATCAGCACGGTCTTGTCGGTAATCGCCTTCCGGACCGCGTCGGGATCGACCATCCCGTACTTGTCCACGGGCAGATAGGTGACCGATGCCTTTCCCTGGCGCTCGAGCGCGCGGCAACTGTCGAGGACGGCCTTGTGCTCGGTGACGCAGGTGATGATGTGGTTGCCCTTGTCCTTGTAAAACTCGAGCACGCCTTTGATTGCCAGATTGTCCGATTCGGTCGCACCGCTGGTAAAGATGATTTCCTTGGATTTGGCGTTGATCAGCGAGGCAATCTGGTTGCGCGCCCTGTCAACCGCCTCCTCCGCTTCCCATCCGAAGCTGTGATTGCGGCTCGCCGCGTTGCCGAACTTGGTCGTGAAATACGGCATCATCGCGTCGAGCACCCTGGGATCGCAGGGCGTCGTCGCGTGGTTGTCCATGTATATCGGCGTCTTAACCATCGTGCTTCTTCCGCCAGGTCCGGACGGCAATCCATCCGTCGTCATGCTTGCGGCAAATTAGTGGACTCACATGGTCCAGTATAGACATCCCTGCGACCCTGTCAATGTTCACGAAATACTGGACCACCGAGGTCAACAAAAGGAATTCCCTTTGAATTGTCGGGGCTAATTCGCCTACTTACCGACGGGTCAGGAGGGATGCAAGCACCCATGGTGAAGGCCGGTTCCGGGGGTCAGAAGGGTCCGCGGTTGACCGTATCGAACGTGATTTCCATCATCCTGCGTTCGCTGCGGATGCTCTTGAGGGCGTTCTCCCGGGTCATCTCGAAGTCCCGCTCTATCCATGGAGCGAGGCGACCAAGCAGGGCCTCGATGTCCGAATCGGCAGATAACAATTCGTTCGAGATTCGGCAACAAAAGGCAACACGTTCGATTCCGTCCGACCGCTCCATCATCAGCGTCAGCAGGAGCCATCCCGCTTCGCGCCGCGCGGGAGCGGCGGTTGCCAGCAGATAAGTTCCGCGCCCGGTGTTGATCGGGACAGCCACGCTCGGAACGGGTCTGGGTCAGGCGGCACGGCTCGAGACCGAACCGACTCGGGTGTGCCCCTCCCAGAAAAGGACGACGGGGCCGGCAATATAGACCGACGAGTATGTGCCGGTGATGAATCCCACGAGGAGGGTGAAGGCGGAAGGCCGCAGGATCGGTCCGCCGAAGGCAAGCAATGCGATCAGCACCATGATCGCCGTGCCGGAGGTGAGGATCGTTCGCGACAGGGTTTCGTTGATCGCGCGATTCATGATGCGATCGATAGGCTCGCGGCGGCGCTTGGCAGAATCCTCGCGAATCCGGTCGGAGACGATGATGGTGTCGTGGACGGAGTAGCCGATAACCGTGAGAAGCGCGGCCAAGGTGGTGAGGTCGAACTGAAACTGGGCGATCACGAGCGCTCCGGTGACGACGAGGACGTCGTGGATAAGAGCGATGACCGCGCCGGTGCCGAAGCTCCAGCTCACGTGTCTGAACTGGATGGCGATAAAAGTGCCCATCAAGAGGGTCGCCACGACAACGGCGAGGAGACCCTTGCGGCGCAGATCGCTTCCGACCTTGGCGCCGACGCTTTCGACACGGACGACTTTGGCGCCGTTGGGGCCGAAGGCTTTGGCGAGTTCGGCTTCCAGCGTCGGCCCGAGGCTTGCGATGTTCTTCACTTTTTCGAAGCGGAGCAGGTAGGAGTGGCCCGATGCGCCGAAGTCCTGAACGGTTATTTCGCCGAGATCGAGCGGAGCCAGGGCATGACGGATCGAATCGGCGCTGGTGGCGGTCGGGAACTCGACCTGGACGACGCTGCCGCCGGCGAAATCGACGCCGTAGTTAAGGCCCTTGAAGATGAGCAGGAGTATCGCCGCGATATTGATGGCGGTGGAGAGGATTACGAAGAAGTGGCGTTTCCCGACGAAGTCAAGATCGAGGTCGGGACGAATGAGTTGCAAAGACATCAGCCCTGTTTAGCGTCTCCCTCCCGCAGGCACAACCCTTTGCCGCCGGCCTAGCTCGCGGCGGCGCGCTTGCGCCGTCCGGCGCGGGTTTGCGTGGCGGGTTTCTGCTCGGCGGCGGCGACCGGAGCGGGCCTGGTCTTGCTGCAGGCGCCGCAGAGGTTGTTGCGGTTTTCGGGATCCTCGGTGAGGCCGTCGTCGAGGGAGTGGCAGACCTTCATGCAGTTGGCGCAGATGAAGTAGATGCCCTCGATGGTCTTGTTGATGCGTTCGCGGTTGAGGATGCGGCCTTTGAGTTTTTCGATGCGGATGCCGAGGAGTTCGGCGTATTGTCGCTTGATCTTGCGTCTGCCGGCTTCGTCCTTTGGAAGATCCGCATCCTCATCGGCCTCTTCGGCCATGTCGCCGAAGCTGGCATAACGGTCGCGTTTGGAGGTTTTGGTTTTGCGAGTCCTGCCCATGGCTCGTTTGCTCCCGTATGCTCAACGAGTGCGGCCGATATAGCCGCAGGCCTTTTCGCATACCAGGTAGAATCCCTTGCGTCCGAAGCCCGTGAACTTGGTCACTTTGCTTTCGGCACCGCAACTGGGGCAGATGTGCTTGTGTTGAACCTCGCCGCCCTTTTCCGCAGTCTTTGCCTTCTTTTCCGCCATTGTCCGGTGTCACCCGTGAGATCGAGATTAAATGCGGGGGCCGGATTCGACAGCGCACGCCTATCCGCCCTCCGATGATTCATCATTTTGCGGCTATATGCAAAATCACCCGGCCGTCGCTTGGGGTTCCAAGGGCCGGGTGTCTTCAAAGCGTAAGCGCCACCGTCATATGCAGTCAATAGGTCAAGGCGCCATTGCACCCGCGCGCGCAGCCGTTTATCGGTTAATGACCTGTGGATTCGCGCCTCAAACCGAACGACGCCGTCCTTTTCATCGACCGCAAGGGCCGGCGATACCTCAAGATCCTGAATCCGGGACGCAAGATGCTCATCCGGGGCGAGCTTGCCCCGGAAGCGGTGATCGGGCTGGAGGAAGGATCGCGGGTCAGGTTTTCGACCGGAGAGGCGTTCCTGGTGCTGAGGCCGACCTACGCGGATCTCGTGCCGCATCTGCCGCGCACGGCACAGGTCATCTATCCAAAGGACACGGGCCCCCTGATCATGTGGGGCGACGTGTTTCCCGGAGCAACCGTCATCGAGGGAGGCGTCGGCGCGGGCGCGCTCACGATTGCGCTGCTTCGCGCGGTCGGCCCCAATGGAAGGCTCTTCTCCTACGAGATTCGCGAGGACTTCGCGAACCTCGCCCGCCGCAACGTCGAAGCGTTCTTCGGCGATGCGCCGAACTGGACGCTCAAGCTTCGCGACCTGTACCAGGGTTTCGATGAGACCGAGGTCGATCGGATGTTCCTCGATCTGCCCGAACCGGGTCGCGCGTTGAATGTGGCGGCTCGCGCGCTGCGTCCCGGAGGAGTGCTGGTCGGGTATGTTCCCTCTACGCTGCAGTTGAAGGACGCGGTCGATGCGCTGCAGGCGGATGCGCGGTTCGGCCAGATCGAGAGTTTCGAAACGCTGCTGCGTCATTGGCAGGTGAAGGGCTTGAGCGTGAGGCCGCTTAGCCGGATGGTCGCGCACTCGGCATTCATCATCGTCGCCCGCCGGCTTGCTGAGCCGTCTGAATCGCGCGAGCCGGGATGGTCGAATTCGGAGCCTTCGGACGAGGAAGGCGGCGAGAACGAGGAATGACGCCGCGCCCGCGTCAGTGAAAAATCCGGCCGAAGAATCCCGTGACTGCTCCGATTACGCTCCCGGACGACGGGCTCGGCGATGCGCTCGGCTCCGGCTCGGCCACGGGAGGAGTCCGGGCTTCCGATGCCGGCGGAGGAGGCGGGGATGGAGCGGATGCCAGAATGCCGCCGTGCAGTGAACATGTCGCGGTCGGTGCCGTTCCGATCAGAAAAGGCAGACTGATCGCGCGCGGGCATGAGGGCGTCGCGACCCCGCCGGTCTGGGGGTCGATGGTTGCGAAGACGACGCCGGAGGGTTCGGGGAAATCGGGAGAGTCGGGAGGCACCGCGCCGCTCATGAAGGCAACCCAGGCGGGAAGCGCGGCCTGCGCCCCGGGCATCCCCAGACTCTGAGGCGTGTCGAATCCCACCCATACGCCGCACACCAGGCCGGGCGTGTAACCGATGAAGTAGCCGTCGTGGTAGTCCTGCGTGGTGCCGGTCTTTCCCGCCGCGGGAAAATCGATGCCCATCCGCGAAGCCGAAGCCGCGGTCCCGTAGCGCAGCACCTGCTTGAGAGCGCCGGTGATCAGGTAGGCGACGGCGGGATTGACCGCGCGACGCTCCTCGTCCTCGTGGTGATAGACCAGGTGTCCGGCGCGATCGACGACGTACTCCACCGCATACGGAGGATCGAGAAGGCCGGCGTTGGCGAAAACCTGGTAAGCACCGGTGAGTTCGAGAAGCGTGGTTTCATCCGCGCCGATCGAGATCGGAAGGACCGCCGGCAGATCCTCTTCGATTCCCATCTCGTGAGCGGTCTTCACGATTCTGGCGGGGCCGAGCCGGCTTCCGACCCATGCGGTCGGAACGTTGAGCGACTCGAACAACGCCTGAACAACGGTGACCTGTCCCTGATACGAACGCTCGTAGTTGACGGGAGTCCATCCCCCGAATGACATCGGACGGTCGGGCAGCACCGATGCGAGCGTCATCGGGGGCGAAAACGGACTGCGCTCGGGATCGAGGGCGCTGAGATAGACGATGGGTTTGAAAGCGGAGCCGGGCTGCCGCTCCGCCATCGCCGCCCGGTTGAACTGGCTGGTTGAATAGTCGCGTCCGCCGACCATCGCGCGTATCGCCCCGGTCTCCGCGTCAAGCACGACCATCGCGCTCTCCAGCCGATCGCGGGCGCGAGCGCGGCGCAACCGGGGATGCCTGCGTTCGAGTTGCTCGAGGTTTTCGTTGACGGCGCTGGCCGCGTCCGCCTGCATCTCCGCATCGAGGGTCGTGTACACCTTGAGGCCTTCGAGGTGACCGTGGAGGCCGGGGATTCTCTGGACGAATGCGGTGACGTAGTCGGTAAAGTACGGGGCGCGGCGCAGGCCTGGGGGCTTGGTGACATCGATAGGAGAGGCGAGCGCCGCGCGGTAGGTGGCATCGTCGATGACGCCGGCGCGTTTCATCACCGCCAGCACGGTGTCGCGCCGCGCGCGGCAGGCGTCGGGATGTCGGCGCGGGTCGAAAAGGGTCGGCGCCTGAATCATCCCGATTAGGACGGCAGCTTCCGACGGCGTCACCTGCCGCAAGTCCTTGTTGAACAGGTAGCGCGCCGCCTGCGGCATCCCCTCGATCGGCGTCCCGCTGTAAGCGCCCATCGGCACGTCGTTGATATAGCGTTCGAGGATCTCGTTCTTGCTGAGCCGGATTTCCAGCACGAGCGCGACGGCGAGTTCGCGAAACTTGCGCGCGAAGCTCCGGTCGAAACGGTCGAGGAAAGTGCGCCCGAGTTGCTGGGTGATCGTGCTCGCGCCCTGGGCGAGATGACCCGAGCGGAGGTCGATTACGGCAGCCTTGACAATCCGAACCGGGTCGATTCCCGGATGGTAGTAGAACCATCGGTCTTCGGTGGCGATGAGTCCGCGGACGAAATACGGCTTGAGTTCGGGCAGAGCGACCTCGACGCGCTCGGCGGGAGCGCCGGGCAAGAGGCGCCCTATCACCTCCGGCTCGAGCATCGCCTTGTTTCGCTGAACGCCGAATTCATCGGCGATGGCGACGACGCGATCGTTCTCGAGCCTGAGCTTCACGATCGAAGGTGCGTAGTCCGCTGTGCCGAGCTTGAAACCCCGGACGTAGATGGTCACCGCGGCGCCGGAGCGCGAGTATTCGCCCGGGCCTGAGGGTCCGGCGGATCGCGTGTAGCTAAGATGGTTGAGGCGTTCGAAGAGACCGATGTTGGTCACGTCGTCGCCGCGATGGATGACGGCGGGCGCCGAATAGATGGCGGAGCTGAGCGCCTCGCGGCGCTGCTCGATGAGCACGGATATCTCCGAATAAAGCTGGGCGAGATAGAACCCCACCCCGAAGCATACGATGAGGAAGAGAGAAGCGGCGATGGACCTGACCCGCCATCCGCCGACACGCCATTCCGGCCTGCGAACGGCACCTCCGCCCCGCCGCTTGACACCACCGGCCATCGCCAGGTTCCACCAACTGGATCATAGCCAAATTCGAAACGGTATGCAGAAAAGATTTTACGGGCCCGGGAGGACGGAATTGGGGCTACTTCTTGTAGCCGAACCGCCGCAGCATCGCATGCCGTTCGGCCTGCTCGGTCTCGCCCTCGACTCCCTTGGGCGAGCTTCCATCGATTACTCCGAGCACGCCGCGTCCATCGCCCTCCTGGGCCACGACGAGCCGAAGAGGATTGGCGGTGGCACAGAAGATCGTGCAGACCTCGCTGACCGTCTTGATCTGGTTGAGCACGTTGACCGGGAACGCATTGCCGAGCATCACGACGAATACGTGGCCGGCGCCGATGGCGGAGACCGATTCGATGGCGGCCTGCTCGAGGTGCTCATCGGTGCCGATGTGCCGGACGAGGCAGGGGCCGGAAGCCTCCGCGAACGCCATCCCAAACCGGATACCGGGAACGGCCTGGACCAGGGCCTCGTAAATGTCCTCGACGGTCTTGATGAAATGGGCCTGGCCTACGATGACGTTGACGTCGTCGGAGGGGCGGATGATTTCAACCGTGCAGAGTTCCATCGCCATCTTCCTTTCCTGGCGGAGCATTGCGAATGATATGTAAGGTCGCGGGGAGCAGGAAGGGTTCGACAACCTCCGAGAGGGAGCGATGGCGGTCCAGGGCGAGAAGAGGCCGACGCAGGACAAGCTTCCGGCGTATTTCCATCGGCTGCCCCCGCACGCCCAGCGCATCTACCTTCAGAGCGACTCGATCACTCAGTATCAATTCGTTCCGGGCAAGGCGGCGGCGGATGCGGTCGCGGAGCTGGTGCGCGTGCTGGCGAAAGGAAGCGCATCGGCCACCGAAGCGGCAGCATCGAAGGTCATCGAGGAGATGTGCCGGGCGGCCGGGGTGGCGCCGGTCACGATCGATGTGCGCGAGGTCCGGCCCAGGAATGCGCGGGGCGAGCTGCACGGGCTCTTTTACCCCGCGGATGCGCGCCGCAGGACGCCGCCGCATATCGTGTTGTGGATGAGGACGGCGGAGCGGCGCGACGTCGTGAAGCCGCGAACGTTCGTGCGGACCCTGATGCACGAGCTGGCCCATTATTTCGACTACAGCGTGCTGAAGCTCGACGAGTCGTTCCATACCCGGGGTTTCTTCGCGCGCGAATCGTTTTTGGTGCGGACCTCGAATCCAAAGCCCGCCGAGCAGCCGGAGGCCGAGGGCCCGGCGATGCTCAGGGCGTGGCTTGACAGACATACGCGCAATACCGATAGGTAATATCCGCAAACCGGCCGCCTCCGGGCACTTCACACGATGCCACAGGATGTGGCGGCGGGCAGGTGGGGGAAATGGCATCTGCGATGGGACTTTTCGACTGGTTTCGATCGACCCCTGACAAGACCGCGGTGGCGGAACTAGCCGATTTGGCCGGCCGCAAGGAAACCCTGATGGGGCGGCTTAGGCGGCATGCCGCGATGTGCTCGTACCCGACGATTAAGGCGGGACTGGAGCGGCTCGCCGAAGAGCAGGCGGAAAGCTTCGAGGTCCTCCGGGCTATTCTTGCGGATCGGAACACATGGCCGCGCCCGATCGAGGAGACGCCGCGCGAGGGATCGAACAACTGGGAACGGCTGAGCGGCGACCTGGAGATCCTTCATGCGCTCGCGCTGGGAATACAGAAGGCCGCGGGCATCTGGGAAGGGATCGACGCGGCGGTGGCGGCAAAGCTGATGCCCATAGCGGTGGCGGACGGCGAGGCCGAGGCCAGACTGCGCGCGCTCGCGCTCAAGTGCGACCCGCAGGCGCTGGACTGAAGCACAATTCGCGGAAGCCCCACGCCGTCGGCCCGGCGGCACCATTCGAGTATTGCCCCCCGCGGCTCAGCATCACCGAAGCGGGCCTCCCCACACCGGACTTCAACGTTTCCCGACTTTTTGAGTCATCGACCCGCGGCCGCTTCGCGCTTCGCTGATGCCGACTCGCACAACTGCGGCAGGTAGGGAGCAATCGGCGAAACGACCTGACTATAGTACCTAAAGGGGTGGAAACATATGACGCGAATCTGTCATATCATCATGACGGGCTGTAGATCATGTTCAATCGGCGGGGCATGGCATGGGGGTCAGAAGCGGCGTGGGATATCGGTCTGATGGTCCTAACGGCCGCCTTTGCCGGAGGCATTCAGCTTCTTCCGCTCTATTCGGAGGAGAGCAAAGTCGGCAATTTCCTCTTCGCGAGGGACCCCAACGTCCTGTTGCTGACATACGGCCTCCTGCCCGGCGTTCCCTTCGTCTTCGCGGCGTGGCGCGCCGGGCGACACGCCAAGGCCCGCTCCTGGCACTATCGGGTAACGTTGGCGGCGCTGATCGGTCTTCTTGGGATCGTGAGTTTCGGATTCGTCACGTGGTTCGTATGGTTCGCCGTAAACGTCATTTGCCGCGGCGGGGAGTTTTAACGCCGCGCCGGATCGGAAAAGGCAGGAGAGCGTGACGGCGATTCTCGCGGCGGGAATTGTTCTCGGCATCCTGGCCGCCTTTCGGTGTCCCCCGAGACTGGTGTGGAGACTGCTCGTTCTCGTCCCGATGCTCGAGGGACTCCTCTATGTTCTGGCTTACAATCTGATCTTGAGGCCCCATAGGGTGGCGACTTCGTCGGTTGAGCCCGCGATCTATCCACTCGCGATGGTATGGGGAGTTTACTTCCTGATATTACATGGCCCCTGGGTGGTGTTTCTCGGCGGCTCCTTGTGGTGGGCCGTTCGGGCGGTTGCAGCAAGGCTTTCTTCCCGCATGGTTTTCACGTTGGCTGCAACCGCGGGCGCGTTAGTCGGTCTCTCGTATGCGGCAGCGGCATTCTCGCTTGCAGTGCTGCGAGATCCGTCTCGGTATCCGCCAAAAGCCTCGGTGCTGGTCTGTTCAGGGCTTCCCCGGCTTGTCGCGGGAGCGTTTGCCGGACTTCTGGTGGCGCGGTTTCGAGATGAGAAGCTGAATACTACTGCGTACCCGCAACCCCGACATTGAAAGCTCACGAAGCCATATATGGGTATTCTCTGTCGGTCAGAAACGGAGCCGTCTTTTGCATCAACACCCCCGTTCAATGGAACGTCACGATCGACAACCCGACGGGTGGGTGATCCGTGGTTGTAGCGCGTGAGCAAGCATCGAGCAGCACAACAGCAGCAGAATACTTGCCTTATTCAAAGGAGAGAGAAGGAGCAAGCTCGCCCTTCGCTTCGAGCCTTTCGCAACCGAGCTTCTTTTCGGTCCTGGGCGACGGCGAGACCCTGGTTGTCGGATGGTTCGGTTGTGTTTCCGCCGATCCGGTTATGACGGATTCACCGGTAGTGTTCTGGACTCCTGTAGCTCAACTGACTATGTTCGGCAAGCGCGGCCTTCGCCCGCGTCAACGGCTCTGGGTCCAAAGTTCCAAGCAGGCGTCCATTCCCGCTAAGGAGGGCAAGACGAAATCGAGGAGTAACTGGCCCCGCCTGTGGGCATTTGCGATCGCAGTGCTTGCCGGACTGAATGCCGCAGCGGCGACGGCGGCCGCTACGACATTCTCGGTCAGCGTGCACTTTTCGCGGGCTGACGCCGAGCATCCATGGAAGGAAGAGATTACGGATCCCTCGGGCAAGCCAGTGTATGTTCTCACCCTGCTGCCGGGCTATGCGATCGGACACTACCTGATCGGCGCCATGCTGGTCTTGCTCAAGGCTGGCGGCCAGGGTGATGATGTCAATCTCCTGGCGCCTGCCGACGGGCATGGGATGCAGCCTTACGTATTCAACGCGCTCGATCTGCGAGGCGGCATTGACAAATCTGTGTTCGGGCCAGTGAGAAGAATGAACGTCCCCGAAGCCGGGTTGACGGTGATGGTGAGGTTGAAGGACGTCAAGGTCAGCGTGGCGCCGCACAAAACCCCGCCTGGGATTTCGCAGTTTCCGGAGATAGCGAAGATGTGGCCTGCCTATCCTCAACCGGACGACCTGCGCTTCGATTTACTGGTGGAACAGTTACCGGGCGGATCGGAGTCCCTTCGGTCGAAACGCGCGGAACGTTCGGACCTGCGGGGGCCCAAGACGGTTTGAACTCAGCTCAGCGCTCGCGATGAAACCAAGTAAGGAGCGAATCGGCCGGGTTGGCGGCTAGAGGTAGCGATGGAGGCCGCGGCGGGCCAGCTCTTCGCTTACGCGGCGGAGGTCCTGGGAGCGGGAGCGATGGGTGACCAGGATTGCGTCGTCGGTGTCGATCGCGACGATGTCATCCACGCCGAACAGGACCATCAGGCGTTTTCCAGCCTGCGCGACGACGCGGGTTGAATCGAGGGCGACCACGTTGCCGCGCAGGATATCTTCGCCATCGCCGCGCAGCGCCTGCCGCAACCCTTCCCACGAACCCACGTCGTGCCATCCGAAAGCGGCGCGGACGCCGAGAACGCGCCGGCTTTTCTCCACGATCTCGCGATCGAAGGAATCGAACCCGAGCCTGCGGTAGGACGATGCCATCGACCGCGCCGGCATCGAGGCCATCCTCCTCACGGCGCGAGAGAGAGGCGGGCAATGGCGGCGCAGTTCGTCGCCCAGGGTATCCGACGCCATCACGAACATCCCCGCGTTCCACAGGTAGTTGCCGGATCGAACCATCCGCTGAGCTTCGGCGGCAGAGGGCTTTTCGACGAATTTCTCCACGACGAAGCCGCATCCTTTAGCCTTGCCGACTTTCTGATATCCAAACCCTGGTTCGGGATTGGTCGGGGGGACTCCGATGACGACGATTGAATGTTCGTCGGCGGCGAGCCGGACGGCATCGGCAAGCGTGCGGCGGAAGCCGGATGGAGGCCCGATAAGGTGATCCGCGGGCATTACCGCGAGGATGCCGGGGCCCTTGCGGCGCTCGATGACGGCGGCGCCGTAGGCGATTGCAACGGCGGTGCCGCGCGCCGCGGGCTCGACGATCAGGTTGCGCGGCGGGATCAATCCGGCGATCGCGCGGCGGAACGGGCGGGCGTGGGATGCGGCGGCGAGGACGAAGATGCGGTCGCGGGAGACGAGGGGGCGAAGCCTGAGGATGGTATCTGCAAGCAGGGTGCGCCTGCCGTTGACCGAAAACAGGGGCTTGGGGCGCGAGGCGCGGCTGGCGGGCCAGAATCGGGTCCCGCTTCCGCCCGCGATGATCAATGCAGAGACGGCGGCTGCGCCGCGCTGCGACGCCATTTCCCCCTTGTCCTCCCTGCCCCTTCGATTCGACGCGCCCGGCATCCGGTGGAGCGCCCGTCTCCGAGTCAGATCGCTCCGAGTTCCTTGAGTTTGGATTCGAACAGCGAGCGGATTTCGCCGAGGCGCGCCTCGCTCCGGGCTTCGAAGCGCATCACGAGCGCGGGCTGGGTGTTGGATGCGCGCACGAGACCCCATCCGTCGTCAAACTTGACGCGGACGCCGTCGATGTCGATGACCTGGTAGTGTTTGGCGAAGAACTCGGCAGCGCGGCGGACAACGTCGAATTTCCGATCGTCGGGGCAATCGAGCCGGATTTCCGGGGTGAAGACGCTTTTGGGGAGATCGGCCAGGATTGCGCCCAGACCGCGGCGCTCGTTGCTGACAATTTCGAGCAGCCGGAACGACGCATAGATGGCGTCATCGAAGCCGAAATAACGGTCGGCGAAGAACATATGACCGCTCATCTCTCCGGCGAGCGCGGCATGCTCCTCCTTGAGCTTGCTCTTGATGAGGGAATGACCGGTTTTCCACATGATGGGGCGGCCGCCGTGGCGGGCGATATCGTCGTACATGCGCTGCGAGCATTTGACATCGCCGATGATCGCGGCGCCGGGGCGTTCGCGGAGGATCGCGCGGGAGAAGACAACCATCAGCTCATCGCCCCACACGATTCGGCCATTCTCGTCGATCGCGCCGATCCGGTCGGCATCGCCGTCATAGGCGATACCGATTTCGGCGCCGCTCTTTTTGACGGCATCCTTGAGGGCGCGCATGTTCGATTCGACGGTTGGGTCGGGGTGATGGTTGGGGAAGCGGCCGTCCATCTCGATGAACAGTTCCGAGAGGTCGAGCCCGAGCTTCTTCATCAGGGGCGCGGCGATCACGCCGCCGCATCCGTTGCCCCCATCGACGGCAACCTTCATCCCCTTGCGCAGTTTGAACTGGGACAGGATGAAATCGCCGTACTCGGGGATGATGGGCTTTTCGGTGAGTTTGCCGGGTGCGGAGGCCTTTTGGAAATCGCGGGCTTCGATGATGCGGCGGACGTTCTGGATTTCTTCGCCGAAGATGGTGGTGGGGCCGACGCCCAGCTTGAAGCCGTTGTATTCGGCGGCATTGTGGCTCCCGGTTATCATCACACCGCCATCCATCTTCCAATGCAGGACGGAGAAGTAGAGCAGCGGGGTCGGAACGACGCCGATATCGACGACGTTGATGCCGGAGGCGAGAAGGCCGTCGAGCAGGCGGGCACGAAGCGCCGGCGACGAAAGGCGGCAATCGCGTCCCAGGGTGATGTTCTTCTTGCCCGCGCGGTGGAGGATGGTGGCATAGGCGCGGCCGAGGTCGGTGACGAACGCGTCATCGAAGTCGGTTTCGACCACGCCGCGGATGTCGTATTCGCGAAAGACTTGCGGGTTCATCTCCTTTGGCCCTGCTCTCTCTCCGTACAGCCGGCGGGGGGCATCGTCTATGCTGCCGCCCGACAGCAGTACACACTTGTGATAAGCAGTCTGTGCGAGTAAGGCGCCGGGCGCAAGTGAAAGGATCGAGCATCATCCAGTGACGTCATCGGGGTCGAAGGCGGCGATCGTAACCGGGGCGGGCCGCGGGATCGGCAGGGCCGCCGCGGTCGCGCTCGCGCGGGAAGGTTTTTCGGTGTGTCTGGCGGCCCGCACGCGGGAGGAACTTGAGGAAACGCGCAGGGCGACCGGGCTGCCGCCACAACGATCGCTTATCGTGCTCATCGATCTTGCCGACGAGGATGCGCCGAAGGCTCTCTTCGAGGCCGCGATGGAGCATCATGGACGCCTCGACGTGTTGGTGAACAACGCGGGATGGGCGCCGGCGCGGACGGCGCTCCCGCGGCTTCGAGAGGACGATCTCGACCAGGTGCTCGCGGTCAATCTGCGCGCGCCGATCGCGCTGGCGCGGATGGCGGCGATCCAGATGACGCGGCAGGGACGCGGGACGATCGTGAATATCGCGTCGAGCGCGGCGCGAATCGCGCCGCAGGGGGAAGCGGTTTATGCGGCGGCAAAAGCGGGATTGCTCGCCTTCACTCGGGCGGCATTCGCGGATCTTCGCCAAAGCGGGATCAAGGTCGCCGCGATCGTGCCGGGTCTGGTCGATACCGCCCTGATTCCCGAAAACAAGCGGTTGAACCGTGACGCGATGCTTCGGGCGGAGGATGTCGCATCGGCGGTGATGCAGATCGTGAATGCGCCGGCGCATGCGTGTCCGGTGGAGATCTCGCTGGAACCGCAGACCGATCCGATAAGGAAGTGACGGCGGTCCGCGGAATCAGCCGGGGCCATCTTTCCCGCGCGCAGGCGATGAGCCCGGGGCGCGCCAGCATACGGCCAGGATCGCGACCGTCAACGCAAGCAACCAGTCGGAGAACCCAAGCGGCGAAAGCATCAGCAGGTTCCCGATCGGCTTGATCATCACGAATGCCGGCAGGCTAAGCGCGACGCATCCGACGACGACCCAGAAGCGCAATTGGCCGGGCAATTTGACGCGGCGCCAGGGGCGGCGTCCCGCCCATTCCGCCCACACCATCATCAGGCTTCCCGCGACGATCACGCTCATCGCGGCGGCGCGCGCGTAGTTCTCACCGATCGGCAGGCGGAGCCGGAAGATAGCGACCGCGCCTAGGGCAAGAAGCGCGCCGCAGAGGCCCGCGCGCAAGGCGGACTGGCGATCGATCAAGGGCGAGGCAGGGTCGCGCGGCGGCGCCGCCATCGCATCCTCGGAGTCCTCGCCTCGCTCGAAGGCAAGGGCGGAGACGGGATGGACGATCAGTTCGAGCCATACGAGGTCGACCGGAAACAGGAGGATGGGGAGATTGGCGAGAGGCGGAATCAACGCGGCAAGCACGAGCATCAGCTTGAACCCAATCAGGTAGCGGAAGGCGCGCTGGATGTTGGAATAGATGAAGCGGCCTTCGCGGATCGTCGCAACCATCGCGGCGAAGTTGTCCTCGAGCAGGACGAGGTCTGCGACGGAGCGGGCGATTTCGGTGGCGCGCCGTCCCATGCTGATCGCGATATCCGCGCGCCTCATCGCGGGAGCATCGTTGACGCCGTCCCCCGTCATCGCGACGATCTCGCCCGCGCGTTCGAGAGAATCGACGATCGCGTATTTCTGTTCGGGACGGATGCGGGCGAAGATGGCGCATCGCCGAACCGCCGCATCGAACTCAGCAGGATCGAGCCGGTCGAGGCGGGTGCCCGAGATTATCCCGTCGTCGCCGTGCGCCAGACCGGAGGCATCGGCGATGGCATGAGCGGTGAGCGCGTGATCGCCGGTGATAAGCATGAGGCGCACGCCGGCCCGCTGGCATTCGGCGATCGCGGCGGGAACCTCGGGACGCATCGGATCGTTGAAGCCGAGCAATCCGTGGAGGACCAGTCCTTTTTCGTCCTCGTCCCTGATGCCGGTGAGCGGCGCGGCATCGGCGGTAGATTCGCGCCCGGCGATTGCAAGCACGCGGATTCCGCGCGAAGCGAGGTCCGAATTGGCGGCCTGGATGCGCGCGCGCAAGGCGGGCGGAATGTCGCAATGCTCGAGGATGCCTTCGAGGGCGCCTTTGGCGGCGATTCTGAGGCGCGCGCCGTCACCCACGCCGCGCTCACGCCATACGTGGGTCATGTGCTTTCCGATCAGATCGAACGGATAGTCGTGAACGAGGTCCCACCGTGAACGGACTTCATCGACGTCCAAACCGCGTTCGGCGCAATATGAAACGATCGTCTTGTCGATCGAATCGGCTGGGACGGGTTCGCACGCGAACAGCGCATGCTCGAGCAGGCGCGATTCGGTAATTTCCGAGGCGGCGGGCAGGACCGAGGTAAGCGTGAAATCGCCCGCGGTCAGGGTTCCGGTCTTGTCAACGCAGATCACTGTGGTCGCACCGAGGGTCTCGACTCCGGCAAGCCGCTTGACCAGCACCCCATGGCGGCCAAGGCGCCATGCGCCAAGGCTCAGAAACATCGTGAGGACGATCAGGAACTCCTCGCTAACCGACGACATCGCAAGGCTTATGGCGAACAGGAAGGCGCGGGCGGGCGGGATGCCGCGGGCGATGGAGAGCGCGAAGAGGCCGGCGGAGACCACGGCGGCAAGGGCGACGAATCCCCTCACCATCGCGCTCGTCTTGCGCTGCAACGGAGTCGGGCGCGAGGCGGCTTCGGCCACCAGCCGGGCGAGATCGCCGTAGCTGGTGCGTGACCCGGTGGCGGTTACTTCGGCCCATCCATGGCCCGCAAGCACGCGCGAACCGGCATAGACGATGGCGGATGCGGGAGCATCGGCGGCATTGACTTCGGCGACGGGCTCTTTTGGCCGCGGCTCGGCCTCGCCGGTGAGCTGGGATTCATCGAGCGCGAGATTGGACCCCGCGCGCAGGATGCCATCGGCGTGGACGACTCCGCCTTCGCTTACAAGCATCAGGTCGCCCGGCACCATGCCTTCTGTGTCGATCTCGGTTTCAACACCGTCGCGCATAACGACGGCCCGCGGGGAGACGGCGGCGGCGAGCTTTTTGAGCGCGCCGCGAGCGCGCGCCTCGAGGATCACGTCGATCGCGAGCACGGGAACGAGCGCGGCGAGCAGGACGACGGCCTCGGTCTCCTGGCCCAGCAGATGGTAGGTGGCGGACGCCGCGGCCAGCATCAGCGCCATCGGGTCGGCAAAGGTCGACACGATTTCGCCGAGGCGGGAGGCGAGAGATTGGCGGGCGATGCGATTGGGTCCGAAGGCGCGAAGGCGCTCGCGCGCCTGCTCGGAAGTAAGCCCGCGCGCTAGGGTCGAAGTTTGGCTCTCCTGCCCCGCCATCGCAGGCCCTATTCAGGCATAGAAACGGCCCGCGACGGAATCATCCGCAGCGGGCCGTTGGAGAGCGATCGTCAGGAGGAGGGACTACGGATGCTCCAGGTTCACATCGAAGGTTCCCTTGGTGAGGCTGTTGCCGCAGTTCGCCGTGGCGTAGGACCCTTTGATTTCAGAGCTGCTGACGGCAGTGCTCGTGCCGAAAATGCGGCATCCTTTTATCCTGCTTGGCTTCAGGGTGAAGGCAATGGAATTGCTGGTGGCCTTGCCGGAAAGGCTTCCGGAGAGATCCTCTCCGGCGCCCTGGGGAGGCGAAATCTCGAAGCCTCCGTTCAGCTTCTGTTTGTGCTGGGAGATGGAAAGGTCGAAGGAGCCGGCGCCGAGCGTGTTGTCGACAATCGTTCCGGACCATCGCCCGCTCACGCCGACGGCCTGTTCGCGCGAACGGGAGCGGTGGTCTCGCGAGGAAGAGTCGTCGGGTCCTTCGTCGCCGCCGCTTGAGTCATTGATTTCGGAGTCGTGGGAGCGAGCCAGGACGGTCCTGGCCGGCGTCAGAATCGCCCCGCCGATCCATAGTCCGGCGATCGCCGGCGCAAGAAATTGCAAAAGCCCGTGTTTCGTCATGAATCTCCTGTTCGAAGCGCGATTGGAGTGTCCTCGGCTCGACACGGTATTGAGCAAGCTCGGTGCCGTGGCCGGAGGAATGCGCGGGGACCCGATGAAAGACGGATTGTCCCGAATAAGGGGGCGATCTTTGCGGGCGGTGCTCGAGGAATGGTTCGAATTTTCGAACGGCCTTCAGTGTTTCCGTTCAAATCATTGAACGCGGGCAATCAGTTGTTCGATGCATTTCTGCCCTCGTACTTGCTGAGCTTGTAAGCGATGTCGCTTCGGGACAATCCGAGGCGGCGAGCGGCTTCAGCCTGAACGCCGTTGGACGATTTGAGCGCGCGTTCGACAAGCAGCCTTTCGAGTCCGGCAAGCAGCGAGCGGAGGTCGATAACTTCGGGGATGAGGCTTGCGATCCGCTCGAGGCTGGTTGTTCGCGGGACTGGATCCGACGGTGGCAACAAGGTCTCGGAAGCCACCGGGAAGTTCTCCGCGCCGATTTCCATCCCGGTGGACAGGATGCAAGCGCGTTCGATCAGATTGCGCAGCTCGCGCACATTGCCGGGGAAGTCGTAAGCCTGAAGTATGCGGAGGGCGGCCGGAGTGATCCTGCGCGGGGGCACCTTGAGTTCACGCGCTGCCTGCAGGAGGAACATCTCGCAGAGTTCGGGGATGTCCTCGCGGCGGTCGCGAAGGGCGGGAATCGCAATCGGGACCACGGCGATACGGTAATACAGGTCCTCGCGAAACAGGCCCTCGCGAACGCGGAGGCGGAGATCGCGATGGGTGGCGGCGAGCAGCCGCACATTGACCTGCCGCGGCCGCATCGAGCCGATCCGCATCACCTGTCCGTCGGTGAGAACGCGAAGCAACTTCGACTGCGCCGCCATCGACATCTCGCCGATCTCGTCGAGGAACAGCGTGCCCTCGTGGGCAGCCTCGAACAGGCCTTCGCGAGCGCGGTCGGCGCCGGTAAACGCGCCCCGCTCGTGTCCGAACAGTTCGCTTTCGAGGAGCGTTTCGGTGAAGGCGGCGCAGTTGACGGCGACGAAAGCCCGGTCGCCGCGGCGGCTCGAATGATGGATCAGGCGGGCGGCGAGTTCCTTTCCGGTGCCGGTCTCGCCCGTGATCAGAACGGTCGCATTGGTCGGGGCGACGCGGGCGATTTTTTCGCGCAGCTCGCGGATGGCGGCGCTTGAACCGAGGATTCGCGACGAACCTTCCATCCGCACCACTGCATCGCGCAGGCGATCATTTTCGCGCAGAAGGTTCGTGTGCTCGACGGCTCTGCCGACCGTGGCGACAAGGACTTCGGGCGTGAAGGGCTTGGTGATGAAGTCGAAGGCGCCGCGGCGCATGCTTTCCACTGCGAGTTCGACGGTGGCGAATGCGGTCAGGAACACGACCGACAGGCGCGGGTCGGACTGCCGGGCGGCTTCAAGAACTTCGAGCCCGCTGCCGTCGGCCATCTTCTGGTCGGTGACGACGGCATCGAAGAGGTTGTCGGCGAGCAACCCCTGCGCCTCCATCACGCCCGAGGCTTCGAAAACCTCGTGGCCGTGATGGCGCAGATTGGCGGCCAGCACCCGGCGCATCGCGGGCTCGTCATCAACTACGAGTATTCGCGTCATTGGAAAGTGCTTCTCCTCCTGAGCAGGATGCGTCCGCGGGAATGTCGAGAGTGAAGGCGACCCGCGATTGCCGGTTGACACTCAACAGAAGATCGCCGCGATGGGAGCGGGCGATGTTGCGGGCGATTGCGAGACCGAGCCCGGTGCCGCGCGGCTTGGTCGTGAAGAAAGGCTCGAACAAATGGGCGATGACCTCGGCTGGGAGCGGTCCGCGCGGATCGGAAACCTCGATAGTCAGGCGGCCGTCCGAAGCGGATCGCGCGCAGAGGGTCACGACATCGCCCTCGACGCACGCCTCGATGGCGTTAAGAACCAGATTAAGAAGCGCCTGATGAACCTGAAAGGGGTCGAAGTTTGCCTGCAGTCCGGGCTCCACGGCGACTCGGATCACGATTCCACGGTCGCTCGCGCGGGGGCGGGCGACGGCGGCGATGTAATTGAGGGTATCGAGGACGTCGCTGCGGGCAATCCGCGTGGCGCGCGGTCTCGCATAGAACAGAAAATCGGCGGTGAGACGTTCGAGCCGCTCCGCCTCGGTGGCCGCAATCGCAAACATCTCGGCGCGGACGGAGTCGTCCTGGTCGGGGCGATTCGCGGTGGCGAGCGAGCTGGAAATGATCGCGACAGGGTTTCGGATTTCGTGGGCGATCGCGCCGGAGAGGCGGCCGATGGCGGCGAGCTTCTCTTCGGTGAGCAGCCGTTCGCGCGTGCGTTCGAGCTCGGCGATGTTGGTCCTGAGGCTTTCCTCCCGGCCGCGCAGGCTGTTTACGAGAAGCCATACGAGCACACCCACCATGGTGTAGATGATCGAGGTGGCGCCGGCCTCGAAATATTCATTGGGGGAACCGAGGCCGGAAGCCTCGAAGAAATTCAGAGAGTTGGCGAGCACGATTACGCCAAGGGTGTCGATGAATCCGAGGCGGAAAGCCGCCTCGACGACCGGAACCACCATCAGGATGAATGACTGGCTGTCTTCGCCTCGGGTCAGGCTCATCAGGACCAGCGTCAGGCCGGCGCTGAAGGCGATGGAGCACCAGGTGATGGCGGTGCGGAGCGAGGGCGAGATCGGGGTGGAAAGCGTATAGAGCCAGAGCATCGCGCCGGCAAGCACGACCATCGCGGCCACGAGAACCACGAGCACGGAAACCGCGAATTCGCCCACCAACGGCGTCAGGAAAGCGTGGATGACGAGCAGCGCGGCGACCAGGGTGAAGTTGAGGATGGCAAAAGTGACTTCCTGGCGGCGAAAAAACGCGGAATCGGCTGCGGAATCGCCCGATATGGCATCGGTCGTGCGCCGTTGCCATCGTCGCCACCAGGGGCCGGAGAGCGGTTGACGGGCGGTCGCGGACAGTGGCTTCAGGCCGCGCCACGAAAACGAGCGTGGTTTTGTGGGGCTTTTCGTGGCGGCGCGGTGGGATTTTCCGTTGAATGACGGCGGCATGAGGATGGATAGAGCGATTCGCGTGCCATCACATCAACGGTACGAAAGTTCATACAAAACGTCAGGTTCAGGCGCGGCCGGATCGGGCGACTGTATCCGACGGGAGCATCTTTCGGCGACGAATGGGCGCAATCCGGTCAGGATTGCCTCGAAGCGGCGCGCCAGATACCTCCCCCGCTCGCGGGCATCGGCCTTGCTCAATTCCGTGGAGAAACCATCGAAAAGGCCGCGATTCGGGAATGGCAGGGAGGATGTGAAGCTTCTGTTTCAAAGACCCTTAATCGGGCGCTTTGCGTCCCGAATCGCGCCGCCGCATAAGCTATTTCGCATGAAAAGCACTACCGAACGCCGCATGGCGGCGGCTGTGATGGTGTTGGCAGGTTTTGTTGCGTCCGCAAGTCTCGCACTCGCCGAAGACATGACGGCGTTGAGCCTCGCGGAAGCGGTGGCGGCAGCGCGCGAGCGAAATCCCGCCCTGGCGATAGCGCGCGAGCAGGTGGCGGTAGCCAAAGGAAACCGCGTGCAGGCGGGCCTGATCCCGAACCCGAGCCTGACGGCGACTTCGGAGAATCAGCCCTACACGGGCTCTCCCGGGTTTAGCTTCGCCAATCACACCGACGACTACATCTACGCGGGTCAGCAGATCGAGCTTGGGGGAAAGCGCGGACGGCGCATCGACGTGGCGCAGGCGGGGATCGAGATGGCGGGGTTGGAGGCGGAAATCGCCTCACGGCGGCTCGCCGCGAGCGTCGCCTTGGCATACTGGATGGCCAGCGGCGCGGCGCGTGTTCGCGATCTGTATCGCGACGAGGCGGAAATGCTGCAGCGGATGGTTGCTTACAACCGGGCGCGGGTGCATGAAGGAGCGACCGCGGAAGCCGATCTATTGCGCATCCAGATCGAAGCCGATCGGATGGCGGCGAGCGCGAATCTTGCCACCGCCGAGGCGAACCGCGCGGTCGTGGAGTTGTACCGGGAGATGGCGGCAAGCGAGTTTCCAAAGGCGGTGAAGTTCTCTGATCCGCTCGAGAAGATGGAACGGGTGGAGACGCCGGAGATCGACACGGTGCTGCAGGAGCGGCCGGAGATGCAGCTCGCAAGGGCCCGGCTCAAGCAGGCCGAGGCGAGCGTGGCGCTGGAGCGCGCCAACGCGATCCCGGATCCGGAACTGATGTTCGGCTACAAGCGCTGGAGCGGGTACAGTCAGTTCACGGGGCTCAACACGATGTTCTTCGGGGTCAAGACGCCCGTGCCGATCTTCAACCGCAACCAGGGCAAAATCGAGGCGGCGCAGGCTTCGTTGCGGAGCGCGCAACTGGACGTCGGCGCGCAGGCGCTCGCGATCCGGGCCGAAGTGGCATCGGCGCGCAGCGACTATCTGAGGGCCCGCGAGGCGCTCGAACGGATCATGCCGCTGATGAGCGATCGGGCGGGGCGCAATCTAGACATCACGCGCGAGGCATATCGGATCGGCGGCACCGATCTCATCCGGTACCTCGACGCGGAGCGCACCCGGGTGGAGACCGAGGTGCTTTACGCGCGCGCTCTCAGCCAGTATCACCAAAGCGCCGTGAATCTCGCATACGCGACGGGAATGCTGCGATGAAGCGGGCGGTGCTTGCGCTCGTCGTGGGCGCGATGGTGTTGGCGGCGGGATGCACGCGGGGGCGGTCCGCGGGATCGGCGAGTTCCCAGGGATCGCAGAGCGCGGCCGAGGTGACTATCGCGCCCGAATCGCAGTCGGAAGCGGGAATCACGTTCGCGCAGGCGGCAATGCGATCGGTTCCGGTCACGATTCGCGCGGTGGGAGTCCTGACCTTTGACGAGCATCGCACGGAGCACATCGGGGTGGTCTTTCCCGGGACCGTGGTCCGCGTGCTGGCGAACGTGGGCGACCGGGTGCGTGCGGGGCAGGTGCTCGCGCTGATGCACAGCCACGATCTGCACGACGCGATCGCTGCTTATCAATCGGCGAATGCGGAAGTGGAGCGCGCGCGCCAGCAGTTGGAGTTCGCGCGCACCCTGCGCGACCGCTATCGGCGCCTGTTCGACATCCAGTACGCGTCGCGCGAGGAAGCCGAGAGATCGGAGCTTCAGTACCGCAACGCCGAGGCCGACGCCGCCAAGGCGGCAGCCTCGATGCGCGCCGCGCGAGCCCATCTGGCCGGAATGCTCCAGGTGCCCGAACGCGGACTCGATCGGCTCGACCTCGACGCGGACGCGATGCCGATCAGGACGCCACGCGACGGGATCGTAACGCGGCGGATGGTGACCGCCGGGATGGCGTTGGAGCCGGGGAACGAAACGTTCACGGTCTCGGATTTGTCGTCGTTGTGGATGATCGCTTCGGTGAGCGAGGCGGATATCCATTCGGTGCGCGTGGGAGAGCAGGTGCACCTGGGCGTCAAGGCATATCCCGATGCGGTCTTCAGCGGAACGGTCAACCAGATCGGGCCGCAACTCGATCCGACCACGCGAACGCTCTCGGTGCGGGTGGAGGTGCCGAACGCGGACGGGCGGCTTCGGCCGGACATGTTCGCGACGGCGGAGATTGCGGAGGGCGGGTCGCGCAACGCGATCTTCGTGCGCGAAGTGGCGGTGCAGGACATGAACGGCAATCCGGTGGTGTTCGTGCGGCACGGCACGACGAGATTCGAGGCCCGCCCGGTGCAGCCGGGGATCCGGATCGGCGGGATGGTGGAAATTCGCGCGGGGGTAGCTCCCGGCGAAACCATCGTCGAACACGGCGCCTTCGTGGTGAAATCGCAGTTTCTGACGCGCGCGCTTTCACAGGATTGATCGATGCTGCGGCGGCTTATCGATTTCGCGCTTGACTATCGATGGCTGGTGATGGCGCTAACGGGCGGGGCGGCGCTGCTCGGCGTTTGGGCGATGTGGAATATCCCAATCGAGGCGTTTCCCGATCTCACCAGCACGCAGGTCGTCGTGACGACGGAATGTCCCGGGATGTCGCCGGTCGAGGTCGAACGGCTCGTGACCTTTCCCCTCGAGACCGCGCTGATGGGCATTCCCCATATGCAGACGGTGCGTTCCGTCTCCAAGCTCGGGCTGTCGATGATCACCACCGTGTTCGACGATCAGATCAACCTGTACCTGGCACGGCAGCTCGTGAACGAGCGAATCGGACAGGCGCGGGACCGGCTGCCGCCCGGGCTCGTGCCGGTGATGGGTCCGATCGCGAGCGTGTTCGGCGAGGCATTCCAATACACGCTGGAAGGCGCCGCATCGCTGACCGACCTGAAGACCATCCAGGACTGGGTCTTGCGGTTCGATTTGCGCGCGGTCAACGGGGTAAGCGAGGTGAATTCGTGGGGCGGGTTCACCAAGCAATACATCGTGGAACTCGATCCCGAGGCGCTGCGACGCTACGGGCTTACGATCCACGACGTGCTCGGCCGCATCGCCGCCAACAACGCGAACTTCGGCGGCGGTTTCATCCAGCACGCGGAACAGCAATACACGGTCCTTGGCCTCGGGCGGGCGCTCGATGAAGCCGACCTGGGCAATATCGTCCTGCTTTCGCACAACGGCGTTCCGGTGCTGGTGCGCGACGTCGCAAAGGTGAGAATCGGCGCTCTTCCGCGGCAGGGCGCGGTGACCCACGACGCGAAGGGCGAAACGGTCGCAGGGATGGTGATCGTGCTGAAGGGCGCGGACGCGCGCCGCGTGATCGGGCGGGTCAAGGATCGGATCGCGGCGCTCAGCCTGCCGCATGGCGCGAAAATCGTCCCCTTTTACGACCAATCACAGGTCATCGACGGAACCCTGCACACGGTCGAGCACAATCTGATCGAGGCGGGAATCCTGGTGACCGCCATCCTCTTGATCTTTCTCGGCGACCTGCGCGCGGCAGCGATCGTCACGATGGTCATCCCGCTCTCGATGCTGTTCGGATTCATCGGGATGACGGTGTTCGGGGTGTCGGCGAACCTGATGAGTCTGGGCGCGGTGGACTTCGGGATGATCGTGGACGGGTCGGTGGTGATGGTCGAATATTTTGTGCGGCGGCTGGCGGAAAGCGGCGGGCGCGACCGGCTCGAAGTGATCCGGGAGGCGGCGGGCGAGGTGGCGCGGCCGATCCTGTTCGCGGTGATCATCATAATCGCCGTCTATCTTCCGATCTTCACGCTGCAGGGGATGGAGGGGCGGATGTTCCGTCCGATGGCGATTACGGTGTGTTCCGCGCTGTTCGGATCACTGCTGCTCGCGCTGACGTTCGCGCCCGCGCTGTCGAGCTACCTGCTTAGGCCGCGGCGCGGGCACGGTGCGGAAGGATGGTTCGACAGGGTACGCGAGCGGTATCGTGAGTCGCTCGATTGGGTGTTCGAGCATCGCGCGCAGCTGCTGATCGGCGCGGGATCGGTGATGGCGATCGCGATCGGATCGCTGCGCTTCATCGGCACCGAGTTCATGCCGCGCCTCGACGAGGGTTCCATCGTGATCACTTCGCGGCGCCTTCCGGGAATATCGATCGACGAATCGCTTCGGCTGGGCAATCAGATCGAGAAGATCCTGATGGGGTTTCC
>Ga0070741_10006397_pt1 | contig 25326 bp, 24 predicted proteins | sample Coa_R1_4_FD_66440 | JGI IMG/M metagenome (GOLD analysis project Ga0070741, IMG submission 66440) | Surface soil microbial communities from Centralia Pennsylvania, which are recovering from an underground coalmine fire - Coalmine... | ecosystem: Environmental > Terrestrial > Soil > Unclassified ... | reverse complement strand
ACGTCAGGACACAGAGGCGGGCCGGTCGGGCGCGGGGGCGAGCGGCAGCTGCTTCGTGAACGCGGCGGCGAGGGAGCCCGAGCGAAACGGCTGCTCGCTGATCTCCACGCGCGCGTAGCCGGCCGAGCGGACGGCAGCGACGACCTCGTCGGCGCAGGCGAGCGCGCGCGGGAGCTCGTCGCCGGCGAGCTCGACCCGCCCGAGCTGCCCGTGGTGGCGGACGCGCAGCACCCGGTACCCGAGCCGCTTCAGCGCGAGCTCGGCGCGGTCGATGCGGGCGAGGGCGGACGGGTCGACGGGTGTCCCGTACGGGATGCGCGACGCCAGGCACGGCGACGCGGGCTTGTCGGCGCTCGGGACGCCGAGGGCGCGGGCGAGCGCGCGCACCTCCTCCTTGCCCACCGCCGCCTCGACGAGCGGATGGCGGACGCCGTGCTCGGCGGCGGCGCGCAGCCCGGGCCGCCAGTCGCCGAGGTCGTCCGCGTTCGCGCCCGACAGAACGGCTGCGTAGCCGCGGCGAGCAGCGAGATCTGCGAGTCGGTCGTACAGCTCGCTCTTGCAGTGGTAGCAGCGATCGGAGCCGTTGCGGCGGTAGCCGTCGCGCGCGAGCTCGGCCGTCGTGATCGTTTCGTGGCGGATGCCGATCGTCTCGGCGACCCGGCGGGCGCCGGCGAGCTCGCCGGTGGCGAGCGCCGGCGAGACGGCCGTGACCGCGAGCGCGCGCTCCCCGAGCGCGCGGGCGGCCAGGCAGGCGACGAGCGACGAGTCGACGCCGCCGGAGAAGGCGACGATGCTGCTGCCGAGGCGCCGGATGCGCCGCTCGAGCTGTTCGATGCGAGTCATTCGCGCTCCGCGGCCGCGAGCGCCGCGGCCCACACCGACTTTACCGGGCGGCCGAGGGCCGCGGCCGCCGCCGCGCAGTCGTCGTGCTCGGGCGCCACGTTCACGACTCGGCCGTCGAGACGGCCGATCTTCACGCGCACCTCGGTGCCGCCGACGTCGACGACGCGGTGCTCCCGCTCGAGCTCGAAGCGCCGAAGACGGGACACGCGCACCCCGAGGGCCGTCGTCTCCTGGAAGAGGGCCGTCGCCACGCGCCGCTCGTCGGCCGGGCGGGCGAGGGCGGCGACGACGAAGCCGGGCCGTCCCTTCTTCATCTGCACGGGCGCCGTCCACACGTCGAGGGCGCCGGCGGCCAGGCAGCGCTCGGCGGCGTCCGGGAGGAACTCGGGGTTGACGTCGTCCAGATTCGTCTCGAGCAGGACGACCTCGGCGGCAGCCGCCCCGGCCCGGTCGCCCACGAGCACGCGCACGAGGTTCGGCCGCTGCTCGGTGTCGCGCGTGCCGGCGCCGTAGCCGACGCGGTCGAGGACGAGCTCGGGCAGGGGCCCGAAGCCGCCGGCCAGCGTCGCGGCGATCGCCGCCCCCGTCGGGGTGACGAGCTCGTCGGTGCCGTCGACGCCGTACGCGGGTGCTCCTCGGAGCAGCTCCGTCACGGCCGGGGCGGGGACCGGGAGCACCCCGTGCGCGGCCCGGACGAGGCCGCGCGCGAGCGGCAGCGGGGAGCAGACGACCTCGTCGACGGCGAGGTCCTCGAGCAGCCACACGAAGCCGCACACGTCGAGCAGCGTGTCGGCCGCGGCGAGCTCGTGGAAGTGGACCTCGTCGGGGTCGACGGCGTGCACGCGCGCCTCCGCCCGCGCCAGCCGTTCGAAGACGGCGAGCGCACGCTCGCGGACGCGCTCGGGCAGGTCGGCGCCGCCGAGCCGGGTGCGGATTGCCCGCCAGCTGCGCGCCTCGTCTGCCTCGGGCCCGTCGAAGGCCACGTGCAGCGCGCCGACGCCCTGGCGCTCGACCCGCCGCACCTCCACCCGTACGGGCCCCAGCCCAAGGCGGGCCGGCAGCGCCTCGAGCAGGGCGCGGTCGGCCCCGGCGTCGAGGAGCGCCGCCAGCAGCATGTCGCCGGCGAGGCCGCCGACGCAGTCGAGGTAGGCGAGTCGCGTCACCTGAGGCCTCGCGAGCGAGCCTCGCGCGGACGGCGGCCGTCCGGCGCACCCACCCGGGTCAACGCTCCCTGCCCCGTGCGATGCGCGCGGCGATCGTGCCCGCGCCGAAGCCGTCGTCGATGCCCACGACCGCCACTCCGGCGGCGCAGGAGCACAGCATCGCGTTCAGCGCCGTGCGCCCCCCGTCCGCGGCGCCGTAGCCGACGCTCGTCGGAACGCCGATCACCGGCGCCGCGGCGATGCCGCCCACGACGCTCGCGAGCGCCGCGTCCATCCCCGCGACGACGACGACGCAGTCGGCGTGCTCGAGATCGGGAAGCACCGGACCCAGCCGGTGCAGCCCGGCCACGCCCACGTCCTCGTGCACGACCACCTCGGTGCCGAGCAGCTGCGCCCTGATCCGTGCCTCGTGCAGCACCGGGCCGTCCGAGGTCCCCGCCGACACCATCACCACCCGGCCGCGCGCAGGGGGCAGCGACCGCGCCACCCACACCGCGCGCGCCCGCTCGTCCGCCTCCGCGCCGGGTACGCGCGCCTGCACCGCCTCGCGGACGTCCGCCTCCGCGCGCGTCACGAGCACGCTGCCAGCGCCTCCGTCCAGGAGCGCCGTCACGATCGCCACCGCCTGTTCCGGCGTCTTCCCGTCCGCCAGCACCGCCTCCGGCGCTCCCTGGCGCAGCTCGCGGTGGACGTCGACCCGCGCGAAGACGAGGTCGCGGGCGGGGAGCGTTGCCAAGCGCTCCGCGGCCTCGTCCGGGCTGACGCTCCCCCGGCGGACCGACTCGAGCAGGACCACGATCTCCTCCCGCAGGGACACCGCCAGGCAGTCTAGTTCCGGGGTGGCGGGAAGCCGTCCCTGCCGCGCTCAGTGGCCCGCGACGCCGTGCGGCACGTACAGCTCCTCGAGCCGGGCGATCTCGTCGGCTGCGAGCGAGAGCTCGGCGGCGGCGAGCGCGCCGTCGACGTGCTCGACTTTCGTGGCGCCGACGATGGGGGCGGTCACGCCCGGCTTGTGCAGCAGCCAGGCGAGCGCGACCTGCGCCGGTGGGAGGCCGCGGGCGGCCGCGACCTCGGCGGCTCGCTCGACGACCGGGAAGTCGACCTCCGGCGTGTACAGCGAGTCGGTGAAGGGGTCGGTGCTCGCGCGCGTCGTCAGCCGCTCGCCCTCACGGGTGCGGTTGCCTGCCAGGAGGCCGCGGGCGAGCGGGCTCCACGGCAGCACGGCGACGCCCTGGTCGAGGCACTGCGGGATCATCTCCCGCTCCTCCTCGCGGTAGACGAGGTTGTAGTGGTTCTGCATCGACACGAAGCGGGTCGGGGCGACCGACTGCGCCTTCGCGAACTGCCACGCGTACATGCTGCTCGCGCCGAGGTAGCGCGCCTTCCCCGCCTTGACCACGTCGTGGAGCGCCTCCATCGTCTCCTCGATCGGGGTGAGCGGGTCCCAGCGATGGATCTGATACAGATCGACGTAGTCGAGGCCGAGGCGGGCGAGCGAGGCGTCGATCGAGGCGAGCACGTGCTTGCGCGACAGGCCGCGGCCGTTCTCGCCGGGCATCGTCTCGCCGAACACCTTCGTCGCGACGACGTACTCCTCGCGCATGCCGAACAGCTTCTTCAGCAGGCGCCCGGTGAGGATCTCGCTCTCACCGCCGTTGTACACGTCGGCGGTGTCGAAGAAGGTGACGCCGCCCTCGACGGCGCGGCGCACGATCGGCTCCGCGTCTTCCTCGCCGAGCGCCCATGGCCGCTCTTCGTGCCGGCCGTAGCTCATCATCCCCAGGCAGATCCGGGACACGCGCAGGCCGCTGCGGCCGAGGTTGACGTATTCCATGCCGTCAGCCTAGATGCAGTCGGCGCGCGACCGGCGCCGGACCCGCGCCGAGCGCGGTCAGCCGGCTGCCCGACACGCGGCCGCTGCGAGGAAGCCACGCCCTGGGCCACCCGGGGCCTGCGCCGGACGCGGACCGAGCAGGAGGATAGGCGGACGTGCGCTTCAGGCGGACGTGCGCTTCGGCCCGGGGCCGGCCCCGCGACACTCCGCGGGCTCAGCCGGAAGGCGTGCCTGCGTTCGGTACGCGGAGAGCGAGCGCGGGGGCGACCGGGGCCGGATGGCGTACGCGACCCCACTCCGCGTGGCCGTGCTCGTCGAGGGGGACGAAGTCCATGCCGTCGGGTGTGTCCAGGCGGTTTCGTCCGGCGCCAGGCACGTCCGTCTTCCCGTACTGCCACACGATCCGCTTCGTCGCCGGGTCGAGGATGACGATCCGGTCGCGGTAGTCGTCGTTGACCGCGATGTCTCCATTCGGAAGCGGCAGCGCCAGCGACGGGTGGTCGAGCATGCCGTTGCCGCTCACCGGCCGGTACCGCCAGAGGAGCCGGCCGTCGCGGCTGACGACGACGAGGCTGCCGGGTCGTGAGTAGTCGGCGAGGAGGATCCTGCCGCCGCTCAGCGGCTGCGGGTCGGACGGGTAGCGCACCGGCGCCCTGAAGCTGGAGCGGAGGCGGCCGCGTGCATCGAAGACGTCGATCCACGACCCCGTGATCTCGCTGACGAGGACGCCTCCGCCGGGGAGCGGCGTGTCCCCGTTCACATCGGCGAGCGTCGCCGGAGGGTCGTGCCGGCAGACGTGCGTCTGGCCGATCTGCCGCACGATCCGGTGGCGCCGGATCCAGATCACGCGGCAGTTGTACGCGTCCGCGACCACGATCTGGCCGTTCGCGAGCGGGTACGCGTCGTCGGGGGTGTTGAGCAGGCCGGGGCTCCAGCCGCGCACGCCCGGCGTCCCGTACAGGTGCGCTCTCGCGTGCGTGCGGATGTCGATCGAGACGATCGTGTGGGCGTCCTCCTCGTTGGCGACGATGTGGCGGCCGTCGGCGGCGACGAAGGCGTCGTCGTTGTAGTTCAGGTGCACGCCCCGGCGGAGATCACGCCTCGTCGGGAAGAGCCAGCGCACCTTGCGCGCGGCGTCGACGAGGATGATCCGGTTGTTGCCGCGGTCGGCCACGAGGAGCGCGCCGGGCAGGGCGGAGGCGGGCCGGCGGCGCTGGGCGAGGACGCGGGACGGGCGACGTGCGGCGGGCGCGGCTCGCCGGCCGCCGCCGTGGGCGGCGAGGAGCGCGGCGCTCGCGGCCGCCGTCCCGGCTCCGACGAGGAGCACGAGCACGAGGCGGCGCAGGCGGCGCGCCCTGCGCCGTCCGGCTGCGCGCTCGCGGGACCGGCTCGCTGCTCTGTCCGTGCGTGAGCCGCGCGGGCGGCGGCGTCGGCTACGCACGTGCCGGGCGGCCTGCGCCGCTTGCCCCGCCGCCGTGCTCGCGGGCGAGACGACGGAAGGCAATCGCGCGCACGGGCTGCATTCATAGAAGGCGATTGTGAGAGACGCCTGAGAGGTGGGCAGGCGGTGCAGCCGCCTGCGCGCGGCGGGGCTCAGCCCGACCGCGTCGCCTCCGCGACCAGCTCGTACGAGCGGATGCGGTCGGCCTGGTCGTGCACGTTCGTCGTCAGGATCAGCTCGTCGGCCCCCGTCCGCCGCTGCAGCTCGAGCAGCCTCTGGCGAACCGTCTCCGCGGAGCCGACGACGTGCGTCGCCGTCCACAGGTCGACGAACTCTCTCTCGCCGGGGGCATAGCGGTAGGCAGCCGCCTCCTCCGGCGAGGGGAGCGTGGAAGGCCGGCCGCTGCGCAGGCGCAGGAAGGAGAGCCTCGCCGGCCCGTGCAGCCAGCGGGCGTGCTCGTCCGTGTCGGCGCAGACGCAGGCGACGCCGACCATCGTGTACGGCTCGGCCAGCGCGGGCGAGGGACGGAAGCAGCGCCGGTACACGTCGAGCGCGGCGAGCGTGTTCTGCGGCATGAAGTGGTGCGCGAACGAGAAGGGGAGCCCCAGCTCGCCGGCGAGGCGGGCGCTGAACTCGCTCGAGCCGAGCAGCCAGATCTCCGGCTCGTTGCCGGCGCCCGGCACGGCGGTGATGCGCGGGAACGTGCCCGCGAAGAACGCGCGCAGCTCGGCGAGCTGCTCCGGGAGCCCGTCCGACGGCTCGAGCGAGCGGCGCAGGGCGTACGCCGTGAGCGGGTCGGTACCGGGGGCGCGGCCGATGCCGAGGTCGATGCGGCCGGGGTGGAGCGCCTCGAGCGTCCCGAACTGCTCGGCGATGACGAGCGGCTGGTGATTGGGCAGCATGACGCCGCCTGAGCCGACCCGGATCGTGCTCGTCACGCTCGCCAGGTGCGCGATCAGGACGGCGGGAGCTGAGCTTGCGATCCCGGGCATGTTGTGGTGCTCCGCCACCCAGTGGCGCCGGTAGCCGAGCTGCTCGGCGCGCCGGGCGAGGCGGAGCGAGTTGCGCAGGGCCTGCGCCGCCGTCGAGCCGGTCGCGATCGGGGCGAGATCGAGCACGGAGAGAGCTGCCGGGCCCGCCGCGAGCATCGCTGCGAGTATCACAGGCGCCGCCCGGGCGGCGAGCCGCCACCGCCTGGGCCGGGCTCGGGGCGCCGGAACCCCGCCTGCCGCCGCCCTCTTGACGGCCGCCGCGGTGGGTCTCGCCGGGCCCGACCGGTCGCGCGGCGCGCCGGCGCCGCGCACACCGTGCGGGCCGCGCGTGTGCTCGGTCGAGCGCCAGGGGCGGCGCTACGCCTGCAGCGGCACCTCCGCTCCCCTCTCCAGGTCGCCCTCGTAGATGAAACGCTCCTCCGGCGACCACAGCTCCCGCCCTGCCAGCTCGCCCTCGTAGATCGCGTGGTCGAGCTTTCGCGGAGCGAGGCAGTCGCCGATGCGGTGCAGGTTCTCCACCCGGCCCTTGAGCGCGAGGTAGAGCGCGTCGTTCGCCTTCTGCCCGGTGGCGAGGACGACCGTGTCGACCTCGAGCACGTCCGTCGCGCCGGTGTAGAGGTTGAACACGCGCACCCGGGCGCCGTCGATCGCCGACGCCCACGTGTTCAGCCGGTACTCGAGCCCCTTGCCGAGCAGGCGGCGGTAGAGGTGGGCCATGTCGAGCGTCGTCAGGGTGGTCGGGAAGAGCGAGGGCCAGCGCGAGACGAGCTCGACGCGGCAGCCGCGGTCGAGCAGGACCTCCGTGACCCCGGCGGCGTAGCGGGTGCCGTCGTCGTCGAGTACGACGACCCGCTCCCCGACCGGACGCGTCTCGAGCAGGACGTCCCAGACGGTCAGCACGTGCTCCTGCTCGGCCCCCGGTAGGCGCTCGGCGAGCGGGTTGACGCTCGAGAAGCCGGTGCGCGAGGGGAGCGCGCCGGTCGCGACGACGACTCCGTGCGGCTCGAGCGCGTGCACGAGCTCGGCGGTCGCCTCCTGCCCGAGGCGCACGTCGACCCCGTTGCGCTCGAGCTGGCGCTCCAGGTCGCGCGTGATCCAGCCGAACTCGTCCCGGCCGGGCGTGCGCAGGATGAGGTTCACCTGCCCGCCGAGCCGGTCCGCCTGCTCGAGCAGCGTGACCTCGTGCCCGCGCTCGGCGAGCACGGACGCGGCTTTCATGCCCGCCGGGCCGCCGCCTGCCACGACCCAGCGGCGCGGCACCGCGGTGGGCGTCAGCGTGCCGGGCCCGAGCAGCCGCTCGCGGCCCGCGCCCGGGTTGACGGTGCACGCGATCGGCAGGCCCTTGAAGACCCGACCGATGCAGCCCTGGTTGCCGCGGATGCAGTGGACGATCTCGTCCTCGCGGCCCTCCCGCACCTTGCGCGCGAACTCCGGGTCGGCGATCTGCGCCCGCGTCATCGCGACCATGTCGGCCTTGCCCGCCGCGAGGATCTCCTCTGCGAGCACCGGGTCCTTGATGCCGCCGACGGTGAAGACGGGCAGCCGGACGACGGCCTGCTTCACCTGTGCCGCCAGCTCGACCAGATAGCCGTCCGGCACGTCCGCGGGCTCGATCGCCTTGAAGATGTTGTGGTAGCCGGCGGCGGTGACGTTCACGTAGTCGATGCGCCCGTCCTGCTCGAGCATCCGCGCGACCGCGATCGCGTCCTCGATGTCGAGCGCGCCCGGGATGAAGTCGGTGAGGCTGATCCGGACGCCCACCACCCAGTCCGAGCCGGCGCGCGTCCGCACCTCCTCGATCACCTCGCGCGCGAAGCGGAGGCGGTTCTCGAGCGAGCCTCCGTACTCGTCGTCCCGCTTGTTGTAGAGCGGCGAGAGGAACTGGTGCAGGAGATAGCTGTGCGAGATGTGCACCTCGGTACCGTCGAAGCCCCCGTCGCGGGTGAGCTCGGCCGAGCGCCCCCACCACTCGACGACCTCGCGGATGTCCTCCGGCTCCATCGCCTTCGGTGTCTCGCCGTAGGCGGGCGACTTCACCGCGGAGGGCCCCCACAGCACGCGCAGGTCGTCGGCGGAGTCGCTCGACGCGTTCAGCCCGAAGTGGTTCAGCTGCGCGAAGATGACGCCGCCGTGCTCGTGCACCGCCGAGGTCAGGCGGCGGTCTGCCTCGAGCGCCTCCGGCCGGTATGCCCACGCGACGCGCGGAAAGCCGGTCGTCGAGGTGGGGTGGACGACGCGGTTCCCGGTGATCAGGAGCCCGGCGCCGCCCTTCGCCCTCGCCGCCTGGTAGGCGACGTTCCGGTCCGAGTCGACGCCGTTCCAGGCCCACAGCTTGACGTGGGCGGTCTGCATGATCCGGTTGCGGACGGTGACGTTCCCGATCCTCAGCGGGCTGAACAGGTGCGGGTAGTCGGACACGGGCCCTCCTCGTCGCTGGAGCCGTGAATCTACGCTCTGCGGCTCGGGCGCGGAAGGCCGCGCACCGGGCTCAGCTACCCGCGGTCGGGCGGGGCGGCAGCTCGAGGCCGTTCAGCTGCTCCCAGCGCCGGATGGCGGCGGTGTGGTCGGCGTCTGCCCCTTGATGGCGGAGCGCATCGTCCCACAGCGCACTCGTCAAGCGGCAGAGCGGCGCCTCGATCTCGACGGCGTCGGCAAGCCGGGCCGCGATCGCGACGTCCTTCGCGAGCAGTCCGAGGCTAAAACCGCTCGCGAACCGGCGCGGCAGCACCTGCCCCGTGAAGTTCGTCTCGGTGTTGAAGCTGCGGCCGGTCGAGGCGTTCAGTACGTCGACGACGACCGCGGGGTCGAGGCCGAAGCGAGCCCCGACGAGGAGCGCCTCGGCGGCGGCTGTGTAGCCGGCGGCCGCGACGAAGTTGTTGAGCGCCTTCATCGCGTGCCCAGAGCCGAGCGGACCGGTCCTGAACAGGCGCTGGCCGAGCGTCTCGAGCAGCGGGCGGACACGGTCGATCGCCGCCTCGTCGTCGCCACCGACCATGATGGCAAGGGTGCCCGTCTCCGCTTTGGGGACACCGCCCGAGACTGGCGCGTCGACGAGCGCGACGCCGAGCTCTCCGAGTGCCGCCCCCAGCTCCCGCGTCCCCGTTGGATCCGACGAGCTCATGTCGACGACGACTGTGCCGGGCGCGAGCGAGCCGGCGAGCCCGCCCTCCCAGGCGAGCAGCGCCTGCCGCACGTCGGCGCCGGTCGGGAGCATCGTCACCACCGCGTCGGCCGAGGCGAAGGCGCTCGGCGCCTGACCGTCGCCGCACGAGAGCTCCTCGACGACGCGCGCCTGTCGGGCCGGATCCAGATCGCGCACGGTCAGCTCGAAGCCGGCACGGGCGAGGTTCCGCGCCATGGGGACGCCCATGTTGCCGAGGCCGACGAAGCCGACGCGGACGACGCTCACGCGCGCGTCGGATCGGCGATGGCGTCGCCGCGATCCGCCTCCGCGAACACCTCGCGCGCCGTCCGGAAGGCCCCGACCGCCGCTGGGATGCCGCAGTAGACGGCCGCGTGCAGGAAGATCTCGCGCAGATCCTCGCGGCTGACGCCGTTCGCGAGGGCGCCGCGCACGTGCACGCGCAGCTCGTTGTCGCGGCCGAGCGCGACGAGCATCGCAACCGTCAGCATACTCCGCAGCCCGAGCGAGAGCTGCTTCCTCCCCCACACCTCGCCGAAGCAGTAGCGTGTCACGAGTTCCTGCAGGTCGTGCGTGAAGTCGTCCGCGTCGCGGAGCTGCGCGTCGGTCGCGCTCGCGCCGAACATGCGTCTGCGGATCTCGAGACCCCGGTCAAACACTTCGTCGGTCATGCTTCCTCCTGTGGTGTGACCAGATGGGAAAACCTATATGATCGGAGTGACCGTGTCTTGCGAGCAGGCCTCATGAGCCGGCCGACAGCGCAGGTGGGTGCCGCCGGCCGGCCGTCGATCACGATCGGTCCGCAGCGCCACTGGATCGGCGGCGAGTTCTGCGACAGCGTCGGTGGAGGCACCTTCCCGACGCTCGACCCGGCGACGAACGATCCACTCGCGGACGTGGCCGCCGGGACGGCCGAGGACGTCGATCTCGCCGTCCGGGCCGCCCGCAGGGCGTTCGACGAGGGGCCGTGGCCACGGCTCAGGGCCTCCGAGCGGGCCGCGGCGCTCCGGCGAGTGGCGGCGCTCATCCGCCGGCACGCGGCGGAGTTCGTCGAGCTCGAGGTGCTCGACGTGGGTATGCCCATCTCGCAGATGCACGGGCTCGCCGCTCGCGCCGCCGAGAACTTCGACTACTACGCCGGCGTTGTCACGGAGCTCCACGGCCGCTCCTTCCAGGTCGGCGACCAGTTCCTCAACTACACGATCCGCAAGCCGGTGGGCGTCGCCGGGCTGATCATGCCCTGGAACGCCCCGCTCATGCTCTCCACCTGGCGTATCGCGCCGGCGCTTGCAGCGGGCAACACCGTCGTCTTGAAGCCGGCCGAGTGGTCTCCGCTCTCGGCAACGCTGCTCGCGTGCGTGCTCGCGGAGGCGGATCTGCCGCCGGGGGTGTTCAACGTCGTGCAGGGCCTCGGCGAGAGCGCCGGCGCGCCGCTCGCCGCGCATCCCGGCGTCGACCTGCTGTGCTTCACGGGCGAGGTCGAGACGGGCAAGCTCGTGCTCGCCGCTGGCGCCGCCACGCTCAAGCGCTCGTCGATCGAGCTCGGCGGGAAGTCGCCGGTCGTCGTCTTCGCCGACGCCGACCCGGAGCTCGCGGTGGACGCCGCGCTCGCGCAGGTCTTCACCATGAACGGCCAGCGCTGCACGGCCGGCTCGCGGCTCCTCGTCGAGCGGCGAAGCTACGAGCCGATCGTGGCAGCGGTCGCCGAGCGCGCCCGCCGGATCCGCGTCGGCGACCCATTCGACCCCGAGACGGAGCTCGGTCCCCTGATCCATCCGTCGCACCACGAGCGCGTGCTCGGCTACGTCGACTCCGCGCAGCGGCAGGGCGCGAACGTGCTCGCAGGCGGCGGACGCCCTCCGGGGCTCGACGCCGGCAACTACCTCGCGGCGACGGTCATTGCGGACTGCGACGAGACGATGCAGGTGTTCCAGGAGGAGATCTTCGGTCCGGTGCTCGTGGCGATGCCGTTCGACGACGAGGCGGAGGCGGTGCGGCTCGCGAACGCGACGCCCTACGGTCTCGCCGCCTACGTGTGGACGAACGATGTCCGCCGCGCCCACCGCGTCGCGCACGCGATCGACACGGGCATGTGCTGGATCAACTCGCAGAACGTCCGCGACCTGCGCACGCCCTTCGGCGGCGTGAAGGAGTCGGGTATCGGGCGCGAGGGAGGCGACTACGCTTTCGACTTCTACTGCGAGACGGAGCTCGTCCATGTCGCGCTCGGCACCCATCACATTCCCAGGCTCGGCCTGGGCGAGCCGATCGGCGAGCCGATAGGCGAGCAGCCGTGAGCGTCGTTGCCGACCTGCTCGCGGCCGGGCCAGGCAGCCCGCCGTTCGACATCGTCCGCGCCGCCTCGACCGAGCTCCACGTGACCGATCTCGCGGAGGCGCGGCGCTTCTACGTCGACCTGCTCGGCCTGGTGGTCAGCTCCGAGTCCGACGACGTGCTCTACCTGCGCGGCTGGGAGGAACGTCTGCACCACTCGCTCGTCCTGCGCCGGGCGTCCGTCCCCGCCGCTGCCGCCGTCGCCTTCCGTCTGCGGTCGGAGGGCGACCTGGAGCCGCTCGCCCGCTACTTCGAGGACCTCGGCTGCGTCGTCCGGCGCACGGCGGGCGGCGAGGGCAGGGGCACGCGCGTGCGGGTGTGGGATCCGTTCGGCTTCCCGCTCGAGTTTTTCCACGAGTCGGCCCTGTTCGAGACGCAGCTGCAGCGCTTCGATCTCCACCGCGGGGCGCCGATCATGCGCTTCGACCACGTCAACCTGCACAGCCCGCAGGTGGAGGAGGGGGTGCGCTTCTGGATGCAGCTCGGCTTCCGCTGCTCCGAGTACATCTCCACCGACGGCGACGACGAGCGCCTCACCGGGGCCTGGCTCCTGCGTAAGCCGACCGTGCACGACGTCGCCTTCACCGCCGGCCGCGGGCCGCGGCTGCACCATGTCGGCCTCGCCGTCGCCGAGCCGGCCGCCGTCCTGCGCGCCTGCGACCAGCTCGCCGCTGCGGGCTACGCCTCCGCGATCGAGCGCGGGCCCGGCCGGCACGGTGTCTCGAACGCGTTCTTCGTCTACCTGCGGGACCCTGACGGACACCGGATCGAGCTCTATGCGTGCGACTACTACACGGGCGATCCGGACCTCGTGCCCATCCGCTGGTCGGTCTCCGACGCGCGCTGCCGCTCGTTCTGGGGCGCCCGCGCGCCCGACAGCTGGTACGAGGACTCGACGGTCGTCCTCGACCCGGACGGGCTGCCGACGACGACGGTCGAGGCGAGCGTGGACGAGCGGCGCGTGCGAAGCGACGTCCTCTCCTAGCGGACAGGCGAGGAAGGACAGGTGTCCCGCGCCGCTCGTGCCAGCGCCCGCCGAGCGAGAGACGTGGTGGTGGGCCCAAGCCGCCGCACGATCATTGAGAAAAAAGCTATAGGATCATGCCTGCGTCGCGGTCGGCCGATCGACGATCGGGTCGTGGGAGGCAGTCGTTCCGTCGAGGAGGGGAGAGCCGTGTCCGACAGCCTGCACATCGTGTTCAGCAGCCCGCCCGACGGGGTCCCGGAGGACGAGTTCAACCGCTGGTACGACGCGCACCTGGACGAGATCCTGGCCGTGCCGGGCTTCGTCTCGGCGCGCCGGTTCAGGCTCGATCCCATCGTATCCGAGCCGGGCGCGGGGGCGCCGTTCCGTTACCTGGCGGTGTACGAGATCGACGGCGACCCGGCCGACGCGATCGCCGAGCTCGAGCGCGCCGGCTTCGGCTCGAAGGAATCGTACGCGGCGCTCAAGGATGCCGACTCGGGCAGCCTCGAGCTTCCGCGCTGGTGGAACGAGGCTCGCTTCGCCTCCTGGAACTGCGTCGCGCTCGGCGCTCGCGTCGAGCGCCGGGATTGATGGACGTTCGGCTGTACATGTTCCACGGGGGCGACATCCGCCTGCCGCTCCGCAACTTCACCCTCGGCGTCGGGCAGGGCGGTGAGTTGATCACCACGCCGGTCATCTGGTTCCTGATCACGCACCCGCGCGGCAACGTGATCGTCGACGGCGGAAATGCCGCAGAGGTGGCGGTCGACGCGAAGGCGCACTGGGGCGCGATCACCGACATGTCGACCGCCATCATGACCCCCGAGCAGGCCGTCCTGCCCTCGCTCGAGCGGGTCGGCGTCGACCCCGCCAGCATCCGCTGGATCCTGCAAAGTCACCTGCATCTCGACCATACGGGCGCCGTGGCGGCGATCGAGTCCTTCCCGAACGCGCAGGTGCTCGTGACGCGGACGGAGTGGGAGTGGGCGCAGGCGCCGGACTCGTACACGGCGCTCGGTTACTGCCGGGCGGACTACGTGAGGCCCGGAATCGACTGGGTCATGCTCGAGGAGTCGGACGACGGCTGGGACCTGTTCGGCGACGGCGTCGTCCGCTGCTGGCGGACACCCGGGCATTCCCCCGGCCACCAGTCCTTCGAGGTGACGCTTCCGAGCGGCTCGACGTTCCTGCTGGCGGTCGACGCGGCCAACGCGATCGACCACCTGGAGGAGCGCGCCCTACCCGGGTTCCTCGTCTCGGCGGTCGACACGGTGCGGTCGGTGCGCAAGCTCCGGCGGATCGCATGGCGATCGCAGGCGACGGTCGTCGCCGGCCACGACCCCGAGCAATGGCCCACCTTCGAGCACGCTCCCGCCTACTACGACTGAGAATTCTCGCCTACCACGAGTGAAGGCTCAGCACCGTCATCCGACCCCACCCGGGACCAAGGAGCATCATCGTGTCGGAGAACCTCTACCTCGTCTTCAGCAAGCCTCCTGACAGCGTCTCGCCTGAAGAGTACGACCGCTGGTACGACCATCATGTGCGCGAGAACATCGTCTCGCCCGGGTTCCTGAGCGCACGGCGGTTCCGGCTCGAGCCGACGCGGGCCGACGAGCCGGTGCGCTACGTCCACCTGGCGCTCTACGAGTACGAAGGCGAGATGAGCGTCTGGCGGACGGACCTGACCCGGCGGATCGAGTCAGGCGATGTCGTGCTACCCGAGTGGTTCGGGGGGATCACGTTCTCGAGCTGGGACTGCCATCCGATCGGCGGCCGAATCGAGCCGGTGCGGTGAGCGAGCTCGCGGCGCAGGTCGAGCGGCTTCTCGCGCTCGAGGAGATCCGCGCGCTCGTCGCGCAGTATGCGGCCAGCTACGACGACCACGACTGGCAGACGTTCGCCGGGCTCTGGACCGAGGACGCCGTCTTCCTCGTCAACGGTCGCGCGTTCGAGGGACGGGAGGCGCTGCTCGAGTTCCTCACGACTTGCCTACCGGACGACTACGTCGGCAAGCATCTGTGCGCGCCGCCCCTGCTCGACCTGGCCGCAGACGGCGAGCGCGCGACGGGCAGGACCGACGTGGTGTGGATCGCCCAGAACTTCGAGAACTCGATCGTCGCGCGGTACCTGGACGAGTTCAGGAAGGAGGGAGGCCGCTGGCTGTTCGCGCGCCGCGAGGAGATCACGGTGCCATATCGGCCGGGCTTGCCGCCCTACTCGGACGCCGCTTCCGCGCTGAACGGCGAGATGAGACGCTCGGCCTGACCGGGTGGGATGGCTGCCGATCGCGTCATGAAAAGCTATATGATCGTGAACGGATGCGACCAGGCGACGACCGCGCCGATCGCTGCTCGCGCATGACCGTCGCCGGGGACGTGCGTGCCGAACCGGGAACGGAGGCGCTCCCCGTGCTGATCAGTGCGCGAGGAGTCGCGAAGACGTTCGGAGCGACACAGGCCCTTCGGGGGGCGTCGTTCGAGCTGCGGGCGGGAGAGGTGCACGCGCTCGTCGGCGAGAACGGCTCCGGCAAGAGCACGCTCGTGAAGGTCCTGAGTGGTGTGCATGCGCCGGACGCCGGCGAGATCGAGCTCGGAGGGAGCCTTTTGCCGGCGCTGCGCAACCCGCGGGCAGCGGTAGAGGCGGGCATCGTCACGGTCTTCCAGGAGGTGCTCGTCGCCGAGGCCAGGTCGGTGCTCGACAACGTCTGGCTGGGTGCGGACGGGCTCCTGCGCACCCGCATCCCCGTACGCGAGAAGCGCGCCCGAGCCCGGGAGGCGCTCGGCGAGCTGCTCGGTCGCCCGCTCGGCCTCGACACCCCGGTCGAAGAGCTGTCGCTCAGCGACCGGCAGGCCTGCAGCATCGTGCGCGCGCTGCTCCGCCGCCCACGCGTCCTGATCCTGGACGAGGCGACCTCGGCGCTTGATGTTGCCACCCGCGACCGGCTGTTCGGGATCATCGGGCGCCTGGGCCGCGACGGCGTCGGGATCGTGTTCATCACGCACCGCATGGACGAGATCGGAGAGATCGGGGACCGGATCACGGTCATGCGCTCGGGCGAGACGGTGGCCACGCTCGAGCGCGGGCGCTGGACGCCGCGAGAGCTGGTGCGACTCATGACCGGCTCGGACCAGCTGACGGAGCACGCACGCCAGGGGATCGAGGCCGCGGTGGCGCGGCGTGGCGAGGTTGCGCTTCGCACCCGCGGCCTGCGCCTTGTCCCTGGAGCCCAGCCCATCGACGTCGAGATCCGTTCCGGGGAGCTTGTGGGCGTCGCCGGGCTGGAAGGCCACGGGCAGGACGGCTTCCTCGAGGCGCTGCGGGGCGCTGGCGCTCCCGCGGGAGACGTCGCCCGGGTTGCCGACGGGAGAGAGGTTACGCTCCTCTCGCCGCGTCACGCCGCCTCGTACGGCATTGCCTACGTGCCGAAGGAGCGACGGCAGGCGCTCTTCGGATGGATGTCGATCCGGGAGAACTTCGCCATGCCGACGCTCGGCGACGACAGCCGCTCGGGCTGGCTCGACCTGCGCCGCATGCGCCGGCGCTTCGCGGAGCACGCCCGCCGTCTCAGCATCGTGCTCGGCAGCCCCTCCGACCGGATCACGACGCTGAGCGGGGGCAATCAGCAGAAGGTGGTGCTTGGCCGGTGGCTGGCGGCGAGGCCGAAGGTGCTGCTGCTGAACGATCCCACGCGCGGCATCGACGTCGGCGCGAAACGGGATCTGTACGTGCTCCTGACGCGGCTTGCCGAGGAAGGCCTGGCGATCGTGATGCTCTCCAGCGAGCTCGACGAGCACGTGGAGCTCATGGACCGCGTTCTCGTCTTCCGCGAGCACGAGCTCTTCCGCGAGATCGGACGCGAGTCGCTGTCCCGGCGGTCTCTCGTTTCGGCCTTCTTCGGCGAGTCCGAGGACGCAGATGGCGCTGCCTGAGGTCCACAGCGCCACGGGGATCTCGTCCGCGAGCTGGTCGCCCGTCTCGGCCTCCGACCTGCTCCGTCTCCTCAACCGGTACAGCTTCGGCTTCGCGCTCCTGCTCATGGTCGCCCTGCTACTCGCCAACCTGGCCGAGGAGTCGTGGAACTTCGGCTGGAGCGATCAGCTGGCGAACTTCGCCCCGATGGCGCTGGCGGCGATGGCGAGCACGCCCGCGATCATCAGCGGGGGCGGAGGCTTCGACTTGACCATCTCGCCGCTCATCTACTTCATCGGTGAGATCTTCATCATCTGGCTCGCTCCCAACGGTCTCGGCGGCGCGGAGTCCGTGCCGATCGTCCTGCTCATCGGCGCAGGGGTCGGCATGCTCAACGGGCTCCTGATCATCGGGCTCCGCGTGCCTCCTGTGGTCGCGACCCTGTCGATGTACTTCGTGCTCATTGGCGCCGACCTGAAGATCGCGCCGAACCCCCAGTATCTGAGCACGAGCTGGGTGCAGCATCTCGCGCACTCCGTCGGTCCGGTCCCGGGCGCAGTGTTCACGCTCGGGTTCCCGCTCGTCGTCTGGGGCCTGCTCGGGCTGATCCCGTACCGCCGCACCCTGTACGCGGTGGGCTCGAACGACGCGACGGCGTTCGCGAGCGGCGTCGACGTCTCCGCCGTGCGCGTCGCCGCGTACACGCTCGGAGGGCTGTTCGCCGCCGTCGGCGCGCTCGCCCTGGTCGGCCTTACCGTGTCGGCCAACTCGAACCTGTCGCAGACGTACACGCTGCTCGCAATCGCCTCCGTCGCGCTCGGCGGCACGTCCCTCTGGGGTGGGCGCGGCGGCCTCGTCGGCTCGATGATCGGTGCGGCCTGCATCTATCTCCTCGGCAATCTCTTGACCACGCTGCAGATCGACCCGAGCTACCTCCAGGTGATGTACGGCGGCATGCTCGTGTTCGCGGTCATCCTCGGCGGCGTGGCCGCGAAGGCGAAGGCGGCGCCGTGAGCGTGATCGCGACGGCTTCGGCCGGCGTGCCCCGAGGGGTGCGGGCCCGGCTCGTCGACCTGCAGGCGAGGGTTCCGCTGCTCCAGCTCGTGGGGCTGTGCGGCGTGTACGCGTACCTCGCAGCTGACCTCGGCTTCACCAACTGGTCGAGCGTCAAGCAGATCCTGGTCATCGCGTCCCTCGCCGGCCTCGCGGCGGCCGGGCAGACGCTGCTGATCCTGATGGGCGGCTTCGACCTGTCGATCTCCGGCTTCATCGTGGCGAGCTCGCTCGTCGTCACGGTGCTCAAGGACAAGTGGCACGTCTCGTTCGTCGTCGCGCTGCTGATCGCGGTCGTAGCGGCCGCCGTTCTCGGGGCGCTCGCCGGGCAGATCTGCCACCGTTTCGAGATCCAGCCGCTGATCGTGACCCTCGCAATGGGCACGATCGCGCTCGGGCTGATCCAGGTCCAGACGGGGGGGTCGTTCTCGGGGACGGCACCCGACTGGCTGCAGCATCTCACCTCGCCGGAGACGAAGACCTTCGGCTTCATCGACATTCCACCACCGGTCTCCATCTGGATCGCCGTGACGGTGCTGATGGCGATCTTCCTGCATCGCACACCCGGCGGGCGACGCGTCATGGCGACCGGCGCCAACCCCCGGGCAGCCGAGTACTCGCTGATCGACACCCGTCGCATCTGGACGCTCGCGTTCGCCTTCAGTGGGATCTGCTCCGCGCTCGTGGGGATGCTCGTGTGCGGTTTCGCGGGCAGCGTCGACAGCGGCATCGGCGATCCGTACCTCTTCCAGAGCGTGGTCGCCGTCATCGTCGGGGGAACCGTGTTCGGCGGCCCCGGCGACTACACACGGACGGTCGTCGGAGCGCTCTTCCTGGCGTTCGTCAACGAGGCGCTCGTGGGCAAGAACCAGGGCGCGGACGTGCAGAACATGGTCTACGGCGCGGCGATCCTGCTGGCGGTTGCGCTCTACGGGCGGGAGCGCCGGCTGCGCGACCGGATCTGATCTGATTTGGTGAGATCGGTTTGGTGAGATCGCATACGATTTGGTATCGTCGGCCGTCCCCGAGAAGGAGGAGGCTAGGATGAGAAGGTTTGGCTCTGCTCGGAAGCGGCGGGGCCGTTTCTGGGCCGGCTCGGCGGCAGTGTCCGTCGTCGTCGCAGCCGTCGCCGCAGCGCTCGTCACGACGTCTGCGTCGGCCCGTCCGAGGGCGGCCGCCGTCGCGACGCAGCAGTGCGGTCAGGACGTCTCCTACATCGACAGGATCAAGGATCCGGACGGCGTCTTCAAGAAGCTGCCGGCGCAGATCAAGCAGCGCTACGCACCCTGGCCCTACTCGGTGCGGGCGACGCCGTGGGAGACCTTCAAGGGCAAGAAGCCGCCGTGGAAGATCGGCCTGATCACGTTCCCGGTCGGTTCGCCCTGGCTCGCCGATCTGATCAAGCAGGTCGGGATCGAGTTCGCGAAGGCGAAGGCGAAGGGCCTTGTCACGGGCTCGCTCCTGAAATACATCCAGCCGAGCTACGCGACGGCGACGCCCGAACAGCAGATCGCCGCTATCCAGCAGATGGTCAGGCAGGGCGTCGACGGCATCCTGCTCCTCCCGCTCGCGGGCCCGCCGCTTGCGCCCGCGATCGACGCCGCCGGGAAGGCTGGCGTGCCCGTCGTGATCACGGACAACGTCATCGACCAGGCGAAGTACGTCGTCAATGTCTGGTCGCAGAACAACTCGCCGGCCGCCGCCGGCGTGGCCGGGCTGGTCAAGAAGGGAAACATCCTCCGGGTGCGAGGGATCCCCGGGAACCCCGTCGAGCAGGCGTTCGAGGATGCGGCCACGGCCGACATCAAGGCCTGCCCCGGATTGAAGGTCGTCGGTGAAATCTGGGGGAAGTGGACGAACGCGACCGCCAAGGCGGAGACGCTGAAGTGGCTGGCCGCCCATCCGACCACGAAGGTCGACGGCGTGATCCAGAACGGGATCATGATGGCCGGCATCATCCAGGCCTTCCAGCAGGCCGGCCGGCCAGTTCCGCCCATCAGCGGCGGGGGCTGCCAGGGTGGTGAGCTCTCCTGGTGGCTCGCCCATCGCAAGACCTACAACACCGTCGCGACCTGTTTCAACGGCTACCAGACAGCATGGTCCGAGTTCCGGATCCTGTTGCGGATCCTCGCTGGGAAGGGGCTCAAGGTCCGGGACATCAGCGTCCCCGTCCCGATCGTGACCTCGAAGAACGTGGCCGTCTACGCCACCCCCGGCAAGCCGCTGAGCTGGCCTGGAGAGCCGCGGGGTCCGATCGACGGGTGGGCGTCCAACTCGTTCCTCGACGGGTACTTCCTGAAGCCCGGCAACCCGGGCGGATTCTGAACCGAAGGTTGTCGTCGTCGCACCGGCGCAGACGCCGCGCCGGTGCGACGGCGTAAGGAGGGGGCCATGGTCACGCACGCCAAGTCCGCGGTGCTGGACGATCTGATCGATCCCGGCGCGACCTTGACCTGCATCGGGTCGGGCTACCAGTTCACCGAGGGCCCGGTCTGGATCGCGGCCGAGCGCGCGCTGCTCTTCAGCGACATCCCCGGCGATACGCGCTGGCGGTGGACGGACAGTCGCGGCATGGAAGTCGATCTCACGCCGACCTTCAAGGGCAACGGCATGGCGCTCGACGCTGACGGCAACCTGCTCGTCTGCGAGCAGGTCTCGAGCTGTCTCGTCAGGTTCCGCCGCGACGGCTCGCGGGAGCTGGTCGCGTTCCACTACCGTGGTCGCTATCTGAACAGTCCCAACGACGTCGTCACGCGAGGGCGCGACGGGAGCATCTACTTCACCGATCCGGACTACGGTCGCTGGAACGACTGGATCGGACAGGAGCGCAGCCGCGAGCTCGGCTTCCGCGGTGTGTACCGGGTCCCGCCGGGCGGCGGGGAGATCGAGCTCGTCGTCGCCGAGGACGAGTTCGACCAACCGAACGGCCTCTGCTTCTCTCCCGACGAGTCGCTCCTGTACGTCAACGACTCGGGCCGCTGCAACGTCAAGGTCTTCGACGTCGCCGACGACGGGTCGCTCGGAGCGGCGCGCATCCTCCACGAGGGCATCGGGACCGGCGTCCCGCGTGAGGGCAACGTCGACGGGATGGAGTGCGACGAGCACGGCAACGTGTGGGTGACGGGGCCGGGCGGCGTCTGGGTGCTCTCGCCTGACGGCGAGCATCTGGGCACGGTCGAGACGCCCGAGGTGTGCGGCAGCCTGTGCTGGGGGGGCGACGACTTGCATTCGCTCTTCCTCATGACCTCGACGACCGTGCACGTGGTGCGCACGCATGTCGGCCCTGCGCCGCTGCCTCCGTTCTGAGCGGAGAGGAGGGAGAGGAGTGGAGGAGCACGAATTGCTCGAGGCAAGGGTCAGGCGGCTCGAGGACGCCGAGCGGATCCGCACGCTCCTCGTCGAGTACGCCCGCCGTCTCGACGACGCGGACTACGCAGGCTACGCGGAGCTGTTCGCGGAGGACGGGATCCTCGAGGCTCAGCTCGGGCAAGCGCAGGGGCGGGAGGCGATCCGCTCTCTGCTCGAGATGCGTCTCCAGCCGCGCCAGGGCGCGCCGGCGCGGCCGAAGGCGTTCCACCTTGTCGGGAGCCCGACGATCGAGATCGACGGCGACTCCGCGACGTCGGCCGTCCTGTGGGCGTATGTCACGCACGACGAGGCGGGATTCCCGCTCCTCCTCCAGCTCGGCCACTACCGCGACGAGCTCCGCCGCGAGGGCGAGCGCTGGCGGTTCCGGCGCCGCCGCATCAGTCGCGACCTCGGCTTCTCGCCGCTCGACCTACCCCTTCCCGAGCGCGGCCGACCGAACACGGGCACGACGGTGAGCACAATCGGGACCGACCTTGCCGCCGCCGTCGCCTCGCTCGAGGCGCGCGTCGAGCGGCTCGAGCGGCTGGAAGGGGTGTGGAGGCTCTTCCAGGACTACCGCAGGCTGCTCGACCAGCGCGACTTCGCGGGCTACTCCCGCCTCTTCGCCGACGACGGCGAGTGGATCGGCGATCTCGGCCGAGCCAGGGGGCCGGCGGAGATCGAGGCGCTCCTCGAGCGCACGCTGGAGGTGTACCCAGACGACTCGACGAGGACGTACCACCTCGTTGCCAACCCCGTCATCGACGTGGACGGCGATCAGGCGACCGCCACGAGCACGTGGTGTTTCGTCACGCGCGACGAGCGCGACCAGCCGGTGCTCTCCATGCTCGGGCACTACGACGACCTGCTCGTCTACCGCGGAGGACGCTGGCTCTTCCAGCGTCGCGTCGCGTACCGCGATATCTCCTACACGCCGCTCCGCGTCGACGAGTGAGCCGGCCCGTCGTCGGCGCGGGGCAAAGCGTCGGCCGCCCGCTACCCGACGCCGCCGGCGGCAGTGCTGGGATTGATCGAATACCTTAAGCTATACGACTACATGGCCCAGCGATCGCTCCTTCCCGATTGCTCGAGCGGCCCTGCCGGCGCCTACGCTGAGCTCGTGGCCGGTCCCGTGAGGCAGCCCAGCCGGCGGTTCGGGCCCGACCGTCTGTTCCGGCGATCGCGGGCGGGTGCCGTGTGACCGTCGAGCATCGGGCTCCGCTCACCAAGCAGGAGCGCGTCTACCGGGCGATCCGCGAGCGCATCCTGAGCGGTGCGTACAGCCCCGGTTACCGTGTCGTCATCGACGCGCTCGCGGAGGAGTTCGAGGTGTCGGCGCTGCCCGTCCGCGAGGCGATCAGGCGCCTCGAGGCAGAGGGGCTCGTCATCTTCCGGCCGAACGCAGGGGCGCAGGTCGCTCCGGCCGAGCCGGGGGTGTTCGTTGAGGAGTTGACCGTGCTCGCGGTGCTCGAGGGCTACGCCACGGCGCTGGCGGCGCCCGAACTCCGCGAATCCGGGCTGGCTCGGCTGGAGGAGATCAACGCGAAGATGGTCGCAGCGATGGAGCGGCTGGACGTGCTCACCTTCGGCCGCCTCAATCAGGAGTTCCACGCCGTTGTTCTCGAGTACTGCCCGAACAAGGTGATCGTGGATGTGCTCCGCGATCTGGCTCGCCGCCTCGACGCAATCCGCCGGACGGTGTTCGTCCACATTCCCTACCGCGGCGCCGAGTCGATCGCCGAGCACCGGGCGCTGATCGCGCTCATCGCCCGGGGGGCCTCTCCGGCCGAGATCGAAGCCGCTGCCCGCGACCACAAGCTGCGGACGGTCGAGAGCTTCCGCGCCTGGCAGCGGGAGCACGAGCCGGGCGGCTCCTCCGCCGGTTGACCGAGTCGAGCATTTCGTATACGACTGGCGAGGGCATGCACGCGACCGCTGAGCAGAGCGACGTGGCTGAGGCGTGACCACCGTCAGGGCCGACAACCTGGGCAGCCTGCTCCGGCCGCGGTACCTGCTCGAGGCCCGTGAGCAGGGTCTGACCCCGGAGGAGCTGCGAGCGGTCGAGGACCGGGCCGTCGTCGAGGCGATTCGCCTTCAGGAGGAGGTGGGCCTGCCGGTCGTGACGGACGGGGAGTACCGGCGCCGCTTCTTCTTCTCCACGGTCGAGGTCCTGTTCGACGGCATCGACCCGACCGGGTTCGTGCGGCACCACCGCGACTGGGAGGGGGTCGAGCACGAGCTCCGCACGCCGACGCCGGTCGCCCGTCTCACTCGCCTCGGCACGCTCGCCGAGCACGAGCTCGAGTTCGTGCGCGCGCACACCGACCGGCCGGTGAAGGTGACCATGCCCAGCCCGTCGATCTTCGTCGGCTACTGGAAGGAGGGCGTCTCCGAGCGCGCGTATCCGAGCAGGGAGGCCTATCACGAGCACTTGATCGAGCTCATGAACGAGGACGCGAAGGCGCTCGCCGCCGCAGGAGCGGCGCACATCCAGATCGACGCGCCGCACTACGCGTACATCCAGACGTTCATGGCTGGCGTCGAGGATCGCGACGCGACGCTGCGCCGGCTCGTCGAGCAGGACAACCGCGTCTTCGACGGCGTCGCGGGTGTCACCCGGGCGCTGCACATCTGCCGCGGCAACGACCGCAGCCACTTCACCGGCACCGAGCCATACGACGAGTTCGCCGCGTCGATCTTCCCGCACGCGGTGGCCGACCGGCTGCTGCTCGAATACGACGACGAGCGCTCCGGTGGTTTCAAGCCGCTTCGGTGGGCACGCGACGACCAGGTGGTCGTGCTCGGGCTCGTGACGACGAAGCGGTCCGACCTCGAGAGGGAAGACGAGCTCAAGCGGCGGATCGACGAGGCGAGCCGGTACGTGCCGCTCGAGCGGCTCGCCCTCTCCACGCAGTGCGGGTTCGGTTCGAATGCCCTCGGCAACGACATCACCTACGAGGCGCAGCGCGCGAAGCTCGAGCTGGTCGTCCGCGTCGCGCAGGACGTCTGGGGCGGGGCCTGACCTGACCTGCCCGCAGCCGCTCAACCGAGGAGCGCCTCGGCCAGCACCCGCCACTCGGCCCGCGGGAGGTGCTCCGCGTCGTCGGGGCGGCCGGTGACGACGCGGAGGCAGACGTGGTCGGCGCCGGCTCGGCGGTGGTCGGCGATCCGCTCGGCGACGCGCTCGGGCGGTCCGTAGGCGTAGAGGTCGTCGAGCAGCCGGTCGCTGCCGCGCGCGAGGTCGGCGTCGCCGTAACCGAGCCGGCGCCACGTGTTCGTGTAGTTCGGCAGCCCCAGGTACGGCTGCAGGTCGACGCGCGCGATCCGCCGGGCCCGCTCTCGGTCGGGCTCGAGGACGACGCTGAGCGCGACGGCGACCACGCGGTCGCGTCCGAGCGCCGCGCGCACGCCACGAGTGTGCTCGACGGGGACGAGGTAGGGGTGGACGCCGAGCGTGCGCTCGCCGGCCAACGCGACCATCTTCGGCCCGAGCGCGGCGAGGACGCGCGCGGGGGCGGTGCCGGCCGGGGCGTGCCCGTCGAGAGAGTCGAGGTAGGCGCGCATCGTCGCCAGCGGGCGCCGGTAGCGCCCCGGCTGCCGGGCGTCGACCAGCGGGGCGTGGCCGATCCCGAGCCCGAGCAGGAAGCGGCCCGGATGTCGCTCGTCGAGGAGCGCGTGCCGGGCCGCGACCTCCACCGGGTCGTGCATCCAGACGTTGAGGATGCCCGTGGCGACGGCCGCGCCCCGCGTCGCTGCGAGCAGGGCTTCGACGGTGTCCAGCACCGGGGCGCCGACGTCCGGAATCCAGAGGGCGTCGAAGCCGAGCTCGTCCAGCTCGGCTGCCGCCTCCAGCGACTCGGCCGGGTCGCCGTAGCGCAGCTGGCGGCTCCAGATGCCGAGCGGCCCGAGCGCCTCCACGCGGACGAGTCTACGGGGCGGCAGCCACGCGGCGTCCGCCGTCGCGCGCGGCCGGTGCGAGCGGGCGGTAGCCGAGGCCAGCCGAGATCTCGCCGGCGGTGCGCCGGAGCGCCGGCCCGAGCCGCGCCACGAGCTCGTCCACCGAGGACGCGGTGCCGTGGTCGGCAATATTGATCGCCGCGACCACTGCCCCGTCGTGGCCCCTGACGGGCGCCGCGATCGAGCGCAGACCGTAGGCGAGCTCCTCGTTGTTGACGGCGAGGCCGCGCGCCCGGACCCGCTCGAGCTCGGCGACGAGCGCGCGGCGCTCGACGATCGTGTTCGGGCCCCGCTCGGCGAAGTCGATGCGGTCGAGCAGCTTCGCGCGCTCGCAGACCGG
>Ga0070741_10006395_pt1 | contig 25328 bp, 22 predicted proteins | sample Coa_R1_4_FD_66440 | JGI IMG/M metagenome (GOLD analysis project Ga0070741, IMG submission 66440) | Surface soil microbial communities from Centralia Pennsylvania, which are recovering from an underground coalmine fire - Coalmine... | ecosystem: Environmental > Terrestrial > Soil > Unclassified ... | reverse complement strand
TTGCAGCAGAATCCGAGAGCAATCCTGGTAGTCCAGGGATTCTCAGAAGAGAAGGAACGGCCGAATGTCGCGCAGCAGAGAGCGGAGAGAGTAAGAGATTACCTGACCAAAGCTGGAATCGACGCCAGCCGCATCAAGGTAGTATCGAAGGGAACGGCTACGGCACCGGGAGCGAGCGGGCCGAGCCAGGCAGTAGTGATCTGGTTTGTGCCTGAAGGCGCAAAAGAACCAGACGAATAACTTGACCATCAACCAAAATAAAGAGGGCGGCCAAAAAGGCCGCCTTCTTTATTTCCCCGGAGATTTCCCGGAGCGCACGCGTCTCGGGTGCTATCCTCGTTAAGCAGGCGCTTACTGGTGACGATTGTAGTCGTAACTGACCATCCACTTAATGCCGAACTTGTCGCTAAACATCCCGAAATAAGCGCCCCAGAATACCTTGCCCAAGGGCATTATCACGTTGCCGCCTGCTGAAAGATTGTTAAAGACCCTGTCTGCTTCCGACTCACTGTCCACGCTGAGCGTAATGGCGAAGTTGTCGCCGTTGTGTATGGGCCCCTGGGAACTGGGAATGTCGCTGGCCATAAGGACGGTTCCATTCCCAATAGGCAGGGCTACGTGCATTATGCGGTTAGCTTCGCTTTCAGATAGGTTCATCTGGCCGCAAGCTTCGCCACCGTCCTTGAACCTCATCTTAGTTGCGAATTCACCGCCAATTCCGGCTCGGTAAAATTCAAAGGCCTCTTCACAATTACCGTCGAACGTTAAATATGGATTTACTGCTGGCATGTTAATTCTCCTTTTCCTGAATTCGTAATACCTAAACTTGCAAAATCGGAGCGCCCTATGCTGAGTTGTTACAGCTCGCGGAGGCCTCCAACATGACTATTAAACATGTGGCTCGACCAAATTTATTAAGTTGCCACAGGTATCTTCGAACAAAACCACGGTGACGGGTCCCATCAAAGTTGGTTCTCCGCGAAACTGCACTCCCTTGTCTTTAAGACGAGCGTACTCACTCTGAATATCCCTGGTGATAAACGCGGTCGCCGGAATCCCTGCATCAAACAAAGCCTTCTGATACGTCTGCGAAGGTGGGAAGCCCATCGGTTCCAAAACCAACTCCACGCCTTCGACGCCCTCCGGCGAACTGACCGTCAGCCACCGGAACGGCCCCATCGGAATATCATTCTTCTTTTCAAAGCCAATGATATTCGTATAAAAATTCAGAGCTTTCTCCTGATCGTCGACCGTGATGCTTGCCAGTTTGATTTGCATAAGTCCTCCAATTCAGATGTTTGTCTTAAATTGTGAAATCATTGTTTATTGGTTTATCGAATCTAAGACTGAAACTCAGGCACACCGCTAATCTCAATCACTGGCCGAATCTCAACCGTTCCCACACGCGCGCCGGGAAGACGCCCGGCGATCCCAATAGCCTCATCAAGATCTTTGGCTTCGATCATGAAAAAACCGCCGAGATGTTCACGAGTTTCAGCAAATGGACCATCGGTCACCAGGCGTTTGCCTTCGCGAACTTTAACACTGGTCGCGGTTGAGACGGGCTGAAGCGGTGCCGTAGCCAGGAATTGACCTTTCTCAGCAAGCTCTCGAGCAACACCGGCGGATTCCGCATAGCAGTGCTCGCGCTCGTCCTGAGTCATAGCGTTCTCTTCCATGTAAATCAACAGCATGTATTTCATTTGTTTTCCTCCATCAGTAAATCGAATAAGAAACGACCGAATCGACACTTCGCAAAAATTTTTTTATTATTTTATTATTAAGTATGACCCCAAACGCAAACCAACAAGATGTAAATCAAGCAATTGAATCGGTTTACCATACTGACTGGGGGCGAATTGTCGCTGCCCTGATCCGGCACATAGGCGATTTCGATCTCGCGGAAGAGGTTGCGCAGGAAGCTTTTGCGGTTGCTGTCGACCAGTGGCGCGAATCCGGCATCCCTGATATGCCGCGCGCCTGGCTGATTCAAACAGCGCGTCATAAAGCTATAGATCGGATCAGACGCAAGACTCGTTTTGCCGAGAAAATGGATTCTTACGTTGCATCCGGTCTGATAAAAACAGTTGAAGAGCCTGATTATGACACCACCGAAATTCCGGATGATCGTCTGCGATTGATCTTTACCTGCTGTCACCCGGCGCTGGCGCCGGATGCCCAGGTGGCTCTGACCTTGAGAATGTTAGGCGGATTGGAAACTGACGAGATCGCTCGAGCTTTTTTGGTGCCTGAGACAACAATGGCTCAGCGGCTTGTGCGGGCAAAAAGAAAGATTCGCGACGCAGGCATTCCGTATTCGGTACCGGACACCAATGATATGCCGGAACGACTGAGCGCCGTTCTCACTGTCATTTATCTGATCTTCAACGAAGGTTATGCCGCGACCAGGGGCGAACCATTGATGCGGGCTGATCTATGCGCAGAGGCAATCAGATTGGCCAGGCTGGTCCGAACATTAATGTCGCCGCCTTCGACAGAGGCAACCGCGCTGCTTGCGCTAATGCTGTTGCACGATTCGCGCCGGGATGCACGCCTCGACGACGCCGGGGACATTGTTCTTCTTGAAGCGCAGGATCGCAGCAAATGGGATCAACAGGAAATTGCAGAGGCGCTACCATTGGTGGAGGAAGCATTTCGCGGTCGTCCCGGCCCTTTTGCGGTGCAGGCAGCAATTGCTGCAGAACATTGCCGGGCCCGGCGCGCCGAGGATACAAACTGGCCGCTGATTGTTCGTCTGTATAGTATTCTTGAAGCCGTACAACCATCGCCAGTTGTATCACTAAACCGGGCGGTTGCGGTTGCAATGGTCGATGGACCAGAAACGGGGCTGAAACTAATTGATGCCCTGGGCTCGACGGGCGACCTCGAATCTTATCATCTATTTCATGCCGCGCGAGCGGACATGTTGCGACGTATGAACCTTCCTACGGATGCAGCAGAGGCTTATGCACGCGCGTTATCCCTGGTTACAAACGAAAGCGAAAAACGGTTTCTGCAGCGCCGGATTATTGAGGTGCAACCACACAAATTATAAATGGAAAATACAGAGTCAGGTGATCAAAGGTCCGTATGACCTGTCACTGGTTGAGGGTTCAATCACGACTCCGCACGATGCTGAGCGGATTCATCAGGTCCGTCGCCAGTCGAAATATCTTATAACAATAGGAGCGTGCGCGCCGGCCGTCGGAATTCAGGCGCTGAGAAACTTTAAAGATGTGAAGGATTTATTTCAATAGTTTATGCCACGCGTGCGTATATCAGCACGCTGAATAAATCGACCCCCATTTCCGATCATGTGCATGCCGATTTCGAGCTTCGTGGTTGCCCGATCAACAAGACTCAACTGGTCGAAATGATTTCTGCTTTCCTTAACGATCGCCGACCGAACGTTCCGCTATCCAGCGTTTGCATGGAATGCAAGCGTCGCGACACAGTGTCCCTGATGGTGGCCCAGGGTACTCGTGTTTGGGCCCGATTTTGGCCTGGCGGAAGCAGTCGAAATGTCCACAGCATTTGGATCGTTGCCGACCAATCTCATTATCTACGGAATAGAAGGCAAGATTTTCAGACATGGCAAAGACGTTTCGCCACAGGTGGCAATAGCGATTGAATCGGTAGCGGCACAAATAGCAGAAGAATTGTTATCTTAAATGATCCTGAGAACTCACTAAACAGGCCGTCGAAGGTTAATCCAGTATTATCTAAAAGGATAAGAAACGCTTCTCTTTTTAGATAAGTTTTACCAATGCTGTTCGGCCATAACAGAACGCTGAGTTTTTATCTCGGACCTAAATGTGGGGACTAGAAATACACTTAGCCATTTACAACGTGTAAAAAAGCTCCTGGATCGTTTCAGGGCATTTTAATTGCGTGTCCTTTGGTCGGCCGTGGCCTGCAGAGGTCTTAATCTGCAAGTTTTCCGGCTCTGCTCTTTCCTGATTCGTGTATAATTCGTCACAACCCAAACGAATTAATTGGCCCTGAAGTATCTATCAGGATAAAGCAAAGCCCAATTCTGGCCGGCCAGAATCTGTTTGAAATTTTAATAACAAAAAAACGGGGGAGGTCATGGCGAAGTTTGCCATTCTAATCCTGGACGAAGAGCCCGGATTTCAACTCGGAGCTCAATTAAAAACATTCCTTCAATCAGAGAGCGCGTATCACACAAATTTAATTGATTCGTTATCAAAAGTTGCCGAGATCGTTAACAGAGCATCTCCTGATCTTGTGATTACTGTACTTTCGACGTCTGTTAACAAGACACTGGAGACCTTCGCTCATCTGCGAGCCGTATGCTCTGGAACTCCCATTCTGCCAGTTGTGCGCCCGGACAGTCCGCCGGAAATATTCGATGATCTGCTTTCGTGGACCGATGACTTTTTGGTTACTCCGCTTCGCCAGGCCGAAGTCATAGCTCGCGTGAAGCGATTTACAGTTGCGGAACGAAAAGAAACAACGGATCACATAAGCGAAAGTTGCGGTCTGGCTCAGCTGATTGGCGAGGATTCCGCGTTTACCGCGTTAAAGCGGAAAATTTCACTGGTTGCGCGGTCAGAGTCCACGGTTCTGCTTACTGGGGAAACAGGCACAGGCAAAGAAAGGTGCGCTCGCGCGCTTCATTATTTGAGCCGCCGCGCGGGCAAGCCGTTTCTGCCGGTGAACTGCGGTGCCGTACCGGTCGAATTGTTTGAAAGCGAATTATACGGACATCAAAAAGGAGCATTCACCGGCGCAGTTGCGGCGCGGCACGGATTGATCGCCGAAGCCGAGGGGGGAACGCTCTTGCTGGACGAAATTGAGACTCTCAGCCTGGCCGCGCAGGTGAAGCTTCTCAGGTTTCTTCAAGACCAGACTTATTATGCGGTTGGTTCCTCCAGACCGAGACAGGCGAACGTTTGGATCATAGCATCGACAAATGTCGAACTTCCTCTAATGATAAAAGAAGGAACGTTCAGAGAGGATTTGTTCTACAGGTTGGCGGTAATCAGATTGGATCTACCGCCACTGAGAGCACGCGTGGCCGATATTCCCCTTCTTGCTTCGCACTTCTGGTCAATGCATGCCGCGCGAGCCGGTCGCACGGACCTTCATCTGTCGCAGCAGGTGCTGGACGAACTTTGTCAGTATCCGTGGCCCGGAAATGTTCGAGAGCTGGAAAATATTATTCAGCAACTGGCGGTATTGACCGAATCACACAATGTTAGCCCAGAAGATCTTCCTATTCCTCGACGTCAGAATTCGACTCGTTCCAATTCTCATTCCTTTGCTCAGAAAAAAGCGGTCGCGATTGAAGAATTTGAAAGAAACTACATAACCGAGCTCATGCGCACGCATCGCGGCAATGTAACTCACGCCGCAAACGAGGCAAAGAAAGACAGACGCGCGCTCGGCAAACTTATCAAGAAGTATCAAATTGCAAAGTAACAGCTCGTACAAGTGTCAATCCTTGAATCAACGGTGGGGCCGTGTCTACCCACATAGATTATTTGTTGATTTCAATACTTTACGCTCGGACGTCAAAAAACAGCGGGGCCAGACGGCCCCACTATCGGCGGCCGGCCGGACTGGCGCTCTGCGCCGCTGCGTTATAAATCAGGCAATTACGAGATTCGCGTGTTGCGGCACTCGTTTTGCCTTATTCAAAGCCGGCTCACAAGAGCAAGGTGTGGCGAGGCCAACGTTGAGCAGCGATTCACGAAATGACGAATCAGGCTCGGAAGGTGAGATAGCTTACGCGATCCTGGACTATCTGCTTAAACACCCCGACGCCAAAGATACCCTGGAGGGAATCGCTCAATGGTGGTTATTGGATCGATGGACTGAGCAACGGGTCGTTGATGTCCAACGCGCGGTCTCTGGTCTGCTCTCAAAAGGCCTGATCGTAGAGACCTGCAGCTCGGGAACACCACCGCATTATGGTATCAACCGTCGAAAAGAGTCGGAGATAGCAGAAGTGCTGAAGCAGAAGTGACGCCGTTCAAGCGAGAGAAATCGTCGCTGAATTACAATTTGAATTTTGGATCCAAGCGCGAAAGAGGAGGTAACCGCTTATGCCAAGTGCGCTGACCTATCCCGGTGTGTACGTCGAGGAGATTCCCAGTGGAGTGCGCACAATAACCGGAGTCGCAACGTCTATCACGGCCTTTATTGGCCGAGCGCAACGCGGACCTGCCAACGAGCCCACAATAATCAACAGCTTTGGCGATTTCCAGCGCACCTTTGGCGGTTTGGGCGTCGGTTATCCGATGAGCTATGCGGTTCGCGACTTCTTTCTTAATGGTGGCGCACAGGGGATCATTGTTCGATTGGCGGATGGTGGCGCGACGGCGACGGATATACCACTGCCAACCGGAGCGGCTGCTCCTGACGATACCCTTCCACTGGTTGCCTCGAACGTCGGCGCGTGGGGCAACAATCTTTCTGCCACGGTTGATTATCAAACAAACGACACCAGCAACACGAAGCTGTTCAACCTTACAGTCGTCGAGACAGATCCAGCGTCCGGATCAATAATTAACCGAGAGCAGTTTCTGAACGTGTCAATCAACGCGGCTGATGCCCGGTATGTTCCACGTGTGTTGCGGGATGCTTCAAACCTGGTTCAGGTCAAAGTAGATAACGGAAACAAATGGATCGTTCCTGACACGCGACCGACTGAAGCGACCACAAAAGCTAAAACCAACAGTGGCAGCGACGGTTCAAATACACTGAACGACGCAGCATACCAGGGCGATCCCAGCCAGAAGACCGGCATTTATGCCTTGGAAAAAGCCGACCTGTTCAATCTGCTTTGTATACCTGCCGACTCTCGAAGTGGCGATACATCAACCGCCGTATATGCGACTGCTTTATCATATTGCACCGATCGCAGAGCAATGCTGCTGGTGGATTCGCCGGCGGCCTGGAGCGCCAATCCAAATACAGCGGCCGCGACGGCTGTCGATAATCTTATTACTCTGAATCTGGCCGGCGACGCTGCGCGCAATGCGGCCCTCTATTTTCCGCGAGTTCTCGAATCCGATCCTCTACGCAGCGGACAGATAGACACATTTGTTCCATGCGGAATCGTTGCCGGAATTATGGCTCGGACGGATACAACCCGTGGTGTGTGGAAAGCGCCCGCCGGTCTGGACGCCACACTGACAGGAATTCAAGGGCTGAATGTAAATCTTAACGACGCTGAGAACGGAATGCTGAATCCGCTGGGCATCAACTGCCTGCGATTTTTCCCGGAATCTGGTCGAGTAGTGTGGGGCGCCAGGACACTGCGCGGAGCGGATGCGCTTGCGGACGAATATAAATACATTCCCGTCCGACGCACAGCTTTGTACATCGAAGAGAGCCTGTATCGCGGCTTGAAGTGGGTGGTGTTCGAACCAAACGACGAGCCATTGTGGGCGCAGATTCGACTTAACGTCGGAGCTTTCATGCAGGACCTTTTCCGACAGGGAGCTTTTCAGGGAACGACGCCAAAGGATGCCTACTTTGTCAAATGTGACAAAGAGACCACAACGCAAAATGACATCAATCTTGGCGTTGTGAATATCGTAGTCGGGTTCGCGCCATTGAAGCCTGCCGAATTCGTCGTAATCAAATTGCAGCAGATGACTGGAAATATCGAGACATAGTCTTCGTGTGATCTGTGGCTGCCGCCATTGCTGGAAACTGAAGGCTATTCATCTGATCGAATCTTAACCAGAGGTGAACGAGTATGCCGAGTGCACTGACCTATCCGGGTGTTTACGTCGAGGAGATTCCCAGCGGCGTACGCACGATAACCGGCGTCGCGACATCGATTACCGCATTCATCGGCCGAGCGGTGCGCGGACCGGTAAATGATCCCACAACCGTAAACAGTTTCGGAGATTTCGAGCGTTTGTTCGGCGGGTTGGATGCCGGTTATCCGATGAGCTATGCCGTTCGCGACTTCTTTCTGAATTCGGGTAGTCAGGCTCTGATCGTCAGGCTGTTCACTCCTGCTGGCAAAGCGACCGACGGCAAAGCGCGGACGACTGTCGACAATATCAAGCTGGTCGCCGCCAGCGAAGGTTCATGGGGAAACAAACTTCGAGTCGCCATCGACGTCAACGTCTCCGCCGATGTCCGAACAAAGATGGGACTGCAGGCGAGCGATTTCTTATTTAATCTAACTATCCGCGATACCAATCCAGGCGGCGCAACCGAACAATTCCGCAATCTGACGATTGTTGACAGCTCTCGCCGCATCGATCAGGTTCTTGCGAACCAATCTAATCTTGTGGCGTGGGATGGCGTCTGGGCAAAACCTGCTGACCTTCCTAAAGTGAAGATCGCGGCCGCGGCGCAGTTGACATTGAACACGGCGTTAACCGCGAAGCCGCAGGTTCCGGCGGACATCGACGCCGCGAAAAAGGCACTGGCTAATGCGCTGAACAACTTGATTGACGCAGCCAGCACTGCTGAAAACGAGCTGGCGGCCGCATTAGCAGCCAAACCCCAAGTTCCAGCCGACATCGCCAAAGCTGAGCAGGATATTGCCGACGCTGAAAAGACGATGAACGGTTCTGACAGCTTGCCGCTGGATCCACCGACATATGAAGGCGATGAAAATAACAAGACCGGAATTTTTGCTTTGGCAAAAGCCGATCTTTTCAACCTGCTGTGCATTCCTCCTGACACTCAGGATGGTGATACATCCAGCGACGTTTATCAGGCCGCAATGATGTATTGCCAGGCACGCAGAGCGATGCTGATCGTCGATTCACCGGCGGCCTGGAGCGCCAATCCGAACACAGCGGCTGCCAATGCGAAGAAGGGACTGCCAGACCTTGGATTGTTCGGTGAAGCTGCGAGAAACGCGGCTCTCTATTTTCCGCGCGTTCTGGAATCGAACCCGCTTCACGATAGCCAGACCGAAAGTTTCGTTCCCTGCGGGATCGTCGCGGGAATTATGGCTCGGACCGATACCAGTCGCGGTGTTTGGAAAGCGCCTGCCGGACTTGATGCCGCGTTGGCCGGAGTGCAAGGACTGGACGTCAATCTTAACGATGCGGACAATGGCACTCTGAATCAGTTAGGCATCAACTGCCTGCGAACGTTCCCGGTTGCCGGTCGCGTCGTATGGGGGGCACGAACTCTGCGCGGCGCCGATCAGGCCGCCGATGAATACAAGTACATCCCCGTTCGCCGCACCGCTCTCTATTTAGAAGAAAGTCTTTATCGCGGTTTGAAATGGGTCGTATTCGAACCGAACGACGAACCGCTGTGGGCGCAGATTCGCCTGAATGTTGGAGCGTTCATGCAGAACCTGTTTCGCCAGGGGGCATTTCAGGGATCGACGCCAAAGGACGCATACTTTGTCAAATGCGATAAAGAGACGACAACGCAGAACGACATCAACCTTGGCATTGTGAATGTTGTTGTCGGTTTCGCCCCATTAAAACCTGCCGAATTCGTAGTAATCAAGCTGCAGCAGATGGCTGGGCAGATCCAGACGTAAGGAGAAAGCGATGGCTCAATTCAGTGTAAACGTTAATCCACAACGTTTCGATCCGTACAAGAATTTCAAATTCCGCGTGAAGTGGGATGGTCGTTACGTGGCCGGGATAAGCAAGGTCAGCTCGCTGAAGCGGACCACCGAAGTGGTGAAGCACCGCGATGGCGGCGACCCCAGCAGCACCCGCAAATCTCCGGGACGAACGGAGTACGAGGCCATAACACTGGAACGCGGCGTAACGCACGATCTCGAGTTCGAAAATTGGGCCAAGAAGGTCTGGAACTTTGGATCGGGTCTTGGTTCAGAGGTCTCGCTGAAGGATTTTCGCAAGGAGATTATCATCGAGGTCTATAACGAGGCCGGTCAAAAGGCTATCGCCTACAAGGTGTATCGGTGCTGGGTCTCGGAATACCAGGCGATGCCCGATCTGGACGCGAATGCCAACGCCATTGCGATTCAGCATATCAAGCTGGAGAACGAAGGCTGGGAGCGCGACGACGAAGTGCCTGAACCAAGCGAGCCTGTAGTGGTGGCCCAGTAAACCAGCGATGAGTGCTGAACCTGTCGACAGCTCTATCGACATTCGCCAGTCGCGACCCTTGCGATTGCAATCACCATCAGTTGTTGAGTTGCTGGACGCGTGGGAGCGCGCCTTGTCGCAATCGCCGGTGCAGCGCGCGTTGACTATGCTGTCGGCCGCATGTCCGAATGCCACGGTGGCCGAGCTGGCCAGGTTGAGCATCGGTCGCCGCGACTCGGGTCTGCTTTCATTGCGAGAGCGCCTCTTCGGCCCACAGTTGATGAGTCTCTCCAACTGTCCTGGATGCCAGGAGCGTTTGGAACTAGCCTTCAACGTATCGGATGTTCGGGCTCCCGCAGTTTCATTCGAAGTTGACAACACTGCGCCGCTGAGTCTGGAACTGAACGGATACGAAATCACATTTCGAACGCCAAACAGCTTCGACGTGATGGCGCTTGACGAAACCCGGGACGTTGCGGACAACAGTCAATTGATCCTTTCTCGCTGTTTGATTTCAGTCAAAGGTCCGAATGGCGAAAACTCTGCCGCGCAATTGCCCGCAAATGTTATCGAGGCAATCACCGAGGGTATGTCACAGGCTGATCCGCAGGCAGATGTGCAACTGGCATTGACATGTCCACAGTGCGAGCATCAATGGCAAGCCTCCTTTGACATAGTGTCGTTTCTCTGGAACGAAATCGACGTCTGGGCAAGCCGGTTTCTTCGTGAAGTTCACATCATCGCGTCCGCATACAAATGGAGTGAAGCGGAAATATTCGCTCTTACTCCATGGCGGCGGCAGATGTATCTGGAAATGATCGGCAGATGAGCAATTACCTGAGCAACTTGGCGACTCGAAGCGCTGGCGTTAGTGCGGCAACTGTTGGGCGCTCGGGTGATCCTTCGCCTTCAGTAATTCGCCCGCGATTGGCGTCGATGTTCGAGCCGGTGTTGCCGTTAGGAAATCGACAACCGGAATTCCAATCCGGTGATGAAGAACGACCCAATGATTCAGCATTAGATCGCCCGTTTCATAATGAGGCGCCTGTTTCGGATTTTCAGACTCAAACGATCATTCTGCAACAACGCCCTACTCTCGATTCTGTCGGTGATAGACAAGTCGGTGATCGGCCGCAACAAAATACCCAGGAAAATTTGTCCGCGGAAGAGTTACGACTGCTCCTGAATTGGGCAGGTAAACCGCAAAGGTCACCCCAACAGGCGCCTGCTTCGATCTCGACCTCAAGCAAGGACACAATTGATCATCGAGCTGACGAAAATCCAGAGCAAAAATTAAGATCAAACAAGTCCGATCTCACCGATAGAGCACCCCAAACATTAGTACAACCACCATCAGCACGACCATTGTCTCATCCAGACGGAGAAGCTCCGTCTTCTTTAACCTCAAGAGGAATGACGGAATCCTCGGCCGTTATAGTACCTGCAAACCAACACAGGACCGAGCAGATTGTCGAACGAGTGGTCACAGAACAGATCGTGAAAAAATCGTTCGATTCCGATGACAACGTGGACCAAGGTAAACATACGATCAGTGCGCAGTCCTCACCGATCGATGCGAGTGTTCGACAAATTGTCCAAGTCATAAGGCAACCGGAAGCGAGCCTGGCTGAACGCAGTCCGTTTCGTGCGCAGTCGAATCGTCCGCTGAACGTTGAGCCTATAGTCGCGCGTCCAAGAACCAGCATCGCGACCAGGCCACCCGCTTCAACGGAACCAGACAACGAGTCACGGTCACAGCCGACCATTCATGTCACCATTGGTCGGATCGAAGTACGAGCTGCGCAGCCGCCGTCGCAACCCCAACAGCGACGCGGTGGATCGTCAACGATGAGTCTCGACGACTATTTGAAAAAGCGTTCAAAGGGAGGTGGTCGATGAGCAATGAGCTTGCTATTGCCGCCGTGACTCGAACGCTCAGGCAAATAATTGATGATGCGATCAAGGAGGCACTTCCGGCTAATCTCCCGGCCGATGTGCAGCCAACTAACCAGATTCAGGACGTGACTACTTTTGCGCTGGATCAGGCGCGTGATCCTAACGCCACTACAAATCAGGTTAACCTGTTTCTGTATCACATAACGCTCGAGGCAGCCTGGCGAAATCAGGACCTGCCGCGCCAGGCTCGGCCTGGTCAAATCAGTCAGCCGCCTCTGGCCCTGAACCTCTATTACATGCTGACGGCTTATGCGCAGGACAATAACGAACTGATTGCGCAGTTTCTGATGGGACGCGCAATGCGAGCTCTGCACGACCACGCGCTGCTAATGCCAGGCGAAATCAGCGATGCGCTTTCTGTCAGCGAATTGCAGGATCAAGTCGAGCGAGTCCGAGTTACGCAGCAGCCCCTTTCCGTTGATGATCTGTCGAAATTATGGATGACTTTCCAGACGCAATATCGCACGTGCGCTTCTTATGAGGCCTCAGTCGTCCTGATAGACAGTATTCGTCAGAGACCTGCCGCGCTGCCGGTGCGGACGGCGAATGTTTACGTGTCAACATTCCGACGACCGGTTCTCGATTCAATCTCACCACAGGTCGTAGAAGATGGCGGCAAACTTAAGATCCAGGGAATGAATTTGAGCGGCACCGACATCAAAGTGCAGTTTGCATCTTTGCTGCCGGTCGATCCGGATAGCGCTACGGACATTCAGCTTGATGTGACATTGCCCGCGGGACTCAAAGCGGGAGTCAACACCGTCAAGGTTGTACAGCAGCCGATGCTGGGGACACCGCCGGTTGCTCATCCAGGCGCCGGTTATGAATCGAATGTTGCGGCTTTCGTGTTAGCACCGAGCTTTACCGCAGCGCCCCCGGTGTCAGTCGCGCACGGAGCGACTTTGACCGTGGCTATAGCGCCGCCAGTATACAGAGAGCAAAGGGCAGTCGCGCTGCTGGTTGAAATCGGGGCGAATCCTCCGCGAACTATTTCGATTCCAGCGGTGCCGCGACCGGTTGTGGATCCTCCCGTCACGGCTAGCAGTCTGGACTTTGTGATACCCGACAACCTCAGTCCAGGCGACTTTTTGTTACGCGTGCAGGTAGACGGAGCCGAGAGTTTTCTCGACGTGGACACGAATCCGGCCAGCCCGACTTTCAGTCAGTACATAGGTCCGAAGGTGTCAATTACATGAGCGACCAGGCCGAATGGCAAAAGAACAACGAAGCCTACCTGACAGCCGCGCTCACGTGGTTAAGATTGCGGCTGGACTCGCAGTCTGCTTCGGCCCCGACGATCGTTACACCTTCGAATGTTGCTCCTTCAGAGCCGCCACCGTCGCACTGGTGGTCAAGGCACAAGTCGCCTGCGCCGGCCGCCGCCGTTGCCGCACCTGAGCCGCAGGTCAAGTTGTTGCCAGAAGCGAATCTCGCACAGGCAGCCGCGGACATGAACGCTGCTGAATCGACAGATCCTCCGCCGCTGCTGGTGATGCTCAGCCGACGTTTTGGACTATCGCGATTTGAGCGACAGATACTTCTGCTTTGCGCGGCAATGGAGCTGGACACGCGGGTTGCTTATCTTTGCGCGCTCGCACAGGGAGATCAGTCGAAACCGTATCCGACTTTCGCTCTTGCTCTGGCGATTCTCGACGAGCCAGCCTGGGACGCATTGTCGCCGGAGCGTCCTTTGCGTTTCTGGCGATTGATCGAGATCAACCAGCCGGGAGCACAGCCTTTGACCACCAGCGCTTTGCGCATTGACGAACGCATTCTGAACTACGTCAAAGGCCTCAACTATCTTGACGATCGTTTGTCGCCGCTGCTTGCGGCACTGAATACTGATGACAGAAATTCGCAACTACCGGCATCGCAACAAACGACTGTAGATGTGATAACGCATCGACTGCAGCAGGCATCCGATCTTCATCGCTTGCCAGTCATTCAATTGCTTGGGCCAGACACTCCAAGCAAACAGCTGGTCGCGCAACGCGCTGCTGGCAGTCTTGGTCTTCACGTGTATCGCCTTCACGCAGGTGCACTGCCCACACAAACCGCAGAGTTGGAAACGCTGGCGCGGTTGTGGCAGAGAGAGAGCCTGCTGCTGCCTATTGCGATGTATATGGATGCTTACGAAATCGATTCGCATTCGCAAGGGGATTCACCGATGTCTCCATTACTGCGCTATCTGACCCGCGCCGATGGAGTCGTCTTCCTGGATACTCGCGAAGTTCAAAGCGGACCCGGCTGGGATAGACTAAGAGAGAATGCGGTTTTGCTGGACGTGTCGAAACCGACACCGGCCGAGCAGCAAGCCGCGTGGGCGGCAGAATTGACTCCGCCAGACAGTGGCGAGAATCAAGGCGCATCTGCAGCGGAACAACCACAACCGAAAACGCCAGATGATTCTATCGACACTCCCGCGGCGCTTGCTGGTCAGTTTAGTTTGAGCCTCACATCAATTCGACAAATTGCACAAACGACCCTGGCGGAAATCAAAAGCGAAGGCGACGCGGCATCGAATAGCAGTTCGCTTCACGATCGGTTATGGGATGCCTGCCTGATGTCAACCCGACCTCGACTGGACACATTGGCGCAGCGATTGGACGCAAAGGCTACCTGGAATGACATCGTTCTTCCCTCAGAGGCAGTCGAGCTGCTTCACCAGATCTCCGCTCAAGTAAGTCGACGCAGCAAGGTGTATGAAGACTGGGGATTTTACAGGAGGATGAATCGTGGTCTGGGTATCAGCGCGCTCTTCACCGGCGAAAGCGGCACTGGAAAGACCATGGCAGCCGAAGTTATTGCGAACGAGCTTCGCTTAAATCTTTATCGAATCGACCTGTCGGCGGTTGTCAGCAAATACATCGGTGAAACGGAAAAGAACCTGCGACGGCTTTTCGACGCAGCTGAGGATGGCGGAGCGATTCTGTTCTTTGATGAAGCAGATGCGCTGTTCGGCAAGCGCAGCGAAGTCAAAGACAGCCACGACCGTTACGCCAACATCGAGATTAATTACCTGTTACAGCGTATGGAGGCCTATCGAGGGCTGGCGATCCTGGCAACCAACATGAAGAGCGCGATGGATACCGCGTTTATGCGCAGACTTCGTTTCGTTGTCAGTTTCTCCTTTCCCGGCCCGGCTGAGCGTCTGGTGATCTGGCGCAAAGTGTTCCCGCCGCAGACTCCGACCGGCGTAATCGATTTTGATCGACTGGCCAGGCTAAACCTGACCGGCGGCAGCATCCAGAATATCGCGCTGAATGCTGCGTTTCTGGCAGCGAGGAGCGCCGTGCCGGTGTCGATGCCGGTGATACTTGAGGCCGCTCGCACCGAATTTCGCAAGCTGGAGCGACCGATCAACGATGCCGACTTTCGCGTCGTGGAGGCGGTTAAGTAAAGGCATGAATATCAAGATTCATATAGAGCGATTGGTTTTGGATGGTTTGCCGATTACGCGGGCGCACGGTCCGGCGGTGCAACAAGCCGTCGAAGCAGAACTGACGCGACTGCTTGCCGACGGCGGGCTTTCGCAGGATTTGTCAGGCGGCGGTGCAATGCCCAGCGTTACAGCTCGGGGCATTCAGTTGAAGCACGGAGGCGACTCAGGTGCGATCGGTCGACAGATTGCCCATTCAGTTTACGGAGGAATTGGCAAATGAATCGTCAGGCCGCCGTTCAAACTCAGCACCAGATTGCGCCTGCATCGTCGACCCAGGGCGGCATTTTGCAGCGCAAATGTGAATCCTGCGGTCAGCATTCATTTTCTGGCGAGAACTGCGAAGAATGCGGCAAAGGCACGGTTAGGCGTTTGACTGCGAACGGATCGCAACCGACAACACCGCCTCCGATTGTGCATGACGTATTGCGTTCTTCGGGACGGCCCCTGGATGCCGCGACACGAACGTTTATGGAGCCTCGTTTTGGACGCGATTTCAGCCGCGTCAGAATTCATACCGATGCAAAAGCTGCGGCTTCGGCGCGATCTGTCGATGCTATTGCCTATACCGTCGGTAATGATGTGGTATTCGGTCAGGGGCATTATGCCCCGGACACGCACGCGGGCAGGGGGCTTATTGCCCACGAATTAACGCACGTTGTACAGAACTCGACGGTGACTGGAAATTCGACGGGTTCCGTTCGAATCGGTCCGACCGGTGATCGTTTCGAGGCAGAAGCAGACGCAAACGCAATGGCTGTCGCAACCGGCGGAACGGCTATCGCTCACAGCGCGGTATCGCCATCTGCGGAGATCGGTCGATTGTCGCGAGCAACTTTCAGTATAGGAAACGTGCAGGCGACCAGCGACTATACCAACATCAGCAGTACAGCACCGGCAGATTATCAAAAGACGATCGAAACGATGTTCACAACCTGGACGCAGGCTCAAGCAACTGTGATCCAGGCGGATGTTGCAAAGCTTTCGGAAGCCGCAAAAAAATGGGTGTTGTACGGCCTGGATTTATTAATGGACAATCAGGTTACCGGTCTGGACAAGGTTCAGGCGGTTAAACGCCTGATCGAATACGCACCTTCGGCTCACTTCGCTCCTGGAAGTAATGCCTCACCGGCCGTCTACGATTTTGAGAGAGAAGCCTTGTCGGCCAGCGGCTGGACTGAGAAAGCCTTTACCAGCAACCTCAAAGTGCCTTCCAGTACAAGGGTCAATTATGTTCAGAGTCGACTAAACTCCGGTGCTTCGTCGTCAGGGTCAGCGACCTGTCCGTCTCCGCGCGCTGCCGCGGATATGTTGGACGAGCCAAAGCTGAAGGCTCAGATGCCGATCGATCTCGAGGCATACCTAAAGAGAGTGATTGTGCCATCGAATGTGAATACGCAGGCGATAGGTCCATTGCAGAAAGTAGCCGATCTAGTTCAGGAGCAAGCGCGGATTTATTATGCGCCTTATGCGGACGGAGCGCGTGGCAAAGGAAACACATTCCTTCAGCAATGGAAATATTCGGCCAATCTGGTCTCGACTCAATCTCAGGCCGGGACGCCGAACAAAGACTTGCGAACCGCTTATTTGAGAAGCCGGGCCGGAATTGTCGGCGATATGGGACTGTTTGCCACTGTGCACTATGATGCCAGATGCAGCGCTGACGAAGCAGTGCTGGACGGCATAGCCCAAAACCTGGAAACACAATCCAAATTCCAGGCGCTGGTCGATCCGATCCTGCGACAGAAATCCTACACGGATGAAAACTCGACGCCGAAACGCGTCATGCTGAATACCCAATACGATAAAACGAATTCAGATGAATGCCAGGCTCGCTGGGATGCGACAAAGACTCTTTGTCACGAGTTGATGCACGTGATGGGACACGATGATTTCCGGGCGGCAACAAAGAATCGAACAATCCTCGTTGAGGGATTTCCTGAGGTGCTGGGTCATTATCTCTACGAAAAGATCAGCGGAGACCCGGCGTTGAAGCCAAAGGTGGAAGCAGGATTGACTAAGACACCCTGCCCTACTGTGCCACCATCCACCATCGGTTACGCGCCTGCTGGTCCCGACGCGGAGAAGATAAGAATCGCGGTGGGTAACGACAATTTCCGAGCGGCGTATTTTCTGGGACAGCTTAAATTGGCCGGTCTTCAACCGGCGTCGCTCGATGAACACCAGCCAGTGGGACCGGATGAAAGCGAAGCGGACCACGCAGCGCAGGCAGTTATTGACTCTCGACCTGTTCCTTCGCCTGTTCAGAGTGCTCCATCGTTTATCAGTGCCGGGCATTTCAATCTTGGAGCGGGAAATCCGCTCGAACCTGGTGTGCATAGCGATATGAGCGACAAGTTTGGTCGTGATTTCAGTCGGGTGCGAATCTATTCAAACAGTGCGGCCGCCGAATCGGCAAAATCCGTAAATGCCAAGGCCTTCACCGTTGGAAATGATGTCGTGTTTGGATCCGGACGATATTCTCCGCATACGACCGAAGGCAGGAAGTTGCTGGCGCACGAGCTGACTCACGTCGTGCAGCAAACCGGTCAAAGCCCGAAGATTCCTGACAATACGACTGTCAGCCCGCATAGCGCGCCACAATCTAAGGGGTTAAGCGGCGACATAAAGGATTCAAGTAATGCCGACGAGCGTCAAGCGGAAACCAATGCGCAGGCCATAGCTAACGGCAGGCGGCCGTCATTAATTACCAGCAGTCCTCTAGGTATCGCAAGAGATCCACTGGCGCCGTCGGCTTCACAAGAGCACGCTTGCGTCAAAGGCACTCCCAAAATTCCCTGGGGAAGAACAGGTGCTGTTAACCTGTCGGGCATGATTGGTGAAAGATTTTATATGGATGTTCATTGGGAGAACGATCTATCCAGAAATTGCAACTGTAGTTGCGGTGAGTATAGACAGTTCGTAAGGGGACATTATATTTCTGACGGCAAGCCGGTCAAAAAAGCATTGTGGGGCGGCGCGTACCTCGATGAAAAAGAGTATCACGAAGATGGCGATGGCAAAGGACATCGTTACGGACACCGTGATGATCCGGAATTTACCACGAACAAGTTTACAGATGACCCGAACGGAGCAACCGGCTGTCATTTCGACGGTACAGATTTTCCCAGCATTGACGGAGCCAGAGGCTCAACAGTAGATGCGTTTCTCGATTTCAAAGGTCAGACATACGACAGGTGCACGAAAACCTACGGGCCAGTTTATCAATGGGACGTGAAGCTGAAAGGCAAAGTATTGTAGATCGTTCGTCGCAATAGCAGACGTGTCTGCCGATTGGTGGGATTTATGACGACAGAACCTAAATCATATAGCGGACCTGCTCCACAACTCTCGCTCGCACGTGCTCAGAGCCTGAAACTCCAACGCGCATGCGACTGCGGTAATCACACAATGGGTGGTGGAGAGTGTGAGGGGTGCAAGGGAAAGGTGCAGCGTAGTTCCGCTGTGAGCTCGACAACCTCCGTGGCTCCGCCGATTGTTCATCGAGCATTAGGCTCAGCGGGCCAGCCGCTCGACACCGCAACGCGGACATTTATGGAGCCCAGGTTTGGTCATGATTTCAGCGCTGTACGCGTTCATACTGATGCAACAGCGGTCGAATCCGCGCGCGCAGTCAGCGCTCAGGCCTACACTGTCGGAAACGATATCGTTTTTGACGCGGGTCGATATACGCCGGGAACGCCAGCAGGTCAAAAGTTACTCGCGCACGAACTAGCTCACGTTGCACAACAGGGCGGAACGAATCAGGGAATACAGGGCAAGTTGAACATTAGCCAACCTGACGACGCGAGCGAAATCGAAGCCGACAGAGCTGCTGAATCTGTTATGCGATCACCAGAAGGCGCCGCACCGTTCAAGGTGAACGCGAGCGCCGCCGCGGCCACAGCGCAGCTTCACCGCAGCTGTGATGACGGGAGATGTGAAACATGCGCCGGCGGTCGACGCGATTTCTGGGTCACCGTATTTTTCCGACGACGAGCGACCCAAGACACAATGAACAAACTAAGAACAGAAATAAACGGTGCGAAAGCAATTTTGTCCAAGTGCTGCCTGGACCTGAAGTTTGATTTTAATTGGACGCTGTTACCGGGTGGTGGATCGCTACCTGCTTTCCAAACTGACGCGAGTGGTAATTGGCATTACACGGCGGATGAACAGGCACTGGGCACCGGCAATACATTTTCAGGTGCGAGGGGTGTGCCGATGCTTGTTGTGGATGACGTTCCACTCAGCGGCGGCGGTGTGACCGTTGATCCAAGATTTGACACAACCTACACTGGAAAAGACTACTTCGCCATCGGAATCAACCAAACCTCGACACCGAATCCGAACTGCAATCACATTGCCCACGAATTGTGGCACGTCGGCAGCGGCAACGCAGCACACGATCCCGCCAACGGAACAGTGACTTCGTGTACGGGTAGCGACGTCAGCGCTCTGTATTGCAGAGGATTGCGGAATATGGTGGGGCCGGTAGGCGACTTCCCCGATCCGCCAAGAGGACCGGGCGCAACCAGGGTCGCATAAGGAATAAAAGTCGGTAGAGTAACGATGAATCATAACCTGGCGACAATGCAAAAAAGCTCGGTAGCACTGAATGCGAGCGGTATTCGGTTACAGCGTAAATGCGCTGTTTGTGGGCAACACTCCATCGGCGGCAACCACTGCGATAGTTGCGATAAGGAGATGTCGCAAACTGCGGCAAGCCATGATGTTCGGCAATTCTCGAGTAATGCGATCTCGCAACCGGTCACCCAGCCGCGTTTCAGCCACGACTTTAGTAGCGTTCGAGTTCATACCGATTCGCCGTCGGTTACCTCGATGAATGCCAATTTGCTACAGCGCCAGATTGACGTCGACAAGGACGAGCCGAAGAATCCACCAAAGGATGAAGGGAAGGCACCACCATCAGATTCGTCAAAGGCGCCTGCAACCGCTCCGACATCGGCACCTGTGGCCGCCGCCAAGGGGCCCTGCAGCGGATCGTCAGCAGTAAGCGGTGTTAAGGAGAGTGACAAACGTATGAATGGATCGGCGGTGACCGCGACCGTTGATCCCTCTGATTTTGGTAATACGTCTAAACTGGGTGCCGACTTCAAGTTCAGTGCCTGCAAGGTTGGCAAGACCTGGCGGTTCCAAATAGATGCCCTTGTTGTGCCTGTCGTTTCGGCCGTCCAGCCGGTATCGTTTCGCAAGAACGTTACGGCAGCAACCGACACCGTAGTCGACAAAACTACCTACAGCGACATCGTCGAGGATTTGTCGCCGACCAGAACAGGCACATTTACGATTTCCTGCGGAGGCAAGACCAACAAAGACAAAGTGACGACTTACTCAAGACGGAAAGAATATTGGAACCAGCAGTTCGTCATCGATCACGAAGCATTTCACCGCAAGGATTGGGTCAGCATGTACAAAACTGAGCTGACAAAAGCTGAGAGCGATGTCTGGGGTTACTCCCTTGCTGAAGCTGACGCCGCGGATGCGACCGCAGCGGTAGCCAAGGCCAATCCTGATCTGACCAAATTTATGACAGACGCCTATGGTCGATTGTGCGATGCGTACGGACCAAAAAAAGAAAGTCGCGCCTATGATGCTGGCGCGCCTGCTTATCAGAAACTCGTTGATGACATCAATACTCGCGCGAAGAAAGAGAAATGGTAAACGAGAGGATGAGCCTGTGATTCGAGAAATTGCTACGCAGGAAAATAAATTGTCGCTGTTACCGCACGACAAAGGTTTTCTGCGGCGTAAATGCGCTGCATGTGGGCAGCACTCTGTCGCAGGCACAAAGTGTGAAAGTTGCAGCAAAGGACGTCTTCAGCGTCGCGCGTCATCGGATCAAAATACGAAGTCAGAAGCGCCCCCAATCGCCCACGATGTATTGAAATCTAATGGCCGTTCTTTGGATGAAGGTACACGAGCCTTATTCGAGCCACGCTTCGGACGCGACTTCAGTCAGGTTCGCGTGCACACGGATTCAAAAGCGTCCGAATCCGCCGCGTCAGTAAACGCATTAGCCTATACAGTTGGATCGAACATCGTTTTTGGAGCTCACAAGTACGAGCCAGCTGGGGACCCGGGTAGACGGTTGCTTGCTCACGAACTGACACACGTTGCTCAACACGCTTCGTCGAAATTCAATTCATTTGGTAACAGGTTGGAAGTTGGTGCGGCTGATAGCGCCGAAGAAAGGATTGCGGACCAAACTGCGGCTGCCGTATTGGGTGGTCAGCGTGTTCAGGTGCCGGCAGCCTCTTCAGCGAACCTGCGTCGGCAGCCAGACCCATCGAAACAACCCGACAAGTCTGACAGTGGAACTGTGACTGTCCCGGGACCTCCCGAGGCAGAACATCCTCTGTTGCAGGATTATGGCTTATTACCGAGGTTGTCTCCGCAGCCTTCCACTGTCCATTTGCAATCACCGAGCCTGACGGGCCTGGATCTGCTAAAGGACTATCCGGCTTTGTCGCAGCGACTGACGACGCCGTTTACGCTCAGGCGCAATGATCCTTTGTCGCCGCTGGGACTGGGACGACGATCGCTTTTAAAACCACCGCCGAATCTGTTGGATGCAAAGGATCTTACACATTCGCCTTTGACGGCGGGATCGACGGATCCTCAAGCTGGGTCGTCGCCTTCAGGGCTATCGGCAGGCATCCTGGGCGATGTTCAGCCGACTGCAACTCTGGATGCCGGCTATGATTTTGGTGAAGGTCATCCGGTTATCGAATTTCAAGTAGGTTTGCAGGCTGACTGGCGCGCGAAAGAGTTCAAGCTCGGGAAATGGGGATTATTCGACATTCTCGACCAACCGTCCGCGGCCGCCGTCTTTTCTTTTAATCCCAAAGCGGGACTAACCCCGGACGCGCTCAAGATCACAAATCAATTCACAGTATCAGCATTCAACTTTGTGGTCGTAAAAGAGAAAGATCGATTGTTGGAAATTGCTCCACAAATCGGCATCCAGCCCGGGGCCGGTCTTGTAGGCGGACAAATCACTTATCACCCGAGCAAGCATTTCGCGCTGGTTGGAAGCGGCGGCGGCCAAATTTCTCCGCGCGGCGCAATTTCGTGGAGCGCATTCACGCTGGGATTACAGGCTACACCGTGATTTGAAAGGTGACTGACGAATGAGCACGTTTCCAGGATCGCCAAGATTATTAAAAGGCGCAATCATCGGGCTCGACCCGGTCAATCCGCTCGCCAGCGTTGTCGTGTTCCAGTATAACCCGGACACAATGACGCGACGGCTTGATGCAAGATCATCGGGCGGCAGCGATACCGGCGACCGGTCCGAGGCATTTCGCCTTACCGGTCCTCCTAAAGAGACAATCACACTCAATATCGAAATCGATGCGGCGGATCAACTCGAACAAGTAAATCCCATTGCTGTTGTTTCTGGTATCTATCCGACTTTGGCCGCGCTGGAAATGCTTCTTTATCCGAAGAGCGCGACCGTTATTGCCAATGCCGCGATGGCACAGGCGGGGTTGCTTGAAATCATTCCTGTTGAAGCTCCGTTGACACTATTTGTCTGGGGACCGTTGCGTGTTTTGCCGGTGCGTCTCACCGGATTCAGCATTACCGAAGAGGCGTACGACACGCTGCTTAATCCTATTCGCGCGAAAGTCGATCTAACGCTGAATGTACTTAGCTACGTTGATCTAAAGATTACGAATCCTGGTTACACACTGTTCCTGGCTCATCAGATTGCCAAGGAAGTGCTGGCTACAACGAACGTTCTTAACAGCATTCAGAATATAGGTGCGGGCGCGAAACTGTTTTGAGGTGAAATTATGTTTCCAGTTACCAGTCGTTATTACGGCATCGATACGGAATCGTATGTTAGTCCGGACGGTCGAACTATCGTTTATCTAAAGCGTCGCTTCTTGCCGACTTCATCTACTGCTCCGGTCATCGCGCAGCACACGGTCGCGCAGGGGGAGAGACTGGACAATATCACCGCGCTCTACCTTGGCGATCCCGAACAATTCTGGCGAGTCTGTGACGCAAACAATGCGATGCGCCCGATTGAAATGACTTCAGAGATCGGTCGCAAATTGAATATTCCGCTTCCACAGGGAGGAAGTTTCTAAAATGCCTGATCTCGGCGCGCATCTCCAGTTATTGATAGGTCCGACCGTTCCGTTGCCGGCGCCTTATGCCTTGATGGATGCTTTTGTCAGCCTTGAAGTAACGAACAGAGATCAGGATTTCGACGGTTTTCGGCTCTCGTTCAGCCTGGGGAAAGACTCGTTGATCGACTACGGATTGCTCGCGAGTGGGCTGTTGGATCCACCCAGCCGTGTGATCATAGTTGCGATTATAGGCGTGCTGCCGCAGGTCTTGATCGACGGCATCATCACAGATCATCAGATTTCGCCCAGCAACAAACCAGGAGAATCGACTCTGAGTGTTTTGGGCAAGGACATCACGCTCAAGCTCAGCCTGGAAGAAAAAAGCGAGACCTATCCGAATCAACCGGATTCGATTATCGTCACGCGATTGCTTGCAAATTACGCGACGCTTGGTTTGGTGCCGCAGATAACTCCGACAACCGATGTGCCGATCGAAGTCAATCGAGTTCCGACGCAACAGGGCAACGATCTGGATTTCATCAGAGAGCTGGCGACACGCAACGGATATGTGTTTTATATCGAGCCGACTCCGATACCGGGAGTAAACACCGCCTATTGGGGAATCGACAATCGCCTTGGCGTGCCGCAGCCTGCACTGACCATGAACATGGGCGGGAACACGAATGTCGATATGCCAATGACATTCAGCTATGACGCGTTGGGACCGACGCAACCGCAGGTCAGCATCGAAGACCCGACGACGAAAATCTCAGTTCCAATTCCCTTGCCCAGCAGTTTGCATCCGCCGCTCGCCCGTCGTCCGGCGACGCCGATGCGAAAGACGTTGACCAGAGACACGGCGAACCTGAACCCGGCGCAGGCAGCATTGCGCGGGCTTTCATCAGCCAACCAATCTTCGGATGCTGTATCTGCCAGCGGCGAAGTTGACGCCGTGCGCTATGGACAGGCGTTGCGGTCGCGTCGGCTGGTTGACGTTCGCGGAGTTGGTCAGTCGTACGGCGGCACATATTACGTCAAAGAAGTTACGCATCGAATGCAGCGCGGCGAATACAAACAGAGTTTTACGCTTTCACGCGAAGGGACGGGAGCGTTGCTCCCTGTTGTTGTTCCTTCACCTAACGGATAAGAGGCGGGATGAGCGCAGGTCCATTTTACGGCAAATTCCGAGGGGTCGTTACCGACAACCGTGACCCACTGATGATGGGTCGCATTCGCGCAACTGTGCAGGACGTGCTTGGCAGCAATCCCAGCGGATGGGCATTACCGGCGTCACCCTATGCTGGCAGGGGAGTGGGATTGTTTTTGATACCACCGGTGGGAGCTTCGGTCTGGCTGGAGTTCGAGCACGGCGATCCTGACTATCCGATCTGGAGCGGCTGTTTCTGGGCAACAGGTGAACCGCCAGCAACACCGGCCGTGCCTGAAATGAAGGTATTAAAGACCGATACGGCCACCATCACGCTGAACGATTTGCCGGGAGCCGGCGGAGTAACTATCGAGACTACCGCCGGGATGAAGATCGTTATCAATGCGGCCGGAATAGAGATCAACGATGGGCAAGGGGGCAGCATTACGTTGAATGGACCTTCGGTTTCAATTAACAACGGAGCTTTGCAGGTAATCTGATGCCAGCATTTTTATTGCACGTGGGAGCAACCGTATTGTGCTCGCACGCGGGACAGGCGCAACCGGTTGCTTCGAATCCACGAGTGACAGTGGGCGGCCAGCCAATCGTGACCTTGTCAAACACCTACACGATTGCGGGCTGCGCGATGCCGCCGCCGATTGCAGGAA
>Ga0070741_10006394_pt1 | contig 25329 bp, 20 predicted proteins | sample Coa_R1_4_FD_66440 | JGI IMG/M metagenome (GOLD analysis project Ga0070741, IMG submission 66440) | Surface soil microbial communities from Centralia Pennsylvania, which are recovering from an underground coalmine fire - Coalmine... | ecosystem: Environmental > Terrestrial > Soil > Unclassified ... | reverse complement strand
GCTCAAGGACTTCCGTCGCGTGGCCACTCGCTATGACAAGCTCGCAAGAAACTTCCTCGCTGGCGTGCTCATCGCCGCAATCGTAATCTGGTGGCTCAATTGAGTCCGGACCCTAGTGCAGGTTGCGGCATTGCAGTCCGAGCACGTCGAGGGATATGTGAACCTCCTTTGAAGATGCTGCGCCAGTCGGCTCACTCAGCAGTGATGATCGAAGACCGCTAGTCTTGGGCGTGAACTCTGTGCTAGGGTTGCTGAGAGCCACGGTTGGTTGGGGCGAACGCCGTGTTCACACCGAAACGACTTTGCGTCTTTGCATTAGAGCCGATAACGGGTCGCCCACTCTCTGGCGCACCATTCTACGCCGAAGTCGTCGCGCCAACACCGTTTCCCGATCCACCGGTCAACATCGATCAGCGGTTTGAGCAGGTAATCGCGGCTCAACTACTTGCTATCGACAATGCTGCGTTCAATGATCCGGCGAGCCGCCAACGTATAACCGATGCCATACAGCAGGCGATTGCAAAGGTTCTCACTTCGGCAGCACGGGACCGAATTGTTACCGATAGTGCTTTAGCGGCACATTTTCTTGGCTTGATCATCAAGGCAGCAGAACAGGCGCATGGCGGGACGCTACAAACATTAGTTCCGCCTAGTTTGCGTCCCACTGTCGAGAAAGCGGTCCGTGATGCCGCGACGAATCTCGGCTTTGAAGTCGTCCCTGCCGCTACTCCTGACACAGCGCCGAAGACCGCCTACCCGCTAGGTTTTCTCGCAACTGATCACGTGGGTTATTTGTCCTTTGATTTGGAGCGCCTACCTTCGGAAATTTACCTGTCCGTGCTCAACGCAATCGAACAACGCCAGACGGACATCAACGCCGTTCTCGACACCTCCGTCTGGCTCTATGCGCTGGGATTAGAGTCGCAGCGGTTCGATGCGTTGGCGCAAGGTCGTTTCGCAAACGACGCAGTTTTAACCAAACTGGAAATCACCCTCCCGCTCAAGCTGCCGTCCGTGCTGCGTGGCATTGGCTTCCTCTCAATGCAAAATCCCAGTCTAATCGACTGGCGGCTATCGCCCACTTCATTTGCGACCACCCCGTTAGCACTTCTTGGGAACGAGGACGGCTGCGAGAACCTCTTACCCGCGAACGTCGCTCTACACGACTACAGATTCTACCAAGTATTGCGGTTCACCGACGCAGTCGCGCCGATCCCTGCCGAGTTGCGCCAACGGCTGCGGCTTGGAGTCATTCAGGATTTCCAGACCGCGTGGTACCCGCTTGGTCATTCGCTGGGCCAGATTCTGTACAGCTTGCCGCTTGCGCCGGGCGAATCGGTCAATCTGACGGTTGTAGACTGGACCCGCCGCGATGAAGCGCAGCGGAAAGAGGTAACCACGCTTGACGAGCAACTGGTAAGTGACGAGCACCGCGACCGCGGCATCACTGAAACGGTCAACGCTGCCGTTCAGGAATACCAGCATGGCAGCAGCCTAGTAGGCGGAATTGCCGCATCTGCCGGTCTCAGTGCAGCTGTGTCTTCATCGGTCGGAATAGCCGCTGGTCTCGCAGGATCATTGGGCGGCAGCACCGCCAGTAGCAACGGTACGCGCACGGTCGCGGCAAATACGGTTCAACAGGTTAGCGACAACATCTCACAATTTAGCTCCGCCCAGCGTGAACTCCAAAGTACCGTGGTGGTGCAATCCGTGCAGGCGGAGAAAGAGGCCATCCAAACCCGCACGGTGGTTAATTACAATCACAGCCACACCCTGACGATTCTCTACTACGAGGTCCTCCGGCACTATCGGGTTGTGACCCAACGCATCGCGCTGCGTCCGGCGCTGCTGGTGAGATATGACCTGATCGATTTCACCACAGCTAACATCCCCTGCTACCGTGAACTCCTCGAGCCTTGGCTGGCTGCCTACAAGGACGGGTTCGATGCGCTCGATCACCTCCAGGTGCTAACTGCGCAAACACCGCCTGCCGCCCCTCTAGCTCCGCTCAACTGGTTCTATTGCCATTTCACCACAGGTGGCTGGTCGCCTAACTCGATATCATCCGTCTCGCTCTATGTTACCGTTTTCAATCACCATCTACAGCCCCTCGCGAAATTCGTCCGCGTCATCGACGACGCTGGAGACATTCCAGCTGTCGGCGCCGATACCAACAACATCATCCAGTTTCTTCAAGCGCCAGCAGTCAACACGACGTACACGTTTCCTGCGCTTTCTGACAAAGCGATCAGCCCCAGCGACATTCATGCGATTGCGTTTGCCTTCGGCGTCAGCAAGGGCAGCAAGGATCAGATCGGAATAAAAGAATTCAGCATAGACGCAATAGCGGCAGACGGAACAGGTTATACCAACCTGTTCGACTGGAAAGGCGACCTCGCTTATAAAGATGTGGGCGAGGGATCTTGGGGCTGGGTCACCGATTTAGTACAGCTCCCGCCAGCGCCCGATCCCTATTCAGGGCTCTCGCCTGATGAGCGCAGCGCGATGGAGCGGCTGATCGCGCATCTCAACTGTCCGGAACAAAAAGCCCGGTTTAACCGCATCATTTGGCTCGGCGAGGATCCGGTGCACCGTGCCCTCCGGTTCGACGGCATGGCGTGGGACGCCTCGTCCACACTCCTCGACCATATCGACAATAAACCGGCGGAGGTGCTGGGTCAGTGGGTCGCCTTCCCCTCCGGCGATGCTGCGCTAGATCACTTCATCCAAAAGCTGGAGACCCAGGACCCGCGAGTCTCATCGAGCCTTCCTCCCATCTTTGATGAACGGCTCGTGACCCTGCCCACACGCGGTATCTTTGCCGACGCCAAACTCGGCCACTGCAACGCCTCGGAAGAAATCGACAATACGCGCTTCTGGGATTGGCAGCAGTCGCCAATTCCCCATTATGCACCGGACATTGCGCCCGCTACCCCGGTTACTCCGCAGCCGCAGCAGCCGAACGTCACGCCAACGCCGTTCCCGCAGTCCCTCGTAAACATTGTAAACCCGCCGAACGAACCTGATCCAACGGGGCTCGCTGCTGCATTAAACGTTCTCGCGACTCCGAACATATTCCGCGACATGTCCGGACAGGCCCAGGTGGCGGATCTGCTAAAACGCCTATCTGACAACACCATCGGTATAGCCGAGGCAGCGAACCAGGCGCGGCAAATTCAGGCGAAATACGGTAGCGGAGCGGGAAGTAGCCTCGGAAGTGGCGTTTCGACCGGTCCTCTTGGAAGTCCCCGCGCCATGCCGAACCAGCCGTCGCAAACCAATAGGGACCTTCAGGACCTGCAGCACGTGCTTGGGCGGGCGCAGGACAACAATCTCATATCGCCAGAGCAGGCGCAGGCCATATATGCCGACGCCACACGCCAAGCTCTCGGACTTCAGCAGGTTGGTGACACCTACGTGCGACCAGCTTGGACCAAGAACCAATTAATCGGACTTGTTGGAGAGGTACTTTTATCCGACGCTCTCAAACGTGATGGTCTGATCGTTTTTGGCGATCCCACAAAGCACGTTGCCGGAAATGGAATCGATCTGGTAGCTCTTGATCCGACCGCAGGCGAAGTTTGGATTTTGGATAATAAGGCTCAGATGGGGCCGATTGGAGGCGCTAACGCCCTCACTGGTAGCAACTTCGATACGTACAAAGATAGTGTTCTTGATTTCTTGGAGAAGAGATCGCCACACCCGCGAGCGATAGAAGCGGCGAACCTGATACGCGCTGGAAAATTTCGGAAAGTCATTGCAAACGCCTGGGCTGGGTTAGACACCAAATTTACACAAGGAGTATTTACGAGTGCGCTTGAGGTCTATGATGTACGGCTCGGAGCGAAGTTCACAAGCTATGCTGCCTGGGAGTCAGCATTCAAAGCGATTCCAAAAGGTCTCAGCAGATTACCCGGCCTGCGGGGTTCTGCGTTGCTTGACGGTTCGATGCTAGTCTTGGCCGTATACGCGGCCGCACTGTTCGTCGCAAGTTCCGATGACAAGTTTAAGACGCTCGGCCAGTTTGCCGCCGAGACGGCAATGAATGCCGCCCTCTGTCTCCTGCCGGGCGGTTTCATTGCTAGCCTGACTCTCGGATTGGAGAGTGACAATCCGGCTCAAATGGCTGCAAATAAACGTGACGAGACAATCAATCAGATTTGCGCCCAGGTCCCGGGTTTCTTCGGGATGGCAAAGGCCGATCAGGATCAGATCAGCAATTCAATCGGTCAGATCCTTGACGATCCCGTGCTGATTCCTGATCCGCCCGCTCCACCCGGTCCGGCTTCTCAGCCCAGACAGATTCTTCCCGGCCTTACGTGGCCACCTGCGCCAGAGGGGCCGAGCGCCTGACCTTAAGGAGGGCTGATCTCGGCCACTGCTCTCCCGGTTCGGTTCATCAGCTTGAGAAGCGGTGAATACGCTGCAGCCCACTCGATCATCGTCAGCGGCCAACCGCGCCGTTATTTGCGTGCACCCTTGATCAGGACCGAGCGCGGCTGCGCCGCCTCGTAAGCTCTTAGTGCTTCTTCAAACCCTGCACGTTCCAGTGCCCGACGCTTCTCGGCTTGTCTGGTCTTTCGTAATTTACGAGCTAATCGACCAGCAAATCCCGGAACACGGAAAACCGTGTGACCACCGATATAACTACCTCTACTCATGACATACCTCTTAATGTTGGGAATTATCTTACCCATAAACGGCGCTGTGCTCTTGCTACGAATAACGCTGCAAGTGCCATCGTTATTACTTTACAAGATCCGAATTAGCAGCTTTCGAACTCGCTCGCCCGAGGCGACGAGCAAATTTCGTCGCACACCGATTAATTCCACCCCTGCGCCTCATGAACGCGCCGAGTGTCTCTTTCCGGCGTTTGAACTCAAACGCATATCTCAACGCGCGAGACCACTTGCTTCGCATTCGATAATCCACCTTGTTGGGATCAGCGGTGCACTGGATAATAGCTGCGAACGGCTCCGGCACGTGATCTACAGGTCGCCCCTCCTTCAGGCATATGGCGCGGCGCGCGTACATTTCTGCGATGTTGTAGTGCTGCCACCATGTAATCAGCTCAAAAACTGCCGCCAGGTACCGGTAGATTCCATTTCGGTCGCGGCTGCGCTGGTACTTGCCCCATTCGCGTTCCAGCCGCTCCACGTTGACCTTTAGGGCCTGATCGGTGAATGCGATGCGGTCTGACCAATACCGGAGCACCGCTACATCGCCTCCTCTTCGGCATCAGCGTCAGCGTCCGCTTTAAGGTCCTTTAGGTACTCTCGGAGCTGTGGCGTCGCTCTCCAGCCAATCCGGCCTTTTGCGTTGGGATATCGCATGGGATCACCAGCGGCTTCGGCTTCCGCCAGCATGTCGGCCAAAACAGCTTCCCGGTCCTGGCTGTCGCGATTACGCCTCGGGCGAGCACCGGAGTGGCTCTCTTCAAGATGGGCTTTCAGATACGTATCGAGTCGTATTTTCATGGGATTGGTCTCTGAGGGGTGGCGCAGCTCTCAAATTGCGAGCCTTGCGCAATTTGAAATTAGCAGTTTCGTCCGACCGGACGAAACTGATCCTGTTTGTTTCGGATCTCAGCGACCCGCAACATGCCAAGCACTCCATTCATCTTAGCACCCCGGCATTCAGAGCTGAACAACGCGCTAATACCCGCCCATCGTGGGGGGCCGGGAGTGCCTCATGCCAATCAATTTGTTGCACCCTAGGCCGATAGACCATAGATTGCACGTTTAACGAAGCTATCGGCGCGTCGTCTACGGAACGCGTATGGCCGCTGGACGTGACACACAAGGTAACTTTCTATGCCTCATCTAGAAAAAGGTCTTACCGTCGCTGTCAAATGGAGCGATGGACGACATTACTTCGGCAAGATTACCCGCGTGCTCCCACGGGGTCTGTTCAGGATTAGATTCGAAGACGGTCAGGTAGCTATTAAAAGGTCTAAGAGCATCTTGGTCTTAATGACGTTTGATGATTATCAAGAATTATGTCGTAAGCTTCCAGAATATCAGAATGAAACCACCGATCTTCGCCGCAGAATTTCCAAGCTGAAAGGGGCGCTATCCGCTGCACGGTCCGAACGTGATCAGCTTGAGCTTAAGCTTGAGGCCGCACATGAAAAGTGGTTGTCATTACTCCCACGTAGTTTGCGCGAGCCCAAATTACGGGGCCGACATCAGAGCGAGATAGCGACCGCCAGCAATTCTGTAATTTACGGAGATTAAGACTCACGTTCACTCCTGCCCCACGTTTATATCGGCTGACAAGGCCAGCCCTCCCAACGTTCCGGGATCTTCTAGACACCGCGCAATTTCGATAAATTTAAGGTGCTGAGGCACTGGGCTTGAAAAATTTAACGTGGACGCACTTGCTACGGTTCCGATAGTCCACCCTTTGCAGGATCCCGCTCTGCAGAAAAATAATGGCAGAAAACGGCTGGCAAATGTTCCGCAGGCCGCTCCACTTTCGGGCACATCGCTCGACCGGCATAAACGTCCGCAATGTTGTACTGTTGCCACAACGAAACCAGCTCAAAGATGAAGGTCAGGTACCGATAGATAGATTCCCTGGCGATCACGGTTGCTCTGGTAGTCCTCCCAGTCCTTTAGGTGCCTAAGCGGCGCCTGTCCTGAATGCGGCCGTGCTCTGCAGCGGTGGTTCGTAACCGAACTGCAACGGCTCGCCGGTCCAGAGGTCAGCAACATTTGGGCCGTCAGCATCGCTTTTGCGGATCATCGTATCCAAGAGGACCGGCTGCACACCCTGCACACCACCAGCATGGTGAAGGCCCTCCGCTACGTCCTGACCAAGGCGCCCGGAATTGAGTGGGTGGCCGGTGGCATCGACCTCAGCCTGAATGACGATACTCAGAAGGGCGGCAACACCGGCTGGCTCCCCCAGTTCTACGGCTTTGTGCGCACTACCAACATCACACCTCTTACCAATCTGCTGCGCAAACGTTACCCCAAGACCGATAAATCTCCTCGACCTGTGCAGATCAAGCTGTTTAAGGGCGAGATTGAAGCATTCTCCTATGCATTCAAGCCGGTCTTCACCAAGCGCATTGCTTATATAGATCCACAAGGACGATGGAATACCAGAAAGGTCTATCTGCCACCGAGAGACCATGTCCAGGCGATGCTCTGGATGCACAATACTGGCTTTTCATCTCGCCTATTCTTCAAAAACGTTCGCATGACCCGTGTTGGTCAGCATATCGAATTGGTCAAGGTCAGACAGTTGAAGTGAGTTTTAGTTCAGTGTTTCGACGAAAGTGAACTGAAATTCGCTTGTCGCCTAATGAATAGGCGATCAGAAGAGAATTTTTGTTCAAAAAAGTCGTAACACTGCATTGGGTTGGCCGCTAAAGGCCGCCGATTTCAAAGCCAATGATGACGACGCTGAGTGAGCCGTGCACGCCGTGCAGGCCAAGCGAACCCTCTTACCCAATTGAACCAATAGGAGAAAGACATGACGGCCCAAATCCGCAAGATCGCTCGGATACATGACAAGGCGACCGACATTTACCTTGAGGTGATCGAGTTTCCGATTTCCGACATTCAATGCGGCCGACTGGAGCTTCTGCCGTCTGGTGAGCGACACGACGGTTCTTGCGAAAAAGCTGCGTGACGCGGGTGCCGCTTTGGAGAAGGACAAAGCCCGGCTAAAGGAGCAGCTTGAAGCCGTGGCGCATACGGATCCCCCGGAACAGTGGATCTATGAAGATCACACCGGATGGACCGACGACCGCATTGCCTTCATCACGCCTAAGGGAGTTATCGGTGACATCTCCACGAATATCATCGGAGTAAACCAGTCCAACGCTATCAAGGATCGCAGCGGTCAGGTCGGTCTTAAGGGCGGGTGGAAATCGTGGCGGGACACAGTAGCCGAACCATCTAGCCGTTCGACGACGTTGATGTTTGCCATTAGCGCGGCGCTTGGCTCACCGCTCCTTGCTTTCACGGGCGAGCAACCCTTCAGCGTCAATTTGTACGGGCCGACTCGGGCAGGAAAGAGTGTGGCCACCCTCGCTGCCGCCTCTGTAATCGGCATCGGGCGGCAAGGCGACTTAATCTCTTGGAAAATCACCAATGCTCGCCTGGAGCAACGGCTGCCGGAATTTAACGATGCCATCTGTCCCATAGATGACCTCGAAAAGATCAAAGGGAGCCAGAAGGCAAAGTACGAACAAATACGCGATCTCGCCTATAGCATCTCGCAGGGACTCGCCAAGGCCAAACATAGCTCACATACCAGGGCCCATGAGGGGGCGCACAAAAGCTGGAGCTCCATTGTCCTCACCTCGTGCGAGCATTCAATCCGCGATTTGGCCCACTTAGCCAAAACCGAGCGCCAGCACGGCGAATCCCTTCGGCTCATTGACGTACCTGCGGTATTCGACAGGCTTGACCACATCTTCGACCGTCTCCCGAAGGAAACGAGTGACGTTGAAGAATGGAAGAGTCGCACGTTCAACGCTATCGCGGAAGGCTGTGAGCAGAACCATGGCAAGGCTTTCCGCAAATACATCACATCCCTGATCAGCCGACGGGCGACGCTAAAGAGCGATACCGTCAACGCCGTCGGCACCTTCGTCAGTGTCGCCTGCGACAAATTCGACGGTGCAATAGCGCGCGACGTAGCTCGCAAATTTGGCCTCATCTACACTGGCGCTCTGTTCGGTATCCAATGTGGTTAAGGGGCACGCGGCGCCGATTACAACGAAGGGACGGGGAATCACTGCCGATACATGGCGCTGGGTGTGCGTCCGCTATTTTGCGGAATGCGCAGACTTTCAGCGCTTCGACGAGCGGACGAAGCGGGTCCGCCGGGGAATCTTGGAGTCTACTTTCGATGAACCGATTGCGCCGGGCGCTTCGAAATTCTTTCGCGACATCCCCCTTTCGAAAATGGGAAGTGACGCTATCGAAGTGTTGCGGGACCGAAAGCTTGCCTTCCCCGAAGCCGCAAACGGTCGCATAAAAGCTATTAGAGGTGTCTTCAAATGGGCCATAAGGAGGAAAGGCCCCGACGGGAACCCGCTCGTCTTGAATAACCCTGCACGCGACATTCCATATTTAAAGAGCAACAACCCGTCCGGCTATCACACCTGGACACTTGAAGAGGTTCGGCAATTTGAAGAGCGTCATCCGTTAGGAACGAAGGCGCGCCTTGCTCTCGCGCTATTGCTCTTCACAGGACAACGGCGGTCGGACATTACACGGCTTGGCCGCCAACACGTCCGGGAGGGCAAAATCACCTTAACGCAATTCAAAGGACGCAATCGCAAGCCGAAGCGCCTAGTCTTGCCGATCTTGTCAGCCCTTCAACATGCAATAGACGCCTCGCCGTGTGGAGAACTTGCCTTTCTTGTGAATGATCTAGCGCGACCGTTCACGGATGCTGGGTTCGGAAACAAATTCCGCAAATGGTGTGACCAAGCGGGCCTCGAGCATTGCACAGCGCACGGCTTGCGCAAGGCAGGCGCGACCATTGCGGCCAACAACGGCGCGACGGCGCATCAACTAATGGCGATCTTTGGTTGGGACACGCTCAGAATGGCAGAAACATTCACACGTGCGGCCGACCAACGACGTCTGGCGGAAGCGGCAATGCACATGATCGAAATGCCAGAACAAAACGGCACAGCCTCGTGTCCCACTGAGAAACCGAGTGGGACTTTTGCGGAAAAAACTCCAGCAAAATCAGGCTCGATTTCAGTGGATGGTGCCCGTGGAGGGAATCGAACCCCCACTCCTTGCGGAACACGATTTTGAGTCGTGCGCGTCTACCAATTCCGCCACACGGGCCTGCTTCTATCTCTATATAATCCGCCGGAATATTCAACGCGCTCAACCCGCGCAAGAGAACCGCGGCGCAGTTAGCGCCGAGTCTTCACTAGCGTTCACGAGCGGGCGGCGGCGGGGGGCCGTCTGCGGCGTCTAAATAGCCGTTGAAAATCGCAGAATTCGGATATTTACTGCCCAAACGAGCGGGGGAGAAGGCAATCGATTGCGGATCGTGGACCGCCGATCATGGCGCGCCCGATCTACGCTCTTCACCGATACCGGATGCGTTGCCGCGCGACAGCACTGCCGTCGGACGTGGCGGGGATGCGGCCGAGCGAGTGAGGCACGCATCCTGCCTCAATAACCTGCCGGGGGGCGAACAATGAGTTTCAATGCAGCCATAGACGTGGCGATCAGTCTCATTCTGATGTACCTCGTGCTGAGCCTGATCGTAACGGTCGTCAACGAAGTCATCGCCACCGCCGCGGACCTGCGCGCATCCAACCTGCAGGCAGCGCTGATCGCCCTCATCGATGACCCGGCGCTGAGGACGCAGTTTTACAACCATGGTCTGATCGCGGGCGTCAATGACGCGACCGCGGACGGCAAGGGAATCCTGTTTCGAATTATCGATCGGCTGTACCGAGTCCTGACCAGAAGCGGCGCGGCGGATGGCCCGCATGTTTCGTACCTTTCGGCGCAAGTGTTCGCACGGGCGTTATTGGGCAGTGTGGACGTGGCAAAAAATCTGCCCACATACCAAGATATCGAAAACGCCGTTAAGGCGCTGCCAGACACCAACATACGGGATGCGCTGCTGGCCCAGTTGGCGACCGCAAACGGCGATCTTCAGTTGCTCCACCAAAACGTGGCCGCATGGTTTGACAACACCATGGATCGGGTGAGCGGCCTGTATAAGCGGCATCTCAAGCAGATTTCACTTTTCGTCGGAACGGTCCTGGTCCTAGTGGTGAATGCCGACACGCTGAAGGTGACAAAATCGATGTGGAACGACGCCGCGCTGCGCGCGACCATCGTGCAGACGGCGAGCGCCCTGGTGGCCGAGCGGCAAGGCAACAGCGCGTCAAACACGGCGGCGGCGGCGGCCGGAAATAGCGGCGGGCAGGCGGCAGCGACGCCGCAACCCGATTTCGACGTCAGCGTGAGGGCGGCCGTTCAGCGCATTCGCAGCGCCGAACAGCGATTGCGGCCGCTGCCGCTGGGCTGGAGCGTGTCAACCGCACCGCAATGGCGGTGGTCGCTCGTTTGGCCGGTGTTAGCGAAGGTCGTCGGCCTTGCCCTGACGGCGATCGCAATTTCGCTTGGTGCACCGTTTTGGTTCGATCTGCTCTCGATGTTCATGCGGATCCGCGGCACCGGCGACAAACCCGAAAAGACCTCGGCAACATAGCGGCGATTGCGTTAGGGGGCCGGTCTTGCTTCTACCGCAATGATCGCCAAATTGATGCGGGCCGCCGCTTTGGCGGCCGCATGCCCCAATAGGCCGATTGTGGACCAGACATTGACGATGACGCGGGCTCCGCTCGACCGCCTCCGTGGCGGCCCGGCCGGCGCCGCCGCGACGGCGATCTTTGCGGTGAGCCTGGCGACGCTGCTCGGCGCCTGGTTCTTCCAATACGTGCTGGGCTACCTGCCGTGCCACCTCTGCCTCGAGCAACGCATTCCGTATTACGTCATCATTCCGCTGTCGCTTGTCGTGGCGCTGGCGGCGCGGACTCGCGCGCCGCGGGGAGCGATCGCCTTCGGCCTTGCGATCCTCGGTATCGCCGCCTTGTGCGGGGCCGCGCTCGGCGCCTATCACGCAGGCATCGAATGGGGCTTTTGGCCCGGCCCGTCCGACTGCACCGGGACGGTGTGGGACCTCAGATCGGGCGGCTCGATTCTCGACCAGCTCGATTCCATCCATGTCGTGCCCTGCGACAAGGCGGCGTGGCGTTTGCTCGGCATCTCGCTCGCCGGTTACAACACCCTGATCTCGCTGTTGATGGCGGGCTGCGCCGCCTTCGGATTGGTTTCGGCAAAACGATAAATTGAATCGCCCGCTCGATGCGGACGGGCCAAGCGGCAGAAGCAGCCGTATCATCGCGCGTTTGCGCGTCGCCGGCATCACGGCACCGCGTTGCCACACCCTGCTCGATCAATTAACGTTCCGCGGCGCGATCGTGCTTTCAGCCGATCGCAGAGCGGCGTCACGTCCGCAACAAGCATAGGCCGCAGCAAGCGGCGACCTTCCAGGGAGAATACCATGCAATACGGCAAACGGGCGTGTTGCAGCCGCACGGTGCTTGCGGCCGCCTTTTTGGGCCTGGCGGCAGCGCTGCCGCTCGGCGGTGCGCACGCGCAAGACAAACAATACGTGATGAAGATCAGCGCGCCGACCCTGAACGCGGTGCCCGACACTTACGGACGGAATTTGGCCGCCGCGATCGAGAAGGATTCCGGCGGCCGCATCAAGGTCGAGGTCTATCCGGCGAGCCAGCTTGGCTCGATCCCGCGCCAGATCGAGGGCACCCAGTTCGGCGCGATCCAGATGTCGGTGCTGCCGCCGGAGTTCTTCGTCGGTATCGACGAGCGCTTCGAGATCATGGCGGCGCCGGGATTGATCCAAAGCCTGCCGCAAGGCCAGCGTCTCGCCGCCGATCCCGCCGTGCAAAAACTGATCCTCGGGCTCGGCGCCAACAAGGGCTTGCGCGGACTCGGCCTGATGGTCGCCGAGGGCAACGAAATCATTTCCAGAAGCCCGATCCGCCACCTCGCCGATTTCAAGGGCAAGAAGCTGCGCATCTTCGCCTCCGATTTCCAATCGGTGGCGCTGCAGCGGCTCGGCGGCACGCCGGTGGCGATGACGCTCGGCGACGTGCTGCCGGCGATCCAGCAGGGCGCCATCGACGGCGCCTACGCGGGCGTCCAGGTCTTCACGGGCATGCATTTCTACGACGCTGCGAAATCCGTCACCCTGGTCGATCAGCCGACGATCTTTCTGGTCGCCGAGGCGAACGCCAAATGGCTCGACTCGCTGCCCGCCGACTTGCGCGAGATCGTCGTACGCGACGCCGCCGCGCAGGCGGTCGCCATCCATCCGCAAGCGATGGACATTTTGGAGCGGGCGCACAAGGGCTGGACCGAGCACGGCGGCGAGTTGATCAAACTGCCGTCCGACGAACAGGCGAAATTCCTCGATATCCTCGCCAGCGTCGGCGAGGACGTCTCGCAAAAGAAGCCGGCCGTCCATGAGGCTTACGAGACCGTGAAGCAGGCAGCGCAGCGCTTGAAATAACGGGCGGCGGCAAGTCGATCGGCCTGCCCGCGGCGAGCAGGACCGGGTCATTGAAATCGTAGCGGGTGTCGGCGGCGGCGCGGCAAATGCCAAGCCGCGGCCGAGCGTTGCCTACAAGATAGTCACCGCGGCGACGCCGCGCGTTTGGTGACGGAAATTTCCGTTGTTCCGCGCATGGCGATCATCTACCGTCAGCGCGGGAACAGCACTGCAGGTGCGGTCAAAGGCCGCGCTCGCCATCAAGAAAATGGCCGGCTTGAAAAGCTAGGCTTGGCGCGCTCGCCAAACCGCATGAAACGACTGGGAGGCACAAGCAGGCCATGATCGAGGCCATAGAGAGGGTCGTCGCCGAGCTGCTGACGTTTACCCGCAGCGTGTCGGCGATCTGCCTGATGGCGAGCGTACTGATCAACTTCGCCAACATCATCGGCCGCTATTTCTTCAGCGTCTCGATCCCCTGGGCCGAGGAGATCATGCTGTTTCTGATGGTCGGCTGCGTGTTCACCGGCTGCTGCGCGGTGGCCTGGCAGGGCCGTCAGATCAAGATGGACGTGCTGGTTTCTTTGCTGCCGCCGACGCTGCGTCACCTGCTCGCCTTGCTGTCCGAACTGGTGATGATCGGCGCCGCCATTGCGGTCACCGTGTTCGCGTGGCCGGTCATTACCAATCTCTGGGCGTTCGACGAACGCAGCCAGGCGGCGAATTTTCCGCTGGTCATCCCGCAAGCCATGGTGCCGATCGGCTACATGCTGATGGCGTTGCTGGTGGCGACCCGGCTCTTGATCGCCGGGCGGGGCAGCGACGCCGGCGCCCCCAACCCACCGCAGCATTAGGGCGACGGCGGCCATGGCCTATCTGGTCTATTTTGGCCTGCCGGTAGTGCTGCTGGCGCTTGGCTTTCCGATTTTCCTGATCCTGCTCGTCACCGCCATCGTCGCGGTCCTGACCGTCACCGACATTCCGACCGACGCGATCCAGACCTACATGTTCGGCGGTCTCGACAATTTCCCGCTGCTCGCGGTGCCGTTCTTCGTGCTGGCCGGCGAGATCATGGCGCAAGGCGGCATCGCGCGGCGCATCATCGCCATGGTGATGGCGATCGTCGGCGGCGTGCGCGGGTCGCTCGCCGTCACCACCGTGGCGGCATCCGAATTGTTCGGCGCCATGTCGCACACCGCGGTCGGCACCGTGGTGGCGATGGGCCGCATGATCTATCCGTCGCTCAAGGAGGCCGGCTACAACGAACGCTTCGCCGTCGGCCTGATCGCATCGTCGGGCGCGATCGCGGTGGTCATCCCGCCATCGATCGCGATGATCCTGTACGCGGTGTCGGCCGAGCAATCCGCGGTGCAGCTGTTCACCGCCGGCATCCTGCCGAGCATTCTGATCGGCCTCATCGATGCCGCCTTCGTCATGACCTACGCGCACATCAAGGGCGTGCCGCTCGGCGAGCGCGCGCGCTGGGACGCGATCTGGAAGACCAGCAAGGACGCGAGCTGGGCGCTCGGCACCTTGGTGGTGATCTTCGGCGGCATCTATGGCGGCGTGTTCACGCCGACCGAGGCCGCCGGCGTCGCGGTGATCTACTCGCTGTTCGTCACCATGGTGATCTACCGCGAAGTCGACTTCGCCCGGTTCTGGAAAATCCTGGTCGATTCCGCGTTCCTGATTTCGCAGATCCTGCTGATCGTGACTTCGGCCAGCATCTATTCGTGGCTGCTCACCACGAGCGGCATTCCACAGCAGATCGTCGCCTCGATCGACGCCATGCACATGAGCAAATGGGAGCTCCTGCTCATTCTCAATATTGGGCTATTGATCGCCGGAAGTTTTCTTGAGCCGCCGGCGGCGATCCTGATCCTCACGCCGCTGCTGCTGCCGATCGTGAAAGGGGTCGGGGTCGATCCCGTTCACTTCGGCATCATCGTCGCCGTCAATCTTTCGCTCGGCATGTATACGCCGCCGTTCGGGCTGAACCTGTTTTCCTCGCAGGCGATCTTCAACGCACCGCTGAGCCGCATCTATCTCGGCGTGCTGCCGTTTCTGTTGCTCAATTTCGCGGCGCTGTTGATCATTACGTATATTCCGGAAATTTCGATGGTGCTGCTCGGCCATTGAGATGCGGCGGGTTCGCCGACGCACTTGAATTTCCGCCCCATCATACGCGGCATCCACGTCTAAGCATGCCCGCGCCTCAAAGATTTGGATGGCCGGGACAACCCTGGCCATGATGAAGCGATTTATGCAATCCGCGCAACAAATCAGGAGATGGTGGGCGGTACAGGATTTGAACCTGTGACCCCTTCCATGTCAAGGAAGTGCTCTCCCACTGAGCTAACCGCCCGTCAGACCTGCATGTAGCGTCGCACCCGCCGCCGGGTCAAGGGAGCGCGTACGACTGCTTATGTCATCGGCACTTCCTGTTCTCCTCATCCTGAGGCGGCCGCGAAGCGGCCCTCGAAGGATGCAGGCCGAGGCGCCGAGGCCTCGCCCTTCGAGGCTCGGCGCTTCGCGCTGAGCACCTCAGGGTGAGGACGGACGTAATCAGTACGTCGCGCGGCCGCCGGAAATGTCGAACACGGCGCCGGTCGCGAACGAGCATTCTTCCGACGATAGCCAGGCGATCATCGCCGAAAGCTCCTCGACCTCGACCAGACGGTCCATCGGGATCTTGCTGCGCATGTAGTCGATGTGTTCCTGCGTCATCTGCAGGAACATCCCGGTCTTGGCGGCGGCCGGCGCGACGGCGTTCACCAGCACGCCGGTGGTGGCCAATTCCTTGCCCAACGATTTGGTCAGGGCCATCAGGCCGGCTTTCGAGGCCGAGTAATGCGAGGCGTTCGGGTTGCCTTCCTTGCCGGCGATCGAGGCGATGTTGACGATGCGGCCGTAGCCGGCGGCCACCATGTGCGGCACCACGGCGCGGCAGACCAGATACGGACCGATCAGATTGACTTCGACGACGCGCCGCCACACCGCCGGCTCGAGCTGCCACAGCGGCCCGTTGCCGCCGGCGACACCGGCATTGTTGATCAGAATGTCGATCTTGCCCCAGTCGCCGATCAGCGCGTCGACGGCCTTGGCGATGCTGGTCTCGTCGGTGACATCGACGATCGCGGCGTGTATCCGGCCGGCATGCTTGAGCGACGCAGCCGCTTCGTCCAGCGCCTTGGCGTCGACGTCCCATAACGCCACCGCCGCACCGGACGCCAGCAGCCGCTGCGCGACGCCGTAACCGATGCCGCGCGCGCCGCCGGTGACGATGGCAGTGCGGCCTTTAAGGTCGATGGCGTTCATGCGCGCGGCCGCCCGACGATCGCGTTTTTAGAACTTGACGCGGTCGGCGCCCTTGAGCCCGAGCATCTGCCGCGCCTCATTCGGCGTGGCGACCTCGTAGCCGAGCTCTTCGACGATGCGCCTGATCTTCGCCACCTGCTCGGCATTGCTGGCGGCAAGCTTGCCGGGCCCGATATAGAGCGAGTCTTCCAGGCCGACGCGCACGTTGCCGCCCATCATGGCCGCGTTGGTGCAGAAATTCATCTGATGGCGGCCGCCGGCCAGCACCGACCACAGATAGTCCTTGCCGAACAGGCGGTCCGCGGTGCGCTTCATGAACAGCAGGCAATCGAGATCGGGACCGATGCCGCCCAGAATGCCGAAGATCAGCTGCAGGAATACCGGCGGCTTGAACAGGCCGCGGTCGATGCAATGGGCGAGATTGTACAAATGCCCCGTGTCGTAGCACTCGTGCTCGAACTTGACGCCGTGGCCTTCGCCGAGCGTCTTGTAGACCTTCTCGATGTCGCGGAACGTGTTGGGGAAAATGTAGGCGTCGGAGTTGAGCAGGTAGCTCTCCTCCCAATCGTACTTCCAGTTCTTGTAGCGGCGTGCCATCGGATACAGCGCGAAGTTCATCGAGCCCATGTTGAGCGAGCACATTTCCGGCGACAGCAGGTTGGCGGCGGAGATGCGCTGGTCGACCGTCATGGTGACGGCGCCGCCGGTGGTGATATTCACCACCGCATCGCAGGCCTGCTTGATGCGCGGCAGGAACTGCATGAACACGTTCGGGTCGGGCGACGGCCGGCCGTCCTTGGGGTCGCGGGCGTGCAGATGCAGGATGGCGGCGCCGGCCTTGGCGGCGTCGATCGCCTGGGTGGCGATCTGGTCGGGCGTGATCGGCAGCGCGTCCGACATGGTCGGGGTGTGAATCGAGCCGGTCACCGCGCAACTGATGATGATCTTATTCGCCATGGTCGCTCTCCCTCTCGCCTGCCCTGTCGCCCGCTTGTCGCACGGCCTGGCGCCCGCCTTGATGCCCGGCCGGCGCCATCATCGTCAACCGGGTCGGCAGACCGGCCGCTGATCGGGACCCTATGGACCTCATTTCCAGCGCGGCAGTATGACCATGGACCGACCTGGACGGCAGATTACAATCCGGCAGCTGCTGCGATGACCCATCATAGATGACCATCATCATAACAGACGAGGACGTGCGGCGCCTGCTGCCGATGCGTGACTGCATCGAGGCGATGCGCACGGCGTTCCGGGATTTTGCCGACGGCAGCGCGGTGAACCGGCCGCGCATGCGCTACCTCGCCAAGCATCCGGATCCCGATCGCCGCTACCTCGCCAATGTCCATGTCGGCGCCATGCCCTCAACCGGCATCGCCTGCGTGCGCGCCGGTTCGCAGATCATGCGGCCGCCGAACGCCGCGCGGGAGCGGCGCACCTACGAAAACCCGCAGGCGTTCAACTGGGGCTTTGTCATTCTGTTCAGCATCGAGACCGCCGAGCCGCTGGCGCTGCTGCACGAGTTTCATCTTTCCGGCATGCGGGTCGGCGCCACGACCGCCATGGCGATCGATGAGATCGCGCGGCCCGATGCGCAGGCGCTCGGCCTGTTCGGCACCGGCAAGCAGGCGCGTTCGGCGCTGGAGGCGATCGCGCTGGTGCGGCCGATCCGCCAGGTCAATGTCTATAGTCCCAGCTCCGAACATCGCGCCCTGTTCGCCGGCGATATGACGCGGGACGGGCTCGCGGTGGTTCCGGTCAGCGATCCGCGCGAGGCGGTGCGCGGCGCCGACGTGATCTGCTGCGCCACCACCGCGATGAACCCGGTGTTCGACGGCAACTGGCTCGAAGACGGCCAGCTCGTCGTCTCGATCGCCAATTCGGACGTCACCAACAAACGCTCCGAGGTCGACCGACGGACCTACGAGCGCGCCACCTGCGTCATCGTCAACGACTGGGAAAGCGTGATCGACAACGATCAGACCGAGCTCACCGAGCCGATCGCGGCGGGCGTGATCAGCCGCGACAATGTGCACGAGCTCGGCGAGTTGCTTAACGGCAAGGTGACTGTCAAACAAAAGTCGCGCGACGAGGCCCAAAAGGGCATCGTCTATTACAAGAACAATTCGGGTCTCGCGATCCAGTTCGCCGCCGCCGGCGGCACCCTGTACCGCAAGGCGATGGCCGAAGGTTCCAACAAGGTCATTCCGACCGAATGGCTGGGCAGTGACTTGTCAAGTTACTACAAGGCCGGCTTTCGGCCGTCACCGTAAGGGCTCCTCATGACGTATCGCATCCGTCTCGCCGCGTTGGCGGCTGTGGCAATCGCCGCCATTGTTGCCTCGATGGCGCTGCCTGCGAAGGCCGACGACGTCGCGGATTTCTATCGCGGCAAGCGCGTGACGCTTGTCATCGGCTACGGCCCCGGCGGCGGCTATGACATTTATGCCCGCATGCTCGGCCGCTTCATCGGTTCGCACCTTCCGGGTAATCCGATCATCGTGCCGCAGAACATGCCGGGCGCGGGCAGCCGCAGCGCCGCCAACTGGCTCTATAAGGTGGCGCCGCAGGACGGCAGCGTCATCGCCTGCCTCAGCCAGGCGACGCCGACCGACCAGGCGCTCAGCGAGCCCGGCGTGCAGTTCGACGCCCGCAAGTTCAACTGGATCGGCAACCTCAATGTCGTCAACAATATCCTTTACGTGACGGCAGCAAGCGGCGTGTCGACGTTTGCGCAAGCCAAGACCAAGCCGCTCGCCATCGGCGCAACCGGTGCCACTTCGCCCTCGGTGCTCTACCCGCAGGTCTCCAACAATCTGCTCGGCAGCAAATTCAAGATCATCGCCGGCTATCCGGGCGGCGGCGACATCAACATCGCCGTGGAACGCCACGAGATCGACGGCCGCGGCAGCGATTCCTGGGATTCCATGAAAGCCACCCATTCGGACTGGGTGCGCGACCATGTCATCAACGTGCTGTTTCAGGTCGGGCCGCGCCGCGAGGCTGATCTGCCGGACGTGCCGTTGTGGACCGAGCTCGCCGAGAACGACCAGCAGCGGCGCGTCCTGGAGCTCTTGTCGGGCGACGTCGCCGTGGGCCGGCCGATCCTCACCGCGCCGAACGTGCCGGCCGAGCGCGTCAAGGCGTTGCGCCAGGCCTTTGCGGAAACGATGCGCGATCCGCAATTCATCGCCGCGGCCAAGCAGGCGAACCTGAACATGCATCCGATGCTAGGCGAGGCGCTGCAGCAAGCCGTCGGCGGCATCGTCTCGGCGCCGGCCGACGTCGTGGCGCAGGTGAAAGCCGTCCTCGCCACCAAGGACGTACAGCGCAAGGGGCAATAAAGCGCGGGTGCCGGCACCATGCACGACCGCGGTACGTGCGGTTAGCGGCTCAATTTCCGGACTTGGGTGGCCAGCAGGCGCAACGGACCGGTTATCCGCCATGACCTCGAGCCGCGGAGCGCGTCGCACTCGCTCCGCGATGCCCTATACGATGCCTGGATGGTGTCGCGCTCGCTCTCCAACGCGCTGCATGACGCCCGGAGCGCTTCGAACTCGTTCTGCAATGCCCCGCATGATGCCCGCATCGCGTCGCGCTCGGTCTCCAATGCCCTGCACGATGCCCACATCGCGTCGCGCTCATTTTCTAATGCCGTGCACGATAGGCGGATCGCATCGCACTTGTTCTCCGCTGCCGCACGCAAGGACTGTTCGCGCTCAAAAGCTGCCTTGCTCGTCTCCAGTTCCAGCTGCAGCGGGTGCAGCTGCGCCTGAAGCTCGCCAGCGCGCGCCAGCACGATTTCATGCTCAGCTTGCAACCGCGTACGTTGCTCGCGCTCCTGCAAGCTCTGCCGCAACAGACGGTCACCGAGGTCCGGCATGATGTCGCGCCAGATGCGGGCGGCGTAGTCGGCCGCTTCAATGATCTCGGTCCAATGGCGCAACTCCTCGCCGCGCCGGGCCAGCCCCCAATCCTGGCGGTCCGGCGCGGGAAAGTGCAGCGCGACCGGCCAGCGCAGAAACTTGGCGCGGCACCAGGATTGGCGCAAGAACCTGTGCCACATCGACTGATCGGCCGGCAGCCCCGGAGCCGTGGTCACCCAGCCCTCGGGCAGCCGCAGAAAGGCGTCGAGCCGGTGCGCGACGAAGATCGGCCCAAAGCCATTGCAGGCCCATGGCCCAAAGCCGTTGGGCTGCCAGTCCAGCCACGGCGTGACAAATTCCGTCCGCTCGAGATCGAAATAATGGGCGCGCACCTTGCCGTCGGTATCGACGTTCACCTGGATGGCGCCGACGAAGTCGGCCTCCTCGAGAGCGCGCTCCAGGGTCTCTACATGTCCAGGCAGCCAAAGGTCGTCGTCGTTCTGATGAAAGATGAATTCGCCTTTTGCCTGCCGCATCACGTAATCGCGGTTGAGTTCGCCGCGCGCCGGCGCTTTGGGCAGATCGAAGAAGCGGATCCGCTCGTCGCCGCACATCAATTCGGCAACGACAGCGCGCACCTGTTCGGTCGCGCCGTCGCCGCAGATCAGAATTTCGAGATCATCGACGCCTTGTCGCTGCACGCTGCGCACCGCATAGGGCAGCGTCGAAGCGTGCTCATGGGTCGGCAACAAAACGCTGATGCGAGGCATAGGCGGACACGCTTTTCATTTGGTGATCGTTGCGCGAAAGCGCCGACCACTGCAGCTGTAAGTGAAAGTCGAACGTGGCGCTGAAGTTGTCATGATCTGATGGCGGCTGTATTATAATGCGTCAGCGATTTAGGTGAAGGTACTCTATGAGTTTGAGCGGTCTGAAAGACGCGCAAACCGTGGTGCGCGGCGGCGCCAGAGCTGCTGCGCCAAAAATAGCCGGCGTTGCGATTCATGAGATCGGCAACGTGCTGACGCGCAGCGGCTGCCTCACCGAAATCTTTCGCGCGGACTGGCTCGGTCCGGCGCTCGCGGTCCGGCAGGTGAATTGGGCCACGATGAATCCCGGCGGCGTGACCGACTGGCATTGCCACGCCGAGCAGACCGATCACATCGTCGGCGTCAGCGGCACCATCAAGCTCGCGCTTTGGGACGACCGCAAAGACTCGCCCACCAAGGGCGCAACCGAAACCATCCGCATTGGCGCCATGCGGCCCGTCATGGTGGTCGTGCCGCCCCGGGTTTGGCATGGCTTGCGAAACGAAAGCGGCACCTCCGCGGGCTACATCAATCTCATCGATCGGCTCTACAATTACGAGCAACCGGACAATTACCGTATAAGCAGCGATTCCCGCGAGCTTCCGGACATTCTCTAGGCCAACCGCATGGCCGTCCCGCTGCGCCGTTTCGGCATCGACTTTCGTTTCACCCTGATCACCAGAAATCCGGCGCTGGCACAGCGCGGCGATGCGGCTGGCATCGATCGCATCGGAATCGATATCGAGCGGCTCGGCAAGGCCGCACGGCAGAGCGGCCTTGAGAGCGCGCGGATTTCCGAGCATGAACTTTCCGATCTCAGTCGGCTCGCGCCGGCCGTGCGGCGCGCGGCCTTGTTCGCCCGTCTCAATGTGCTGCATGCCGCCAGCAGGCCGGAAATCGAGGCGGCGCTCGAGGCCGGCGCATCCGTATTGATGCTGCCCTATTTCAAGACCGCTGCAGAAGTCGAGGCGTTTGTCGGCCTGGTCGGCGGCCGCGCAAAAGTCGTGCTGCTGCTGGAAACGGTGCCGGCCGTGGTCCGCTTGCATGACATTCTGGCAGTAGCCGGGATCGATGAGGTGATGATCGGACTAAACGATCTGCACCTCTCAGCCGGTCTCACCAACCGCTTCGAATTGATTGCCTCGGATCTGCTGACGATGGTCTCGGATGCGGTGCGCGCGCGGGGAATTGGATTCGGCTTCGGCGGCGTGGCGCGGGTGCGCGATCAGTCTTTGCCCATTGCAGCCGATCTGGTGCTGGCGCAGCACGCCCGTCTCGGCTCGTCCGCGGCGTGGATTTCGCGGTCGTTCTTCAATGCCGATCAGGATTCAATCGACGTCAGCGTTGAAATCGCTCGATTGCGCGACCGGCTGTCGTTTTGGGCCAGCCAGCCTGAAACCGTGCTTTTGGCGCAGCGCGATACTCTACGGCGTCTGGTTCGATGACGCCGCCGCTCAACCACAGCGCATGAACGGTGCAAGGGCCGCAATGGACGGGCAGCCGATCCGAAGCCGGCGATGGATCCCAGCGGTGGCCGTCAGTAATGGTACTCGAGGCCGAAATGCATGCCCTCGTTTTCAAGCCCGTTGGTGAGCTTGCCGGACTGCGATGCGCCGGTGTTACCGTTGGGCTGCTGGTACGGGCTGAGCGCGCCCTCCAAGGTGGCCCGGTTGGTCGGCACGCCCATGCCGCCGGTGAACTTGAAGCCGGGAGATGGGCCGTTGGCCTGCGGTTCGCCGCTGTGGCGATCGACCCGGCCGCGAACGCCGGCACTGGGCGGCGGATGACTCGGCAGCGGCAACGTATCGGTCGCTGCAGCAGCGCCCGTGCCGCCGCCGGGATGATCAGGAAGCTGAGGCGCACGCGCGTTCTGGTCGGGCTTGGCGGCGCTACGGCAGGACGACGCCCCTTTGCGGGTGAGACAGTGCTTTAACGAATTGCTACTTGGCCGCTGCGCGTCGACGCGCTGGAACGTTGCCACGCCTTGGCCGAGCGCCGGTTGCATAAGCGGAGCGGCGAACGCGTCGCCCGCGACCAACCCCATGGCAAGCACGGCCAACGGGACAGAACAAGCAGTCATACGCCAGCGCATGGCGAACCGTATCTTTATTGTGTGTTCAAAGCTTGAAGATTTCCCCGCCTCTTCACCATATAGCGAGCATTCACCGCCGGTCAAATTAAGCTCTTGATACGCTACGGAAAATAGCGTTATTCGCCGATTGTCGGGTAAGGCTGGGCGGCGCACGCGGTGAGTGCACCCGAGACCAAGGTTGACGATGTCTTCTCCACTCAACCGGTTGCAGGAGCGGCCGGAGGAGCCTGCTGGCGCCGTGTCGGCTGAAGGTCCCGCCGCGGCCGCTTCGGAGGCCGGCGGCAGCGCTGCCGCCGCTCCGGTCCAACCGCCGCCACGCCGGCCGGACGCCGGCCTTCTTTCGCTCGCCTCGATCGCCGGCCACTACCGCATCGCCGCCGATCCAGCCCAGCTCGCTCACGACCTCGGCCTCGGCGTCCGCGATGCCGCCGGCGAGGACATTGTCCGGGCGGCCACCCGCATCGGGCTGAAGGCCCGCCTCCTGCAAAAGCAGCTACCCAAACGGCTCGCTTCGGCGCCCACCCCCGCCATCGTGCGCATGCAGGACGGCACTTATCGGATTCTGGTGCAGCGCCTTTCCGACGGCCGGCTGCGCATTGCCGATCCGCTCACGCGCATCGCCAAGGACGAGAGCGTGGACGAGGCGGCGGCGGATTGGGCCGGCGAGATCGTTCTCATCACGCGCCGCTTCGGCGGTGCCGGCATCGATCCGGCGACGTTCGGCTTCCGCTGGTTCCTGCCCTCGATCTGGCGCTATCGCGGGCCGCTCGGCCACGTGATGATCGCCTCCCTGTTCGTGCAGCTGTTCGCGCTGATCACGCCGCTGTTCTTCCAGATCGTCATCGACAAGGTGCTGGTGCACAAGGGCCTGTCGACCCTGGTGGTGATCGTCGTCGGCATGATTGCGATCGGGTTGTTCGACGTCACGCTGCAATACCTGCGCTCCTACGCGCTCAGCCACACCACGAGCCGCATCGACGTCGAGCTCGGCAGCCGCGTGTTCGATCATTTGCTGCGGCTGCCGCTCAGCTATTTCGAGACCCGCCCGACCGGCCAGACCGTGGCGCGCGTCCGCGAGGTCGAGACCATCCGCAACTTCCTCACCGGCCAGGGCCTGTCGTCGGTCATCGATTTGTTGTTCACCCTCGTGTTCGTCGCCGTGATGTTTCTCTACTCGACGACGCTGGCGCTGGTCGTGCTCGCCTCGGTTCCGTTCTACTTGCTGGTTGCTTATCTGGTCCGGCCGGCGCTGCGGCAGAAGATCAACGAGCGTTTCAATACCGGCGCGGCGAGCCAGCAGTTTCTGGTCGAGTCCGTGTTCGGCATGCAGACCCTGAAGGCGGCCGCGGTCGAGCCGATCCTGCGCAACGAATGGGACGATCGCCTTGCCGCCTACGTGAAGACGTCGTTCCACGCCGTGATACTGAGCAATCTTGGCCAGAACGCGATTCAATATGTCAACAAGGCGACCACCGCCGCGGTGTTGTTCTTCGGCGCCAAGGCGGTGATCGACAACGATCTCACGATCGGCGGTCTGGTCGCCTTCTACATGATCATGAACCAGGCGACGGCGCCGATCTTGCGGCTTTCGCAGCTGTGGCAAAGCTTCCAGCAGGTACAGATTTCGGTGCAGCGGCTCGGCGACATCCTCAACTCTCCGCCCGAGGCGCAGCGCCTCGCCAGCGCGCACCTGCCGCCGATGCGCGGCGCCATCAGAATATCCGGGCTGAGTTTCCGCTATCGGCCCGACGCCGCCGATGTGCTGCGCAACATCAACCTCGACATACCGGCCGGCCAGGTGATCGGCATCATCGGCCATTCCGGCTCCGGCAAGTCGACGCTGACCAAGCTCGTTCAGCGTCTCTATCGGCCGGACCGCGGCCAGATCCTGATCGACGGCGTCGACATCGGCCAGGTCGATACCGCGTGGCTGCGCCGGCAGATCGGCGTGGTGCTGCAGGAGAACGTGCTGTTCAACCGCACCCTTCACGAGAACATTGCGCTCGGCAATCCGGGCATGCAGCGCGGCCAGGTGATCGCTGCGGCGCGCCTCGCCGGCGCCGACGAGTTCATCGCCAAGCTGGCGCTTGGCTACGACACGCCGATCGAGGAGCGCGGCGCCAATCTGTCCGGCGGGCAGCGCCAGCGCATCGCCATCGCCCGCGCC
>Ga0070741_10006393_pt1 | contig 25331 bp, 25 predicted proteins | sample Coa_R1_4_FD_66440 | JGI IMG/M metagenome (GOLD analysis project Ga0070741, IMG submission 66440) | Surface soil microbial communities from Centralia Pennsylvania, which are recovering from an underground coalmine fire - Coalmine... | ecosystem: Environmental > Terrestrial > Soil > Unclassified ... | reverse complement strand
GCCGGGATCCGGATGGAGCCGCCAGAGTCGGTCCCCAAGGCGAGGTCGGCCCGGTCAGCCGCGATCGCAGCGGCTGATCCTCCGCTCGAACCCCCCGCTGTCAGTTCGGGCCATTTGGGATTTGGCACGTCGCCAAAGTGCGGATTCGCCGAAGTGGCGCCGTAGGCGAACTCGGAAAGGTTGGCTTTCCCGATATTCGCATAGCCACCCACTTCCAACGCTCGTACCGCCCAGGCCGTTGCTGACGGCACGAAGTCGGAAAACACCATCGATCCCCGTGTGGTGCGAACCCCTCGGGTATCGAAGACATCCTTCACCGCGAGTCGTTTGCCGACTTGGTAGGCCGGGTTGTCGAGTTCGGTGATGAAGATTGCAGGTGGTTTCGCGGGCGATGAACTGGCTGGCTTACGATGCGTCATATTCGGACTGACTGCGGTTTATCTCTCTTGTGAAGTACGCGCCTGCTCCCGACTCAGAGTGAGAAGCCTCTCGCCTCCGGAAAGGAACGACAGTGGCCGCATATGTAGTCGCAATTCTGAAGATCCGTGATCACGACCTTTACGAACAGTACAAACCACTCGTCGGCCCGAGTCTAGAGCCATTCGGAGGGCGGTTACTCGCTCGAGCGACAGACTACGACACCCTGGAGGGTGAGTGGGCTCCGGAGATGCTGGTACTACTCGAGTTCCCGACGATCGAGCAGGCACGAGCCTGGCACGCTTCACCCGAATACGCGGAAGCAAAGTCCTTACGCATTCGTGCCTCCGAGGCCACTCTTCTGTTATTGGGCGGTGCCTGAGGTCGATCGTGTCAGCTACGAGCGCTCGAAGCCGAAGCAGATGGCGCGGCCGCGTTCGCCACGCCGATCATTGAGTCACGAGTCACGAGACTGGCAAGTTTCTCTTCGTTCCACCCTTCGGTCCCTTCCGGACGGCGAGGAATCACCAGATATCTGATGTCGGCGGTGGAATCCAGGACACGGAGCTCGACGTCGGGCAAATCAAGGCCGAACTCAGCGAGCACTCCGCGCGGGTCAGACACAGCTCGTGACCGATAGGGAAGACTCTTGTACCACTCAGGTGGAGGGCCGAGCAGAGCTTTGGGGTAGCAGGAACAAAGCGTGCAGACGACCATGTGATGGACGTCCTCCGTGTTCTCGACAGCGACAACGACGGGAGAGGGCCCAGGATCGAGCCCGAGCTCAAGTGCCGCCTCGCGGGCATCAGCGAGGAGGCGCTGCTTGAATTCCGGATCTACCCAGGCGCGAGCAACAAGCCGCGCGCCATCGGCGGGCGAGCGCGAGACGAGCCAGTCAATGCCCTGTCTCACTTCATCGCGGCTGACGAGGCCGTGCTCCACAAGTAAGTCCTCCAGCAGCCTCACCCGCCGTCCAGCCGCAGCCCCTTCGTCTGTGATCGGCACGTGCGGAAATTGGTGGTCATGCCCGTGCGGATGACTGTGCTCGTTATCGGTCATTCGACTGCCTCCAGCCAATGTTCAAATATGTCTACGCATAGCCGATCACCCTGACGACCGCTGTAGGCTTCCCAAACGTCGTTTTGCGCGAACGCGACCTGGTAGAGGGCCTGCACCGGAAGCCCGTCGCCACCATAGGCTCGTGTCTCTGGATTAGGGAAAGAGTTGTGGACGCGCTGGATCTCTCCCACCTTCCCCTTCAGGTAGCCAGGGGTTCGATGGTGTCCCGCATGAAAACGATCAGCAACTCGTACCTCTTGACCTGGCAGGTACCTCATAGCGCGAGCCTCGCGCTAAGGTCATTCTGAGTAACCAACCCCTTCTCCACGACCAGCGTTTCAATGGCGAAGAGCCAGCGCTCGTAATACGAAGCCTCTTCATATTCGGGACTCGGCATGCTTTCGATCGCGCGTCGCATTTCATCCAGATTGATGACACCGCGAGCAACAAGGGCACCCATGAGGGCATCAGTACGCAGTTCCCAATCGTCGAGCTCATGCTCGGTCCGATCGATCAACTCCTCCGTCGGCCAGCCACCACGGTCATGTGCGCTTCGGTTCAGATCCACGAACTAGAGATCGTAACCCGGATGAGGGCCGAAACGTCTGCGCCGCTGAGCGCTCTCATTTTCGGACTGATCGCCGATCGGGGATTGGTGCGTCGAAGCGACCCCTGTCGCTCCGGAAGGCGCCTTGCTCGAGTGGGCCCTGGGAAAGAGCGCGCGCCGGCAGGCTGTCGATTCTCGATTCCGTTGGGGCTTCGTGACCAGACGGACACCCGTCACCACGAGGGCGAGACCGACGAGCATCACGATCCGCAGAGGTTCTCCTAGGAAGACGGCACCGAAGAGCGTGCCGAGAACAGGCACGAAATATAGCGTCGCGCTTACAGAGGCTGCGTCACGACGTCGTAAGAGGAGTGCAAGCAGTAGCCATCCGAGCGCGGTCGCTAGGACGCCCGCGTAAGCGATGCTTAGAGTAGCGCGCCATGTAAAGTGCGGCGGTTGAGAGTGAAGGAGGGCGATGGCTAGTAGCGGCAGCGAGCCGTACAGCATTTGGAGAGCGAGTAGCGGTATCAACGGTCTATCTGCAATGGCGCGTAGGACGACGGTGCCCATCGCCCACGAAAGCGCCGCCAGCAGCAAGACGATAACGCCTCTGGCGGATGTCGTTGACCACTCTCTTGTTGCAATAATCGCGACACCGAGCATGCCGAGTGATGTGCCGATTAGCCGCACACGAGTGAGCGACTCTCGCAGGAGGATTGTTGCGAGCAGCAGGACCATCATCGGCTGGCTGTAGATGATTGCTGCCGATGGCCCGGCTCCTAATAGGCGAATACCCTCGAGCTGAAGCGCAAAGAACCCAGCGACGTTCGTGGCGCCCAAAGCTGCGCCGACGACATGGTCGCGCCTCGAAAGTTGGCGCGAACCCCAAAGTGCTGGAGCGAACACTGCAGCCGCAAGCACCGCTCGTCCGGCGGCGAACCAGAGTGAGTCGAAATCCCGCAGCCCGGCCCGCTGCACTACAAATGCGCCCCCCCAAATCACTGAGAGGGCGGTTGCCAAGCCGGCACCTCCTACTACACGGCGAACCACCGAGTTGGGGTCGCGGCCGTCGCGTCGGATACGCAATAGCTGATGCCAGCGCGTTCGCATGTGCGGAGCAATCAATGACGCTTGACGACGCCCTCACGAACCCGGCAGAAGCTTTCGAGCGGACTATTCCGCCTTGCCAGGCTGTTTCGCTTCTCGCGAGCTTTCGCGACGGCTTGAGGGTTTGGGGAGCTCATAGCCCGGTCGCGAAGCCGTCGCCTCGGGGATCCGCGCCCGCTAAGAGCGCTCCCGTGGCCGGATCTCGCACCACCATCGAGCCGCGGCCTATGTCGCTCCGCCCGAATTCGGGATCCGACTCGTACATCCAGTTGCCCACGTCATGGCAGTCATGGCCGCGTGCTGACAAGTCGTCGATGGACTCTGACGGGAGACGTGACTCCACCGCCACGTAGAAACCCTCGTCCGCGCGTACGCGCGGCGCTTCGATTGCCGTCTGTGGGTTGCACCCGAAATCGATCACGTTGCTGAGCATCTGCATCGTCGTCTGCGCTATGCCGAATCCGCCCGGGGTTCCCACCGCAAGAAATGGTTCCGTCTGATTGGTTGCGATCACGGGTGCTATTGGCGAGGCTATCTTCGCTCCGCCTCGGATCGCCGCCGGGCTCTCAGGCGAAAGATCGGCAAAGTACAGCATGTCGTTTAAGAGAATCCCCGTTTCGCCAACCATGAGGGCGCTGCCGAAGTACCACCCTAGAGTCTGTGTCAGGGATATGAAGTTTCCCCGTCTATCAGCTGCTACCAGGTGAGTGGTGTGTTGAGGAGCCCGAACAATCGACTCCTCAAACCGGTCGCCTCCCCCTCGCGTCGCGGTATTGATCCGGATCCGACCACGACTCTGCGCGATGTGGTCGTCGCTCAGAAGGCGCCCGTAGTCAGAGGAGTCGCTAATCGCGAAGTTGATCCGATCTTCTCGGCTTATCTTGATCGCCTCGATCACAAGATGTAGATGATCGCCGCTCTGGAAGTTGATCGTCTGAAGGTCAAAGGCTTCGAGGATCCGAAGGGTTTCCAGCAACTGAAAGCTCGTATAAGGGGGCGGGAGAGTGTGGATGGTGAGTCCGCGGTAAGTGGTGCTCGCGGTTCCGGTCCACGGAACTTCCTGCGCTTGCATGAGATCATCTCGTGAGATAACACCGCCTTCGCGCGCACATCCCTTGACGAAAGCATCGGTCAACGGTCCGTCATAGAGCCCGGATGCGCCGTGTACGGCGAGAAGTCGAAGGCTTTCAGCTAGTTGCCCCTGTACCAACAGCTCGCCTGGCCGGAGCGGACGGTCGTCGCTGAAGAAGACCCGTCGTGCGGCTTGGTTCCGATGCAATCGCTCGGCGTTCTTGCCTATTTGGTCGGCGCAGAGGATGGAGGCCGGAACGCCGTTAGCGGCGGCGTCGATTGCCGGCTGCATAACGTCCCCGAAACTAAGGGCGCCGAACCGCTCGTTAATCGTTGACCACCCGGCAGCAACACCGGGGACAAGTGCCGCCGCCGCATCGTCCACGAGCGCAGACTGGTCAGTCCACCTGCTCTTGTTAACTCCCGCAGGAGCAAACGCGTGGAAGTCGAGGGCATAACACTCGCCAGAGCTTCCCTCGAAGCAAACAGCGCCTCCAGAGCCTCCGATTCCAGACATATAGGGCTCTGCGACCGAAACCACCGCGGCAGCACATACCGCAGCGTCAAACGCGTTGCCGCCCCGCTGAAGGACATTGATGGCTTCTTGCGATGCCAGCCAATGATTGGACGAAACAACTCCCTCACGTCCCATGACGACGGCGCGCGTGCCACCGCCGTGTGGACCGGTGGCGCCACGATCGGGACCAGGGCGGAGATGCATGTTCGGTATCGGGTTTGCCGTCACGTCGGGCTCCTCCCTAGATCGCACGGGCCGTTGCTGTAGGAAACATCCTGTGCTGCGTCGTTCAAGTTCTCGCCGGAGCGCCGCTTCCACCGTCGCGCTCCCTTTCTCTCAGCACTGATCGGCGAATCTTTCCGGTTGTCGTGAGCGGGAGATCCGCGACGAACTCGATGTAGCGTGGGTAGAGGTACGCGGCAAGCCGATCCTTGACGATCTGCCGAATTTCGTCCTCGAGCGCTGGCGTCGCTTGCTGGCCCTCTACCAGTTGGACGAACGCCTTCACCGCTTCTCCCCTGATCGGATCGGGAACTCCGATCACGGCAGCCATTCCCACAGCAGGGTGACGCATTAGACAGCCTTCGACCTCGGCCGGACCGATGCGGTATCCGGCAGAGTTTATGACGTCGTCGTTGCGCCCCTGGAACCACAGGTAGCCCTCGGCGTCGCGAGCGGCAAGGTCTCCGGTGAGAAGCCATTTGCCGTCTTGGGTGAACTTGTCTCGGGTCGCATCCGGGTTCTTCCAGTACTCCAAGAACATGACTGGATCGGGCGCACCTACGGCGATTTCGCCGATCTCGCCGTCGGGTACCTGGGAATCGGTAGCGTCGAGAACACGTACGTTGTGGCCCGGGTATGGTCGTCCCATCGATCCGGGCCGGACATCCCATGCGCTTGCGCAATTGCCGACTACGTAGTTGCACTCAGTCTGACCGTAGATTTCGTTGACGGTCACTCCAAGCTTCCCGCGTGTCCATTCGAGCATTTCTTCGCCGAGTGATTCACCGCCGCACATGATCGTGCGCAGCTGTACTGCGCTGGTCTCAGCATTCACATGACGCATCATTTTCAGCGCTGTCGGAGGGAAAAAGACGTTGCGCACGCGATGCTGAGCGAGGAACTGCACTGCCCAATGTGGATCGAACTTGTCCCGCTCGGCCGCAATTATCGGCGTGCCATGCAGGAGGGACGGTAGGAGCGCGTCCATGAGGCCGCCGATCCAGGCCCAGTCTGCGGGTGTCCAGAAGAGGTCCCCTACCTGCGGGTAGAAATCGTGAGAGAGATCGAAGCCAGGCATGTGCCCAAGCAAGGCTCGATGTGCGTGCAGGGCACCCTTGGGTGCTGCGGTTGTTCCCGATGTATAGATGAGAAGACAAGGCCGTTCGGCTGGCGTCGCCGGCATCTTGAAGCGAGCCGAGGCTGCGCCGATGATGTCCCAGAAATCCCTATGGGGGGCCGTTGAGGGCCCCGTTGTAATTACGCAGATCCCGCCAATCGGCTCGGTGATCGATGCGATCCTGTCGACGTGTTGTGTCGTCGTCACCACGGCAGTTGCATCGGAGTCGAGGATCCTGAATCGAATTGCATCCTCCCCAAGAAGCGGACTCAGCGGTACGGCGATCGCTTCGAGCTTGAAGAGCGCGAGATATGCGAGAGCCGTTTCGATCCGCTGGGGAAGCGCTATCGCTACCCGATGCTCGCTCCGTACCCCAAGCCCAGCGAGCGCGTTTGCGAGCCGATTTGTCAATGTGACTACGTCGCCGAACGTGTATCGCTGCACCGATCCGTCTGGACGGACGTCTACAAGTGCGAGCGAATTGGCAGGCTGGGAATCGACGCATGCCGTTGCGATATTGAACGCCGTTGGCACCTCCCACGAAAAACCGCTAAAGAGCTCGGCGTAGCGGCCTTCCCCCAACGGCTCGCCGATTCCAAAGCCCTTCGCGCGCCCGCCACCAGTCTCGACACCGGCCGGGAGTCGATTGCGGTTCACCTACTGGAAAGCCTGGCGATTGTCATCTCGCCGCTCGAGGCATGTTGTATGCACTATATACTACTTGTATGCATCGTGCGGTTGTGATGCACCTAACTATTGGTAGCTCGCTGCGACGGGTCTGTGTCTGACCGGGAAACCCTGATCTCTCCGGCTGCTGAGGGTTCTCAGATCAGTCACGAGGTCGTTGTCGAGTCCTCTTGTGTCCGAGCGCGAGACGGCATTTCTCTCGCGACCGATATCTACCGACCTTCGAAGGCCGGCAACCCTGTTTCGGGTGCTTTCCCGTCGATCCTCGAACGGACGCCCTATGACCGCACCCGAGCCGACTTTCACAAGACAGGGATCTACTTTGCTTCTCGTGGATACGTCTACGTTGTCCAAGACTGTCGTGGGCGCTACGGGTCCGAGGGTGAATTTGGGTTCTTCACCGGCGAAGGCAATCAAGAGGGTGACGACGGGTTCGATACCGTCACCTGGCTCGGTGCTCAGGACTGGTCGAATGGTCGCCTTGGCACAACCGGGTAATCGTTTGGCGCGCTGACGCAGCAGGCGCTCGCCGTCACACAGCCTCCATTTCTGTCTGCCCAGGTTCACATTGAAGGCCCGTATAACTTCTGGCGCCGGATGGTGCGCGAGCGAGGCGCTTTTGGACAAGGCTTCTTCTTGGCCTGGGCTATCAACATGGCCCTGACGAGTCGCGAAGCTCGAGAGAACCGGCGGATTCAGATAGAGCTCCGTCGAATGCTATTCGACCTGCCTGTCTGGCTTCGGCGCCCGCTCAAGCGTGGCTCATCGCCACTCGCGCACGTCCCTGCATATGAATCGTGGTACTTGGCATTAGCCTCGTCGAGCGATTACTCGGCCTTCTGGAAGAACCCAGCCTGCAGCATCGAAGAGCACATGGATACCTATCCCGGTGTACCTACGTTCCTGATCTCGAGCTGGTACGGAATCGACGCCTGGGGGAACTTCCAGAAGTTTCGGAGAATGAGCGAGCGAGCTGAAGGCCGCATTCGCCTCCTCTGCGGCCCGTGGGTACACGACATCGGCTTTGGCGAAATCTCAACAGCAGGTGAGGTTGATTTTGGCCGAAGCGCTGCGCTGAGCATCAACGACGAACAACTGAAGTGGTTCGACTACTGGTTGAAGGATCTCGATTCGGGGGTCGCGACTGAACCGCCGATTCGCATGTTTGTCATGGGCTCCGCTCGCGGAGGTGGTTTGACACCGGATCTGGGACGGCTGTCCCACGGCGGCAGCTGGGCGAGCGCATCCGACTGGCCGCCGCCCGATTCCCAAGATCTCATCCTCTACCTGCAGTCCGATAACTCTCTCCGACCCTCGCTTCCCGCCCCAGAGTCGCCTCCGACCGTCTACTCGTTCGATCCGAACGCCCCTGTGCCAACCGTCGGCAGCGCGATGCCGCCCGTACCGGGAAACTGGAGCGCAGGCGGTAGTCGAATTCTGGATGGCGGTCCCTATGACCAGCGGGGCCGCACAGAACTCGCGTTCTGTCACGACTCCCTACCTCTCGACTCGCGTTCAGACTTGATTGCCTTCCGCTCCGAAGCCTTAGCCGAGGCGGTGGAGGTCACAGGCGACGTGGAGATTCTTCTCTGGGTGATGACCGACTGTCGTGATACCGACTTCACCGCCCGTCTGATAGACGAGTATCCGCCGAGCGACGATTATCCCAACGGCTTTGCGATGAACCTTCTTGATTGCATCGTTCGTTTGAGATACCGAGAGCGCAATGAATCAGCTGAGTTGGCTGAGCCGGATCAGGTCTACTCGATCGCTCTCGAACCGAAGTCAATCAGCAACATATTCGCACCCGGACACAGGATCAGACTCGATGTATCGAGTAGCAACTTCCCGCAATTCGACGTCAATCCGAACTCGGGATGTCCGCTTGGCGCACCCTCGGACGTGATTCAAGCCAGGAACACGATCTTCCACGACGCGTCCCGTCCCTCTTACATCAAGCTGCCCACTCAGACATGAAAGCGCTTTAGCTGCCCGAGGGGGGCCTTGCTCAACCTATGAATCTCGCAAGGCCTCATGGCTGAGGCGCTCAAGTGTAAGCCGCGCCCCATGGAGCTCGCTTACGACGGTTCCTCTTCGGAATACGAAGACTCGGTCGCACAAGTGAACAAGGTCTTCGTACTCGGAGGTCGCCATCAGAATTGCCGTCCCTGAGGCAGCTGCGTCCTGAAGCACGCGGAAGATTTGCGCGCGCGCCCCGACGTCGACGCCACGGATCGGATCGTGGAGTAGGAGAACCGTTGGCCTAGTCTCGAACCACTTGGCTGCGAGGACTTTCTGCTGGTTCCCACCGCTTAGGGTTGCGAATGCGCGCTCGGGTTCCGGCGGACGAACGTCGAAATCGTGGACAAGTGCGGAAACGCGGGCTTGCTCACGTCCAGCCCGAAGGATCCCGCTAGTGAAGTACTCACCGAGTGTGGCGAGCGTCGCATTCTCACGCACCGTGGCCTCCCCGAGAGCGCCGTCCCGGAGACGATCAGCGGGTAGAAGCGCTAACCCACTAGCCATCGCTCGCCGAGGATCTTGTTCGGTGAGCTCACGTCTCTTTCCACGTACTGCACACCAGCCGGAGTACGCGGGAACAGCTCCAAACAACAGGTAAGGAATCTCCTCCCATCCCATTCCTAGTAGACCAGTTACGCCGACGATCTCGCCGGCGTGAATCCTCACGTTGAAGCCCTTGACGGTCCCGCCGGAAACTTCCCCAGCCTCGAATACAACGTCGCCCTGAGTCTCGATCGGCTCTGGATAGAGGTCATCGAGCGAGAACCCGAGGATCATCGCGACTAGTTGGCGGTCATCCATAGAGGATGTGGCTGCCGTATCGACGCGGCGCCCGTCCCGCAATACGGTCACTTGATCGGTGATTGCGCGGACCTCTTCGAGTCGATGGGTGACGAGCAAGACCCCGGTGCCGCCACTCGCGATCGAGCGGACGCTCTCGAACAGACGCTCTACACCGTCTTGAGGCAAGTAGGCGGTCGCCTCGTCGAGCACCAGAAGCCCGTGCTCAGCGTGGCCGAGGTCCTCAAGGGCCCGGATGATCGCGAGAAGTGCGCGGTCGACTTCTCGTAAGGACGAGACGAAGTCGTCCGGCCTCGCGTCGATCCCGTATCGGTTGAGCAGACGACTCGCCTCTCGGCGCTCAGACCGCCAGTCGATCCGCCAACCGAATCCGGAGCTGAACCTTCCGGCTCGAAGGTTCTCGATGATCGTCATGTCAGGGGCAAGCCCGAGATCCTGGTGAACGAATGCCATGCCTGCGAGACGAGAGGCTCCCGGCCGCAGCGGGAAATCAAGCGACTGGCCGTTCACCTCAAGAGTGCCGCTGTCTGGCTCGTGGTATCCGCTGAGGATCTTTACGAGCGTCGACTTGCCGGATCCATTCTGCCCGAGCAGTCCGTGAACCTCGCCGCGCTTCACGACGAGGTCCACGGACTCGAGGACCGTCTGACCACCGAAGGATTTCGTCAGCCCGGCGGCTCTGATGACCGGGCTGTCAGTGGCCAGGGCGGAGGGTGCTACTTCTTCAGACCCCACAGCTTCTCGTAGCCGGCAGCGAAATTCACGTTCCCATACCAAGTCGGCTGTGGAGCACTGAGATTGATCGATCCGATGTTGTGACCATCGAAGAGCCGTATTGGTAGCTGAATATTGAGCACAGGCTTGTGGTGCGTGAGCACCCGAAGGATTTGGTCCGCCAGCGCCCACCCCAGCTGCTGACCGCTTGTACCTACGTCGGCCGCCACCACGTCGCCCTTGCTAAGCGACGTCATCATCGCAGGCAGTGCATTGAAACTGACGATCTTGACGCGGTCCTGAGCGTTCGCCGCATGTACCGCCGGCAGCATGTTGAGGACCATCCCATCGTAGAGCGGCAAAAGATACTTGACATTCGGGTCTGCAATTAGCGTACCGGTAAGAGTTGGGAGATCCGACGTCCAGCGAGCGACGGGCACGTCTCTCGTCTCTACGGTCATATTCGGCGCAAGACGTTTGAATTCATCGGTGATACCTTTGAGCTGTGGAACGCCGATCCCCTTCGCATCCGATGACCACAGCACAACGACCTTCCCGGTGCCGCCAGAATCAGCAATCGTGAAGTCGGCCATTAGCTTACCGACCGCTTGATGCGGTTGATCCGCCGCAGCAACGACGCCCGGTGGCGCGGTCGGAGGGAGCGGCCCCGGATCCTCATTCTCGATAACGATTACCGGGATCCCAGCTTTCTTTGCCTTGGCGATATCCTGACTGAACAACTGAGCGGGGATCTGCGCCTCGACGATGACGTTTGCCTTTTGAGAGATGCCCTGATTGATCCCTTGGGAATATTTTGGAACCGTTCCCTGCCCGTCGTAGATGACAAGTTTGAGCCCGGCGGCCTTCGCGGCTTGCTTGAGTCCGGCATCGATGAGGCTCGCGTAAGGAACAGCCGGAATGGTCACAAGCCACACGGTCTTTCCTCGAGCCGGCGCAGCGTTGAATGCAGGACCTGGGGCATGGAATGTCGTCGGCGCCGCCTCTGCCGCGGCAACAGCCTTCTTTGCGATGGCGACCCCGTCCTCGCGCGTTATCCGACCAGCTTTACTCGCGTCCGTTCGCGACTGATTGGTCGCCGCACCGATTCCTCGGCCTGGCAGGCCGAGTGCCAGCGATCCTGCGAGAGCGACCGCGATCACCCCGATCGCAAGACCGGGTGCCCTCTTCCTGCTCATGAATCGCTCCTCTCCGCGATCGCGTCCGCGATCGCTGTGGTTGATACTTGCACTTCAGGCGCTTGGGCCCGCGCGCGTTTCTTCCCAGCGATGTGTGAGAACGTCACCGCGACGACGAGAGAAGCGCCATAAAACACCTGCTCAACCCAACCCACGTACCCAAGAATCTGTAGCCCGGTGATTCCCGTAACCAAGAAATAAACGGCCGCAAACGTTCCCCACGGATTGAATCGTCCCGGAGTCACTGTCGTAGCGCCAAGGAACACTGCCGCATAGGCCGGAAGAAGGTAGTTCGCTCCGACGTTTGGGTCGGATGCGCCTAGCCACCCCGCAAGAATCACTCCGGCAAGCGCAGCAATTGTGCTGCATACGATGAGCGCGCCCGCCCGAATGGCGTTAACTCGGATGCCCGATAAGCGCGCTACCTCGCGTCCTGCACCTACAAACAACATGTATCTGCCAAGAGGAGTGAATCTCATTACGTACCACAACACCATGCATAAGAGGACACCGTAATAAAACGAGAGAGGGAGAGTGAAGATCTCATAACGGCTTGCCGTTACGAGGGAATTGGAAATACCGCCTGTTGTATTGATATTGATCCCGAGGGCCAAGCCCCCCATAACCGTCCCCATGCCCAAGGTGACTACGATCGAGTCGAGGCCCACGACCACGATGAGCAGCACATTCACGAGTCCAGTAAGGACGCCGGCGAGCACCGCCACGACGATGCTGGGGCCGATCGGCCAGTGATGAATGACGTTGAGCCAACCGACGATCACGAGCGACACTGCGAGCACACCCGCGAACGAGAGATCGAACTCACCAACCGACGATGGCAGGATTAGCGTTAGAGCGAGAATGAGGAGGACGGCCTGCGATGCGAGGATCGTCTGCAGGTTCGACGCTGTAAAGAACTCCGACGGTCGCAAGACCGAAAAGAGAAGGATCATCGCGGCCCAGACCACGAATAGCCCGTACCGCCTAAAGAGCTCCGACATTCGAAAGCCCTGCAGGCCGGCCGGGGAACGCATCCGGCGCTGCACCTTGTCTGGAGCGTCTCCAGGAGACGCGCCTCCGGAGGCCAAGCCTCGAGCACTGGGGCGTTTGTCTTCCACCCGCATGCCGACGTCACGCATCGGGGACGTATACTAGTGCATACAAAGCATGCACGCAAAGCAAACGAGTCTCAGCACCGCCTCACGACCTGGAGTACGCAGGTGACGGCCCAGCGGAGAGCCGACCGGAGGGAGGCCAAGAGGTGGAGCCCGAGCGTAATCGACCTGACCCGTCCCGTATCAGAAGTGACGGCCTTCGCGCTGTTGGGAGATCTCTGCGCTGGAGACGAGTGGGCAAGCTACCGGAGGCCAGTAGTTGTCTACGACCGCGATTTCCCGAAGGACACTGGTAAGCAGGGTCATTTCACGATCGCCGATCACTCCGCAACGCACATCGACGCACCGGCCCACGCCATTCCCGGAGGAGCTCACCTTGAAGACGTCGACCTTTCACGACTGATCGGTGAGGCCGTTGTTCTCGATCTTCAGCGCGAAGATCCGGATCACGGCTACACAGCTGAAGACCTGGCCGGCGCTGAGCCTCGGATTGAAGCAGGCGACATTGTTCTCATCTACTCCGGCTATCGAGACGCAACGGTCTCGGACCGGATGCACCAGACCTATCTGACCGTTGAGGCCGCAGAGTGGCTAGTCGATAGGGCCGTGTGTGCAGTTGGATGCGAACCTGTCGGAATTGAACACGTCCCTCGCGGCCTTCTTGAGTACGACTGGTACAACCCCGCAACCCGCTACCAACCGCCCTGGCCGGCTCATGACGTTCTCCTCCGGAACAACATCTACATCATCGAGGGCCTTACGAACCTAGATCAAGTCCGGGGTAGAAGGGTGCGCTTTGCTGCTCTTCCCGCCCTAATCCCCGGCTTAACGGGTTGCCCAGTACGAGCAGTAGCGTGGATTGACTAGACCAGCTGAGCGGCGTGGCGCGACTGCGGATTCGCGCCGCAAGCTCGCCGAACCGACCGACTTGCTTGACGCGCCAGCGACCGTGCTGGCGACCCTCGTGCGCGCGCGCCTCGTCTCGGCCGAGGAAGTAACCAAGGCTTACTTGGCCCGGGTTGAATCCGTCAATGCCCGCCTGAATGCCATCGTCACTCTTTCGCCGAACGCACTCCGCGACGCGCGGGCGGTGGATAAGAGGCTCAGCGACGGAGCGGACCCAGGACGGTTAGCCGGGATTCCCTTCACTGTCAAAGACACCCTCGCCACCGCGGGCCTCAGGACCAGCGCCGGCAGCCCCCTGTTGGCAGACCTCATTCCGAGGGAGAGCGCCCCGGCAGTCTCGCGCGTCCAGGAGGCCGGCGCCGTGCTTCTCGGCAAAACGAACTGCGCTGAATTCGGACTCGACATCGATACGGTCAATGAGCTCTTCGGCGCGACGATAAACCCACTCAACCCCGACCTGACACCGGGAGGCTCAAGTGGGGGCGAGAGTGCCGCAGCTTGCGCGCAACTGTCTAGCTTCGGCATCGGGACCGACTTCGGCGGCTCGATTCGCTGGCCCGCCCAATGCACCGGAGTGGTGAGCCTTAGACCCACAGTCGGTCGCGTACCGTTGACAGGTCTCCTGCCCTACTTTGACGCCGATGGCTGCAGGCCTCCTGATCCCCTGTCGTTCTATTCTCAGGCGTCCGTGATTGCGCCGATTGGACGGCATTTCGCGGACCTTTGGGAAGCTCTAGCGGTCATGGCCGGCCCCGACGGTTTCGATGCCAGCGCGGTGCCGGCCTCGCTGGAAGCGGCGACCGACATTGGCGCAGTCCCACTCCGGGCAGCATGGTTGGCCGGGGAAGGGACGTATCCCGTACGGTCCGACGTCAGAGAAACGCTCCTCAAGGCTGTTCAGGCTCTCGAAGTTGCGGGATGCCATGTCGTCGAAGCACCAGTTAAGTTACTCGAAGGCGCCGAGCGGACCTACGACCAGCTGCGTACGGCCGACAACGGGTCTTGGATGAACCAGGTCCCGCGCAAGAAGGGTGACCGGTGGCCAGACGCGGTTGAGGCCGCGCTGCGCACGTCCCAAGACCAGACCTTGCGTCAGTTCCAGGATGCATCGGCAGAGCGAGCTCGCATCCGACACAGAGTCTTCGCCTTCCTCGAGGACTTCCCTATTCTGATCATGCCGGTCTCAGCGATACCGGCGTTTCGCCGAGAACAGACCGAATTCAGAGTTGACGGAGTCGAGATTCCACGGATGGGGATCATCGCCTGTTGCAGAGCCGTAGCTTTCCTAGGGCTCCCCGCCGCCTCTGTGCCTTGCGGCGCAGCCATGGACGGGGCAATAATTAGTGTTCAGATCGTTGGCCGGCCGTTCGCGGAACACCAGGTCCTTGTTGTGGCTTCAGCCCTCCGGGACGCGTTCGAAACGCTCGTTCCGCAGTACTCGGTCGCGGGGGATCTAGGCTAGATCAGCCGGCCAACGCCTTCCCAATACTTGTTTCGAAGGTCGCGTTTGAGGACCTTGCCGTACGCGTTTTTTGGCAGCGCATCCGTCCACTCCCATACGCGCGGACATTTGTAACCGGCAAGTCGCTCTCTGCAAAGAATCTCCAGCTCGTGCTGCAGACCACCTCGGTCTATGTCGTCAGCAGTCGGCACCACAACAGCAACAATCCGTTCTCCCCAATCGGGGTCGGGCGCGCCTACCACAGCAGCCTCTCGAACGGAGCTGTGAGTTATGAGTATCTCTTCGATCTCCCGTGGATACACATTCGCGCCTCCGCTGATGATGACGTCCTTTTGGCGATCGACGAGAAATAGCCATTCTTCGTTGTCGATGTACCCAAGGTCCCCGGTCTTTAGCCAGCCATTTATGAAGCTTGCCTCTGTAGCTTCCGGGTCCTCCCAGTAGCCGCTCATGACAACATCGCCCTTCACCACGACTTCGCCAATCTCGCCGTAAGGAAGCGCAACGCCCTCGTCGTCGACAATCCGTACTGCGGTCCCCACATAACTGATTCCGACGGACCCTAGTCGGGCATCGTCCTCGCGACGGAACTTGGCGTGATCTCCGAAACCTAAGCGCGTGATCGTGACCGGCGCCTCTGCTTGTCCATAGATTTGTGCGAGGACCGGCCCAAACACATCAAGGGCGTCTTCAAGGTCCGCCACATATGCTGGTGCCCCGCCGTAAACAACGCAACGCAAGCTCGACGTATCCACACCTAACATGCGTTGCGTTTCCGTGAGCCGTCGCAGCATGGTCGGCACAAGAAACGCGATGACCGTCACCCGATCTCTCTCGACTGCGCGCAGAGTCTCTTCCGGCGAAAAGGAGGACATGTCGGAAATGATCTGCAAACAGCCTCGCGCTACTGGAGGGATCGCGTATAGCCCACTGCCATGAGTCAAGGGTGCGACATGGAGGACAACATCCGTTGAGTCGAGGCTGTACACGTCGCCCAAATATGCGAGCGACATGTGCAGTAGGTTCCTATGAGAGAGAGTCGCGCCCTTCATTCGTCCTGTTGTTCCTGATGTGTAGAGCAGCAAAGCTGGATCTGAGGGAGCGACGTCCACTAGCGGACCCCCTTCCAGCTCGCCTTCGAAGAACTCTGCCCCATTCCGGTCGACGTCGAGTAGCAGTACCCGATTCGTAGCGCGATTCGCAGTCGTCATCCCGTGAGCTAAATGGGCACCATCGTGGATGATTGCGCGAACAGTGGCGTCGTTGAGGATTCGAGCTGCCTCCTCAGGAGTCGCCCGCGCGTTTACAGGGACCGCGCAAAAGCCGGCGTGAAAGCAACCCCACATCGCCTCTATCAGTTCGGGACGATTCCCCATCGCGATCCCCAGTCGGTCGCCGCGACTTAATCCCTCAACCGTCAGCAGCTTGGCAAAGCGCCGCACGCGCGACCCGAACTCACCATAGGTTCGACTGATGGCGCCGTAGCGAAGCGCGATCGCTTCGTGAGAGCGCCTAGTCGACGAGTCAAGCAGCCATCCTAAGCCCATTGCAGTTACCGACGAGTTCCGCCGTCGACGGGGAGAGCGGTATCGCCGTCGTGTTGCCGATGAGAGTCGGATTCGTCTCGAGCGCCCCTAGACAGGAAGCGACTGACTGCCCCTGCGTGCTCGGCCGTTTCTGCGAGTTCAGCAAACGCAAGACGCTGAAATGTTTCGTGCTCTGCCCGACCAAGCTCTTGCGCTCGCGTAACTAGAGATTTCGCGTGTTCAAGCGCACGCTTTGGCTTGTTAGCAATCTCAAGGGCCATTCTGGTAGTCGCCCCCTCCAGTTCTTCATCCGGTACGGCCGCATTAACCAACCCAAGTGCTAACGCCTCCCGCCCGCTAACTTCGCGTCCGGTGAAGATGAGCTCCTTAGCGACGTGCTCAGGGAGACAGCGGGAAAGGGAATATGAACCAAAGACGAGACCGAAGTTGATCGCGGTACAGCCAAGCTTCGCGGTTTCTGAGGCTATCCGGAGATCGCAGCTCAATGCGAGCTCCAGCCCACCTCCAAGCGCGTAGCCTGACACTTGAGCAATGACCGCCGCAGGGAGCGCTCTCACTGCCGCCGTCAATTGCATCCATTCGTTGAAGAGCTTGTAGGCACCGCCGCGCTCTAAGCCGGCGAGCTCGGTGATGTCGTTGCCGATGCAGAACGAATCTCCAGCTCCTGCAAGGACAAGGACACGGAGGTCGGCGTCGGTGCGTAGGGTGGTGAGTAGATCCGTCAGCCACGCACGTGTTGGTGCGTCCATTGGGTTCTGGGGAGGAGCGCCACCAAACCGGATTCGCACACATCCCGGCGCGATGCGCTCGGCAGGACCGCGCATTACCGCGTCATCACGGAACGGTCGCGGGATCCCGCGCGACTGCCTGCGCCAAGCGCTCGGCACCGCGTCGAATCGCCTCCTCCGTTCCCCCGAACTGGAATCGAAAATGGCCGTCGAGGCCGAACGCGCTCCCAGGTTGAATCGGCACCCCTAGCTCGAAGACGGCACGACTCACGAGGGAGTCAACGTCTCCGTCGTACCTAACGAACAGGTTGAGGCCACCGCGCGGCGCGAAGCAGTGGAGACGGGGTACGACGTTAATGAGCTGGCTTGCCAGCTGGCCGAGCCGGTCGGACTCTTGAACGAACTCGCGAACCCAGCCTTGAGGACCTGTTAGCGCGGCGACACCAGCGGCTTGAGCTGCGCGATTGACGCACAGACAGGACCACTCCATCGTGTCCGCAATATCTTGAAACACTCCCACAGGACAGACGATGTAGCCAAGCCGCCATCCCGACATCGCGTAATCTTTGGAAAACGAACGAACAAGAATCGTTCGCCCGCGTACTTCACCAAGTGAGTGAGGCGAAATATGCGTAGCGTCGCCATACAGGAACTTCGAATAGGACTCGTCGCTCAGAATCCATAAGTCGTACAACTCAGCGAGACGACTCGCCTGACTTAGGTCTTCAGCCGAATAGACGTAGCCCGTTGGGTTTACAGGGGAATTGAGGAATAGAATCTTCGTCCTTTCGGTCACCCTCTCGGCCGCATGTTCCCAGTCGGGCCTGAAACGATCGGCAGGGTCTGAACGAAATCCTTGTAGGACACCGCCGGCGCGGTGAACGAGCCCATCGATGAAGTAGCCGGGCTGTGGGAAGAGCACGCCGTCCCCGGGCCGTAGGAGAGTCCGAAAGCAAACGTCGAGTGCCTGCATCGCCCCATTTGTGACAACCACTCGATCCGCTTGGGCTGTGTGACCCTCTTCGGTCAGGGCGTCGACGATCGCCTGTCGCAATGCCGGCTCACCACTCGCCATGGTGTATGCACTCCGGCCAGGGACGCTTGCTGCGGCCTCCCTGACGTGCGGTGGCAGCTCCGCGTGCGGCGAGCCGCCCAAGCTAACGGGTTCCTGCGCGCCCGACGAACGCATGGCGCGCTCTATCCTCCGAGTCACGACTCCGCCACCGTCGGTCGACCGCCAAAAGTGAGTGCTATCCATCGGCAGCAGTTGCGAGCATGCGCCTGCCAGAATCGATTATGTGATCGCGGATCAGCTGCTCAACTAGGATCGGATCCCTACTGGCGAGCGCTTCAAGAATCTCTCCATGTTGTCGATAGGAGGCCTCTCGTGCGCTTTGTTCTGAGAGCGTCCTCAGCCGATACCGCATCACCCAATCGCGAATTCCGTTACTGATGGACACGCACCGCGGGGAGTGGCTCGCTCCGTTGATTCCATCGTGGAAGCGAGTATTCGCTTCAATCAGAGCCTCAACATCCCCCCCCTCGAGAGCGACGCCAGCGTCGCCATGAGCTCTTCTGATCGCCTCTAGTTCATCCTGCGTAATGCGGGCGGCTGCGAGGCGCCCGGCATACCCCTCAAGTACAGAACGGATACCGATAATTTCTTCCGCTTCCTGGCGCGTCAGCTCGGTCACTCGCAAGCCAAGGCCGTCATGGCGTTCGATCAGTCCGTCTTGTTCAAGCCTCCGGAGCCCTTCCCGAAGCGGTGTCCGGCTCACGTTAAGCACCGCGCAGAGGTCTTGCTCGATGAGCCGCGCCCCTGGCGGAACTTTGCCCTCGATGATGAACCGGCGTAGTGAGTCGTAGACATGGTCAGCCAGCCGCGGCCGAGCAGGGCGGAGCAACGACGAGAGGTCAGGCTCCATGAGGATAGTATACCTTGCATACAGACCCTCATCTAGCCCATTCGGCCCAATGAGCCTGCACCGAATACGCCAATTCACAACTCGCGCCGGGTCTGAGGTGAGTAGTTGGGCGTCTGACCTCGGGATCGAGCGCACACAGTTTCAGCGGGCGGCCACCGCGCACGCTACCGCGCGGCCCGATGGAACCGTTTGCGGGGGTGCCGCGCCCGGGGCCACGTCGCATGAAGTCGGACGGCCCGTCAAGCGGCGTCGCACGAGGCCGCGCGTTCACTGAAGTCCCGGGTGGAATCGAGCCGGTCATGTTGATTCCCCAAGGTCCGGACGTGGATGGTCTCAAGGCTTCGAGATCGACCGGGCCCGTGATCTTGCCAACACCTTGCCAAAGGCTCCGAAAGTCGCCTGTCCAGTGGCCCAGAGCTGCGAGCACTCGCTGTTAAGGCGAGTGCAGAAGCCCCCGCGTCTCTCGTGATTGGCCCTGTTGACCGGCGACATGCCTAACCTCACGTTTCGTGCATATCGTTCTGGTGCTCGGAGCAGGCGCGAGTCTTGCGAACGCAGAACTCTTCCGTCCGGAGCGCAGCCTGGATACGCACCCGCCGCTGGACACCACCTTCTTTCAAAAGCTCCGGGTCAGGCAGGTACCTCTTGACCCCGCCCTGCGGACCTATTTCCGACGTCTATACGGGACCGTCCCTCCTCCCGCCGCGCTTGAACGCCTTCGGATGGAGGAAGTGTTCAAGGACATCTACTACGACTTCCAGGACAACCCCACGGACGCCAACTTTCGGCGCGCCTACCTGCAACTCATTACGACCTACATCCGCGTCCTGCGCGAGACGACCAACTGGCTGTGCGCCGACAACCGGCGCGGCGCGCCGATTGGTCGCCTGATCGACGCCGCCGCCTCAGATGCAGACGAAATCTCAGTGATCACCTTTAACCACGATCTCGTGATCGAGAACGAGATCGTCAAGCGGGCCCGCCTTCGACGAAGGTGGTGTTTGGAACAGGGCTACGGCTCAATGGCCACTGGGCTGAGCCCACTTGCAACCACAGCAACGCCTCTTTTTCCCTCGCACTCGACGGCTTGCGATCACGCCCATCCGATCACCATTCACAAGCTCCACGGGTCGTTGAACTGGATCTTTCGGTTGAACTCACGCTTCCCTACTGCGCGCCAGCTCACTGGACAAGCGACGCCACCGCAACTCCTACTCAGCGCGAGACGAGAGATCCCTGTCCGCCTGCGATACAGCATTCCGCGACGCGGACGTGGACGCACAACGTGGCAGACGTGGCCTCTGATCATTCCGCCTATCTACTCCAAGCAGGCGTTCATTCGCCTCGTGCAACCCGCATGGAATGATGCCCGGCAGGCAATCGCCAACTGCGATGCCATTCTCTTCTTCGGCTACTCGGTTCCTACGACGGACATCGAGGCCGAGAAGCTGTTCCAGCGCGGACTGAACGCCAACCGGAAGCTGCAGACAGTCAATGTCATTAACCCGGAGCCCGCTTCTGCGGCCAGGTACGGCGCACTCATCCAACGCAAGATCCTTCGCTGGCACCCCAGCCACGACACCTTCCTCCAACAGAGTTCTCCCTGGGCGTGAGCGCCTGTGGCTCTTACGGAAGATGGTGGAAGACGACGCCAGTGATGCTCTCTGGGCCTCCGAGAGACACTTGGTGAGGAGCCGTGAGCAGGTGTGGATTCGCCGCCGGTGGGTGGGCTCGTGGGGATTCATCACGTCGCCTGCTCCTTGGTCTGCGAATCGTCGCGCGGGTCGCTGGCGTCGTTAGCACTGCGGCCATCGAGCTCGTACTGCCGGAGGAGATCCGCTCGGATCGCCGCCCGCTGTGCTGGTGTCATCTGCTCCCACGTGGCCAGCTCGTTCTCTTCAATCGTGTTCGGTGCTGGCGTGGCTCGACCGAAGCTCTGGTCGAGGAGACGTGCTAGGGCGTTGACCGCTTTCTCGTCACCGCTCTGAGCTCTCACAAGAAGGGCATCACGGACGTTTCGCATATCGGCCAGAGACAGCTCGCTCATGACGATGGCAAGGCGCTGCCGGGTCGTAAGCCTGCTCTCTTCAAGCCTTGCAGCGCGCGCTGCCGCGCGTGCACGTCGCGCCGCGCCCGATCTACGACCTGCTTCTGCCGGATCGAGCAACCCGCGGGTGCGGCCAGACCGTGTCGAACCGTTCTGCGCCATCGCTGATTCGTCCGTTCCTTCGACGGTTCCGGTGTCATTTCTGGTGTTTCGCTTGTCGGTTCGCGGACGGTTCGCGAGGCTCTCTTTAGGGGTGTCGATCTGACTTGCGGTATCGGTGGGGCTCAATTGCGTCGTCTGAGTGGTGGAATCGTTGTCCATTAGTTCATCCCTTCTAGTAGTGGTGAGCATTCCTCGCACGACAACCATCGTTGTTCGTATCTGCTTGTTGCGCTCCAGCCACTGATGCCGCCAAGCTTGAAAACGCGGCTTGTCACGTCTTCGAGCGGGCGATCTGACCTTCCGCAGCGTCCGCATTTTTCCCTCGACAGCTTGCGGGTTCGGTGTTCGCCGGATGCGATCATGTGAAGCAAGAGGGCGACCGGATTTGTCCCGCGCTTTCCGGCCTCCTGCCAGCACGCCCAAACGCCTTCGGGGTCTTCCCGGAACGCGATGCGAAGTCTCGATCGGCCCGGTTCGTTCATGGGTATACCCGCCTCCGCTTCCAGGTGGATGATTGCTAGGTCTGCGGCTGAGAGATCATGTACTTCTGTTTGCCGGAGTACTGCTTGCTCTTCTATCCCTATCGCGTCTCCAGATGTACTGGATGTAGAGACAGCAGGCATACAGCTATAGGGGGGCGTCGTGGAAGTCTGAGGTGCCCACTGTTCATCCGTGGTGGAAGTGACGCCATCGTTATGCGGGCCTTCTGGCCATGCGTCGTAGAAGTGGGTCGAAGTGCCGTGCGGGTCGTCTTTCGATGCGTCGTGGAAGAAGTAGGCGTGACCGGTCGTCCCCTGAGCCGGCGCCGCGAATCGGATGCGGCTGAGCTGTCCGGACTTGAGGGCGGCGCTGATGATCGTGCCTACTGTTCGCTTGCTCACTGAGGCCGCCGCCGCAATCTGTTCGTAGCTCAGGCATTCGCCGGTACGGGACCGAAGCAGGTTCAGTACGCGGACCTTCGCCGATTGCTTCTCCGGCGCTGTACGCGGGTCTCGTTGGCCGTGCTCGGCGTTGGTGGCACTAAGTACTGGGTGATCGTTTTGAACGCGCAAGTACGCTCCAATGCAGTTCGGGACGATGCGCCGCCGAGCGATAGGCAACGAATACGCCCCTACCTAGTAGGGATCAGTTCACAACCCTCTGGCGGTGAGCAGGGGACGGGCGAGCTCACGAAGCTTGTCCGTTGCGTTCCTGTACAGCTTGGAGACGGCCTGTTGCGAGATCCCCATGGCGGCGGCCACCTCTTCCTGCGAATAGCGGTAGCCGTCGTGCCAACCATCGAGGCGGCTCAGGACGAATCTCTGCTTCGGGGAGAGCTGCGGGGCGAGCGCCTCCCAGATCTCGAACTCGGTGGGGAGCGGCGACTCGGTTTCGGCGACCCCGTCTTCGAAAAAGTCGTCTTCGGCCGAGCGCGAAACCGCCACCTCCTCGCCCTCGTCGTCGTATCCAATCGATGGGCGCACCGTTGGCGGGAACGGCTTCGGCAGGTCCTTCCCCCGCACCCTTCGGCTGCCCTCTCGGGTCGCACCCGTCGTCTTGAGCAGGACTCGTGTCTCGCTCACCTGCTCCTCAAAGGGCGGCTGATCGTCGACAGCGGGCTCGATCTCCATCAAACTGCCCTCGGAGCCTGGCACGGTCAGCGCATCGATTGACGGCGCAGTCATGCTCTCGCCGCCTCTCCGCCTGAGACGAGAGGAGCGCTGAGCGCCGCGCGTACGGCAGATCGCTTCTTGCCTCGGTCGTAGACGTGCGCGTACACCTTCCGAGTGATGGTCGAATCCTCGTGGCCGAGCTGATCGGCTACGAGCGCATCGTCGATGCCTGCGGCGATCATGCGTGATGCAGCCGCGTGCCGTAGGTCATGAAAAGAGACATCCAGCCCCGCCAATTTGGCGGCAGGCTCGAAGCCCCGCCGTGTGACGTTGCGATGCGTTAGGGGTGTTCCCCTGAGTGATACGAAGATCGGATGTTCGTCTTGTGAAAACCGACTTCGCGCCTTGAGCCGAAGAAGCTCACCGCGGATGTCGTCCGGCAAGAAGAGCTCGCGCACTCCCGCACGAGTCTTGGTCGGGCCGTACTCGCCTGAGCGAAGCCACTGACGCTCGACTCGCAGCGTGCCCTCATCCTTGTCGAAGTCCCCCCATCGAAGTCCAAGCACTTCGCCGATTCGAAGCCCGAGCGCAGCAGTCAATCTCAGGAGAGGTGTGTAGTCGTACCTCGACTCAGGCTTACTAGCGAGCGATTCCGAGGCAGCGAAGAGGGCATCGAGCTCTGCGTCTGTCCATTCGTGCGGCCGCTTTCGTTCGCTCGGGAGCGGGCGATCGTCCGCGGTCAGATGGCCGAACGGGTTATCTCGAATGAGCCGTTTACGTACTGCCAGCTTAAGGACGCCCTGTAGCGGCTTGAGGTAGTTCTCAATCGAGCTTCGGCCAAGAGGACGAACGGGCCGCTTCGGCTCGACTGCGTGTAGGCCCTCATCTTCGAGTGCTCGGCTGAATCCGGCGATTGCTTCGGCATCAATTGCTGCGAGCCGCCACTTACCAAAGCGAGGGATCAACACGAGATCGAGCGCCTGCCGGTAATAGGAAGCCGTCCGCGGTCGGAGCACGCGTGCCTTCGACGCATACCATTCCTCGGCCAGCTGGGCAAACGTCGTCTTGTCATTTACGACGATGCGCTCGCCTCTTGCCTTCTGTCCGCGCACCTCGGCCTGCTTGGCCAGAGCTTCTGATTCTGTGCTACCCACTAGCACCTGTTTGGTGCCTACGAGTACGAAGTACGACCGGCTGCGACCGTCTGCTTTGATCCGATAAGTGATCCCCGGATGGCGGGTCTTGTGGCGCTTATCGGGCGCTACAGTCGGCTTCGACATCGGAGCTGATACCTCCTGTGTCCGCGCCCCCGAGTCTGCCAGGACTGCGGGGGCTTTTATATGGTCGGGCAGAGTCATCTCCTCGTCACGTACTTGGCAAACCGGGTCGAGTGTTCTGTGTCTGGAGGGACTCGGAGCATGGCGTTCGTCTCTCCTAGGTTTCGTCAAGGCCTGCGCGCTCATATCTGGTCACCGGCAGTTGCGAATGCGTCCAACTCGTCACGTCGAAAGCGGATGCCTCCGGTTGCGGTTCGATGAACGGGAATCTGGCCGCGTCTATACGCAGTCCTCAGGGCACCTTCGGGCATCGAGAGGTACTCGGCCGCTCCCGCAACATTGAGCCATCCCTGTGGGACTGGCTCCTGCTGCTCTTCGAGGGCCGCACGTATCTCGTCGCGCACGGCCATGCGCAACTCAGCCCGGAGGAGCTCCAGAAATATGTTGTCTGCTGAACGAATGTGCGACCCGAGCCGCTGATGGATCGCTCGGAGTCGGGGGGTTCAGCTATTGAGGACATCGTAGCAACACGTCTCGACTCGACAGCGCCGCGGGACGTTCACGACGTTCGGACGTCTAACCCCCGAGGATGGAACATACGAGCAGAGCCGTCCTGGAGGCCTGGGCGCCACTCTTAGGTCCTAGGGGCTCATGCCCAACGTGGTCAATTCGGACCCTCAGCCCGCACTCTTTCTGGGGCAGCCCGACAGGTACTCGAACGCCTGATCGACTACTTCAAGGCGCAGGTTATTTGGCAAGTCTTTGGCAATCCGGCGAGACTGACCCCGGTCTACCAGGCCTAAGCCGTTTCTGGGGTGATGCCGCCCAGACCCACGCTGACCATCCCAGAATTACGGTCTCGCCAGCGTGTGAAGCGAGTGCTCTCCCGCTGAGCTACGCGCCCGAGGGCCTGATTCTAAGCCAAGAACGACGAAGGGCCGGTCTCCCGGCCCCTCGTGGGCAACTGCTTGTGGGCAACTCTCAGCCCGTTGCGACGGCGCTAAGGCTCGACAGGCGATCCTGGAGCGTCTCAACTGCGTTGCCCGCCATCGAGGCGTAGACCGTCGCGGTGACGTTCGGGTTCGCGTGACGC
>Ga0070741_10006392_pt1 | contig 25334 bp, 27 predicted proteins | sample Coa_R1_4_FD_66440 | JGI IMG/M metagenome (GOLD analysis project Ga0070741, IMG submission 66440) | Surface soil microbial communities from Centralia Pennsylvania, which are recovering from an underground coalmine fire - Coalmine... | ecosystem: Environmental > Terrestrial > Soil > Unclassified ... | reverse complement strand
CTCCGCTCGGGCTAGCTCTTCGGTTCTGGCTCGCTCCTCAGAAACCCACGGTTTCTGATACTCGCTGCGGCTCGTAGTTTCCTCCACGGGGAAATACCCAATTTCCCCGACCCCCTTTGTGCGCGGCTGGCCTAAGTCTTTTTAAAATATTGCATCAATTTATCTAGGGATTGGGCATTAATGATGTCTTCCTTTTCTGCCCAGCCGCGGCGGGCCTGCCACACTCCGTACTCCATGAGCAGCATTTGTTCTTTTTGGTGAGCATCGGTATCAATAACCATTTTCACCCCTTCTGCCTTTGCCCGGCGAATGTATAAATCTCGTAAATCTAACCGATAAGGCGAAGCGTTAATTTCTAAAATCGTTCCAGTTTCTTTGGCAACCTGCAGCATATTATCAAAGTCATGCTCATATTCATCGCGTTTGCCGACCAGCCGCCCGGTTGGATGAGAAATGATATCAACGTTCGGATTTTGCATAGCCTTGGTTATCCGCGCCATCATTTGGTCTTTTGGCATTTTCAGACTTGAGTGAACGCCCGCAATCACATAATCAAGCTGGGCTAACACCTCGTCAGAAATATCAATTGACCCGTCGTTTAAAATGTTCGACTCGCAGCCGTGCAACACCGTAAATGCAATTCCTTTCTTTTTGTACCCGTCGTTGATTTTCTGAATAGCTTTGTGCTGTTCGAGTAATTTTTTTTCGTCGAGCCCCTTTTCAATTTGCAGAAACTTGGTGTGATCTGAAATACCAATGTAGCTATATCCCAGATCCATGGCTTGCTGGGCCATTTGCTCAATGGAGTGTTTGCCGCCATTCCAGTGAGAATGGCAGTGCAGGTCACCGGTAATATCTTCAAGAGCTACCAGATGCGGGAGGTTACCGTGCAAGGCAGCATCAATTTCTCCCTGGTCTTCACGCATTTCAGGCTCAATAAACGGGAGCCCGATGGCCGCATACACATCTGCTTCGGTTTTGCCTGCCACCTGTTTTGCTCCTTTGAATACTCCATATTCGCTTAGTTTTAACCCTTTGTCTATAGCGATGCGTCGAGTAAGAATATTGTGTTCTTTGGATCCGGTAAAGTATTGCAGCGCGGCTCCGTAACTTTTTTCAGGAACTACCCGTAAATCCATGTCAAAACCGTTAACCATGTGAACAGAAGCCTTAGTACCTCCCTGCCCCCAAATTTTCTCGACTCCCGGGAGCTTGACAAAGTAATCCATGACTTTTTTGGTGTGTTTGGCCACCACCAAAAAATCAACGTCTCCGATGGTTTCCTTCCGCCGGCGCAACGATCCCGCCAAACTTATTTTTTTAACTTCTGGCAAACGCCGCAGCTCGTCAAAGATAATATTAACCGTTGGCATAATGTCGCCAATCGGCAACCGCCCCTTGCTCCGCTTTAAAAACTCAATGCCCTGCAGAATATTCTCTTCAGTCTTTGCTCCAAAGCCAAACAGGGGCGCTATTTTGTGCGTTATAGCTGCTTTTTCTAACTCTTTTAAATTGCTGATGCCTAACTTTTGGTAGAGTATTTTAATTTTTCTGGGACCCAAACCCTCTACCCCCATGAGCTCAGCCATGTTTAACGGCAGCTTTTTGCGGAACTGGCTGTAGGCTTTTATTTTTCCGGTTTTTAAATATTCTTCAATTTGCTCCGATAAGCTTTTCCCGATGCCGGGGATTTCCTGCAGGGCCTTTTTTCCTCCGCGTAGGTACGTTTCAGACACCTCTTCTTTAAGCGCCTGCAAAGAAAAAGCAGCCTTTTGATAGGCCTGAGGCTTAAATGGGACCTGCTCGATTTGCAAAAACCGAGCCATCTCGTTAAAAATTTTTGCTATTTCCTGGTTTTTCACCCTCACACCAAACGAGTTTATACTTCAAGGCAATGTTTAATCCTATCTTTGAGTTGCCTTAGTGCTTTCGCTCGCAGTTTTAAATTATGCTCTCTGTGCGTTGCGTCTTGCCTTGAACTGTACGACTCATAATACGCAAGACGAAATGGAATCCTGGCCTTAGTTGATCTCACGAGGCCTAAATTATGTTTTTTGAACCGCGCCAATAAGTCGCTGGTGTAACCAATATATAACGACTTATCTTTTTTACTTTGCAATAAATATACAAAAAACATAATTTAAAACTCGTTATGGTGTGTGGGTTCATTTATGAGTTGGCTTGGCGCCGAAACGGTTGATGGCTCTTTTAATTGGGATTTTGACTTCAGGTGATCTTTTATGGAAAAAACAAACATGGCCGCCAGCAAGTTGCCAGCTCCCGCTAATATAAAAATGAGCTTAAACCCAAAGTACCCGGCAATCAACCCGCCAATAGCTCCGGTAATTCCCACCCCAACTCCTGCCAGCGTGTTGTCGAGCCCGCTTTCGTAAGCTTCTTTTCCCTTATCAATGTGACGAATAAAGATGGCGTTGGCTCCCGGAACTACCATCGACATGGCTATAGCATGGATAATCTCAAGAACATAAATATGCCAAGCTGCCATAGAAAACAAGTAGCCAAAGGGAATCAGACCGGTGACGATGGTACCCACCAAAAAAAACCAAAAATCGTCGCGTTCGCCGTCGGTTTTATCGAGCAAGATGCCGATGGGAAGCTGCAAAATGGCTTTGGTAATCCAATAAAACAGCGTGGCAAATCCGGCAATCCGAACCCCTGCTGCGACATTTCCTGAAGCAATGCTTTGCAAAAGAAAAATGGCAAAAATGGGGGCTATAAATCCCCACGCCGAGTTAATGACAATGTCCCAATAAATGTAGGCTCTGATTATTTTATTGATGTGTTTGAACATATAAATACAGTAACGCTTACTGGTGTTCGCTCATTATACTACAAATATCAAAAAAAGAGCCCCGATCGTATCGGGGCTCTTTTTGTTAACTTTCGTAATGAATGTGTTTTATAGTATAGGTTTTTTTGTTGGGCCAGGTAATGACAACCTGATCTCCCACTTTTTTACCAAGCAGAGCTTTTCCCACCGGAGATTCATTGCTAATCTTGCCAAGGTCGGGGTTGGCTTCCAAGGTTCCCACCAAGGTAAACTTGTGCTCTTTACCGGCCAAGTCAACCTTGACCGTTGCCCCCAAATCTACCAGCGCCCGCCGGTCTTTTCCTGGAGCTTTGATAATTTCGTGGTGCTCTAAAATATCGTTAAGTTCATCAATGCGCGATCGGAGGGAATCCATATCTTCGTGATAGCTGACAAATTCAGAATTTAAGTCCTCAGACTCCAGTATCTTTGGAGCCTCCTGGTCTACTGTTTTTGCATGCTCAAAGGCAACCAGTTCCTGATGCTCGCGCTGCAACTCTTTTAATTTTTCTTTGGTTACATAAAAAACTTTTCCGTCCATATGTTTTTAGTTATGATTCATTATAGGCTAGGCAAACAGAAAGTCAATTGCTAATTATGCACAAATCGATCTTATCAAAAAGCGGAATAAAAACCAGTTTTTTATCCATCCGCACGCTCTATCCTACAAATCCCAGATGAATATTTGATGAATGCTACCCTTTATACACCCTGTACCCCTCCCGTACTTGTTTTTTTACCTTCAAACCAACCGAAGACCCTTTTTTGGCAGTTTTCACGGGCTGATGATCAACCTGCAGAGAAACTACGGTTTGATTGAAATCCGTAGCCTCTCCTCCAACAATTCTAATTTCCGACCCCACGCTTAAGGGAGCCGACAGCTTAATAACCCCCACCTTAATATTTGAAAAATAATGGGTTACTTTACCGATAGGTTTTCCCATCTTTGGCGCTGCCAGGACTGGTTTTTTAGCAAGTTTCTTTTTAATTTTTTTAACCGCTTTTTTTGACTGCGATGATTTCTTTTTCATACCTGTATTGTACCAAGCCGGAACTTAAAAAACCATCAGAAAAAATTCCAATGGTTTTTTAATGAGGGAATATAATTCTTAAGGCGCTTGGGCCCCTGTTTACACCAATCCGGACAATGGATCGGGCGCGCTCTGGTCCAATAACCCTAGGCATTACCTTGTCCTCGATAATGAATATCTCACTCCCTCACCTCTATATTAGAAATTGAAAGCGTCTTGTCAACCCCGCACCTTTGAAAAACAACGGTACGGGTCAAGCATCGCTACGGATGCAGAAAAAATGCTACGGCAATAATAAAGTACGCCATCAAAAGTTGCACTCCCTCAAACCAATTGCTTTCGCCATCTTGCACAACCAAATTAGCGATGAGAATTGACAAAACAATGGCAACCAGTTCAAAGGTATTAAAAATTAAATTCATGGGTTTGGCAAACGACAAACTAATCATTACCAGCAGCGGAGCTACCACCATGGCAACCTGAGTAGCCGAACCAATAGAAATTTGGAGAGCCAGATCCATGCGATTGTGCATGGCGGTAGTAATGGCCGAAACATGTTCAGCGGCGTTTCCGATAATGGCAATAAAGACAACTCCGATAAATAGTTCTGTCCATCCCAAATGTTCTACCACCGGCCGCAGCGAACCCACCAACAGCTCGCTCATCCAAGCAACAAATGCCGTGCTCACCAGCAACACGATAATACTTTTTTGCTTGCTCCACTTGGCCTGATACTTTCCGATTTCTTGAATGTACAGGTGCTTGTGAGTAAACAGCGTAAAAAAGAGATTGGCAGCATACACCACCAGCATGCTGACCGCCACCAACACCGACAGCTCTTCTGTAGAAGCTATGCCAGTTGCCGGAGCTGTTTGTAAAAAAATAGCCGGCATAACCAAGGCAATGGCCGAAAGAAGAAGCGTTGAAGAAGCAGCCAAGGCCCCGGTCTTGTTAAAGCTTTGGTTTTTGTACTGCAGTCCTCCGGCAAGCATCGCCATTCCTAACACCAGCAACAGATTTCCAATAATAGAGCCTGCAATGGAAGCTTTTACAACTTCTATAAATCCAGCCTGCAAAGCAAAAATGCCAATGAGAAGTTCTGGGGCATTTCCAAAGGTAGCATTGAGCAGTCCGCCGAAAGCAGGCCCCATGTGAGCCGCCAGTTCTTCAGTTGCCTGACCAATATACTTTGCCAAGGGGATAATGGCAAGCACTGCTAGAAAAAAAACTGCCAAAGGGAGCTGTAAAACATATGCTGCAATCAACGTAATGGGAACAAAGATAAGAAAACTCAAAAAAAGATGGTCAATAAGTGATGGTTTTTGCATATACTGTATTGTATCGCATCTTTACTGCCGAGCCAACCGTCGATATTGGGTAACATCGGCCTATAATCAAACACCGGCCCTGCGGGGCCGGTGTTTGATTTCTAAAATTAATTCCGAGAAAATCGAGTGAACCCTGAGCAGGCTACAATTTCAATTCCTTTTTTCTCTAGCGCATCCATCAGTAAATTCATCCCCAGCGAATCAGATGACATGTGTCCGGCAACAATAATGTTAATGTGAGCGGCCTCTGCTTGTTTTCGATGCTCTTCTGAAATATGCATGCCAATAACCGTTCCGATGCCAGCCTGAGCCATCTTCTCATAGAGCTTTGATGAGCCAGAAGTTCCCCCAGTAATTTCAGATAGGGCAATTTTTCCACATCGATGATCGCGAGATCCAACAAAGATTTTAGGGCCCACACCAATCTTCATAGCCTCTTTGTATTCGGGAATTTGTTCTAAGGCGTCGATAATATCTCCCACGCGCTCAAATCTATTTTTTTCAACTAAATCCCGTAAAAATTTAGTAGCCATATTGTCTGATGGTGTATGCGAGTTCATCACGTTTATTCCAAGGAGTCGGGCAGTGTCTATCGTTCGCTGGTGATTTTCAGCATTCACCCCTCTGGCAACCTCTGAAATGCGCTCATGCATCAGCCGTTCTGCAACGTTAATAGGAACCCCATATTGGTTGTACACTTCAGCTTGTAGCTCCATTACGTCAGCCAACTGGGCTAAACCTTTCCCAACCGGATGATGCCCAATCACCAAATCAATATTACCTAACTGCTTTGCGAGTAAGATTTCTTCAGATTCTGTATCAATGCCAACCAGTACCCTTTTAATTTCCCTATCGTCGGCAACATGCAAAATCCCAGAATCCATATAGGGATTTTCCAGAGATTCCTTATCAAATACTTCTTGTTCTTTTTGAGAAAGTTTTTCAAACTTTGCGCGCTTGTGGCTAAGCAGTTTCTGAACGCCTTCAGCGCCACGAAAGTCAGCGGCAACTCCCATTCGAGTAAAGAGGTCGTGAATTTCCCTGATCTTCATGTTACCGAGAGTTGATTTTAGCCTTGATTCTTCGGCTTTTTCGCCAACGCTTGTTGATGCGGCCGTTATGTCGGGTTGGTTTTGTTTTCATGTCGCACTATTAATTCTTTTTTACGCCAGCTTTTTCTTTTTTTTGCGTTTTTGCTTTAGGCTCCTTTTCGACAACTTCTTTTTTAACTTCTTTAGGAGCTACTAGAAGATCTTCTGCTTTTGCAGAAAATTTGCTATACAGCTGGCCAATAAGTTCTTTTCGCTTTGCTGTGTCCAAAAATTGGGCTCGAATGCGAGCCTTTTCAGAACGAATAAATTTTCTTGTAGAAAGTGGTAGTGTGTGTTCCATAATAGGAGAGCATTTAAAAAATACGGCTGTACGCCATATTTATAGCACGAGTCCAGCATACCCCAACCCACCCAAAAAAGCAATATGAAAAAAGCCCCGAGGTTCATGTCGGGGCTCTGTGTGTTGCTTTCCGCGGTAATTATTACCGCGCCTTCCATTTCTCTGCGATCTCAGCTCGCATCCGGAGCCATCGCTCTCGCCGATCCTTGTTTTGATCGGCTGCAGTCTTGAGTTTGTCCAACTCATCTTCTGCCCGTTGGTATGCCTTAATGGCGGCCGCGGGGTTGTTGGGATACGTTCTCTCGACTGCCGTCTCAACCTGGAGAGCAATAGCCATTAATGAATGCTCGAACAAATCTGTCTCGAGCTTTATGCGACGCTGGATTGCCCCTTCAGCCTCAGGACTAATCCGAGGCTTGGTTGTTTTTTCGGCCGCCTCTTTGGCAGCCAACCTTGCCTCGGCTGCTCTAGCGCGGGCAACCATTTGCTCTTCAAGCCTTGCCTTCCTGGCAATTTCTGCAATCCTCTCATTCCTGAGATTTTCAGCCTCGCGCTTGGCAAGATCGCGCTCGTCCTTGAGCTTTTCTTCGCGTTCCTTGCTCGCTTTATCTCGAGCATCCCGAGCTTCTTGCTCGGCTTTTTCCAGTTGTTTTCGAAGCTGGCGAACCTCATCGGATTCCCGAGAAGCCGGCGTTTCGCGCGCCTCGCGTGTCGAGACATCGGCAACAGCAGGAACCACAGGCGGGGTCTCTGCTCGGACCACGGCGACCGGCCAAAAAATCTTGTAAGCCATGGCCAGCAAGAAAATTGTTCCTAAAATGGAACCGCCAACAGTTGCGAACCTTCTCATCTCAATCTCTCCTAATTGACAAAGAAACTTATCTTGATAGCAAACACTATGTTTACCATCTTGGCCTTAATTATACAACTTACAATAATTCTTGTCAATAGCTGCAAACTATTATTCGAGTACAACAAAAAAGAGGCCGATTTTGCCTCTTTTTTGCTTCGCTTTTTGATGTTTTTTACCTTGCCACGTCTCTAGCGATTTGCCGGTCGTCCCAGGCAATTCGTTTACCGTGTTCTAAGCACATAACCGACTCCGACCCTTTACCGGTAATAATGACTGCGTCCTCGGGTTTAGCTAGCTGGATAGCTTTCTGAATCGCCTCTTTTCGATCAACAATTTTGTGGACGTTACCGCCAGCTTCCGCGGCCACCTGGTTGATAATATCTATGGGATCTTCGTCGTAGGGGTCTTCGTTGGTAACAATAATTTCTTTGCAGTAACGAGCGGCGATGTTTCCCAGCACCGGACGTTTCCATTTGTCCCGGCCGCCTCCACACGAACCCAGTACACATACTAATGGCTTTGGCTGCAGCGACTCATAGGCCTGTTTGAGTTGCTCAGGAGTATGGGCGTAATCTACTACAACCAAAGGCTTTTGAGCTACAATCTCCATTCTGCCAGGAATACCGGTAGCTTTTGCGAGGGCTTTTTTGCAAATTTCCAAAGAAACTCCGTAAGCCCGAGCTACCGTAATGGCCGCCAGCGCATTATACACATTAAACTTTCCAATAAGGTTGAGGTGAATTTCGACGCCGCCGACAAAAAAAGAAATCCCGTCAGCAAACATCACCTGTTCAGCTTTCACTTCTGCTGCTCTTTGCATCCCAAAAGTTATCACTTTTTTTGCCGGAATTGCTATAAAATATTTTGCGTTTTCGTCGTCGGCGTTAATAACATGGATATTGGCGGTGGCGGTAAAAAGTTTTAGCTTTTCATTTCGATAGTTTTCAAAACTTCCATGCGACTCAATATGCTCGGGAGTTAAGTTGGTAAACACGGCTGTATCAAAGTTAATAAAACGGTGGCGATGCTGTTTAATTCCTTCGGAGGTTACTTCTAGCACCGCATAGTTGCATCCTGCTTTTACTCCTTGGCTGAGCAACTTGTGCATAAAAAACCTTCCGGGCATTCCCATCTTTACTTCATTTCGCCATTCTTTTTGACCAACCTTAAACCGAATCGAAGAGTTAGAAACAACTTTGTTTATGGCTTGCCTTGAACTCGTCGAATGGGCCTCCTCTAGTATTCTTGTAATAAAATCAACGGTCGTCGATTTGCCGCTGGTGCCGGTTACTCCGATTACTGTTAATTTTCTCGAAGGAAAACCATAAAAAACAGCTCCTGCCAAAGCCCAGGCATAGTGATACCAATCCAGTAAAAAATTCGGCGTTATTTTTTTAAGTAATTTCTTAAAATTCATTGGTTACAATGTATCACAAAGCCATCACAAAAAAAAGCCGCCGAGAAATTCAGCGGCAGCGTACCGTGGTTACCACAAGGGACTGGGTCACCTCGTCACTTTTTAAATCTGCTCTTAGTCAGGAGCCGTCTTACCCTTAGAAGTACCAATATCCAGCAAGCACCCCCGATAAGTAACAAGGAGGGACGATTGGTCACCATCGCCACGATTCCGGCAATACCCCCAATTGCCAGAACAACAAAAGTAAGAACGTTTAATGCAGTTTCCACCACTTTACCCTCCAAAGGTTTGGGAAATAGACCAGCAGTATAGTAGCACTCTAACGAATGTTTGTCAATTTTTACCCAGGCTCTTGAGGGCAACCCGAATGCGCTCTTCAAGGGGAAGTTTTTTGTCGATATGTAAAAGTGTTTCTTTAACTTGTGCCTTGCTAAACCCAAGTTGAATCAAACCGTCTTCGGCGGGATCAGCAGATCCTTTTGACTTTTGGCCATCGAGCATTTTAATTTTGCCTGTCAATTCTAAAATAATGGTCATGGCTTTTTTGGCGCCGATGCCGGGGATGCCTTCAAAAATTTTAGTGTCTTCGGCTAAAATGCTAGTTTTTATTTTATCCAGCGACCCCAGCACCGAAATCTCCAGAGCGGCTTTTGGTCCTACGCCATGGATTTCGTTTAACGTTTCGAAAAAGTCGAGCTCGTCATAGGTTAAAAACCCATACAAATCCGAAGCATCTTCTTTGATGTTATGGTAGCAGAACAGCTTTACTGAATCCTGGGTTTCTGATAAACTTCTGAGAGTTTTACGCGACAAAAAAACTTGGTAGCCAACGCCATTGACTTTGACTATAATGAATTTGTCGCGACGAATAAGAATAGTGCCTTCAATATAAGCGATCATTACAGCAGTATACCATGCCATTTCAACTACAATCAAAATATACGCCAAAGGGTGACCAGCCTACCGCCATTGCGGCGCTGGCCGGCAGCATAGAATCTGGAGTAAAAAACCAGGTGCTGTTGGGTGTTACCGGATCAGGAAAAACCTTTACGATGGCTTCAGTCATCGAAAAAACGCAAAAGCCAACCTTGGTCATTTCGCCTAACAAAACCTTGGCTGCCCAGCTGTATCAAGAATTTAAAGAATTTTTTCCCAATAACGGCGTACACTACTTTGTTTCATACTATGACTACTACCAACCGGAAGCCTACATTCCCCAAACCAACACCTACATAGAAAAGGACGCAAAGATCAACCAAGAAATCGACAAGCTCCGCCATGCCGCTGCCCAAGACGTCCTTTCCAGAAAAGATGTAATTGTGGTGGCTTCGGTGTCATGCATTTATAACATTGGTTCTCCTGAAAACTACCAAAGCGTTTCATTGGAAATAAAGACTGGGCAAAAAATTACCCGCAAAGATTTTATTTTGCATTTACTTTCGCTGCAGTATAAAAGAAACGACATCGACTTTAAGCCTGGAGTATTCCGCGTGCGCGGAGAAGTGATTGAAATTTATTTGGTCACCGGAGAACACATCGTAAAAATAGAGTTTGACGGAGAAATCATTGGCAGCATTTTTTTAACGCCGCCGCAACTAGGAGCCACCAAGACAAAAAAAATGACTTCGTACACCTTGTTTCCAGCTACCTTTTGGGTAGCTCCGCAACATAAAATCAACCTTGCCATTGAAAACATTCGCTCAGAACTCCAAGATCGTTTGAAGGTGTTAAAAAAGCAAAACAAATTAGTAGAAGCCCAGCGCCTGGAAGAAAAAACCAACCATGACCTGGAAATGCTCCAAGAAACTGGCTGGTGCCACGGCATCGAAAACTATTCGAGCCAGTTGGAATTTAGAAAATCGGGTGAGCCGCCGTTCTCTCTGGTGGATTACTTCAGCTACTTTAACCAGGGTGATTTTCTCATGCTCATTGATGAGTCACATATTTCGGTTTCCCAAGTACGCGCCATGTCAGTGCAAGACCGCATCCGCAAAGAAACGCTCATTGATTATGGTTTTCGCTTGCCTTCGGCCATTGATAACCGTCCGCTTACTTTTGCTGAATTCCAGGAGCGTCAGCGGCAAACCATTTATGTTTCTGCGACGCCAGCCGAATACGAAACCACCCTTTCTAAGGGGCATATTGTCGAACAACTCATCCGACCAACCGGATTAGTAGAGCCAACCATTGAAATTAAACCAACCGAAAATCAAATCCAAGACCTCATCAAAGAAATAGAAAAAGAAATTGCGCAAAAGCAAAAAGTGCTAGTGGTCACATTAACCAAGCGTCTGGCCGAAGAAATTTCTGAGTATTTAGCCGAGCGAAAGATTAACGCCCAGTACCTGCACTCTGAAGTGAAAACCATGGAGCGTCCGGAAATTTTAAACAACCTGCGCAAAGGAAAATATGACGTGTTAGTGGGAATAAATTTACTAAGAGAAGGCTTGGATTTGCCCGAAGTGGCCTTGGTTGCCATTTTGGATGCTGACAAAGAAGGATTTTTGAGAAACAAAACCACACTGATTCAAACCATGGGCCGAGCCGCCCGTCACCCCAACGGCCGCATCATTTTATATGGCGACAAGACTACTTTTTCCATGCAATCAGCCATCGACGAAATCAACCGCCGCCGAAACATCCAACTAGCCTACAACAAAAAACATGGCATTACCCCGCAAGCAATTATCAAAGATATCCGAGATTGGGGCTTTTCGAAAAAAGAAGATGTAGATGCTGAACTCTGGCTGGTTCAGGACAAAAAGTTGCTGGAAAAAGAAATGAAGGAGGCAGCCAAGAATCTCGACTTTGAACGCGCTCTTGAAATCAAAAAGCTTATCGAAAACCTCAAGACAGCAAAACACCCGGTTGACGGTGAAAAGTAAATCCGTTACTATGGAACCGGTCTTTTTTTGCCCTTTGTCAAGGAGAATTCTCATGTCTGAAATAGTAGCATACGTAGGAGCTGCTAACGCAGCTGAAGCCTTACTCCCTATGTTTGTGGGAATGGAACTCTATTCGAAGTACCAGAGTATGGGGATTGCCGTAAATCGCAAAATGAGGCCCTACCTAAGGAAGGGGCTCACATTCGGTGATCTTAGGGATTTGCTGCTAAGACAGAAACCATCCGGAACCACGGGAATGGGAGCGGTATACCATCCAACTACCAATGGAAATGCCCAGCCTCACTTTTCCAACGACCAATCTGTCGCAGTTGTAAGCGTTGGGACAATCAAAAACTGTTTTGCGGAAAAATCGAATTTAATATCTCTCGGTTTTACTTTCGAAAGCGACACTGACAGCGGAAGCGAAGTTCTTGCCAACCTCATCGCCCTCCATCTAACTAACGGGAGAGATTTATTTTCGAGCGTTGCTCAAACTACAGACTCCCTAAAGGGAAAATTTGCTCTAGCGGCTATGAGCATTTCCCAGCCAAACATCATTGCTGCCTCCCACGGGAGAAAGCTATTTGCCTCCCCCATGGAAGTCGGCACGTTTGTGTTTAGCAGCCCACAGATGAATTTCGGAAAAAAATTTGTTGACTTGGGACGCTACCAAATATGCACCATAAAAGGCGATAGATACTTTTGGGTGGATAAAACCCCCTAACTGCAACCACACTGAGTGCCGGCCTACGGGTACGGCACTTTTTCTTGCATCATCTTGCATGCTTGTAAAACTTGTGCTAAGGTATTTGATATGGCAATTACCAAATCAGCAAAAAAAGCGATCCGGCAAGCAAAACGCCGCCGAGTCCAAAATCTCTTACACATCAACCAGGTAAAAGTCTTGGTAAAAGAAGTGAGAACTTTGGTCTCTCAGCAAAAGACAACAGAGGCTAAAGAGCTGCTGTCAAAGGTGTACGCAGCCTTAGACAAGGCAGCAAAAGTAGGCGTTATAAAAAAAAATGCCGCCTCAAGAAAAAAGTCCCGGCTGACCAAGCTCGTCGAAAAAAAGAAAGCCTAGCAGAAAACCGCCCGCGGGCGGTTTTTTGTTTTCACACAAACAGTACTGTGGACCAGTCCACGGTACTGTTTTTATATTTTTGAAACCAGCATATCAAGGGCAGTTTCAGGCTCTACCTGTCCAGTTTTTATATGTACATCGGCTTGGTAAATAGCATGATACATATGTTTGAGTTCTTGAAATTGAAATTGATTGCATTGAAAATAATTTTTTTTCACCACAAATGGGTGCAGTCCGCTCCGTTTTACAATAGAGTTATACATCAACCCTTGTTGGGCCAATTCTTTGACGCTCAGCAAATTTTTAAATTGATAGGCTACCATTGAAAGGAGGTATAACGGAGCTTCGCCAAAATCTAAATGCCGGTGCAACAGCGCCAGCGCCTGCCGTTTATCTTTTTGCGCTAGCGCATCAATAGTTTTAAAAATATCTTGCTCAAGCTTGGGACGCACCAGCAGCTCAACATCTTTTTTTTGAATGACCGAGTCTCTTTTATAATTTGCCAATTTCTGCAACTCATTAGATAGGCGCCACAAATCGTTTCCCGTCCAGGCTACCAGTAAATCCAGAGCATCAAGATTTATTTTCACCCCCAATTTTTCGGCCTCTGTTGTTGCCCAGGCTTTACATTGCTTTGGATCCAGCAAAGCAAACTCTTGGCATTTGCCGGCCTTGAGCAATGCCTTGCCTATTTTTAACCGCTGATCAACTTCCCCTGATTCATACACCACAACCACGTCCTGTAGTTTTTCTAAGACCGAGAGCGGGCTTTCTTTTTTTGTTTCTGCCAACAACGCTTCTTGAAATGCTTTATTGGAAAACAAGTTTTTTACCACCACCAACTTTTTTTCATCAAACATCGAAGAAGCTCGAAAGAGGCTGTAAAACTCATCGAATGCTACTTGTTCGGCGTCAATGTACCGTAAATTCAAGCCGCTTTTTTTAGCTGTTTTGTAATGTAAAACAATCTCTTGTAATTTTTGCTTGGACCGAAATGAATCCGGTCCGTATAAAAATAGAATCACGCTATTAAAATGGGTTTATGCTTTTTGGCAATACGGACAGTAAAATGCGCTTCGGCCGCCAATTTTCACCCGTAAAATCTTTGCCCGCTTGCACCGCGAGCATAGCTCGCCTTCGCGCTTGTATACCTTACGCTCGGTATCAAACTCGCCCTTCTTACCGTGCACATCGCGGTAATCAGCAAAGCTTTCTCCGCGCAACTTTACCCCAGCAGCCAACACTTTTTGCACCGCCGTATACAACCATGCTAACTCTTTTTTGCTCAATTGGGAAACGTCTTTGAATGGATTAATTTTTGCCCACCACAACGCTTCGCTTGAGTAGATATTTCCGATGCCTGCAATTACATACGGATCCATGAGCACTTGTTTTACCTTGCCGCGTTTTCGATGAAACACTGTTTCGAATTTTTCTACTGTAAACTGCTTATCAAGAGGTTCGGGCCCAAGCTGGATAAACTCTGGCGAGCGCAACAGTTCATCGGTTTTCCAGAGTTCGGCTTTGGCAAACTTTCGGTAATCGGAAAGCGCCATCATGCTGCCATCATCAAAGGTAAACAGTAGGTGAATATATAAATTTATTTTTTCGTCCAAGGGCCCGCGCTCGTCGGAAATCCATCTACCACTTTCTTGATGCCACCTGCCTACCAGCAAGTGTCCTGCCATTTTTTGATGAATCAGCAATGAATAACCTTCGGACAAATCTATAATAACGTTTTTGGCCCGGCGCCAGACGCGCTGAACCTTTTTACCATGTAATTCTTTTTCGAACTGCGCAAAGCTGCGTGGCTTTTTGACGGTTTTTTTCCAATCAGACCAGAGACCAACAAAGATCCGGTTCCGGATCTTTGCATTGAGTCCCCTGACAGTTGTTTCCACTTCGGGAAGTTCTGGCATATTACACCTTCTTTATACTCTGTTAGAGTAATGTACGCTTCGCAAGAAAGATGCCTAAGCAGCAGGTCTGGTTCTTGTTTTTTTTGATGGCGTTCCTTCCTGAGTATCCTCTAAAGGTTTTTTGTTATCGGCTAGCTGCATTTTTAACTGCTCAAGTTCTTGGATTGCCCGATGGGCTTCCAAGGTTCGGTTTTTTACTTTTTGTTCAAGCGATTTTACAATCTGCTCTAAAATAACCGTCTTTGCTTTCACGCGCAGATCAATGGTTTTTTCCAGCTCTTCTGATTTCGATTTGCTTTTCTCCAATTCCTCAGAAATTTTATTTAATAAATTTGCGAGCTCTCCCAATTCGTCGTCACTCTTTAAACTCAATTTGCTTTTTACATTTCCCTCTTGTAGATAACTGGTCCGTTTTACCAGTTTTTTAATGGGACGAGAAAAACTTTGCCCAGCGGCCACTCCAAAAAGAAAAATGTATATGACCAGCAGGCAAACAACCATGTAAGCTTGCGTATTAAAGTACTGGTAATCTAGGGTAATAAACGCAGCGACAACAAAAAGCCCGGTAAAAATAAAGAGATAGGCAATGCGAAAAGAGATTTTTGTCATACCACTTTCTATTATAATACACTGCCTAAAAAATGACAGCTGAAACTCGTTCGACAAGTGAGGCAAATCCAAGCCTTGAAAACAGGTCTTGTACCGCGCGTTGGTCAAAAGCTCCAAACCGGCATTGTTCCAGAGAAAAATCGATGGCAACGTCACGTTTTGTTTGGACCAATTGCAGCGACAAAAAGGCTTTATCCTTGTTTTGCTTTAAGGCTTCCTTTACTTTTGGTTTTAGCACAGCCGTGTCGGTGGCAAGCTCGCCATACAAATTTTCAATACTGCCAAACCGTGCAATGAGGTCGGCGGCCGTTGTTTTTCCGATGCCGGGGACCCCCGGCACGTTATCGGATGCGTCTCCGGTTAACGCCTTAAAATCATTCATTTGTGAAGGTTGTACCCCAAACCGCTCAACCACTTTTGCCGAGTCATATATAAGACTGTCCTTAATCCCTTTGCCGAGCGTGTACAGTTTCACCGATTCAGTAACCAGCTGCAAGTTATCTAAATCTCCGCTCACAATGTACACCACAACGCCGGACAACGCACTTGCCCTTGTTGCAATGGTTGCCACTAAATCATCAGCCTCAAATCCAGGCTTCTCGAACACAGGAATGGCCAGGCCTCTCAGCACCTCTTTCATGAGCGAGATTTGTGAAATAATATCTTTTGGTGTTTCTGCCCGGTGAGCCTTATACTCTGCGAATGCCTCGTGGCGAAAGGTGGCCTGAGGCGTATCAAAACAGGCTACCACGTATCGGGCCTGCACATCTTTCATCGCTTTAAACAACGTAAGCAAAGAACCGTAAACCCCTCCCGTTGGTTGCCCGTTGTGTGACAGCGGCGGAAGCGCGTGAAACGCCCGGTGCAATAAGGAATTCGCATCAACTACTATGAGGGTGTTATTTTCCATAGATCTTATATGATAGTGATTATTCTTTTTTGCTCTTTGCCATGTTCGAAGGTAATTATTCGAACGGTGTCAGGCAGATACTCTTGGATGTTTTCTGGCCATTCGATCGCTACAATATTTTTTGGGTCAGCAATAATGTCGGCAAATCCTAGCAACAGAATTTCCCGGGGATCTTGCAGGCGGTAGCAATCAAAGTGATAAAAATGTTTAAAATGAACCTGGTTGGATGCCGAATGCAGATTTTTCTTACCGGGTATCACAAATTTTTTCATAATGATGAACGTGGGGCTGTTAACGATTTCTTGAATGCCCAAACCGTTTGCAAATCCTTGCAAAAAGGTTGTTTTCCCTGCTCCCAAATCTCCTTGCAGCCCAAATACCAATGCATGGTTCGCCGGCTTTTTATGCAATAGTTCAGCGGCAAGCTGCTGAGCAATCGCTTGAGTCTTGGCGGGACTTTCTGAAATTATATTTTCTACCATATACATTTACTTGAAATAGAAACTGGGTGGTACTTTATTAGGTAATAGAATATCCACAGCATGCATCCCTGCCGGGGTTGCAATATTTAGTGAAATACTATAGTTTGAAATAAATCCATGGAAGCCCTCAATGAAATAAAAAATCTGATTGCCCAGGCAAAAAATATCTGCATTATTCCAAACCAAGACAACGAGCCAGAAAGCATCGCAAATGCGCTGGCTCTTTTTTATACTTTAAAAGAATTACGCAAAAATGTAAATTTAATCATTGACCGCTTTCCAGAAAAACTGAGCTTTTTGGTTCCCTCCATCGACTATATCTCATCTCCAAAAAATGTGGTTATTTCGGTGCCCCGCGACCAAGCCGACGTTTCGCAAATTTACTACGAACGCGACCAAAGCCATTTAAAAATCCACCTAACCTTAGACAAAGGCCAGTTAAAAAAAGATCACATTTCTTTTTACTACTCAGATCCCAAACCAGACCTGGTCATTACCCTGGGCATCCACGACATTCAAAAAGAACTTCTCGGGAAGCTTGATTCGTTTGGTTTTATTCTCGACACTCCGATTGCCAACCTTGACGACCGGCCGGAAAATACCCGTTTTGGAACCATAAACCTGATCCAGCCGTTTTCTCTGTCAGAAAGCACCCAAGAACTTATCCAGTACGTGGAATCCTGGACTCCAAAAGCGGCGAACTGCTTGCTAGCCGGCCTCATCACTCACTACGACAACTTCACCAGTAAAGCAACTTCTCCTGACACTTTTCAGCGCTGCGCGGACTTGGTAAAAATGGGTGCCGACCACGCCTGGGTAACCAACGAACTATATGCCTTAAGCGGACAGGAAATGCATTTCTTGGGAGCCATCTTACAAAATCTCAAACAGGAGTCTGCTCATAGCCCCTATATTGCTCTTCTTGATACCACCGATTTTCAGCACTTCAACCACGAACAAATCGCCTCAACGGTGCAGGCCTTAAAAACTATACGGGCTCACAACGACGTACTGGCGCTTTGGAAAAGCCATGCTTCTGATCCAATGATCAAAGGATTCCTCTTTTCAAAAAATCCGGCCACCTTAACCAAATTGGCAGCCATTCAAGGAACGCTCATGCAGCAGGGCTGGACTTTCATTGCCGTTCCGGGAGCCGATCTGCTGGGAACTAAGACCGCCATCATAGAAACCCTTACCGGCAGCCTGCTGCCGTCAAATCACGTGCTCAGCTCATAACTATGGAAGAACCAACAAAACACATTCTAGGATCAACCGCAGTCCCCAAAGAAATCACCGACGACGCCAAAAGCATTACCAATATTGCTGATTTTGGAAAAAAAATCGAGGCGTATGCCTCTGACAACATCACCAACCTGTTAGATATTTTATTGGCGGGAGCGTTAACCTTGGAGGCTTCCGACCTCCACATTGAACCCCAAGAACAAAATGCGAGATTGCGGGCGCGCATTGACGGCATCTTGCAAGATGTCACCGTCTTTAATGAAACCGTATACCACCACCTGGTTTCCCGGCTGAAACTGCTTTCAAAACTTAAGATCAATATCACCAACACCCCCCAGGACGGCCGGTTTACCGTTTTCATCAACGATATTCTCATTGAAATCAGAACTTCGAGCCTGCCGGCCGAATACGGAGAATCAATTGTTCTGCGAATTCTCAACCCCACCCATTTTATGTCGCTGGAATCATTGGGGCTACGCAAAGATATTTACGACACTTTTATTGAGCAAATCCAAAAGCCCAACGGCATGATTGTAGTCACCGGGCCAACGGGATCGGGAAAAACCACCACCTTGTACGCGTTCTTATCTAAAATCCAAAGCTCGGAACTGAAAATCATTACCATTGAAGATCCTATTGAATACCACCTAAAAGGCATTCAGCAAACCCAGGTAGCTCCCGACAAGGGATACAGCTTTTCAGAGGGCCTCCGATCGATTGTCCGCCAGGATCCCGACGTTATTTTAGTCGGAGAAATTCGGGATTTAGAAACCGCAAAAATTTCCCTGCAGGCGGCCCTTACCGGCCACTTGGTGCTTTCCACCTTGCACACCAACGACGCTGCCGGCAGCATTCCTCGGCTGGTGGACTTGGGCGAACATCCTTCATCAATTGCTCCAGCCCTTAACATGGTTGTCGGACAACGCCTGATCAGAAAAGTTTGCAAAGAATGCTCAAGTACCGTTGTTCCCACTCAGGAAGAACTGGCAGAAATAAAAAAAGGCCTCAAGAATTTGCCAAAAACCATTGAGGCTCCCAAAGACTTTGACCATATAAAAATCCCTAAAGAAAAGGGATGTATTGCGTGTAATTTTACCGGTTACCGCGGCCGGATGGGACTGTTTGAAATATTTTTAGTAGACCCTCAAATGGAAAAATTTATCTTAACCAATCCTTCGGTGTCTGAAATTAAAGATCTGTTGGTAAAAAAGGGTATGGTTACCATGTATCAATCAGGACTATTAGAAGTGGCATTGGGAGAAACCACCCTGGCAGAAGTAAAACGGGTGGTAGAAGAAGATTAAAAAAGGTACCATGCAAAAAGCGGCGAAGTTGGAGGTATTATTATGTACGGAACATAAGTAAAAGTTTGTCCGAGGAATAATCGAGCCGGAGCCAGATTACCCAGTACTGAGACAAACTCTATTAAAACCTCCAACTTCGCCGCTTTTTAATCCAATAGACTCCATTATATCACTTATACTTTTTATGTCAAGCCTTTCAGACAACCCTCATTATGGCGCCCAAAAACAGGATGAAGAAGTCCTTGATTCGGCGCTACGCCCAAAAACTTGGGAAGACTACGTCGGCCAAAGCAATATAAAGGAAAACTTGCGTATTATCCTTACCGCTGCCAGGCAGCGAGGCCAATCTCCTGACCACTTGCTGTTTTACGGCAATTCGGGATTGGGAAAAACGACGCTCGCCCACTTGGTAGCGTTAGAAATGGGAAAATCCATTAAAATGACTTCAGGACCGGCCATCGAACGAGCAGGAGATTTGGCAGCCATCCTTACCAATCTTTCGGAAGGAGATGTTTTATTTATCGATGAAATCCACCGCATCCATAAATCCATCGAAGAATATATATACCCCGCCATGGAAGACTACAAGCTTAACCTTATTTTAGGGAAAGGCCCCATGGCCCGCACCATGGAGTTGCAGCTGCCTCACTTTACCATGATCGGAGCTACCACCCGTCCGGGCCTCTTATCAGCCCCGTTACGAAACCGTTTTGGCGCCACCTTCCAGCTTAATTTTTACCGGCCCGAAGACATTGAAAAAATTATTGCCAGATCGGCTAACATCCTCAGTATTAGCATTGAGCCGGACGCCATTACCGTAATCGCCAAGCGCTCGCGCTTTACGCCGCGGGTGGCCAACCGCCTTTTAAAGCGAGTTCGCGACTTTGCTCAGGTAAAAAACCTGGGCACCGCAACCAAAGAGATTGCCGAGCACGCCCTAGAATCCCTTGAAGTAGATCATATGGGCCTTGAACCGGGAGATAAAAAAATCCTCCTGGCGCTTATCGAGAAATTCGGCGGAGGACCGGTTGGATTACAATCACTGGCTGCCGCTGCCCAGGAGGAAGAAGATACTATTTTAGATCTCTACGAACCCTACCTTATGCAATGCGGATTTATCGAACGTACTCCGAAAGGCAGAGTTGTTTCCCGCTTAGCCTACGAACACCTTGGACTCACTCCAAAATCAAAAAATCAACTATTTTAAAATATCCACAGCAAACCGCTGTGGATATTTTTTTAAAGGAGGAGCTTGAGTAATTGTGGTATAATAAAGAATAATTAATAATTTATTTTTATGGACATGGACGAATTCATGGATAAAAAACTTTTCGCACTCTTGTGCGTGTTGAGTATATTTACGAGCTTAGCGGTAACCGTGTTCTTTAATGCGATTACTATACCTTCACCCGCTCATGCTTCTTTGTCATCGAATAAAACTCTTGGTTCTCCAAATCTCAATCTTAACCCTCCTCCACCTCCACCAACAGGATGGATAACCGTAATCAAGAAAACGATCGGGGGAGATGACATATTTGGGTTTGCTTTTAATGATGTTGGTGGATTAAATCCTGCATACAATTTTCAGATAAGGACTTTTGGTGGCACAGGATTGGATGCGATACAAGCTTATGCAGGGTTTACCTATAGCGTAAAAGAAACATCACTGCCATCTGGCTGGGGGCTGGTTTCAAATACATGCAACAATCTTCAAGTTGTTGCTGATCAGACCATTGAATGTACAATCACTAATGCAAAGATAGCACAGCCTACACCAGTTCCTACGGCACAATAAACCTTTGTCTTAAAAGATCGGCCTAACTAAAAAAACAATCAAACTAATAAAAATGCAAAATAAAAATTATTTATTGCTCCCAGCACTTTTAGCTGTTCTCACCAGCTTAACGGTAACCTTAATATTTAATATGGCTATTCCTCGTTAATAAATACCCACCTGTTCAGTGCAATTTTGAATGATCTCGTAGCAACTACCAGTTCTTCAACATAGTTTTGAGACACTTTAACGAATCACGACATTAACTTAGCGAAACAAAAGCCATTTACTAAATGGCTTTTGTTTCGCATGACAGTATTATTTGTTGATATACGACAACAAAATACATATAATAATGTTGATGAAAAAGTTTGCCTTATTACTGATGCTTACTTTTGCTTCTTTCCTTGCAAGATACACCTATGGTTCTTTGGATCGACCTAGTGTAGTGATCAATGAAATTGCTTGGATGGGAACTATGGTTTCAGCAAACAACGAGTGGTTGGAATTGCACAATACCACAACCTCGCCGGTTGACCTTTCGGGTTGGAAAATTACTGGATCGGGCGGATTGAACATCCTTTTAAGAGGCAGTGTCGCAGCCAACGGTTTTTATTTGTTAGAACGAACTGATGATAATTCTATCCCCAATATTCCTGCCGATCAAATTTACAAAGGTTCGCTAGATAATGCCGGCGAGTCCATACTGCTAACGGACAACCACGGCACCCTTATTGATCAAACCACAGAAACTCCCTGGCCTGCGGGCAACAACACCACCAAACAAACCATGGAGCGGACTGATTTAGGATATTGGCAAACCAGCAGTATGCCGGGCGGAACACCTAAGACTCAAAATAGTTCTGGCGCATCACCTGCCAAGAGTCTCGTAAAAACACCACCAACCTACTCTCGCGACATAACAATAAATGAGTTACTTCCGGCACCCAATGGCCCGGATCAAATTAACGAGTGGATTGAATTATATAACCACGGCACCGCCGACGTCTCTCTTGGCGGATGGAAACTGACAGACACCACTGGAACAACCACAACCTATACGCTTTCAGATATGCAAATCGCCAAACAAGGATACCTGGTGCTCAAGAGAACTCAAACTCATATTTCCTTAAATGACACCGCCGACGGAGTGAAGCTGCTGTGGCCAGACGACACAGTAATTGACGCTGTTGCCTATCAGAAAGCATTAGCGGACCAATCGTATAACCGAGTTGACGATCGGTGGCAGTGGAGCGCCGACAAAACTCCGGGAACAGCAAACAAGATTGCTGTAAACAGCGCAAGTGAGCAGCTGGGCAAATCGGAGCCGAAAAATTTTTCGTTGGCCGATATTAAACAATCAGCCGAGCCCGATAAAAACGCTTCTGGGACAGAAAAAAGTTCTGGCAATCCGTGGCTCTTATTTGGTGCAACCCTTGCCACAATAGCAATAGTTGGAGTACTATTTGTAATAGTAAACATATTCAAGAAAAAAACTCATGTCAGGCCATAGTCACTTTAAAACGGTAGCAGCTACCAAAAACGCCAACGACGCCAAACGGGGGAAGATTTTTTCTAAACTCGGAAGAGTTATTACCATTGCCGTGAAGGAAAAAGGCAAAGATCCTATTACAAACGCCAAACTCAAAGCGGCCATAGAAAAAGCAAAAGAGTTTAATATGCCCAAAGAAAACATTGAACGGGCAATATTAAAGGGCGCCGGAGGGTTGGCAGGAGAAAATTTAGAAGAAGTTACGTTTGAGGGATTTGGTCCCGGCGGATTTGCCCTAATCATCGAAGGAATTACCGACAATAAAAACCGGACCCTAGGCGAAGTAAAGGGCATTCTTTCCCAGTACGGAGGAAAAATGGCCGGCGAAGGCGCCGTACGCTGGATGTTTGATCGCAAGGGCGTCATTGCCGTAAACCCGGCGGGAAAATCCAAAGAAGACCTAGAACTGGTCGCCATCGAAGCTGGCGCCCAGGACATTCGGTCAGAAGATTCATTGATCACCATTACCACCGGCCCCGAAGATTTGGACACCGTTAAAAAAAATCTTGAGCAAAAAGGTCTTACCATAGAATCTGCCGGCTTGCAGCTGGTTCCCAAAGAAACAAGCCAAGTAAGCGACAAAGAGAAAGCTGCTGCCCAAAAACTATTTGAAGCCCTTGATGAAAACGATGCCGTCCAGGATATTTACTCAAACTTGGCATGATTATTTTAGGCATTGATCCGGGAACCGCTCTCACTGGTTACGGAATCATCACCACTACCACGCCAAAACATATCCGCCAACCCAGAGACCAAAAACCCAAAGTGATCGATTTTGGGTGCATCACCACCACCCCTTTCGACACCCCCGGCAAACGCCTCCAAATTATTCACGACGAGCTTTCCAAGATCATTAAAAAACATCAGCCCGATGTGATCTCGGTGGAAAGTTTGTATTTTTTTAAAAATTTGAAAACTGCCATGCCCGTCAGCCAGGCTCGCGGCGTTGTTTTGTTTACTGCCGCCAAACATAACATTCCTACGGTAGAATTTACTCCGCTGCAGGTAAAAATGACGGTGGTAGGATACGGCAAAGCAGAAAAAAAACAGGTGCAAGAGATGACCCGGCGACTGTTGGACTTGAGCAGTTTCGACCTGCAACAAAACAACCGTAAAAAAGACGATGCTTCCGACGCGCTTGGTATTGCTCTATGCGCGCTACTGAAATCGTAACTGAAAAATGCCTATGGGCGCACGCTGTGAAGAACCTCAGCCTTGACAATGATGCTTGAAAAAATATAATAGGAAAAAGAAATTAAAATTTTTATTTACGCTTACGTATTTTAGTAAATCCATTTCCTACGTGAATTTATTGGAATATATAAGGTACACAATAATGGAAGAGGATTTTTTGAACACGCTTAATCAAATGGATGATCTTGATGAAACGACTGATGTGGATGAGGAAGATGATGAAGCTGAAGAGGGAGGCGACGATGCTGACGCCCAGACAGACGACGACATGGCAGATGATGACGCCGACGACGACGGAGGAACCGACGAAGAAGAATAAATAACCAAAACAAAATCCCCGGCAGCCCCGGGGATTTTGTTTTGGTTATTGCTTTTTGCAGCAACCTATGTTACACAAGCATCGAACGAGATATAATGAACGTATTATCTCTAGCATCTATATCTTATTCATCTTACGTTCATGTGTGCCTATTACCATTAATACACATCTATGAATCGATTTTGGCAGACGACTCTGCGCGTGGGAAAATACTTGTTGTTTATCTTGCTCCTGGGAATTGTTGGCATCTTGGGGCTGTTTTTTTATTATACCTGGGATTTACCTCGGCCGGAAAAATTCACCGAAACACCTTTTATTCAATCAACTAAAATTTACGACCGGACCGGAAAGGTGCTTCTCTACGATATTTACGGCGAAGAAAAACGCGAGATTGTTCCGTTTGATAAAATTTCAGACAATTTAAAACATGCGGTGATCGCCTCCGAAGATGCGCGGTTTTACCAACATGGAGGCATTGATATTATTGGACTGCTGCGATCGGTGCTGGTTGACCTGCGGCTGCAATCAGCAAAACAGGGAGGATCTACCATCACCCAACAATTGGTGCGATCGGTTTACTTAAACGATCAAAAAACGATTGCCAGAAAAGTGCGGGAGGTGGTTTTAAGCATCGAACTTGAGCGCCGCTATTCCAAGGACCAAATTCTCGACTGGTATCTCAATAAAATCCCTTTTGGCCAAAACACCTACGGCGCCGAATCAGCAAGCCAAACTTATTTTAACAAACCAGCCTCGGATCTTACCATCGCCCAGGCAGCCACGCTAACGGCACTCATTCCCGCTCCCAGCTACTACTCTCCGTACGGCTCCCATAAAGCTGAATTATTACAACGGAAAGATTACGTGTTGGGTCGCATGCACCAGCTAGACTACATTACCGACCAACAGTTCGCCCAGGCAAAAGCCGAAGTGATCACCTTTGCCCCCAACGTCACTCCCATCAAGGCTCCCGATTTTGTCATGTACGTCCAGCAGTATTTAGAAAACAAATATGGTGAAGATTATCTGCAGCAAAAAGGGTTGAAGGTATACACTACCCTCGACTGGGATCTCCAAAATTACGCCGAGCAGACAATAAAAAATGCCGATAAAGCCGACAGCAGAGCAGGAGCCAATAACGCCGCGCTAGTTGCCATTGATCCGGCAACCGGAGAAATTCTTTCCCTGATTGGATCTAAAGATTACTTTGAG